>Ga0187857_10004378_pt1 | contig 10652 bp, 7 predicted proteins | sample June2016WEW_8_10_FD_132984 | JGI IMG/M metagenome (GOLD analysis project Ga0187857, IMG submission 132984) | Peatland microbial communities from SPRUCE experiment site at the Marcell Experimental Forest, Minnesota, USA - June2016WEW_8_100 | ecosystem: Environmental > Terrestrial > Soil >...
GCAAGGCCGCTCGCCAGGGTAATGCGAATGCAATGTTCAATCTTGGCGCGGCGTATTACAACGGCGAGGGCGTCAGAGAGGGCGTCAGCATGAACGACACTCTGGCTTATGCCTGGTTCTTGCTGTCGAGCGAAGCTGGGAACTCGAGTGGCCAGGATGCCGCCAAGCGCTCGCAAGCGGAGCGTGGCCCCAACGGATTCAGTGAAGCCTGCCTCGTCATAGGACAGATGTACGAGACGGGCGGAGACCTGCCTAAGAACCTTGAGTTGGCTGCTGCATGGTACCGAAAAGCAAACGAACACGGCAACAGAGAGGCAGCGATCAGGCTCGCCACCATGTACCTGATCGCCATGGACTATAGCCAAGCGCGCCCGTGGTGCGAGGCGGCAGCGAAAGAGAGACTCCCCGCTGGCTACTACTGCCTCGGCTATCTTTATCAGCACGGCTCTGGTGTGGACCCGAACCTGAAAGAAGCCTTCCGGTGGTATGAGCAAGGGGCTCGCGCCGGAAGTGTGAATTCCATGCAAGTCCTGGCCCGGATGTATGAGAATGGCGAGGGCACTAAGCCGGACCGCACCCAGGCATTCGTGTGGTTCTTACTTGCCACGCAGGGAGGAAGTCAAAGCGCGATCGCGGAGGCGAAAAGGATTCGCGCCACGATGACCGAGAAAGAGTGGAAAGATACGCAAAAGAAGCTACCGCGGAACTTTGATCCGAAAAAAGTCGACAGCATCCTCCAAGGCGCCAGTTTGCCGCCGCCTTCTCCATAGGTCCTAGTGGGTGCCAGAAGCAGCCCCAGGTTCAGCGAAACGCCCATGCCCTCAGTTTGAAAGGTATCTCGTTTCTGCTGTAGCTTGGATCTTGTGATCCTCGACGCCCTCCATCGCATCGCCAATCATCGTCAGTCGCTGTCGCGCGCAGAAGCGCACGCGGTGATGACCGAAGTGCTCACCGGCCAGTGCTCGGACGCGCAAATTGCGGCGCTGCTGGTGGCATTGCACATGAAGGGCGAGACGGTCGAAGAAATCGTAGGATTTGCCGAAGCCATCCGTGCTGCCGCCATTCCACTTGAACTCCACGCCAACTCCGTGCTCGACGCGAGCGGCACTGGGCGAGACGCGCTCGTCGATACTTGCGGCACGGGCGGCGATACCAGCGGCACATTTAACATTTCGACGGCCACGGCCTTCGTAGTCGCCGGTGCCGGCGTGCGCGTTGCCAAGCATGGCAATCGCAGCGTGACCTCGAAGTGCGGCTCCGCCGACGTGATGGAAGCGTTGGGCGTGAACATCCAGTTGCCCACCGCACAGATCGCGGCCTGCCTGGAACAAGTGGGAATCGCATTTCTTTTCGCGCCCGCCATGCATTCGGCGATGAAATACGTGCAGACCGCCCGCCGCGAACTGCGCCTGCGGACGGTTTTCAACCTGCTCGGTCCGCTGACGAATCCGGCGCGCGCCACCTGCCAGGTCGTGGGTGTCTATTCCGCGGACCTTGTAGAAAAACTGGCGGAAGCGCTCAGCATGTTAGGTCTGCGTCGCGCGCTCGTCGTCCACGGAAGTGACGGCCTGGACGAAATCACGATCACTGGGTCCACGCGTATCGCCGAAGTGCGCGAAACACAAGTTCACAGCTACGAAGTCACGCCGGAAGAGTTCGGCCTGCAGCGCGCCACGCTCGACGAAATCTCCGGCGGGGACGCCGCCCTCAACGCCGCGCTGATCCGCGACGTGCTGAGCGGGAAGAAATCCGCCCGCCGCGATGTAGTGTTGCTCAACGCCGCCGCCGCCCTCGTCGCCGCCGGGCGGGCCGATCATTTGCGCGGTGGAGTTCCGCTGGCGGCGAAGGCCATCGATTCGGGAGCGGCGTTGGCAAAGTTGCAGGCGCTCATCGCCTTCACCGAAGCCCACTAATCACAATGCTGTCGTCCCGAGCGTAGCGAAGGATACACCGATTGCGCGGCGTCCAGCTCAACACTCTACTTCACTTCCACTCGTTCCATATACTCCGCCACCTGTACATTCCATCCCAGTTCTTGCTTCATCCTGTCGCGCAGTTGTGACGCGGCGGCGGGCTCGCCGTGGACCAGGTAGGTCGCGCCCGGCGTATTCTTGAACGTCCGCAACCACTCCAACAACTCCGGCGGATCGGCGTGATCGCTGAATTGTTCGAGCGCCGCGATCTGCGCACGAATGGGCACAAACTCACCGAAGATTTTCACTTCGGGCGCCCCGCTCTTGATAATGGCGCCGCGCGTGCCCGGAGCCTGAAAGCCGATGAAGATCACCAGGTTCTTCGGATCAGGCAGCCGCTGCACCATGTGATGCAAGATCCGGCCGCCAGTAACCATTCCGCTCGACGAAACGATGATCGACGGATAGTGGCTATCGTTAATCTTCTTCGACTGCTCGGCGGTTAATGCAAATGTGAAGCCCGGCCACTCGATTGGCGAGCCGTATTCCCTGATCAAATCGGCAGCCCGCGCCGTGTACTCCTCGGAGTGCTTTAGGAAAATCTCAACCGCCTTGATTGCCATCGGGCTGTCGCAATAAACCGGCAGACGCGGAATCTGACCCGTCTCCATTAGCCTTTTCAGGATGAAAAGAAATTTCTGCGTCCGCTCCACAGCAAACGCCGGAACAATCAAGCTGCCACCTCGTTCCGCGGTCTCGCGAATCAGGCTGGCGAGTTGCGGTCGAGGATCAGTGTCGGGATGCTGCCGATTGCCATAAGTGGACTCCATGACCAGCACATCGGCAGTCTCGTTTTCCTGCGGCCCAGAGTGCACCACTTTGCCGGGCGCAATTAAACTGTCGCGCACGCGACCGATGTCGCCGGTGAAGAGCAGTCGACGGCTGCGGCCGTTCTTTTGCAAAGTGATCTCGGCCATGCAGGAGCCCAGGATGTGCGCGGCACGCACGAAGCGGAACGCCAACTCGGGGCTCAGTTGAATGGTTTCCCCAACCGCAACCGGCTTGAAGTACCGCTGGCAATCTTGCGCTTCGTCGAGCGTGTACAGCGGCAGCGCGGGATCGTGCTTCGACACTTTCCTCTTGTTGTAGTATGCGGCGTCTTCTTCCTGCAGGTGTCCGGAGTCCGGCAACACGACGGAACACAGATCGATGGTCGGCTGCGTGGCATAGATCGGCCCGCGAAAGCCTTCTTTCACCAGACGCGGGATCCAGCCACAGTGGTCGAGATGCGCATGCGTGAGAACAACGGCATCGATTTCACGCGCAGGGACTGGAGTGTCCTGCCAGTTGCGTTCGCGCCATTCTTTTTGTCCCTGGAAAAGTCCACAATCGATCAGAACCCGAAAACCGCGCTTCCCCTTCGAATCGTAAGTAGTGTCGATCAGGTGCTTCGAGCCAGTTACGGTGCCGGCAGCACCGAGGAATTGGATGTAGGGCAAACGTCCTCCTCCACAATCGCGTTACGGCGCGGAAATCCTGAACTCATTATTCGTCAGGTCGCTTTCCGGGACACTCCCATCGTTGACCACGATTTCGCTCGCCGTGCCCGGCAATTCAACTCGCGTGGTTGCCGTGCTCTTGGCGCGCACCTCAATCCGTTTGGTAACCTCGCCGCCTTCAAAAGAAATTGTGAACGGAACCTCAGCCCCCGCATTGCCAAGGTTCTCCAGGGTCACAGTTACGATCTGCATATTGTTTTCAGTTTTTTCCGTCTTCCACGGATGCACCGATTGCACGTGGAAATCCGGTAGGCCGCGATCCTGATAAACCCAGTCGTCGAAGAACCAACCCAGGTCGCGCTTGGCAGCGGATTCGATCAGGTGCTCCACATACTTTGGATCCTTATCGTCCTCGGCGCGATACTTGCGAATGGCCTGCTTCAGCGCATCGTCGCCAACCATATCCCGTAACATCCACCACACGTAAGCGGCTTTGCTCCGATAGTAGGTTTCGTCAAACGTGCTGGCCAGCGGTTGGCCGACGCCACTACCTTTTCCTTGCGGCGCGGCCGATATTTCCTTTTCCGAATCAAGAAACGCCGCCCGATGCAGTCCAAGAAGATCGAGTGCTGCCTGCCGCCCACCCTGCTCCTGGCGATACATCGCCTCGGCAAAATGAGCCAAGCCCTCGTACACCCAAGGCCTCGACGATAGCAAAGCGGAATGCACGAGTTCGTGGACCAGGTTGATGCCCGCGAGTTTCGAATCCTCCGCGGCCAGCGACGCCATCAACAACGTGCCGCTCTCAAACGGAGCAGAATGCGGATCGGCAAAATCGGCGATGGTCACCGGTCTGCTCGGCGGTCCAAACCATTCACTCACAAATTTCATCGCCGGATCGAGCGCGTTGGAATAAGTCGCCGCCCCCGCCTCGTGGCCCGGAAAACTGAACAATCTCAAAAGCGCCCTGGAGCCGTCCACATACTCGGCCATCGCAAAGGTTGGAGTCACGGTCCCCAACGGACTCCACGTACAATCTGCGCTGACCGCATGATTTCGTTCAAACTCCGCTGAATCACCCCCATGGCCGTCGCAGAGCAGCGTCGGAGGTCCTTCTGAACTTGCCTCGGAAAAACGCAGCCTCACTCTGAATTCGCTCCCTGCTTCTCTCGCTTTCCATCGATCGGCAACCTCAAACAGACTGTTCCCCTCCGAGAAATCGGCCGACTCAGTCGTAATCGGATACCAGGCCACGTATCCCGCGCCCCGCACCGCCGTGAACGATGGACTGATCTGGTCCCAACTCGAATGTCTGGCGATCTCATCCGGCACGCCGATCCGAGTCAGCCGCGTCACATCCCGCGGGATTACACCTTCGTAGCCGACTTCGAGCTCCACGGAATCTTTTGGCTTAATCTCGGCGGGCAGCGTCACGATGGCTTCTGAAAGCGCGCCGGTGTGGTCGATGTCCGACATATAGGGTTGCGAAACGTATTGCACGGCCTTGCCGTCCACCCGGATCGACCGCCAGTTGAGTGATGAAGAAATCTGCAGGGCCACGACCTTCCGGGGCTGAGTCGAGTCGTTGCGCAATGTGATCTTGCCGCGCGCGCCGAGCCTTTGCTGCTCGGGCTCAAGACGAATCTCCAACTCATATTTCGCAATGGTGAAGGCTTCGCGCTCCAAGCCCCACGCAGCCGAAAATAACCCACACAGCACACAGATCAGGAAGAGTAACTTCATGATTGATTGGATGCGCTCTGCCGTCTTTGCCGCACAACTTCATACAGCACTACACCCGCCGCCACCGATACATTCAGCGACGGTACTTTCCCCAGCATCGGAATCGACACCAGGAAATCGCAGTGTTTGCGCACCAGATCGTGCAACCCCTTGCCTTCAGCGCCGAGCACGATGGCGCAATGCATCTTGTAATCAACCGCGTCGTAAGTTTGCTCGCCGCGCTCGTCTAGTCCAACCACCCACAGATCCTTTTCCTTTAATTCCTCGAGCGCCCGCGATATGTTCGTAACCTTCGCAATTGGAAGATGCTCGCTCGCTCCCGCTGAAACCTTCGCCACCGCCGCTGTAACCGCCGCCGAGCGGCGTTCGGGAATCACCACACCGTCCGCTCCCGCCGCGTCCGCAGTGCGCAGGATCGCACCCAGGTTGTGCGGATCTTCGATGCCATCCAGCACGACGATCAGCGAACGCTCCCCGCGACGCGATGCCACAATGTCATCAAGATCGCTGTATTGTTTTGCCGAGGTCGCAGCCACCAGTCCCTGATGGGCGGCGTTGCCGGCAATTTCGTCGAGTTCTGCGCGCGACAAAACCCGCACTGGAATACCGATCTTGCGGCACTCGTCAATCACCCGGCGCAGGCGAATATCTTTTCGCTCCTTCGCGACACCAACCCATTCGAAGTTGCGCCCACGCGCCTTGAGCGCTTCTGTAACCGTATTGATTCCGTAAAGAATATTCACGGCGACTAGTTTACCGCGTGCAAGTGCGGAACCTCTTCTCACGGGGATGAAAAGGAACACAGCGGAGAGCTCAAGAAAATTCCCTTTTAAAGAGATCGCGACTGGCGGCCTGCCCGTTGCAGCAGCTATACTCACCATTAAAGACATGCCAATCGCCGCCGCAACTACCGGTTTCACCAGCTCGGCCCGGAACCTTATGCCCCTCTCCGCGGTCATCGTCGATGACGAACAACTGGCGCGCGACGAGCTTGCCTACCTGCTTAAGAACCTGGACGACGTGAACGTCGTCGCGCAAGGTAAGAACGGCCTGGAAGCGATCAGCCTGATCCGCGAGCACAATCCGGACCTGGTGTTTCTTGACGTCCAAATGCCCGGATTGGACGGTTTTGGCGTAATCAAGAAACTGCTCGACCGCAAGGTTCCTCTCCCCAAAATTGTTTTCGCCACCGCCTTCGATCAATACGCGGTGAAGGCGTTCGAGGTGAACGCGGTGGACTATATCCTGAAACCCTTCGATAAAAAGCGCGTGGCCCAGTCCATCGAGCGCGCACGGATCAAGATTGAAGCGGGCGCCGGGCCGGAAGAAAAATTCGAAACCCTGGTGCGGATGCTCGAATCCCAGATGCCCCAGACAGCAAAGACCGCCAAGATTCTGATTAAGGCGGCAGGCCGGTTATTCCTGACCGATCCGAAGGACATCTGCTACGCAACCATAGAAGATGGCGTGATCACCGTGGCCACCAGCGGCCACGCGGGCATGGAAGGCCAGTCGAACTGCCGGACGCTGGAGGAACTCTTCGAAAATCTTGATCCCAATTTCTTCTGGCGAGCGCACCGGTCGTTTCTGGTCAACATCAATCACATCCGCGAAGTCGTGCCCTGGTTCAAGAGTTCCTACCAGTTGCGCATGGACGACAAGAAACAAACGGAGATTCCTGTGAGCCGCGCCCAGACCCGCCGCCTGCGGGAACTGTTCAACCTGTAAAGTCAGTTCTCGGTTCCCAGTTCTCAGTTCTCGGTGAAAATCATAAGGACAGTTTTCAGTTCTCGGCGAAAGGCGCCGGGATCAGTTACTGAGAACTGAGAACCGGGAACTGGGAACTAAAAAAATGGGCGGACGCGGAGACCGCTTCGTCCGCCCGGGGAGGGATCTTCTCAGGAGGCAATGACTTGCAAGGCGATCCGGTTGGGGATCACCAACGTCGAACCCTCCAGCCGAATTAAATCTTTCCGTTTCATATCACTCAATAAACGGGTTACCGTTTCGCGCGACGATCCGATCATTTGCGCAATTTCCTCGTGCGTGAATTCCGTGGGCACACGCAGTTCCCGGTTGCGGGGCTCGTCCGAAACCCAGGAAAGGAGCAGGCGGGCGAGTTTCTCCGCTGAACTGCGGGCGAGCAGCAGATCATGCACATCGTCGAACGAGGTTGTGACGTCGCGGGCGAGCATGGTGGCGCATGCGAGCGCGGCATGGCTGTCGCGTTCGATCAGGCACAGAAAGCTGTCGCGTTCGATGAATTTGACCTGACAAAGCTCGATAGTGGTGACTGTAATCGGCGAGGGGCCGCCCGAAACGACCGCGCTCAGCCCCATTACTTGGCGGTCTCCGGCAATTTTTAAGATGATGGTCTTGCCATCGCGGGCCTCGACCGATAGCTTGGCGCGGCCAGAACAGACGATGTAGACGCCACGCGGCACTTGCCCTTCCGTCAGCAAAGTTGCATTGGCGGGATATAGGGTGAGATGCCCCATCGCGTTAAACTCAGTCATCAGAGGCTGAGGAAAATTGCAGAAGTCACACGTTCGCCTCAGGGTGCAGCTTAGACAGTCGTTCGGTATCGCGAAGCGCCGTGGCACACCCATAACATCCCTGCTCGTCGACAAAATCTGGCTGGCGGACTCTTCGCCGGGGGTAGCGGGAATACGCCGAGCACAAAAAACAGTGCACCCCAGGTGCCACCGACTCAGTATGGACTAAGTGGTTGTAAAGTAAGTGTTTAGATTAATTTCAATGAGCGGCGCGCGAAATGAGATGCCGTGCAACCGGCCCGCCTGCCGATAGTTGGGCAGACAGTCGCTCTCCTAGCCCTCAATCCCAGATGATTTAGTCGCGATTCCTAAATCAGATAATCCGTGCGTGAGATTCCCAACCGCTGCATTTTGTACTGCAGGGTGGTGCGCTTCAGTCCAAGCCGGGCCGCCGCGCCCGAGGGACCCGACAAGGCGCCTCGGGTCTGATGCAGAATTTCGATGATGTGTTCCCGTTCTTTATCGCGCAGCGTACCCTCGGAATCGGAAGGCGGCCGTGAGATTTCCTCGCGCAACTCGGCCAAAGGCGGGTTCAACCGGTTGCCTTCCGACAGTATCACCGAGCGCTCGATGAAATTCTCCAGTTCGCGGATGTTTCCCGGCCAACTCCAGTGCATCATGGCTTCGATGGCCTCATCGGGGATTATGTCGATTTGCTTGTGCAGCCGGACCGCGCATTTTTCGACGAAATGGCGAATCAGTATCGGGATGTCCTCGCGCCGGTCGCGCAACGCCGGCAGATGCAGGGGGAACACGTGCAAGCGGTAGAACAAGTCTCCGCGGAATTCCTTTTCTTCGACCGCGCGAGCTAGATCACGATTGGTGGCGGCGAGCAGACGCACGTCCACTCGGGTCGTCTTCGTTCCTCCCAGGCGCTCGAACTCCCGGTCCTGCAGAACGCGCAGCAATTTGGGCTGCAACTCCAAAGGAACTTCTCCAATCTCGTCGAGCAGCAGCGTGCCCTTGTCCGCCAATTCCAGCCGGCCGATCTTCTGGCTTACCGCTCCCGTGAACGCTCCCTTTTCGTGGCCGAACAGCTCGCTTTCCAGCAGTCCCGTGGGAATGGCGGCGCAATTTACCTTGATGAAGCTGCGATCCTTGCGGCGGCTCAAACCATGAATCACGCGTGCTATACGCTCTTTGCCGGTGCCGGTTTCGCCGGTGATCAGAACGGTCGAATCGGTGTCGGCCACAATGGCAGAATAGTCGAGCACACGCTTGAGGGCCGGGCTGTTGCCGATGATATCGTCGGGCCGGTTTGCGCTACGGATTTCATACTCCAAATAGCGTTTTTCCTGGACCAGGCGGTCCCTGAGTTTTTCGATCTCGCGATACGCGTTCGCATTTTGGAGCGCAGCCGCGATCTGGTTGGCGACTTGCTGCAGGTATTCAACCTCCGACGGGCCGAAAGCATTTTCGATCATGCTGCTCGGGGTCAGCGTACCCCAGACACGGTCGCGCGCGATCAGCGGCACGCTGCAAACGGATCGAACTCCGCCTCCATACATGGTTTTAGCCAGGGGATCGTCTATTTCCTGCAAGTCCTTTGCGGAAAGAAATATGACGTCCCGAGTGTGGATGGCCCGCGCCGAGAGTGATTGCTCCAGCGGAACCGTATTCCCGTGGTTGAGGAGAGGCTCCCATTCCAGAGCGTCTCCATAACGGTGCAGGGTCTTGCCGTCCTCGTCCAGTAGGGAGAGTATGGTCCGTTCGTAGCGCGCGATACTCCGAAGGCTGGTAAGAATGGCGGGCAACAGCTTTTCCAAGTCGAGGGTGGAACTCAGCTCCCGGCTGATCGCGACCAGGCTCTGCTGCTCCTCAAGAGCGCGCTGCGCTCTGTCCCTCTCTAACGCCAGCGCTCCCATCAGCGCGACCCGAGAAAGGAATTCAACGTCCTCCCCATTCAATTCCTCGGGAACGCTTTTGCCCAGGCCAAGCGCTCCAAAGTGGCGCGAAGGCGTGCTGATAGGAAGGGCAGTGTAGGACCGAACGCCGTGATTGAGCAACACCGGCACGATGCTGGGAAAGCGCTGCTCGCGCTCGACGTCGGGAATGGCGATTGGCTCTTGACGTTTCCATGCCCACCCGCCCGCCACTTCGTCCACGGGCAGAGCCTCGAACTCTCCGCTTTCCTGGTTCTTCTTCCAGTAGTGAGTCAGCATGCAATCGCGGCGCGGGTCGTGGAGGGAAAGATTTAGCAATTCGCCGCCAGTTAAGGCCAGCACCGGCGGAGCGAATTCCTTGAACGCGTCGGGCAAGCTCTGCGCTCGCGCCATCACGTCGGTGATCTCGAGTAACAGCCGATACCGATCGTGTTCCGGCGAGGTATCTCCCTCGAGTCCCGCTCTGTTTTCTGACATAGCACACCTCTTGCACGTGCTGCGTGCAATCGTCGGATAATTTGTTTGAGCAGGTACTGGGGGTCGTCGCAGCTTGCCAAGCTGCGGGACTACAGTTCAACATTGCGCCGCAGGCGTCGGTTCCTCTACTTGGGAACCAATCTCGTCCTCCCCGGTCGGGGAGCCCCCTCAGGTCTGCGGCACTGTTTTCCCGGTTTTGTGCCTTCCCGGAACCTTAGTCTTACTCCGTCTCCGAGTCATATGCAAGTCCTCTTATGGTCACCCATCCAGGACTTCACATTCACCAACGATGACGGCGAAATCGTGACTATTATGCACTTAAAATGTACGGGCCCTATGAGGCCATTACCGATGAAAGCGCAGTGACACTAAGCGGCCCCTACATCGCCGTTATCTTCCTCGCTGTGAAAAGTGGCTGTCAGACTCAATTTCCAACGTCCGCGCAGATCGGAAGGCTCCGCACGATCCTGAGCTCTCAGTAATGCGAGCGCGTCCTTGATGGTTCGCGGCGTCTCTCTGAAGCGGCGTGCCAACTCTGGAACCTCGACCATCGCGTATGGCGCTGTGTAGCCTATGTGTTCC
>Ga0187857_10004382_pt1 | contig 10642 bp, 9 predicted proteins | sample June2016WEW_8_10_FD_132984 | JGI IMG/M metagenome (GOLD analysis project Ga0187857, IMG submission 132984) | Peatland microbial communities from SPRUCE experiment site at the Marcell Experimental Forest, Minnesota, USA - June2016WEW_8_100 | ecosystem: Environmental > Terrestrial > Soil >...
CCCCAGCCGGCCCCGCTGAAGACCGCGATCGCGAGGCCCGCGAGGAGAGCCATCGACCGGGTGTGGGCGAAAGCCCAGAGCACGAGCGCGCCCGCGCCGGTCGTGTAGCCGAAGAGCGCCACCGGCACCGGGCCGAAACGGTCGATCGTGGTGCCCCAGAGTGGAGTCGTCGCGAGTCCCGCGAAGGCGCACAGCGCGAGCAAGAGCGTCGCGAAACTGTCCGAAAATCCCCGCACGTTATGCAGGTACACCACGAACAGCGAGAGGGTGAGCCCGTTGCCGATGCAACCGAAGAACGTGCAGAGGTAGAAGCGACGCAACGTCGCGTTGATCGTCGATCGAAAATCTACGGGAACGAGGGTGTCGACGAGCTGCACGAGACGAACAGGCTAACAGGCAGCAGTTTCCCCGATTGTCAAGACAAATCGAATGACCTGCCCCAGGGATCGTTTCCTCTTTACCTGTTGAGATCAGCCTTTCATTCAGGCCTGATCTCAACAGCAGAATCGGAAACGAAACGGTAGGTAGATCAAGATGTCAACCAAAGCTGCAGCAGTCCCAACGCCCGCCAGATCCTCGAGACCGCCGACTGGCTCATTCCCATCTGGCGTGTCATCAAACGCGTCGACCAGTGCGTCGCGTCCTCGGGCAGCTCCTCCAAGGTCTTCACAATCACCGCTTCGACGATGTCGTCGGTGATCGTCCGCACCGGGACGGGGATCATCGGCGAGGCCATCGAGGCGCCGCTCCAAGAAACGCTTCCGCAACTTCGAGACTTTCGCCTGGTTCACCTGAAGACGCGCCGCCACCACCCGGTGGTCGAGCCCCTTCGCCGAGACGAGGACGAGGCGGCATCGTAAGGCCAACGCCTGGGCAGACTTCTGGTACTTGTCTGCGGGACGGCGGCGGTAACCACGGCGGCGTCGAGTCGCCACGCGTTCCAAGCGGTTCGCAAGGCCACTCGCAAACGATCTCTGTCCTTCGTGGCCGCCGAGCGCTTGGCCGACCCGTACGTGTCCACGCTCGGTTCACGCTTCCCACCCGTTTCAGGGTCGCGTCCCATCTGCCTCATCGCGTCCTGCCACATCGCCTTGGCTGCGACAGCCTGCTCGGCGGGCGTCATGTCGAAGTAGCCCGCCGGCACCTTCAGGGTGGAATGCTCGTCAGCCATGAGGTGGTCGGTCCCCTGTGCCGCCGGTCGGAATCTCCTCGCCCTTGGCATTGTCCCAGATGGCGATCTGAATCCGGCTCTCGCCCAATGATTTCGCCTGGTCTCGATCCTTCACCCACTCGCTCGGGCCGAGGATGTATTGCCCGGTGTCGTTGTTCAGCCAGCCGCCCACATAGACGTTCGGGTTGTTGAAGAGGTCGCGTTGTCGGCGAAGAACTTCTCGATCATCGCCTGGCCCTTCACCGGGTCGCTCATGTCAGCCGGATCGACGAAGGTCGAGTGGCCTTCGATCGCCACCTGGAGCTGCGCCCGCGACGCCGGGACTCAGCACGATCCCGTGTCAGCGGATCTCCGCAGCACGCCGCCTTTCGGTACCCTAGGGGACCACACGAGCACGCGCCGAACGCCCAGCTAGACCAGCGAAAACCGCGCGCCGCCTCACGGGGCCACACAGCCCATACGCGGCTGGCAGCCAAGAGGTTCGCGGGTTCGAGTCCCGTCGCCTCCACTCGTTCGAGCAGTCTGCGAAGGCGCCGAGCTACGGACCCGGTGCCACCTCGGCTGACAACCAGCTCACAGTCGTCCCCTAGCTGTGTGCCTTGCGTGAGGACACGGGCATGAGAACAGGCACGCTGACGCGAGATCGCCCTCTATCCGGCGGGTGTCCACGACGTATCTGAGCTGACCGATACGATCCACCTTGTGAGTGGTGGGTGCCGTCAGCGGGTTGCGGGTCGGCTACCGGGCGGTGAGGCGCGCGTCGGCGTGCCGACCCGTTCCGGCGCCAGCGAGGATGAGCGATCTCACGAGAAGCGACGGCGTATAGCTAGAAAGCCAACGAATTAGGCAAGGAGGTCCCAATGATTGTTGCGACATTCGGTGTAGGACAGGTCGTGTACTCCATTCTTTGGTTCTTCCTGTTCTTTATCGAGATCTGGTTGATGGTCTCGATCTTCATCGACATCTTCCGGAGCCACGATCTGAAAGGCTGGGCGAAGGCCCTCTGGGTCGTACTAGTTCTCGTGCTCCCAATCATCGGAATCCTCGCCTACTTCATCTTTCGCGGGGACAAGATGCGCGCCCACCAGATCCAGATCCAGCAGTACCAGGAGCAATCATTCCGCGACTATGTGCAGCACGTCGCGGGCACCAGTTCGTCCCCGGCCGAAGAGCTGTCCCGACTTGCCGAGCTGAAGCGGAACGGAGTGATCTCCGAGGACGAGTTCCAACAGCTGAAGTCCCACGTCATGCGGCAAGCATCGGTTACGGACTCCAAATGAGCGGTCATCGGGGCCGCCGAACGGAGTCAGCCCGGTAGCTCGTTCACATCGATCTGGGAGCCTTCCTGCCCGAACCGGAAGGTGAACGACCCTGTGGCAGAACCGCGAGAAAGTCGCGCCGGCCGGCAGGCAGAAGGACAGAGCCTGGCCCCCGTTGGTGCAAGACGGTTGGTATTGGGCCAGCTTGGCCCCGCTCGTTCTCATCTTCGTGGGAGCGATCCCGAAGTTCGCCAGCTATTCGGAAGCTTGGGTGCACATGACCAACCTCGGTGCTTGGTCCTGGATGGTGATCGCCCTAGCCGCCATGGTCACCCAGATCTCTGCCGCTTGGCACTACCAGTCCGCCTTGCCCGGACTCCGGTTCAGGCACGGCTTCCTCGAGATCGAAACGACTTCGGCAGTCTCAAGCACAGTGCCAGCCGGCGGCGCCGTGCAGCGACGTTCGAGTTTCGCGCAGATTGTCGGGGACGGAACCAGCCCCTTACCGGCTGAGTCTCGTTGCCATGAGTTCGAGCTAACGGCGTGGTCGTTCAGGCCGTACCGCTTGACCGGGAGGCTGGGACCGCAATCTGAACGCGACCACTACCGGTGAATATATGATCGCCCACGACATGGACGACTTCCGCACGACACCGGGCACACCGACGATTTCGTCGGTAGCCGCTGGCAAGGTGAACGGGCAGTCGGTCAACCTCTACACGCTGAGCAACCGCCATGGCATGGTCGTGAAGATCTTCAACTATGGCGGCATCATTCAGTCGATCAGCTTCCCGGATGCAACCGGCACCGTGGCGAACGTCACGCTCGGTTATCCGGAGCTGCAGGACTACGTCGATTGCAACACCAAACTGAATATCAATGGTGCGAGCGGGCTCGGACCCTACTTCGGTGCCCTGATCGGCCGCTACGCCAACCGGATCGCCAGTGGGCAGTTCACGCTGAGAGGCGTCACCTACGACGTCCCGGTCAACGAAGGCCCGAACAGCCTGCACGGTGGATCCGTCGGTTTCGACCAGCAGGTCTGGGTGCCGACGGTGCTTCCCGATGGCGTTGGCGATGGCAGCTCTGTGGGGTTGAAGCTCGAATACGTGAGCCCGAATGCCTCGGAGGGCTACCCGGGCAACCTCGACACGATCGCCACCTACAACTTGAACGACGAGAATCAACTGCAGCTGAGCTTCCACGCTACGACGGACGTACCGACGGTCGTCAACTTGACGAACCACACGTACTGGAACCTCGCCGGCGAGGCTTCGGGTCCCGTGTACAACCAGGTCCTGTGGATCAACGCCGATCAGTACACGCCAGTCAATTCGAACCAGATCCCGTTGGGGGAGCATGCGAGTGTGAAGGGTACGCCGTTCGACTTCACCGTTGGCAAGCCGATCGGTCAGGACATCTCTGCCAATGACGCGCAGCTGAAGATCGGGCACGGCTACGACCACAACTGGGTGTTAAATCAGACGTCACCGCCGACGCTGATCGAGGCGGCCCGGGTGCGCGATCCGGGAAGTGGGCGTGCCCTGACTGTCTACACGACCGAGCTGGGGTTGCAGTTCTACTCAGGCAACTCCCTCGTCGGTCAGGGCGTCGTCGGGACAAGCGGCCACGTCTATCGGCAGAGCGAGGGGTTCGCGCTGGAGACCCAGCACTTTCCAGACTCGCCGAACGAGCCGTCCTACCCGACGACTGAGCTCGACCCGGGAGAGGTGTACTCGCAAACCACCATCTTCCAGCTCTCGAACACCTAGATCTCTGCGATCTCGGGATTCCGTGGCAAGTCCATGGTGGCATTCGGGCCAATTTCCGACCGTCGTGCACGAATAGGAGATCCGTGTGGATCCCGGTCGCGACGAGTTACGGGTCGACGGCCACGAACCCGATCTCGGCCTGGAGCTGCCGCGCAAGACCTGTCAACCGATCACCGGATCAAGAAGTGCTAGACGTCAACCGTCACGCCGCCGGAGAACGCTGAGTCGTGTAGCTCCAGCCTGGCGATCGTGTCTCTCGCCAGGATCTGAAACGGCAGTATCGCGGTGATCGTCTCCCCGGGATTGACGCGCGTGTCGTCGTCCACCTCGATCAGAGACTCGGCGGCAGTGGCATCGGCGCTAAACCGTCGACCTGCGGGGTCGTAGGCGTACTGGTCTCCTGCGAAGTAGGTCTGACTCGTCCCGGTGTCGTCGGTGATGGTCATCGTGACCAGACATTCTTCTGCAGTGGCTGGAACGGTCTCACCGTTCTTCTCTACCACCGTGTTTGCTGCAGAGCCGCAGGACACGCCTTTTACGACAAAGGAGAAGTCCCCATCCTTGGCGGTCTGTCCGATTGCCCGCGTGGCACTTGGCGGGCTTGGCGCCGTCGGGGTGCTCCCGTGGCGAAAAGCACCCACGTAGATGACCGCGATCAGGGTCGCGCAACCGACGAGAAGGGCGAGCGCCCGGCGCGCGGAAATCGGTCTTTTCCGCGCCGAAGCGGACTTGTGTGTGCCGGCAAGCGTCCAACCTGGTCGCCAGTACGGCGCGGGCCGCCGTGCTGCGGGATGCGGGGTCAGGTGGGCGTGATCTGCCTGAGAGCCGGCCTCAGTCGGCGCGTCCGAATCGCCGTTCCATCTCGGGCGTGAGGGCGTATCGGCTGCCGAGTTCTCCGCCATGGCAACCTCTCCTGTTCGGTTCTCGAAGCTTGCACGGCGGTCCGGAGGCGTCAACCATGCTTGTCCAACAGCCACGCCAGCACAAGTACAAAACGCGGGCTGCGCGGGTGACGAAAAGGCGAGGGTCGGCTGAGGTCTGTGGCTGTGCTCCGTCCGGCAGCAGATGAGGCTGGGCCGCGAACTGTCGTAGAGCGCCAGCGTGGGTGAACGCCTGTAGGCAAGATGGTCGACACGGCCCGGGGCATCCGCACGGGGCCAGACACCCTTGGCTGGCCCGCCGCTCCCCGGTGGCCACAAACCTCGCAGGTTCGGGAGTCCCCTTGGCCTTGTCGCGGAGCCTGCAACGAAAGGGCCTGGCCGTCGTTGACCCTGCCGATGATCGACGCGCCTTTGGCGGTGCCGGAGTCGCCTCGATCGTTCCTCGTTGACCGGGTGGATCCCGACGCGTCCCAGGACGCGGGACACATCGTCGGGTTCTGCTGGAGCTGAACGCGACGAACGCCCCGTGAAGATCAAGATTGGGGACGGAGCCGGACTCCTGCCGGCGACCTGTCCGACTGGGGCGCTGAGTTCACCTCGGGGAGGTGCCAGTCGTGAAGTACCTCGTGTCAGGAGCCGTCGACTCCCGTCGCAGCGTCGTGGCGACCTCTGACAATCTCGGCGTCTCCTCGCCCGCTTCGCTGCCAGCCACCGGTCGGTCGATTCCGCGCATCCGGCCCTTACGGGGAGAGGCGTGGGTGACTTCGCTGGTGCTGCCGGGCACCCGCCGCCCGCCTGGAGCGCTTCGCGAGGTGTTGTCGGGACGAGTCGGCCCTGCCGGCAGCGCCGTCATCGCGGAAGCGTCCGTCGCGTCGATTGCCGTGACGCTGTCGTCCGCGTCCCACGACGCGAACTGGAGGACCGACTTCAACAGACGCCCGGTCACCGACGAAATCGCGGTACCCGTGTCCGCCGTGGGACAGGTCGGACCCGTGGTGCTCCCGAAGCGCCGCGATGGGGCGGGCGTCCTGGGCTGTTCGCCGTGGCTCGCGCTCGAAACCGAGGCACGTCGCGTGCGAGCTCGTGCGGCGGCGCGCGAGGATGCGGCGTGCCGGCAAGGCGTTGTGGCGTCGTAGTCATGCTTCGCCGTAGGAACCTTTCCCCGGCGAGGGTCGTTCGGCTTCTCGCCGGCGGCGTGGCGGGTTTCGTTGGCCTCGCGGTTCTCCTGTATTTCACGTCGGCTCACTTCCAGGCGGGGACCTCGGACGGCGCGACGGTGATCCTTGAGGGCCAGGCGCTCGCTAGCGGTCACGTCCTCCTCCATGGCTGGGTTCTCACTGTCTCTTCGTATTGGACGAGCAGTGCCGTGTTCGACGGATTAGCCATACTTCTCGGCGGCCTTCGTGCGGGGCTGTTGTATGCCACACCCGCAGTCGCAGGCGCTGTTGCCGTCGCCGTCGGCGCCCTCCTTGCCCGTGAGGGCCGCCGCGGTTGGGCTGGCTTCGCTGGAGCCGTGGCCGTAGTGGCACTCCTGGCGTTTTCTGCCCCAGCGTTGAGCTTCTTCTTCGTCGGCCGCGGGTTCCACGTCAGCACGGCTGGCTACGCGCTCTTGGCGTTCATCGCCCTACGGCGGGTGAAGTTCGGTTGGGGATGGGCCCTGGCGGTCCTCATGCTCAGTGCCGGGATGCTCGGCGATCTGTTGATGGTCGCGTATGGCGTAGTTCCGCTGGCGATCGCTGGTTTCGTGGCGATGGCGCGTGAGAGGCGATTGCGGGCTGGCATGGTGGAGTTCACGGCCGCGGTAGCGAGCGTCGTGCTCACCTGGGTCACGCACCTCGCGTTAGCCGCGTTCGGCGCCTTCACGACCTCTACACCGCGGCCTGTTATTCGCTCCAGTCAGATGATCACGAACCTCGGGCACGTGCCGGTCTACGTAGCCAGCCTCTTTGGTCTGACGGACAGCGTCGTGACCAGTGGAGGAGTATTCGGGCAGTTAAGGAACGTTCACGGTCTTGGTATCGTCAACTCCGCTGCTGCGCTCTGTGTGCTGGCTTGCGTCGTCTTCGCCCTCGTGAGCCTCGTCGTGGGACTGGCCGGCGGAAGCCCGCGGGGCCGTCTTGTTGACGGAGAGCCCGGCCCCTGGCGTCTTGACAACACCCTCGTCATTGCCGTGCTGTGTGCCGCGGTACCTTTCCTCTTCTTTGCGGGGCGCGACGGAGCGGGAATCCGCTATCTCACGGTCTGCGTTGTATTCGCTAGCGTGCTCGCCGGCCGCATGATCGCCCGGGCCGGGACGAGTCTCCGAACGGCCAGGTCGATTCGGGCTTTCGCGTTGGCGGGGGCGGTACTGGCCCTGGGAATGGTTGCCAGCTTCGGCTACGCGATGTCCGGCCCTCAGCTATCGAATTCGGTCACGAGACTTGCTGCCTGGCTCGAGACCGACGGCCTCCACGAGGGGATTGGCGGCTATTGGGTCGCCAGCATCACCACTGTCGAGACCGGCGGTGCAGTCACCGTGCGCCCCGTGCTGGCCGGGAACGGGGGCCAGATCGAGCGCCAGCTGAAACTGTCGAGCGCCGGCTGGTACGAAGGTAGTCATTTTCGCTTCCTTGTGTTAGGGGCACCCATCGGCTACGGGGGCATTCGAGAGGTGGTCACGACCTGGGGCCGCCCCGAGCACGTCGAGGTGATCGGGCCGTACCGGGTCCTCGTCTGGAGCCATAGGTTGGCGTGGCCGCCTCCTCATCGGGGCCCCCCGGCAATCCAAGCCCTCCCGTCGTGATGGGCTCTGTGGCGCCGAGGCCCCCTGCGCCTGTCGTCGAGGAGAGCGGGGTAGGCCTTCGGACCTCGAGCGCTTTGCTCGCCGCCGGAGCCCGTTGTCGGTCTGGATCGCCAGGGGTCGGGCGATGGGTCGGCTCGGCGCGCCACCAGACGAGGAGGGCCCGTGCCGCGGCCTCACCCAGCCCCAAGCGACTCGCGCCAGCGCCGCGCAGGAAACGGCCGATCACCAGGTCACTTGTTGCCCAAGCCGTTGTCGTCGACAAGCGACGGGAGTTGGCTCTGGCGCCAACGGATTCCAGGGTTCGCGAGCTTCCGTGTTTTCGGCTCTCGTCGGCCCTCCTGCGCGGCACGTCCCGGAACGTGACGGCAAACCGAGGGAGTGCGCGGTGAACGCCGAGAACCGAGGAGCGCGCCGCGGTTCGCTAGCGCCCGGCGAACCCCCTGAGCGGCGCGACCTCGAGGTAGGGATAGGAGCGGACGCCGAGACGCTGCAGGCGGTACTGGGCGGTCGTGCGCAGCACGCCGAGCCCGTAGGTGACGCTGCGCCGCAGATTGATCGAGGAGGAGTCCTTCTCGTAGCGCGTCGGGCAGGACAGCTCGCCGATCCGGGCGCCGGCGACGAGCGCCTGGGCGATGATCTGGTTGTCGAAGACGAAGTCCTCGGAGTTGCGCTCGAGGGGCAGAACGGCGAGGAGCTCCCGGCTGAAGGCCCGCAGCCCGGTGTGGTACTCGGAGAGCTTCTCGCGCATCACGGCGTTCTGGATGAAGGTGAGGGCGCGGTTGGCGACGTACTTGTAGCGGGGCATGCCCTCGGCGACGGGGTTCTGTGCGAGAATCCGCGAGCCGAGGACGAAGTCGTACTGGCCGAAGGCGATCATCGCCGCCATCGCCGGGACGAGGAGCGGGGAGTACTGGTAATCGGGGTGGACCATGACGACGATGTCGGCGCCGAGGGCGAGGGCCGCCCGGTAACAGGACTTCTGGTTGCCGCCGTAGCCGCGCACCGCCTCGTGGCGCAGGACGGCCAGGCCCAGCGACTCGGCGAGGGCGACGGTGTCGTCCGAGCTGGCGTCGTCGACGAGGACGAGCTCGTCGACGATTCCCCGGTCGATCTCGCCGACGGTCCGGGCGAGGGTCGACCCGGCGTTGTGGGCCGGTAGCACGATCGCGATGCGCTGGCCGTTCAGCACCGGGCGATGGTAACCGCCACCACGCCGGCCCGCCCCCGGGCCCCCAGGTGGGCCCTCGCCCTCGAGGCGTGCGCCGTCGCCGCCTCGCCGGGCCTTTCCTACCTCGTGCTCCGCCTGCGCGGGATGGCGCCGGTGCAGCTCCCCGACCCGAGCATGCACACGACCTACATCGTCGACCCCCGCGACATCTTCACCCGCTACGCCGCGATCTTCGCCCCGACGGCCCGGCTGCGGGAGGCGGCCCGGGTCGGCTTCCTCGTCCCGGCCCGGATCGCCTACCTCCTCTTCGGCGCGGTCGGGGGGTTCTTCACCTTCCGCTACCTCCTCGCCCTCGCCGCCGTCGTGCCGCTCTACCTCCTTTTGCGCCGGGTCGCCGGGCGCTGGGCGGGCTTCGCCGCGATCGCCGTCGTGATGTCGAGCCCGGTCTTCGTCACCGCCTGGGGGACGGACTACCCGGACTCGGCGGCGATCTCCTATCTCACCGGGGGGTTGTGCGCCCTCGCCATGCCGGCTTCGGCCCGGCGCCGGCCGGCCTGGCTCGGCCTGGCGGCGGGCCTTTTCACCCTGGCGGTCTGGTCCCACGGGGCGGCCGTGCCGCTCGGGGCGGCGGCTGCGGTCGCCTACCTCGTGGTCCGGCTCCTCCGCTGCCGCGACCACCTCGCCCGTGACGCCGGCGTCGCCCTCGCCACGGCCGTCGCCACAACCGCGCTCCTCGCCCTCGGTTCCTGGGCGCTGATCGGCCGGTGGAACTACCTCACCCCGACCTGGGAGGCGGCGCGCTATCTCGCCACCCCCGCCCAGGAGGTGCTCTGGCACTCGAACAACTGGCGCTGGGTCCTTGACGACCCCTACCTCCTCGTCCCCCCCGCCGTCCTCGCCGCCTTCTTCGTCGTCACCGGCCGGCGCCGGCTCGGCACGCCGCAGCTCTTCGCCGGCCTCGCCGCCACGGCCGCCTTCGCCGCCGCCGCCCTGCTGCAATTCGTCGGCAAGGTGCAGATGCTCGAGATCCACTACTTCTCCTCGCTGATGTGGTCCTTCGTCGCCGTCGTCGTCGCCCTCACCTTCGCCGCCCTCGCCGCGCCGCTCGCCAATGGCGGGGTCCCCGGCGAGGCCCGGGCCCTCGCCGGGTGCCGGAAGATCCTCCCCGCCGCCGCCGTCGTCGCCGTGGCTCTCGCCTACGAGGCCGACCCTCACGTCCCGCAGATGACCCTTCCTTCCTGGGGCTGGGCCGTCGCCACGATCGTCGTCGCCGCGGCGGCGATCGGCCGGGCCGGACTCGCCTTCGCCCGCCGCTCGGCGGCACCGGGGCTTTGGCGAGCCGCCATCCCGCTCGCCGCGCTCCTCGTTCTCGCCGGCGCCTCCCTCATCTTGACCGTGGCGCCCCAAGCGCGACTCCCTTACCTCGCCGACATGGGGGCGATCAGCGACCCGCTGTCGGCGTACGCCGACGCGCTCGGCGGGAACGACACGCTGCTCGTCGAGCGCTACCAGGTCACCTGCGAGCTGCCCGGCTTCGTCGGCCACCCCGCCTATCGTGGCGAGCAGCTCCTCACCTGGTGGCCAGAGAGGCAGACCGGTGCCCTCACCG
>Ga0187857_10004384_pt1 | contig 10642 bp, 12 predicted proteins | sample June2016WEW_8_10_FD_132984 | JGI IMG/M metagenome (GOLD analysis project Ga0187857, IMG submission 132984) | Peatland microbial communities from SPRUCE experiment site at the Marcell Experimental Forest, Minnesota, USA - June2016WEW_8_100 | ecosystem: Environmental > Terrestrial > Soil >...
ACAATCGCACGCTTGAACGCGGGCGCAGCGACGTGCGCCGCTCTGTCCGCCCTCGCCCAAGTCGGCACGTTGCTCACGGGAAAATAGGGGGGGCTAGATTTCCGTGCGCAGTTTTCGTGCAGCGCCAGAGTATTTGCCCCTGCCTTTTTGCAGTTGACCTATGCGTCAGAGGAGGCCGCCATGTTCTATCTCGTGAAAAGCTATCGCGCTCAGACCTCGGGGCTAGACCAACTCAGTAGCCCCAATAGATTCACCCTTAGCGATGCGCAGATGCATCTTGCACAGGCGCTTGCAAGGCAGCGGTTGACGCATGGCCGGCGTACCGAACCGGCCGCGAGTCAGCGAGTTCGCGTCTTGGAGCAAAACGGCGAGCTTTACGCGGAAATATGGATCGAGGACGAGCATGGGACGACCATCCTGCCGGATGACCCGACAATTTTCCTCGACAGCATCGATCCGGAAGTAGTTTAGGGCGCGACCGATGGATGAATACGGGCTACCTCGGACCTCAAATTCCGAGGACTTGCGCGATGGGCTCCGAAAAGAACGTCGCCTACTCATCGTCACTAGCTTGGTGTTTCTCGCCCACTTGTGGTTCGGGTTGACGGTCGATAAAGGCGCAGAGACGTTGGGTCTCAAGTTTGAGGTCACCGACCCCAATGACATATGGAGGCTCGTCGCAATATTGTGGGCGTGGGCGCTTTTGCGCTATGGACTGTTTTTTCACGACTACACTGACGACGACATGGGCACCGAACATAAGCGCCGCACGATTCGATTCCATGAGAGATTGACTGCGCTTCGACTGAGACTTGCCGCGATGCTGCATGGCGCCAAGGGAGTTGAACGCAGATGGCGCGTAACCGTCGGGGTCAAATTTTTGGCGCCGCCTACTCGCACCGTGGCAGATACGCTCTGCTATCCCGACGCGCGTGTTACATATATGTGGCCGCCAAATCGGAGCGACGCCGGCACTCGGAACGTGACAATTGAACCGGGATGGGAGCGCTTCGCCCTGATCTATGCGTGGCTACAACTTACATTCGTGACGCGCTATGGGACCGAGTACTTCGTGCCGTTCATCTTGGGACTTGCGCCAGCGCTAACCGTAGTCTGTCGGCATTTTGTTCACGGTATGCCGTGGATGCTGGCGTTATAGAATTTTCGAGCTATCGCCGGCGGACCGTATTGGCGCAAATTCATGTTCACGGTATGAACCCGCGACACTCATCGTCACTGTGCGAAGACCAGGAGGCTGCCGGACTGTTGCGGGACAACCAGGTGGTTGACTCCCGCAAATGGCGCTTAAAAGTCCCGAACACCTAGCTTTTTAAAGGTGGTTGGCTTGACCAGGTGGTTGCGGGAGTTCTGCGTGACTCTGTTGTGCTTTGTCGTGCTTTTGGGTGTTTTTGCAACGGACACCCCGCGAGCTAAGTTGTTACGAATCAACTAATTGCGTTTGTCAAAATTTACAAAAAATCGCCCTGTGCGAGCTTCGAACCAGGTGGTCGGCGGTTCGAATCCGTCCGGGCGCGCATTAAATCAATAACTTAGCGGCGATCGAGTACCTGGCACTGTCTAATATCCAAGATCGCGTCTTTTGATAGGCGTTTGGTTTGGACGCCGATCGGCGTCGCAAGCGATTGCATCTTCGTACGTGAAGTCTCACGAAGGTGTTCAGTGTTAGGGGCCTGATCACGTGTTGCCGCCGAATGACCCGTAACGCCGCTGACCCCTTTCTGCCGTTCGTGAGCGATCGATTCCAGGCGTCGATTTCGTCACGACGCAGAGTTTGTTAAGACAAAAGCCTTGTTCGAAACCGGTGTCCCGCATGCTCAAGCGGGATTTTCCAAGGAAGGGAACCGCAAATTCTTGCTTTTGATGACCAGTTATAGTCATATATAGTCATGAAACAAGTGGGCATTGCAGAACTCAAGTCCCGGCTTAGCGAATTTCTTCGTATCGTACAGGGTGGGGAGTCGATCGCAGTCCTGGACCGCAATCGAACAGTTGCGCAGATCATTCCGACGCACGAACGGGCCGGCTTGCGGATACGTAAGCCGGCTATCGATTCACCGAAGCCGAACAAAGTCTCACTGCCAAAGGCGATCACCAAAAAGATCGACGTCGTCCAATTATTGTTGGAGGAGCGACAGAGTCACAGATGATCGCCTACGTTGACTCGTCAGTTTTGCTGCGTCTAGCGTTTGGACAGCCGAATTCTTTGCCGGAGTGGCGACAGATCGATCGCGGGGTTTCTAGCGCGCTGATTGCGACCGAGAGTCTGCGCACTTTGGATCGATTGCGAATCCGCGCAGAGCTATCGGATGCGGAAATCGCCAGGCGCCGCGCTACGATTCTTAACCTCATCAATTCGCTGGAGTTGATCGAAATTGACTCAATCGTGCTGGACCGCGCCGCGCAGCCGATGCCGACGGAACTAGGAACCCTAGATGCGATTCATCTTGCGTCAGCACTGCTCTGGAAGGATGCGATGGGTATCGACCCGGTCATGGCAACTCACGACGGCGCGCTGGGATTGGCGGCGCAAGCGCATGGCCTAACGGTGTTGGGAACCTAAGCCCGCTCTCGACTGGTCACCTACGGGGTTTGAGCTGCACCTAAGTTTCAAGTGGTCCGGCAATCCCCGGGCAGGTCAAATCTCCCGAATTGCTCGTGGAATAGGCAGCAGTCTCTGGTTTGAGGTCTGGGTCATCCCGCCCGTGCCGAGCTGGCCCTCACGCACGATTCACCGGACCTTCCGCCGTTCCGTCTCCCATCGAACAGACGAAGCAGTGCTCGTCGCGTAATTTTCGATCGATGCTAACAATTAGGTCCTTTGCATTTGAATTAGCAGCTTCATCTTTACCCAGGATCTGCACACCGGCTCAAGACCGCGATGCAATCATCAAGAGTTAGGAGTTCTTCTATGACTGAAGTCACCTCAATTACATCCGGGCACCTCATTGCAGCCACAAAGGTTGACGGAACGAGTGTCTATAATCTGGCGGGCGAGAATCTCGGCACGGTCGATGACATCATGATGGATAAGGTTAGTGGTCAAGCAATCTACGCAGTTATGTCCTTCGGGGGTTTTCTCGGCATGGGAAAGAAACACCACCCGCTGCCATGGGGGACACTGAAGTACGACGATACGAAGAGCGGCTTCGTGCTCGCCATGGATAAGAAGCAGTTGCAAGACTCGCCGAACTACGACACGGACTCGGATTTCCAATGGACGCCAGAATACGGCCGCAAAGTGGACAGCTACTATAAGGCACCAAGTTACTGGAAGTAGGGCGTTCCGGCGGGTAAATGCCGTGACCGGTGATCCGAGGCACCGCTCGGGATTGGTGTCATGCCAATCCCGAGTTTGTTGTGTATGCAATTTGCTGATTCCGGAAAGCGGCCAATGACTGCGCGAAATGCGATTAAGCCGCTCCGCCCATGCACCCGAAGTAGCCCCCTCGAAGCGACGACCAGAGGAGAGCGGAATGCCGAAGATCCAGGAGTCGTCCATCGCGAAGCTCATGCCGACCCAGATTACGGTTGGCTTGATCGAAGTTGCGGACAAGGTCAAGGAAATCCGTGCGCTCAAGCCTGGTGAAGTTGTCGAGTTCATGCGCGCTCACGCAGCACCTGCGGTGACTGGGTCGCAATGCGCGGTTTACATCACGGACCACCATCACGTTGCCCGGGCCGCCTTGGAGGCGGGAGTCGAGACCGGATTTTTCGAGATCGAGGCGGATATGTCGCGCTACGAGCCCGACGATTTCTGGAAGGAAATGGACAAGAACCTGTGGGTCCATCCCCTGGACGAGAACGGAGTCCGCCACTATTACGCCGCTGTTCCCCATCGCTTGCAGGACCTAGCCGACGACGTTTACCGGTCATTGGCTGGCTATGCGCGCAACGCGGGCGGTTTTGAAAAGACGCCGACCGCCTTCGCTGAATTCATTTGGGCCGATTATTTCCGGCGCTCCGTTCCCGTGGAACTCGTTCGCTCCGACTTTGCTGCCGCTGTCCAGTTGGCCATACCGCTCGCCCGTAGTCCACTTGCGATGGGCATACCAGGCTTCAAGGGGTAACCTCGATTTTCCGATGAGAATTTGCAGTAGCGGCATCGCGCCATCGAGTTTATCAGGAGCCCCCAACGCCTATTGCCGAACGGCTCCTCAACAATAACGGCTTACTCGTTATCGTGGCAATTTCAAATGGTTGATTGTTCTTGGAGTAAGGACAATTCCTTGATTGCAGTTACCCCTCCTCGATCAAACATTCTGCCTTCTTACACGGGCCAGGCCTTGACGCATCCAATTGCAACTCGTTTCTATGCCTATTCCATTGTTATTGCCGCCCATGGCGCGCGTGGCGACGTTGGATGGTGACTCGTCTTCCGCCAGCTTGCGACAGAATAGATCATGGCAACGGCTTCTGAAGACGTCGGCGATGCTGCTGTGTGACTGCATGATAAACATTTTACGTTAGCCGACCGCTTCGGTCCGTGCGGAATCCGACATCGGCGACAGTCTAGGTCTTGGTCATGATCGCATTCACCGTTTTGGTTGCAGGAATCTCAAGGGCTCCGTCGACGATTTCTGTTGCTGTCTATTGAGGGCTCTTGCCCTGCCTATTACCCGCCGTCGTTGAAGGAAGTGTCTCGCCAAGTTTCGATTCTGGGAACGGCTGATGGTGAACATCGGCGTTGTCTTGGTGTTTGCGGCCTTCTATTTGAGATTCCTGAAGAACCCGTAAGTTAAGCGTCGCGGCATCGCCAAACCGCAATCTTGAGACGACCTTATACTGGGTAGTTACGGCCAAGTAGAAGCAGATCAGATCTGAAAGGACATCGCATGTTGAGCGAGACTGACACCGCGGCCCTGCGCGCATTGGAAGAGCGCCTCGCGATGCCGGCGGCGTCGGAATCGCGAGAGTCGTTGGCGCTCATCCTCGCGGCCGAGTTTCGGGAGTTCGGCAGCTCAGGTCGGACGTTCGAAAGGTCCTCAGTCCTTGATGCGCTCGTCGCCGGCGGTCGACCGCAATTGAAGTTCGAGGGGTTCAAGACCACGCCAATACGCGACGGCGTGACACTCGTCACCTATGTCGCGCGCAGTATCGCCGGGCCAGGATGGAAGCCACCGTCATTGCGCTCGTCACTCTGGGTGCGGCGGGATGCCCGCTGGCAGATGATTTTCCACCAGGGCACACGGCTGGCCGCCGACGAGAGTTAGCAGGCTGATGCAAAATACCCGAGTTGTGGGGGTTTCCAAGTAATAATAGGGAACATCACGGGACCGGAGTGCGCGCGATGCGCGTAGAAGCAAACCCGCAAGATGGATTGTTTTCTTACGTCTCCCCGAAACGGCGAGTGCCGAGCGATCATCCAGAATCCCACAATTGCTATTTCCAAGGATTAGGCGCAAAACGTTTACTCGCGAAGCATTCTCTTGGGAGCGACCGATTCCTCCCGCCGGAGGGCGAACACCGGGACTGGAGAAGAGTTTGGCTATTGATGAGGCGACCAAGCGACTGATCGATGCTCTGATGGAGCCGATCGTTGCTGTCGATTCGGCTGGCTTGATCGTAGCGGTCAATCGCGAAGCTTCGTCATTGTTCGGATACGAGTTGGTCGATGTCGTCGGTCAGCCAGTGGAGATTTTGATCCCTCATGCGGCCCGCGAGGCGCATGTGCGGAGCCGAGACGGCTTCTTTGCGAGCCCCGTTGTGAGGCGACTGGCGGGCCGCGAGTTATTCGGCCTACGCAAGGATGGCACGACGTTCCCAGCCGAGGTTGGGCTCGGCCACATCGAAGAGGCTTCCGGATCGTGTGTGCTGGCAATCATTCGTGATCTCACCGACCGGCGCCGCCTCGAACACGCACTGGTCGATTCGGCGAGCCTGGAGCAGCAGAAATTTGGGCGCGACCTGCACGACGGTCTCGGTCAGGAACTCACCGGAATCGCCATGCTGGCATCCGCGGCCGCATCATCTTTGAAGCAGGCCGGGCGTCCGGAGGCGGCTCAAATTAAGGACATTGCGAATAATGCAAATCTGGCGATACGCAGCTGCCGGGCCATCGCGCATGGCTTGTCGCCGTTGACCTTTGCTCGAGGCAGCCTCGCGGAGTTGCTGAAAGAGATGACGAGGCTGCAGCGAGACTCTTTCGGGATCGATGCCAGTTGCGAAGTGATCGAAGCCGCGTCGCTCAGACTTGGCCGAGATGTGATGGATAATCTCTACCGCATTTCCCAGGAGGCGGTCGCGAATGCCCGCCGACACGGTCAGGCAAAATCAATTAAAGTGGCGCTGAATATTCAACCGACGACCGTGCGGTTGGACGTAGTGGACGATGGTATTGGTCTACCGCAAGCGCCGGCATCCGAGACCGGCATGGGGCTTAAGATCATGCAATTTCGCGCCAAACTTATCGGTGCGAGTCTGACGATTTTGCCTGGCGAGCATGGAGGCACGCGGGTAACAGTCGAGTGCCCACAACCGCTATAAGGCCAAACACACGATTCGCGCGTTGGCGCACGTCATGCCCTTCGGCAGCCCACTTGAATGATCTGATTTATTCGATTGAGCTAACCGATCGCAGGCTAATCACCCACACGCACGCTCGATCGATCCCATCGTGCTTTAAATGGTCTTTAGTGTCTTCTCCTCTTGATCGATCAATTGTGCGCATGTTTGGTGCGGCGCGGAAATGGGAGCTGTCCTGACATCTACTCTTCGAATGGAAATTCCGCGTCCCCGCGACAATGCGGGCCGTTCGTTGCCTCCACGCTCAAATCATCGGTGACGCTCGGACGAAATCTGTGAGGTATGTTCCAGTTCCATGCCTCAGAACGCACTGATCGAACAGGTTTGGCGATGGGCGCCGACACGATCCGTTAAGGAGCGGCAGATTCCATCGCAATCATTGGATGGAGAAGAAGGATTGCGATGTTGCTGCGCCGTCGGTCGAGCGCCCGTTATGCAACTCTAAGGAATCTACTTTGCTGCAACGCGCATCTCAGGGAAACGAGGTCTCACCGGACCCCGCGGAGCCAATAGTGCGGGCTGACGCCGTGGCGCACGCGCGCAACGGGATCGCTGACGGCTTGGATCCTCGGCTTCTTATAGAGGAGCTCGCGGTCGCGAAGTTTATCCTCGACCAGAATGGCATCGTGTTGTACCGAGCGCGCATGGAGGAGGGATTGCCGATCGAGTACGTGTCCGGCAACGTCGCCCACTTCGGCTACTCGGCTGACCAATTCAAATCGGGTGCCGTCAGTTTTGCGGACGTCGTCCACCCGGATGATCGCGATCGCGTGCTCGCCGAATTGCACGATCACGTTGCACATGGGCGACGCGAGTTTATCCAGCAATATCGGATTATCGCGGCGCAGGGCGCAGTGCTGTGGATCGAGGATCGTACCTATGTACGCGATATTGCCGACGGTGCCGGCATCTATCTGGAAGGGATCGTCACGGATGTCACCGAGCGCCATCGTGCGCAGGAGCGCCTGAGGCAATCACTGACGCAAAAGATTGGCGCAATAGCGGCAACCATCGACAAGCGCGATCCCTATACGGCCGGCCACCAGCGTCGAGTTGCGGCATTGTCGCGCGCGATCGCAGAACAGCTAGGGCTGGGCGCGGACCAGACGGAGGGTATTTATTTGGGCGCCTTGGTACACGATGTCGGCAAGATGGCGATCCCGGTCGACATTCTCTCGCGGCCCGGTCGCCTTAGCTTCGAAGAGTTCGCATTGGTGAAAACCCATGTCAGAGCGGGCGTCGATGTTCTACAGGACGTCGTATTCCCATGGCCGATTATTGATATGGTAGCTCAACACCATGAGCGACTGAACGGGTCCGGGTACCCGGCCGGGCTCTCGGGCGACTCGATCCGGCTTGAAGCGCGGATCATCGCCGTTGCCGATGTATTCGAATCCATGTCGACACACCGGCCTTACCGCCCGGCGCTTGCGGTAGACGTCGCGCTCGACGAACTGTCGCGCGGTCGTTCGATCTTGTTCGATGCGGATGCCGTCGATGCATGTTTGGCGATCGCACGGGCACACGCTGTCGATCAGTCCGCGCTATGGGCGGCTTTGGAGCGAGGGCGAGATGCGCCGACCCACACAGGCGATGCACCATTGACGAAGCTCGATGCCGCCAGGGATTAGACTCCAATGAGCCAAACGCATCACGCTCGCAACAACGTTGTTGATTTGGCTGCGCACGCTGAGCAGCTGCCGCTGCTGCCGACGGTGGTCATGCGCGTACTCGCATTGGACACGCACAGCGACAAATATTTCGAGGCGCTGTTGGCCGTCGCCGAGGAGGACCCGACCTTCGCGGTGCGATTGATACGCCTCGCGAATGCCCCAAGGAGCGCTCCCGCGAAGCCGATCATCACGATCAGACAAGCGGTTGTGCGGCTTGGCGCTCGGGAATGCGCCGGCCTGGTCACGGCGCTCGCGGTGTCTCGGGTATTTGTCCCGACCACGGCGGGACAACGGAATCTGTGGCGGCATGCGTTGCAAGTGGCCGTTGCGGCACGCACGATCACGAGCTTGATGACAACCCCCGGCGTGCTGCCGGCCCAAGCCTATCTCGCGGGCCTGTTGCACGACATTGGACGCTTCGTGATGTTCGAAGCGGCGACGGAGGATCTTGGCCGCGTCGATGAAGCGCCCTGGCATTCTCCACAGCAATTGATGGATGCCGAGCATACGCTGCTCGGATATGATCACGTACAGCTCGGGGTCCTTGTTTGCAGACGCTGGTCATTGCCGCAGGTAATTACCGAGGTTATCAAGCTGCATCACGACTATGCGGCGCCCGATGCCCAATCCAGCGCGCCGCTGGGAACCCTTATCGCGATCGTGCAGCTCGCAGACCTGCTGAGTATGTGCCTGATGAACGCACCGGAGTTGGGCGACCAGGATCCAGTCGATATCGCGGCGACTCTCGCCGCTAGCTGCACGCGTCCCGAGTGGCGACACCCGCCTGTTGCACCTAGCGTGCTCGCGCAGCGAGTGGGCGCGATCCGCGATGAGGCCGCGGAGGTTGCCGAGCGCCTCCTCGATGCCCGCCCAACCTCAACGAAGTGATTTCGTGGATGGGCGCTCGACGGCGAGAGTACCGGTAGCAGCGCGATAATATCAATTCGAACGACTCGATAACGTCCGTCAGTCTGAGCCAATGTTGGCTGCGAATATCGCAACCCTCGGACCCGCATCAACCATGAAGAGCCAAAGACGCGATTCGCGAGTTGGCCCACGTTAAGCCGTTTCGGCGGCCCACTTATGTGAATTGATTCATTCGATAGGGCGAATTAGTCGCAGGCCAATCACCCAAACTCACGCTCGATGACTCTAATCGTGCCTTCAATTGTTTTTAGTGACTTCTCCAGTACCCGGAACGCCGGTTCATTGGCGGGGCCGCCGATCAGCGCCTCCTACAAAAACACATCCCGCGCCGCGGTATCGACAATGGGTTGGAATGCGAACCAGAAAGCGGGGCAAAGCACGGTGATGAACTTGGTTGCGTTTGGCGAACGAGCCGCGCCGGCACCGGCACGGCATTGCTCATACAGCCGCCGCTTGCCCTCCCGCCAGAGTCTTGCGCCATCGCCCTTCGCGAAATGCGGAGAGCAATTTCTTGGCGCGCCCGGGATCCAAGTCGAGAAAACAGCTCGAGCCACTAAAAAAATCGTTGCTACCGGAGATCAGCGCAAGTTCCTTGCGGGAGACCTGTGAGAATCCCATCGTCCACTCTGCAAAGGATCTGCTCGGAATCGCTTCGGCGACGATTTTGGTCACCTGCTCGTGGCGCTTGTCCAGTTCGATCCTGGCGTAGAGCGCCTCCACTGCGTCTGGCACTCCTTCCAACACCTGAAAGAAGCTGCCCTCGGTGTAAAGCAGCATCCCGGTAAGCCCAGCCCCATCATTGTGCTTGCGCGCCGCTTGCAGCAATGCCGTCAGCTCAGCCGTTTCGAAATGACGCGTTGCCGCGCTGGCGTAAATACAATGCATTAAATCGGGCACGTGGGCTCCAAGAAATGGAAAATGCCAGAGCGATACCTTTACCGGATGTCACCCCTATCGGCTCGCTGAACAGGTAGTTAAAGTCGATCCGCGCACAGTTTTGGAGTACAGAGTTTGGCGAAGCGCTCGAGAGCGACATCAACTGCGCGTACCTAGTCCAGCGATGGACTCGACATATACTTAGTCGAGGATTTGGCGACACCGCCGGATTTTGCACGGCACAACAATTACACGTAGCCGTCGGAATTTATTGAACGTGGGGATTGGTTGCCTACCCCCGAAGTAATAGTGCATGCCTGTAAGCACGCTTTCGTCAGAGGCCGCATGGATCGGGAGGGCTCACTCGAGGTAACTGCCAGTCCGACATGCTTGAATTCGGTGATTTACGGAGAATATCCGCCATAAGCGCATTGACCGCCGGTGTCTGCCGGCTTGCCTCAGTTCGGCACCTCACCAACTCTGTGAGCCAGTTCTCGTTTTGGTGATAAGTTTATCTCTATGTACGAGACCGAACAGACGCCTAATTTGCTCCGTCAGTAGGCTCCAGCGATCAAGAGAAAAGTAAGCCGGCGGGGTGGATCAATGGACGATACCAATGACGC
>Ga0187857_10004385_pt1 | contig 10639 bp, 5 predicted proteins | sample June2016WEW_8_10_FD_132984 | JGI IMG/M metagenome (GOLD analysis project Ga0187857, IMG submission 132984) | Peatland microbial communities from SPRUCE experiment site at the Marcell Experimental Forest, Minnesota, USA - June2016WEW_8_100 | ecosystem: Environmental > Terrestrial > Soil >...
ACCCTGCGGCTGTGCATTTGGTACAGGAACTCGAAAGCGGCAGCATCCCCGGCTTGCGCGCGGCGGATGGCCTCCGCCTCGGTCCACGCTACCGGTTCGGTTGGTCTTTGACGGGCCAACTGTGCAATAGCGGCGCTACTATCCTTTCGGATGCGCCGAATCCCTCCAAGAGTTGTACCCGGCATGACGTTGGAGGCGTACATATGCAGAAATAGGAGGCGGAAAGCCCTGCAAGGGTTGCATGAGCCATAGCCACGCCAGCGGGCCGAGCCTATTGTCCCTTGATCGCGGCCATCCGTCTATGGACAAGATAGCGCGCCTTGGCAGGAAGAAGGCCCTCGGAGCAGGCAGTGCGTTCCTGAAACGTGGCGAGGAACTCCTGAAGTTGGCTTTCCGGCAGGGCGTGAAGGAAGGACTTGAACAGAACGACGGTCTCCCGCAAACAGGTATTCAGATCGTAGTGGGAGGCATCTAGGACATCCCAATCGCAGTCGGAGTCCAAGGAGTCGCCCGCGAGAATTTCCTCCGAAGAGGCCAGGAAGTTGCCGGCGAGTTCCTCGACGAGTTCCGTGAGGGTGGAAATCTTGTGGAGGAACTGAGACCTCCGGGTAAGGAGCACTTTACTGAAAATACTATTGAATCGCGCGACGCGCTGGCTGCGGGCATTCTGAAAATTCTGGGGATCGAGTGAAGCGAGATGCGGCGCGGTGCCGAAATGCCGCGCGTGCAGGAGCATGGAGTGGAGCAAGCTGTTTACCGGAGCAGTAAGCCTTTGGCAGAGCGCCGGAGAAACGCTCAAAACCTGTTGGGCCTTGGCGACGCGGCCATCGCGCCGCAGGCCCAGGGCTTCGTCCAAATTGACACTGAACATGGCATAAGATGTCTCAAGCCGGTGAAGGATGCGCAAATAGGAATGGGATTTGTCGCCGGCGAGCGGGGATCTCCAATCTTGAGACACTGATCCGCTGCGAGGAATGGAAGGGCGGGGCCGCACGTGGAACCTCCGAGGAGCGATTGTACAGAGTGTACCAAATTAATTAAAAAACAGTAATAATTCTTATAAGTCCAAATCTGCTAACTGCCGCCATACCGCCTAAAAGGCGTAGGCGAGATTCGGGAGCGTGGAACCCAAGGGCATTCCTTGCCCTCTTCAGGCACGGCCTTTATACTCCAATTGCAACCGCTTGGAAAGGAAAGATGCACCCTTGGAATTCGAGCCGCGGGACCAATTCGAGCAGCGCCAGAAAAAACTAGAACAGATCCAAGCCCTTGGACATGAAGCATTTCCGAGAGAATTTCGCTGGACGGAGAGCCCCGCGGAGTTGGTCAAGGATTATGCGGCGGTGCAGGGGCCGGAGCTGGAGGCCAACCGCAAGCAAGTGCGTGTGGCGGGCAGGATTGTGTCGTACCGGCTGATGGGCAAGGCGGGATTTGCGCACCTGCAGGGTGCGGGTAAGCGGATTCAGATCTATGTAAAAAAGGATGTGGTGGGGGAAAAGGGGCTCCAGTTGTTTCACCTGCTGGACTTGGGGGACCACATCGGCGTGCGCGGCCATCTGTTCCGGACAAAGACGGGAGAGTTGACCATCTGGGTGGAAGAGTTGTTTTTTCTGGCGAAGGCGCTTCTGCCATTACCGGAAAAGTGGCACGGGCTTGCGGATATCGAGTTGCGGTACCGGCAGCGGTATCTGGACCTGATCGTGAGCGAGAAGTCGCGTGACGTTTACCAGACTCGAGCGCGGATCATCCGGGAGTTGCGGCAATTTTTCGATGGCCGCGGTTATATCGAAGTGGAAACGCCGATGATGCACCCGATTGCCGGTGGGGCCACGGCGCGGCCGTTCATCACGCACCACAACACGCTGGACATTGATTTATATCTGCGCATTGCGCCGGAGCTGTATTTGAAGCGCTTGACGGTGGGCGGTTTTGACCGCGTCTACGAGATCAACCGGAACTTCCGCAATGAGGGGATCTCCACGCAGCATAATCCGGAATTCACCATGCTGGAGTTTTATCAGGCCTACAGCAATTACCGGGACTTGATGGAATTGAATGAGCAGTTGTTCGCCCAACTGGCGAAGAGCATCACCGGGTCCACGAAGGTGAAATTCGGCGAGCACGAACTGGACTTCGGGCAGTTCACGCGGCTGACGATGCGGGAAGCGATTGTAAAACACTGGCCATCCGGCGCCGGGACGCCACCGACGCTCGAAGAACTGGCTGCACCAGGCGGCCCACCACGTGCTGCCGAGAGGTACAACGTGTGGGCCAAGGCGAACCACGCACAATATGCGGCGGCGAAGGGGCAGCTCTCGGATGGGGAGTGGACGGGCCTGCTCTTTGAGACGATTGCCGAACACAAGCTGATTCAGCCAACGATTCTCTACGATTTTCCAACGGACATCTCCCCGCTCTCCAAACAGAAGCCGGAGGATCCAGCGCTGACCGAACGGTTTGAAATTATCGCTGCCGGGATGGAGATCGCCAATGGATTCTCTGAGCTGAACGATCCGGCGGAGCAGGAGCGCAGGTTTGCGGCGCAGATCGCGCATGGCGGAGAGGAAGCGCCGAAGCAATTGGATGTGGACTACCTCCGGGCGTTGTGCCACGGCATGCCCCCGACCGCCGGAGAAGGAATCGGAATTGACCGGTTGACGATGCTTCTTACAGACTCGCATTCCATTCGCGACGTTATATTGTTTCCATTGTTGCGCCCCGAAGCGCACCCTGAGGATCAGGCCGCTGCGGAAGGCGAAAAGGCATAGGGGCTGGCCGCGCCATGGGATTCGAATGGATGGTGGCGCGGCGGTACCTGAGATCTCCGAACCGGCCTACCGTATTGCGATTAATTACCTTGTTTTCCGTATTAGGAGTGGCCGCGGGCGTGGCCACTTTGGTGATTGCGCTCGCCATGAACACCGGCTTCCGGGAAACACTGCAGGATCGCCTGCTGGGCGTGACCGCGCACATATCGCTGACGCGGCCGGGTACCGGGGGAATCCAGAATTACCAGGGGCTCGCCGAACAACTGGGGAGAATCGAGGGAGTGCGCTCGGTAACGCCGGCAATTTACCAGACGGTGCTGCTGTCCTTTGGTGGCGAGGCACGCGGGATGGTGACGAAAGGGATCGACGTGGCGCGCGAAGAGAAGCGCGATGAAGTGCTGCAGAGGCTGGCAGCGGGACACTTGGATTTCGCGCCCGACGGCGAGGGGATCGAGGGTTTGCTGGTGGGAAAGCAACTGGCCGGCGAGTGGAAGCTGCAGCCGGGCGACTACGTGACGCTGACGAGCCCGCAAGGACGACTGACGCCGTTTGGGCTAATGCCGCGGACGCGGAGATTTCGCGTGGCGGGGGTGTTCGATTCGGGGTTTTACGATTACGACGAGAACTGGTGTTTCGTGACGCTGCCCGCGGCGCAATCGCTGGCGGGAGCGGGAAACATTGTAAATGTGCTGGAATTCCGCCTGGCGCATCCAGAACAGGCGGAAGCGATTGCCCAGGAAGCTGAGCACGCTGCGGGGCAGGGGTTCCTGGCAACGACATGGATGGAGGAGAACCGCGCGCTGTTCCGCGCACTGCGCCTGGAGAAGCTGGTCACGGCCATTTTCATGGGGCTGATTACGTTCGTGGCTGGGCTGAATATTTTGGTGGTGCTTTCAATGACAGTGACGGACCGCGCCAAGGATATTGCGGTGTTGCTATCGATAGGAGCGCAGCGCAAACAGATCCGGCGCATTTTTTTGTATCAGGGAATTGCGATTGGCGCGACTGGAATTGTTATCGGGCTGGTCATTGGATACGGCTTCAGTTGGATTGCAGGAAAGTATCACTTGATCCCTTTGGATCCCCAGGTCTATGCGGTGCCGTATGTGCCGTTCCACGCCAGTTTTCTGGATGGAATGTGGATCGCCCTGGCGGCCATGGGCATTGCGGTTGTCGCGACGTTGCTGCCGGCGAAAGAGGCGTCGCGACTGCTGCCGGTGGAGATTCTTAGATTTGAATAAGCTTCAAAATAGCCGCTGCAGGCGGGTAGGATTTGGAGCCTGATTTGCTCCGACTACCCTTAAGACAAGCTCATTTGAAGAGGGTGGTCCCAGGGGCAGGGAATACGCTACCTGGCTAACCGTTAAACGATTGAAAGAATAGGATTTAGTTTTGCCCCGAAAATGGAGAATTGGCCTACCATACGCCTTGGGCAATGAATGGAAGGAAAAGGGAAAAGGAATGGGTCAGGGCCCCCTGGAAAATCGCATTTGCGGCACGGAACTGGCCGGGATGGGAAGCGCAGCATCCAACCCTATAAGGAAGAAGCTTCTTTCGAGTAAGACGCAGCGAGATGGATGAAAAGCGGGAGTTCCAGAGGAGACGGAAAACGGCGGCCATGGATTCCGGACACAACAGCGCGAGAGTGGAGAGCGGGCGGAGTGTGCTGGAAGCGCGCGGCTTGAAAAAAACTTACGGAACGCGCGAGAAGAATCTGGAAATATTAGTGGATGCCAACCTGGAATTGCACGAAGGCGAGATGGTGGCGGTGGTTGCTCCATCCGGCGCGGGGAAAAGCACGCTGCTGCATCTGCTGGCCGCGCTAGACACTCCAACGAGCGGTACAGTATACTTTGCAAATAACGCGATTGAAACGCATGAAGACGCGGCACTCGCGGAATATCGCAATCGTGCCGTGGGGTTTCTCTGGCAGAGGCATCAATTGTTGCCGGATTTTACGGCAGCCGAGAATGTGGCGATGCCGCTGCTGGTGCGTGGAGAGCCGCAGGAACTCGCGCTGCAGGAAGCGCGCAAGTGGCTGGCGGAAGTCGGCCTGCAGGAGCGGGCCGAGCACCTCGCAGGAGAACTTTCGGGCGGGGAACAGCAGCGCGTTGCGATAGCCCGGGCGCTCGTCACCAGGCCCAAAGTGCTGCTGGCGGATGAACCGACCGGAGATCTGGACGAGCAGAATGCTTGGGCCGTGTTTGGGCTGTTGGAGCGGCTGCACCGGACGCATCGCCTGACGTCGCTGATCGCGACGCATAACTTGGCGCTGGCGGAACGCTGCGACCGCATATTGGGTCTGGAACACGGCATTCTGCGGACTCGCGCGGTGAAAGCCGAGGCGAAGGGAACCCCCGGGGGAGAAGCGAGCTAATCGTGTTCGAACGATATACAGAGAAAGCCCGACGCGTCATATTTTTCGCCAGGTATGAGGCCAGCCAGTACGGCAGCCCGTACATCGAGACCGAGCACCTCTTGCTGGGTCTGATGCGGGAAGACAAGGCGCTGGCCAACCGTTTCCTGCGGCAGCAGGGCTCCATCGAGTCCATCCGGAAAGAGATCGAAGCGCGGATCACGATTCGCGAAAGGATTTCCACGTCGGTGGAAGTGCCGCTGAGCGCGGAGTGCAAGCGCATTCTCAACATGGCGGCGGAAGAAGGGGAGCGCCTGGGCCACAAGCACGTGGGGACGGAACACCTGCTGCTGGGCATCCTCCGGGAAGAAAAGTGTTTTGGGGCGGAGATTTTGATGGAGCGCGGCTTGCGGCTCTCGGCGTTGCGCGAGGAACTTCAGCGCACGACGGGTGAGAAGACCGCGGCGGCGCGGCCAAAGGAAACGTCGCTGCTGGCGGAATTCAGCCGCGACCTGACGCAGTCAGCCTCGGAAGGGGCGCTCGATCCCCTGGTGGGACGCGAGAACGAAGTGGAGCGGGTGATTCAGATACTTTGCCGCCGCACGAAAAACAATCCGGTGTTGATCGGGGAACCCGGCGTAGGCAAGACGGCCATCGTCGAAGGACTGGCGCAGCGGATTTCGGATGGAGATGTGCCGCCGTTCCTCTCTGACAAGCGCATTCTTTCGCTGGACCTGTCCTTGATTGTTGCTGGGACGAAATATCGCGGGCAATTCGAAGAGCGGCTGAAGACCATCATGAAGGAATTGATGGAGAGCCAGAACGCCATCGTGTTCATTGACGAGCTGCACACGCTGGTGGGAGCGGGTTCGGCGGAAGGATCGCTGGATGCGGCCAATATTCTGAAGCCGGCCCTTTCCCGCGGGGAGATTCAGTGCATCGGCGCGACGACGCCGGGCGAATACCGGAAATCGGTGGAAAAGGATCGTTCGCTGGAGCGGCGCTTCCAGGCCGTGAAGGTCCCGGCACCGAGCGAGGACGAAGCCATTCAGGTAATCAACGGCGTGCGCGAGCGCTACGAGAAGTTCCATGCCGTGAGCTACACCGACGAGGCGCTGCGCTATGCCGTGTACCTGTCGAACCGCTACATTCCCGACCGCTTTTTGCCGGACAAGGCCATTGATCTGATCGATGAAGCGGGCGCGCGCGTGAAACTCCGCCAGGCCTCGGTGCCGGAGGAAGTCGGCGAAGTGCAGAAGCGCGTGAAATTCATCACCCACCGCATGGAATCGGCGATTGCGGCGCACGAATTCGAGAAGGCCCGCTTTTATTCCGAAGAAGAGCGCAAAGAGAAGGAAAACCTGCGCGGGTTGCGGGAGCGCTACAAACTGGATGACGCGTCCACGGGAATCGTGACGCGCGAAGACATCGAAGAGGTGGTGTCGCGGTGGACGGGAGTGGCGGTCACGTCCATCAAGGAAGACGAACAGCAGAAGCTGTTGCGCATCGAGCCGGAGCTGCACAAGCGGGTGATCAGCCAGGACAAGGCCATCACGGCGCTGGCGCGGGCCATTCGGCGGAGCCGGGCGGGCTTGAAGTCGCCGTTGCGGCCCGTGGGTTGCTTCTTTTTCCTGGGGCCGACGGGCGTCGGGAAGACGGAAGTGGCCAGGCGGCTGGCAGAATTCCTTTTCGGGTCGGAGAAATCGCTGATCCGCTTCGACATGTCGGAATTCATGGAGAAGCACTCGGTCTCCAAGCTGATCGGAGCGCCGCCGGGGTACGTGGGCTACGAAGAGGGCGGGCAGATGACGGAACGCGTGCGCCGCACGCCCTATTCAGTTATCCTACTGGACGAGATTGAGAAGGCGCATCCCGACATCTTTAATATCCTGCTGCAGGTGTTTGAGGACGGGCAGTTGACGGATGGCCTCGGCAATACCGTAGATTTCCGGAACACCATCATCATCATGACTTCGAATCTGGGTGCGCGGCACTTGCAAAAGCGCACCTCGATTGGGTTTCAGTCGGGAATCGATGAGGCCAGCCTGAAGAGTATGGAAGATCTGGTGTTGGGCGAAGTAAAGCGCGCGTTCAACCCGGAATTTTTGAACCGGCTGGACGATGTGATCCTTTTCAATCCTTTGGGCGACGACGACCTGCTCCGCATCATCGATCTGCTTGTCGGTCAGCTGAACGATACGCTGATTCACCGGCAGGTGCAGGTGGTCTTGTCGCCGGAAGCACGCCAGTGGATCCTCGAGAAAACGTGTACGGACCGCAATTATGGTGCGCGGCCGTTGCGGCGGGCTTTGCAAAAGTACGTGGAAGATCCGCTCTCCGAGGCATTGATCCAAGGGGGAATTCAGAGGCCAGCGACATTGCAGATCTATGTCGCGGGGGAAGGCCTCTCGTTCCGGCCCGTAGTCGAGGCAACCCCGGTCGTCCACTAGCGAATCTGACGCAACAACGTGTGATCGCGAAGCGGTTTGCCCTGTAGGGAATCGCTCAGAGATGCGCGTGCGGCCAGCCCATGCCGGGTCTGGCAGGAGAAGAACATCTTGGATTTGGGGGCGCGGCCTTGAGCCGTTCAATGGCCGCTCGAAGGATAGTCTGTTTTGTGTCGGAAATGGACGCGCAGCGTGCATTTCGCGGCCGTGTAACCATATTGGCGATATTCCTTTTCTTACTTGCAGGACCCAATTTCTCCGCATCCTCCACACTCGCGCGGAACTCCAGCGGAAATTCCAACGATAAGCAGCCTGCCTACCTCTTGCATGCTTCCCTGAATGAAACGACGTTTGAAGAAAAGATAGAGGATTACCTCGGCGCCGTGGCGCAAGCGCAGAGCAATCCCGCCCAGGTGCCGGAGTTCATCCAGCGCATCGATTGGGAAGGACTCCGACGCATCCGCCGGGACACCGTGAAGGCGCGCATTTTCACCCGTGAGAACGATCCCTACAACGAAGAGACACTGCGCCGGGATTTTCAGGCGCTGTGGAACACGCAGTTTTTTGAAGATGTCAAGCTGCGGGTGGAAGATTCGCCAGACAAGCCGGGCGGCAAGATCATTACTTTTACGGTGGTCGAGAGGCCGGTAATTCGCCGCATCCGATACGAAGGAATCAAATCGATCTCCGAGTCGGACATCCTGGACCGGTTTAAGGAAAAGAAGGTTGGCTTGACGGTGGAGAGCCAGTTCGACCCGACGCGCATCAAGAAAGCGGAAGTGGTGCTGAAGGATTTGCTGGCAGAGCATGGCCGACAGTTCGCGACGGTGACGCCGCAGTACGAGCGGATTGCCTCCAGCAACGCGGTGATCCTGGTATTCCGAATCAATGAAGGGCCAAAGGTCAAAGTCGGGAAGATCCTCTTCACGGGGAACCACGCCTTCAGCAGGCGGAAATTGATCCGATCGATGCACAACGACCGGCCATACTCGGTCCCACTGTACATAACCGAAGTCAATGTGCTGAGCAAGACGTACGATCACGACAAGCTCATCGAGGACATCGAAGTGGGCGTGCGCGGGTTATACACCGACAACGGGTATTTCAAGGTGCTAGTAAAGGACCCCATCCTGGAGAATCTCGATACGCAAGGCTGGCGGCTGGGCATACCCCTTACGGGCAGAACGAAAGGGAAGGCGGTCAACATGACCATCCCAATCGAAGAGGGCGAGCGCTACCGCATGGGCACCTTGAAAATCGCCAGTAGCGATCCGGACAGGGCCCTTAAATTGAAGGTGGACGCGCTCAAGGGCGCATTCCCGCTGAAACAGGGAGACATTTTTTCTTCCGCCAAAATACGCAAAGCGCTCGAAGATTACGGCAAGATCTACGGGCGCTACGGTTTCATCGACTTTGTGCCAACCCCAGAAACGGATATCAACGAAGAAGCCAAGACCATTGACGTAACCATGAAGTTCGAGGAAGGCAAGCAGTACTTCGTGCGCCGCATCGACTTCACCGGGAACACCACTACGCGTGACAAAGTCATCCGGCGCGAATTGCTGCTTGACGAAGGCGCGCTCTTTGACAAGCACGCCTGGGAAGTCAGTATTTTGCGCCTGAACCAATTGGACTATTTCGACAAACTGGATGCGGACAAGGCCGCGGAGATCAAGCGCAACACGAAAGATGGCACCGTCGACCTGCTGCTGAAATTGAAGGAAAAGGGCAAGCAATCGATTGGCTTGCAAGGCGGCGTCAGCGGGCTGATGGGAGGATTCATCGGGCTGACGTACCAGACGAACAACTTTCTCGGACTGGGCGAAACGCTGACCCTTTCGGCGCAGGTGGGGCAGTATCAGCGCAGCATCATGTTCGGTTTCACGGAACCCTACCTGTTTGACCGCCCGATATCGAGCGGGTTCACGGTTTTCTCGTCATTGTATAAATACAACCAAGCCCAGCAAGCGGCGCTGTTGACGGGGCAATCGGTTAGCATTAACCCGCAATACATCCAGAACTACAACCAGAACAGCACGGGATTCACGATGTTCGCGAGTTACCCTTTGCGCAAGCGCGCCTTCACGCGCGTTAGTTTGACGTATGGCCTGACGCGTACGAACATCTCGACCTACAACGAGGCGTCAAACCTGTTGTTCACCCAAGTACAGTATCGCAGCATTGCGGGGCCCAGCGCGTTGAATGGAATCCTGGCCAGCACGGTCACCGGGACGATCACCCACAACACCATCAACAACCCCATCAACGCGACTTCGGGTAAGAGCTACTTCTATTCGCTTTCCTTCACTGGCGGGCCCATCGGCGGGAACGTCAACACCATCACGAATACAGGCGAGTACAAGTATTTCCACCCGATCAATAAGAGGCGCAATGCCATCGGGGTGAGGTTCCTGGGCGCATTCACGACGGGATATGGCGGGAAGGAAGTGCCCCCGTACAGCCGGTTCTACCTGGGTGGCGAGAACGACGTACGCGGGTTCGATATTCGCGGGATATCACCGGTGACGTACATCCCGAGCGTGGTGGACCAGACGATATCGTTCCCGTACCGAGGCGGGACGGGCTCTCTCAACGTGCCCCTGGTGGTGAACACGATCGTCTTCCCGGGTGGCGATATACAAGGAGTGGGGAATTTAGAGTACCGCATCCCCATTGCGGGGCCGGTGGCTGCGACCTTGTTCGCCGATGTGGGCAGCGTGGGGATCCTGAACAAGGGCGCGTTGCGCCTGGATCCCACGGGAGTGGAGAACATCAATTCGCAATTTCCTCTTCTCAACCAGCAGGCGCAACTGCAAATCGCGCCGGGCACAAACTTCCATCCGCGGATGTCCACAGGCATCGAGTTCAATATCAACCTGCCGATCGTGCAAGCGCCTTTCCGCATCTACTGGGCCTACAATCCGGTGCGCTTTCACCAGACGATTGTGGCGCCCTACGATAGCCTCAATCTGAAGAACCTGTACCTGCAATGCCGCGCGCTGGGGCTGACCGATCCTCTGAAGCCGGACAGTTGCGATCCGATTATTCTCACTCCGATTTCTCCGTAC
>Ga0187857_10004386_pt1 | contig 10638 bp, 10 predicted proteins | sample June2016WEW_8_10_FD_132984 | JGI IMG/M metagenome (GOLD analysis project Ga0187857, IMG submission 132984) | Peatland microbial communities from SPRUCE experiment site at the Marcell Experimental Forest, Minnesota, USA - June2016WEW_8_100 | ecosystem: Environmental > Terrestrial > Soil >...
CGCCACCGTGATACCCCAGACCAACAAGCAACGCTCGGTAAGGCGATTCAACATGCGGGCGCCACTCACATCGGCGAGCCCAAGATAGAGACCGCTTCCATCTCCGCGGCTCTTGTAGACGACGCGAAAGGTTTTCTTCCATCCTGGAACGTGCACATTCGCCAATGCTCGGGGGCTAAGCTGCGCTTGCTGAATTGCCTCAATAAAAGGCTCCTTGGGGCTTGGGCCCACCCAGATAGGGTCCTGACCAGGTTGTGTTTGCAGAAAGAAAACCGAGGTCGGATGCTGACCATGAGACTCGTCGGCGTCGGATACCTCGCGAGCCGCAAGCTCAGCGACCTCTCCGACAAGACGATGGTAGAGGGCATCCCGAGGCGTTCTGGCCGAGACGTCTGCCAGGGTTCCTGCTTCGCCGCTTAGCCACGCGTCGCTACGCTCTTGGATATCGCGTGCAATCAGCAGGTACATGATAGCGATGGCCACCGCACTGCCGAGGGCAAATGCCGCGGTCGGCCAGATGGCAATCCGCCACGCTGCCGATATACCGTGCGATTTATGTTTCCTTGAGAACATAGCCCACGCCGCGAATGGTGTGGATGAGTGGCCGTTTGCCTTCGCTGTCTACCTTATTGCGTAAGCGGTAAATCTGCACATCGACAACGTTGGTGGCGGGATCGATGCGCATCTTCCAGACGCGATCGAGGATCATGGTGCGCGTCACCACCCGCCCGGAGTTCCGGACCAGATACTCCAGCAGCGAGAACTCCTGCGTCGTAAGCTGGAGCAGTTCGCTACCTCTTCGCGCCTCGCGCCCCACCAAGTCAAGCTCCAGGTCGGCAACCCGCAAGCGTACGGCCTCCGGCTGTCCGGGCGGGCTTCGTCGAAGCAGGTTTCGAACGCGGGCCAGCAGTTCCGCCAGGGCAAAGGGTTTGGTGAGGTAATCGTCTCCGCCTTGCTCCAGACCGCGCACCCGCTCGTCGACGGAGCGCCGGGCCGAAAGGATCAAAACCGGTCCAGTGTGACCCTGCGATCGGCAGCGACCGATCAGGTCCAGGCCATCCATATCCGGCAAGCCCAAGTCGATGATAAAGCCGTCATAGGTCTCTTCGCCCGCCAAGGCCAGTGCAGTTTTTGCATCCTTGGCGGTATCGACCTGATAGCTGGCTTCGCTCAGGCCGCGATGCAGGAATTCTCGAATTGCCGAGTCATCTTCGACTACCAGAAGTCGCACAGTTGCCTCGTGCAACAGATTCGGCGGTAAGGAAGAACAGCGTAGACTTTGTTTTTCACCGTATGTCAAATATCCATCGCGCGGCGCCCAAGCGCAAGGGCATCCGTCCAAAAAGCGGTTGACTCGTGGACATCGGCGACTACCTGCCCCGCCGCAGCCACGAACTCCTCCACTTGCTCTTCGCTCACTACGAGCGGAGGAGCCGACTTTAGCACCATAAAGTTGTTGCCACAAACCTGGGTGAGGACCTTCTCGCGCCGGAACAGCCGCATCACCAGCATCTGCCCGAACATCCCCGGATGAATGGCACGAAATGCTTCAAACGAGAGGCGCAGTATCATTCGGGAAGGCGGCTGGAACTCAATGCCGGAAAGCAGTCCCATCCCGGGTGCGCCTTTGAACATCTCGTACGGCGAAAGGGTCTTGGTGAGACGATTCCTCAATAGCTCGCCAAGGCGTTCGGCGCGGTAGCCGAGTTGCTCATCTTCCAACACATCAAGGGTTGCTAACCCAGCCCGCATTGCCAGACCGTTTTCGCTGAAGGTCGAGGTATGCACGATGGCACGCTTCAGAGAGCTATAAACCCCCTCGTTTATCTCGTCCGTCATTAACACGGCGCCGACCGGGATCAGGCCTCCGCTGAGCGCCTTCGCCAAAATCACCAGGTCAGGCTGCACGTCGAAGTGCTGCGCCGCGAGGAATTTTCCGGTGCGGAACATCCCGGTCTGCACTTCGTCGAGGACGAACAAGGTGCCATAGCGCTTGCAGAGCGCCTGCACATTACGCAAGTAATCGCCAGCCGGCAACCTGATTCCGCCCTCCGACTGGATTGGCTCCAGGAAGAAAGCTGCGAACTTCCTCGTTTCCAGCTTCTGTTCGACTGTGGTGAGGTCGTTGAAGGGGACCGCTTCGGTTTCGGGGAGGAGTGGACCGAATCCCCCGCGCCAGAAGTCGTTGTCCATGAGAGAAAGGGCGCCGCACGTCAAACCATGGAACGCGCCCTCAGCATAAAGCAGCCCGTCTCGTCCCGTGACCGCGCGCGAAAACTTGATCGCGGTTTCCACACCTTCGCTTCCGGAGCTGGCAAAGAAAACCTTTTTCAGCCTTCCACCTGCTAGCTTGCATAAGCGTTCGGCCAGTTCGCCCGCAAGCTCCGGCACGTGGCTCTGCAGCATCGCAGGCCCCGAGCGATCGAGCTCTTCTTTCAAAGCCTCAATAATGCGGGGATGATTGTGGCCCGCATTGTGAACGCAGTATCCGGAAAGAAAGTCGAGATAGCGGTCACCGTCCTCAGTCCACAGCTCTGCTCCCAAGCACCGCTTGTAACGCACATTCATGTCCAGCAGATCCAGTAAACGGACCCACTGAGAGTTGACATGCTCTGCATATCTCGAACTGGTCGGGAGAAGCGCTGCCTTCAATTATTTCCTCGGATGATGACAAAGATATTGGTTTACAGCTTAGGCAAGCAAGGTGGAATTACCGTAGCATCCAGATGACATTCCGTTCATCTCGCCTGGTGGTGGAGATGACAATATCCTCATCTTAGCGTAACGAAACGCCAAACGTTACCTGCTACAGTCAATGCAAGGTACCCGGGAGAATGTCAAATAGGTTCTACGTGTTTTTCCGAGCAGCTGTGCCGCTGGCGCTATTCTTGGCGCTGGTTTCGGGTCTCTCGGCCCAGCAGGCTCCGATCCTCACGGCCTCAGGTGGGCCCTTCCCGGATGCTCCCAGCGTGGTTCAGGAGCAGCAACAAACGTCTTCGCAGCCCCGTGCTGCCGAACCGCAGGCACCGGGTCCCGATAGTCAATTAAAGGACTCCTCCGTTCCAGAGCAAAATTCCGCAAGCACTCCTGTCGCTCTGGAACAACCCAAGCGCATTCTGTATATCATTCCGAACTATCGTGCGGTGAGCGCCGATGCCAACGTGCCTCCCCTGGACGCGAAGGGCAAGTTCAAGCTCTTTGTGGAGGACAGCTTCGATTACTCCACGTTCTTGTACGTGGGTTTTCTCAGCGGAATTGGCATGGCGCAGAAGAGCGTTCCCCAATTTAGCGATGGAGCTGACTCGTTCGCACGGTACTACTACCATATTTTCGCTGACCAAGCCGTGGGAAATTTCTTTACTGAATTCGCTCTAGCATCGGCTTTCAAGCAGGATCCGCGGTACTTCACGCTGGGCCGCGGCGGTTTCCTTAAGCGCACCGGATACGCTCTCAGCCGACTTGCCGTCACACGCACGGATAGCGGTGGTTCAGCAATCAACTTTTCGGAAATTGTCGGCAACGGTGCCGCAGCGGGAATCTCGGGCCTCTATTACCCAGCACAATATCGCACCTGGACCAAGACCGGCCAGAGGTGGGAAGAGCAACTCGCGCTGGACGGGGTCTTCAACGTGGTAAAGGAGTTTTGGCCCGACATCAGGCATTCCGTTCTTCATCAGAAGTGAAGCCTGCGGCTTGAGCTTGCAGTGAGTGTTTCCTTCCCGTCCTGAGCTGCACATGAACATCTTGTCATGCGCAGGCAACAGACCTTTCATATTCGGCTACTAATCTGGATGCGTGTGGGGTGGGCTTTGATGTCTGCGCCGAACCAGGGGAAGAATGTAAGCCGAGAGCGCGGCCTTCGGAAATCTTCGCGGCGAGCCAACGCAAACACTAGTTTTCTCGTTGACTACCGGACGGCTCTCTACGAGACGAGAATTTCCCACCCAAGACCTTCAATAAGCCCAATCGCCGTCCACCCCAAGCGAATTTTTCGCTCGACTCGGACAACTGCTCTCTTGCTGGTATTGCTTGCGCACTCGTGGTCGGCTGCGCGGGCTCTGCAGCAGGCGAGTCTCGTCGATTCAATCGTACCTGCGGTCGAAGGCGACGCGCCTAACCCTGATGGACTGCCCGCACCGCAGCAGGATCAATCGAGGTCCTTTGCCAGCTTATTGGGAACCGCAGCAAAGACCATCGGAGAGGATGAACTTCACATCATCAAGTCGCCGTTTTCACTCATCGCACTGAAATGGGACGCCCTGGCAATTGGTGCCACCGGCATTTTGATCGCGAACGATGAAAGCGTGCTATATCAGGTTCCGGCGAGTTGGCATAGCACCAGCATTAATATCTCCGATGCCGGTGTATATGGCCTAGGCGCTGCGGCTGGGGGCATCTTCGTCACGGGCCTATTGACGCATAACGATCAGGCTACTCAAACCGGCATACGCAGCGCTGAGGCGAGTGTCGACAGTGTCATCCTCTATGCCGCTCTGAAAGCCGTTATGGCGCGGCAGCGTCCCTACACCGGCGAGGGCGAAGGCAAATTCTTTTCCGGCAATTGGACCAACGGATCCTTTCCCTCGGGACATGCGGCTCTTGCCTGGACGCTCGCCTCGGTCATGGCGCACGAATACCCGAACTGGCCGGTGCGCCTGCTTGTATACGGCGTGGCAACAGCGGTCAGCACAACCCGCGTGACTGGAGGCGTGCACTTTCCCGCTGATGTGTTCTCGGGTTCAGTGATTGGATTTGGCGTGGGGACCTATGTCACGCATAAAGACCGGCAAAAACTCTCGTCGCCCCATTCGAGCACGAAGATCACGGGCGTGGAGAACGCGATTCTGGCACACATAGCGATTCAATAGCGACTACACCAAGGAGGATTTCGGGGCTTGATGGTGCACCATAATAGACGACTTGCTTCGCTCGCGATTGAGCAGGAACTTGGCCGTCAAATGCAAGCCCGGGCTCTTGTAGGGTCCGAGATCGCGGAAAGAGCGGAAGCCTCTAGTGATCAATCCCGAAGAGGTTCGACTTGGAAATTTCTCCAACTCACCTTGGCCATATGTTCTTTATTCTTCGCGCTCACAGCAGTCTCTGCCCAGGACCCGCCATTGAATGGAACCCTGACCGCGAATTCCGTCTTTCAGGAGCACTGCGCGAAGTGCCACGGTAAGACCGCCAAGGGTCGCCTCTTCGGCGGGCCACCGCTCGCCTCCGAGAACATCGCGGCCACCTCGACGGACGATCTCCGCGGCATCATCCTCCACGGCAGAGGCCGTATGCCCAAATATGCCAGCAAACTGACAACGGAAGAGATCGAAACCTTGGTCCAGCAAATCGAAGCCCTGAACAAGAAGTGAGTGGACGTTGTGAAACCACCTGGCCGACGTGCAATGAGTGGCAGAACTGATCGCTCGAAAACAGTTGATTATTGGAAACCACAAATGCGCATTTGCCGTCCGCCCGTTTTCTGCAACCTAGAGATTGGCAGTACACGACGGGAAACTACGTGGTTACCTCGCCAACGGTGGCCAACGGCGTAGTGCCGGTCGTGGCAACCAGCCAGAACACCGTGTCATAGGGGGCCGGGGCGGCAGCAATGATTCTCTGCATATCTTCGGCCGGAAAACACGGTTGCTCCTCGCGGCCCCATTTCGGAAGCACAAGGTGAGCGGGGATGATCGCAAGATTGCCGAGCAACTGGATGAGCTGCTGTGCCTGCTACAGGGACTGGGACGGAGCGGTTCAATAATTCTGTGCCCATTTGTGCCCAAAGTAGCGGATTCGGAGTTGTGAGAAGCGGAGATTAGGTTCTTAGAAACAGGGAGCTTAGGTTTGGTTGCGGGGGAAGGATTTGAACCTTCGACCTTTGGGTTATGAGCCCAACGATGAATCGCTAAGTGCTATTGATTTCATTGAGGTTGGCCCCGCAAAACCTGAAAAAACAGCTCAAATTGCGCGGTTTTTGTGCGCAGTTTGTGCGCAACTTCTTAATAGACGCGGATGCTGGAGTTCTCCTCAAGTACTCAGCAACCCACGCACAATGAGCGCCGCCTAAGGGGCGGTGGGCCCAAGCCTGGCACGTTGAACTAAGCGACATTTCCAACAACTAGCGCCCGAGCGTGCGGCGGCGGGATCAGCCTGTCCTCTTGCTGAGACCGGCCTGCCGAGCCTCGTCCGCAAGAAGGTCGGGCTTGGGCCGGCTCAAAGCCATACGACCTTCCCGGGGGCGAAGTTCGCCCCACCCCACCGCTTAGCGGTGTTGGGCCGCAGAGATAAGCGAGGTCAGCGATGCAATGTCAGAAGAAGAAACGGGACGGAAACCAATGCCGGGCGCACGCCCGATCCGGTCAGCAGTACTGTGCTCTGCACGCGGAACCAGGCAAGGCCGCAGAGCTTGGGAGTAAGGGAGGGCGCCGGCGTACCGTTTACAGTCCCGATGGCTTGCAGGAATTCCCTGCGCCAAGAACTGCTGCTGACCTGCGGGATCTGCTGGCGCAGTCCATCGTTGAAATCAGGGCCGGCAAACTGGATCCCAAACTGGCCAATTCGATCAGCTACTTGCGGACGGGTTTCCTGCGCGCAATTGAGGTCGCTGACCTTCAGGCACGATTAGAATCGCTCGAACGCGAGCAGCGGAGGGTATCCGAAATTGCCTGCACATAGGGCCAGACTCGAACGGATTGAACGAGAGCTGCAGTTTCAGCTTTGGTTGCAGGGCGAACGGCTTTTTGAGGGATGGTCGCCCGAGCAGCTCCTCGCCTATGCCGATCGTTGCGAAATACCCGATCCTTTACCTAGTAAGGTTCCCAGCAAATTCGACGGTCTAAGCAGGAAAGCTCTCGTGCGACTGCGGGAAGACATTGAGCGGCAGCAGGCCAGGATGACATTCCGGGGCCGAACTGTTGATGAACGATTGTTCTACGTTGAGCACGGGCATTTCCCGGACGAAGTGGACCCTTCGCCAGCGCGGGAACAGAACCAGGACGCCTCCGAGCTTGCAGCGCCAGGAGAGCGGCGATGAGGAACAAGACCGTCCAGCGGGCCAATCACACAGGAGGCGTCACCTGGCGACAGGAATTATTCGTTGCTGAGTATCTGATCGACCTCAATGCAACAAGGGCTGCTATTGCAGCAGGTTACAGCCCAAAGACCGCCGGGCAGCAAGGCTCACGCTTGTTGAAAAATGTCAAGGTTTTTACCGAAATCGCCAGAAAGACTAAAGAGCGCATTGCAAGGTTGGAGATCACGGCAGACAACGTTTTGCACGAGCTTGCAAAGCTAGCCTTTTTCGATCCGCGCAAACTTTTTAATCCAGATGACAGTCTCAAGCACATCGCCGAACTCGACGACGACACGGCGATGGCCCTGACCGACTTCGGGATGATCGCGCTATTCGAGGGTTCTGGCGACAACCGCAAACACGTCGGCTACTTGAAGAAGTTCAAGTTCGTCGACAAGGGCCAGAACCTTGAACGCTTGGGCCGCATACTGGGCATGTTCAACGAGCGCCCCATGGATCTGCCTGCCGACTGGGACAGCCGCACCCTGGAAGAGAAGAAGTATTTCGTCAAGCATGGGTTTTTCCCAACAGGAATTACAGCGAGTTGAACCCAGTGCTTGGGTCAGAGAACGCCTTCATGATTCGCCGGCAATCCACCCGGAGATCCCAGCACTGCGCCATATAAAGCCGACCATGGCGCGTCTCACGCTGGCGCGCAAGATTGCAGCACTTTTTTTCGCCAGTTCTCGCTCGTGAATTCATGCGTGGCCTTAGATCTATCCCGCGACCGTTGCTGCTGACCGTTGCGATCCTCTTCGCCGCTTCTCTGGTCAGCTATACGACGACGCCCTGCTCACGTTACTTGCGGATCGCCTGTTCAAGTTTCGGGGGATGAAGGGTTTGTCAACTTACCCTCACTCTCCCCAGTGATTTAGATCACAGAGTTGTGGGTTGCTCTCGCGGTATGCTGCAACTCCCCTGACGTCGCAGTTAAATGAAGTTGGGGCCTGGGGGAATCCCGTTTTGTCATCTACGTTAGGCGGATACGGCTACCGTCTGATCGCTCCTGCTCGAAGTCTGGAGAGGTACGAATTTCTCCCTCTTGAGCCGCAGCCTGGCGAGGTGGTGGTAGAGGTTGTCGGTTGCGGCGTATGCCATACCGATGTCGGTTTCGCTTTCGACGGAGTACCTACGCGTGCTCCTCTTCCACTTACTCTCGGACACGAAATCTCGGGCCGCGTTACGGCGGCCGGCGCGCGCGCAGGTCAGTGGGAGGGTTGCAACGTAATCGTTCCTGCTGTGATCCCCTGCGGCGACTGTAGTCCCTGTCGCGCTGGCCAACCGACGATCTGCCGGCAGCAGTTCATGCCAGGCAACGACGGTGATGGTGGCTTCGCGACGCATGTCCGCGTCCCCGCGCGGGGCCTTTGCCCAGTCCCCGAAAAATTACCGCCAGGCATCAGCCTCCCTCTCCTGTCCGTCGTGGCCGATGCGGTCACTACCCCATTCGAGGCGATTCGACGTTCGGGCTTAGGGGCCGATGACGTGGCTGTATTTGTAGGCGTAGGAGGAGTGGGTGGATTTGGCGTACAGATCGCCGCCGCGCTGGGTGCTTCGGTTCTAGCCATTGACGTTGACCCAGCCAGGCTTGACCTGGCGGCTCAGCACGGCGCTTCGCTGGCGTTGGATGCCAGTTCCGCGAGCGACAAGGAACTGAAATCCGCAGTGCGCTCCTTTGTTAAACAATCCGGGCGAAAAGGTATCGGACTGAAAATCTTCGAGACCAGCGGCACGCCGGCAGGACAAACCATTGCGTTTGGGTTGCTCGATTACGGGGGTTATCTGGCCGTAGTCGGGTTCACGCCTAAGAAAGTTGAGATAAGGTTCTCCAACCTTATGGCTTTCGACGCCACAGCGCGTGGCAACTGGGGTTGCCCGCCGGAACAGTATCCGGCCGCACTCGCGTTGGTTCTGGAAGGCAAAGTGGTTTTGGAACCTTTTGTCGAGCGGCATTCTCTGGACGAGGCACCTGCGGTGCTGGAGGCGGTGGCTCGCCATGAAATCAAGAGCCGTGTGATTCTGGTCCCAGATCACGAGGGCTCGCAGTAGAGGAGATACGATCGTGCAAGACCACAATCTAGTGGAGTCGTTTCCCAAGCACTTCATCCTGGTGGAGCAACGACCAGTGAAGGACCGGTCAGGCGCGCCCGTCACAGGATTGCACATCGTCTGGATCACACTGAACAATCCTTCCGAACTCAACAGCTACACCACTGACATGGTGAAGGAGATCATTCTGGCGGTGCGCGCCGCCAGCAATGACCGGGCGGCTGTGGCTGTAGTTCTGACTGGCGCCGGCTCGCGGGCTTTCTGCACCGGCGGCAATACGCGTGAGTATGCGGAAGTTTACGCTGGTCATCCCGGCGAGTACCGCCAATACATGCGCCTGTTCAACGACATGGTGACGACCGTCCTGCAATGCGACAAACCAGTAATTTGCCGGGTGAACGGAATGCGCGTTGGCGGGGGCCAGGAGGTTGGCATGGCGTGCGATTTTTCCGTCGCCAGCGACCTTGCCGTTTTCAGTCAAGCTGGCCCGCGACACGGATCGGCACCAGACGGAGGCTCGACCGATTTCTTGCCGATATTCGTCGGGATGGAGCGAGCCATGTTCAGCGGCACGCTGTGTCAGCAGTGGAGTGCGCACCGCTTCTACTGGCTCGGAGGTCTGACCCAGATCGTCCCGGCACTCCAGGTGGACGGGCGATGGATCGCCAATCCACTGGTGGTTACCGATCGCGTGCTCGATGAATACGGGCGGCTGTTGATCGGCGAGGCGAAAACAGGGGCCGAACGCGAACAAGGCAAGTCGTTACTGACCAAAGGTTCCGTGGATCTCAGCCTTCTTGATGAGGCCGTGGATGCATTGTCCACCAACCTGCTATACACCATGCCCGATTGCCTCATCAAGACCATCGAGAGCCTGCGCAAACACAAGCTGGAACACTGGGACCGCAACCGCGAAAGCAATCGCGCCTGGCTGTCGCTCAACATGATGACTGAGGCCCGGGCTGGTTTCCGTGCCTTCCATTACGGCAGCAAGGATCAGCGGGAGGTGGACTTCGTGTTGCTGCGGCAGCGGCTGGCGGACGGCGTGCCGTGGAGCGATGAACTGATCGCGGAGATCGCTCCGTGGACGGCCAAAGCTGTGGCCGCGGGTAAACAGGGATGAGCGGCAGCAACAAAGCGAGGCTCGAGTTCGAACACGACGGGCAGATAGCTCGCATCGTTCTTGACTCGCCCAAGGGCAATATTGTCGATCAGGCGATGATGGCAAGCTTGGAGTCGGCCTTCAACGACCTCGCGACACGGCGGGATCTTAAAGCCATCGTGCTCGCTGGCGAAGGTCCCAACTTCAGCTTCGGGGCCAGCGTTCAGGAGCATCTTCCAGAACAGATTCCTGTAACTCTGACCCGGCTTCACGCCCTGCTGAGACAAATCGCGGCTGCACCCGCGCCTACCATTGCCGCAATCCGCGGACAATGTTTGGGTGGAGGACTCGAACTGGCTTTGGCCTGTGACCTCATCCTGGCGGAAGAAACCGCGCAACTCGGCTGCCCGGAAATCCA
>Ga0187857_10004396_pt1 | contig 10626 bp, 11 predicted proteins | sample June2016WEW_8_10_FD_132984 | JGI IMG/M metagenome (GOLD analysis project Ga0187857, IMG submission 132984) | Peatland microbial communities from SPRUCE experiment site at the Marcell Experimental Forest, Minnesota, USA - June2016WEW_8_100 | ecosystem: Environmental > Terrestrial > Soil >...
AAAGGAATAGCGATCCACTCGGCCCCGAGTTTTGCGTTGGGTACCGTGAGGTGCACATGGGGCGAGGGCCTTGCGTTCGTGTTTGTCATGATCGCCGCCGCGGTCATGGCCCGCATCGAGCGTCGCAAAATCTCCGATTATGGGCTGTCGCTGCGGTTGGCGCTGCGAAAAAATTTCTGGCTGGGCGCGCTGCTGGGTTTTCTCTCGATCAGCGGCGCGCTGCTGGCAATCTTCGCCCCGCATGGCTTCCGCATCACCGGCCTGGCGATTCACGGCACCACAATCCTGACCGCGACGCTGGCCTGGACCGGTGCTTGTGTGGCCATCGGCTTGTGCGAGGAATCGGTGTTTCGCGGATATCCGCTTTTCACCCTGACCACGGGCATCGGGACCGCAAAGCTGCCCGCTCAAGTAAGTGCAGCGCTCAACGATAATCTGGCCGGATCATCGACTCGTGTGGTGGATGCACCGCGATTTCACGTTTGCCCGCGGGCATACATCAGAATCAGCGAGCGCTGTGCAAAGGGCATATAGACGAGCGCGGCGGTCAGCCCTAGAGCCAAACCCAGGCTCAAATGATGGACAAGAAGGAACGGCGACAGCGCCCAAAAGAGATCCATGCACAACAGTACCGGAAAGAGCTTGGAGAACTTAACCGGCAATTGCTGAAAATCGAATGCCACGGCTGCGAAAAGGAACAGACGGACTGGGATGAGTGCCACAGCGGTGATCACCAGCCCCGTCATAAGCACCGCAGGCGACGGCAGACGGGACTCCCCAAGAATGCCCCGGATCTCCGGGAGGTTTGCCAGCGCACCCAGATAGAAAGCCAGATACATGGCTTGGGTGAGCAACAGCAAAATCCGCACCCGGTTTCTAGGGGCGCCAGGCAATTCGTGCGGCGCCACGAGAATCGTGCGTGCCGACGTCCTTGCTCCCCCCACTATGGCCACCTTTGGGGAGCTCATGTGCGATGCTGGTTCAACCTGTAAGGCCGCGGCTGCGATTGTTGCGGATGTGACCTCGCGCGTCGCCGATATCGGCGCTTGAAATACTTTCGAGGTAGCGGTCTCCACCGTTACTGGGGCTAAGAAGCGATACCCTTTGCCTGAGACCGTTTCGATGTATCGAGGCTGGGATGCCAAATCGCCGAGGGCCTCGCGAAGCTTGTTGATTGCGGTGTTCAAGCCGTGGTCGAAGTCTACAAACGTGTCTTCGTCCCAGAGCCGCTGCCGCATCTCCTCGCGCGTGACCAGCTCCGTTGGCCTATCCAGAAGCATTAAGAGGATCTGAAACGGCTGCGAATGGAGCTTAACGCGGATGCCATTTCTCCGCAGCTCGCCAACGGCCTCATGTACTTCGAACGCTCCAAAGCGAAAAAAGCGGTCTGTTGTCTCAGGGGTCATCGGTCAAATCTCAGTTTAGCCAGCTTTGGGAGCCCGAGCTAAGGCTAGGCCCACTCTACCTAACTTTGCTCTTGCGTCAACATTCCAGGGCTTCGAGTGGTTCCACTACCGCTTTGGTCGCATAGTGATAACTTCTTTTAACCCCCACCAATACAATCACATACACGATGATCGGCAAATGAGGCGAAATTTGAGATTCGTTGTATTGCGCTCTTAGCCTGCGTTAGGCATTCTGCCCACGAGGGAAAGATGCTGGTTCGAATACAGATAGTGGAAATCGTGCTTTGCCTAGCAATACCTAGTCCGGCGGCCCACTTGAGCTCACCTGCCCAACGGGCATTCGACGATTACACGGCCACCGTGGAGAAGCGCTTAGCTCAACAACACGCCAGCCCCGACACTTACCTGGCGGTGCTGAATCTCGGCTCGGCTGAGCGAGCCGATGCAGCTCGCGATCTGAGATCAGGTGTCTTGCGCGTTGAGCCGGTAAATGGGGGTAGACATGAAGTCCGAGGCGGGATTTTGCATCACTGGCGCGGCGAAACCTTTGTCCCGGGTGCAAATGCAAAAGGCATGCTGGCTCTGTTGCGAGATTACAACCATCTAGCCCTGTACTACACGCCGGAGGTCGAGTCCTCGCGCCTTCTGTCCGACCGGGGCGGGACCGCCAAGATCGCCATTCGAATGAGGAAGCAGAAGGTGATTACCGTGGTGCTCGATACTGAGTACGACGTACAGACAGGATTAACTAGCGCCAACAGCGGCTACAGCCTCTCGCGCAGCACCCATGTGTGGGAGGTCGAAGAGGCAGGCACGTTGCACGAACACAGGCTAGTTGAGGGTAACGACGACGGCTTCCTGTGGCGTTTGAACTCCTATTGGAGCTTCCTCGAGTTGTCGGATGGACTGCTCATCGAATGCGAAGCAGTTTCGTTGACACGTGACATCCCCATTGGCTTGGCCTGGCTGATCATGCCGATCATTCAGGAGATGCCCCAGGAATCGCTGAAGTTTACCTTGACGGCCACAAGAAAGGCGCTCCAGTCAAACGCTCTCAGGTGGGCTAACTGATGAGCCCAGAATGCGAGGTTCATGTGAGAGACGCAATGCTTTCTGATAGAAGACAAAGTGGGTTTGTGAGCGCGCTGCGAGTACACAAATCACTGACCGCTGGCGTTGAAAAGCGGGCATTGATCTGGATGGCACGGCGAATGCCGGCTGGCATCAGCCCAGATCACTTAACCACCCTGGGCTTTGTAGCGCAGCTACTGGCAGGGGTGGCATATGCGCTTGCAGCGCGGGACTCTCGCGCTCTGTGGCTGGTTAACTTCTTCATCGCTCTCAACTGGCTGGGCGACAGCCTGGATGGCACGCTCGCGAGAGTCCGCGATCAGCAGCGCCCGCGCTACGGTTTCTACGTAGACCACATGGCCGACACCTTGGGCGCTCTAGCTCTGGTGGCTGGACTCGCCTGCTCTGGTTTTGTGCACTGGCAGATAGCCGCCGGCATGCTGCTGTGCTTCTACATGCTCTCCATTGAGAGCTACTTGGCAACCTATACGATGGGGCACTTTCATCTTTCGCACGGCATCTTTGGTCCCACGGAGATTCGCATCCTACTGGCTTCTGGGAACGTTGTGCTCCTCGTGCATCCCTACGCCGTTATCGCAGGACACCGCTTACTGCTCTTCGACGTTGGGGGAGTGGTTGCCATAGCCGGAATGGCAGTCATGGCTGTAAGAGCCACACTACGACATGCCGTCGCGCTGTACCGGGAGGAGGACTTGCCGTGAGAAGCGTCGGGCGATTGCTGGCACGCCTCGGCAAATTCAATCTGGTGGGCTTGATGGGCGCCGCGCTGCAGTTGGGTCTACTTGGCTTGTTGACCAAGTTCTTTCACATGCCTGCTGTGGCCGCTACAGCGGTGGCAGTCGAGATTGTCTTGCTGCACAATTTCTTGTGGCACGAGAGGTTCACTTGGCGCGATCGCCAGCTCGGGAGCATACGACAAAGATTACTCAGGCTCGGGCGATTTCACGTGGGTAACGGCCTCATCTCGCTGCTGGGAAATACCGCGCTGACATATTACAGCGTGCAACGGCTCAAGGCTCCGGTACTTCTATCGGCCATCGCAGCGATCCTTTTTTGCTCGCTAATAAATTTCTACTTGGCGGATCGGTGGATATACGTCGGCGACGTGGACCGCCGACGTGGAATCAGAGATCGCTCTCGACCTGTACCGGCGAATTTGTACCAGGGGAATGTGTGCGATCCTGCGCCAGATCGAAGTCGAGCGAGCTAACCATTGAAGCATCGGCCAAGCCCGTTCGACCGAACAGGAGCCGCCCGCTGTCGGTAGCCAAGCGTCAAGTTGCGCGATCGTCGGCCATCTGGTTCACCGCGAAAAAGCACGGATCCGATGCGGCGGGGTGGATCGCGTTGAGAAATTTCAGCCTATTCTCTTTGCCCGCTCCATGCTGCATCCGCGTCTTAGGCAACCCATGCGGCTCGTGGACCATTTGTACTTTGTTGCGGAGCACGACGACCATCACTCGGCCAGAATTTGGGAGATGATCCACACCTAGGCGCCAGCTGAATTGACCCGAATTACGAGCAAAGTGCCTAGCGTCGGGTCCGATGATTTTAACGTGTATGCCTTGAACGCCAGCACGGGACTACCCCTCCCTGGGTGGCCGTACCCGACCGGGAATGTCGTCCGATCCTCGCCGACGGTGGCCAATGGCGTGGTGTACATCGACTCCTTCGATGATAACGTGTACGCCTTGAACGCCAGCACGGGAGCATTCCTTTGGAAGTACACGACTCCGGGCTGCGGGGGGGGCTGCTATTCTACGCCGGTGGTCGCCAATGGGTGGGTTTACGTCAATTTCTTTGACTTGTACGCCTTCCATATGTAGGCGCATTCCAATCCGCAGGTCCTTCCCCGGATGCGTTACCGTTTTCGGCAGTGGCGGAAAAAGAGCAGCTCACGCGTTCCCCAGCCAGCCAGAGAAAATAGCGGGCGACGATGCAGGGCGGCATTTAAATGATCTTTCAAATGGTGGCTAACGATCCAAGTTGGGGTGCGCCTCGCATCCATGGCGAACTCCTGATGCTCGGCTTCGACGTGTCGGAAACCACCATTTCCCGCTGGCTGAAACGAGCGCCCAAGGACCCTTAACCCGCGAAGCGCTGGCTGGCCTTTCTGCGCAATCATCGGGAAGCTATCGCTGCCATGGATTTCTTCACCGTCCCCACTCTCACCTTTGGGGCTCTGTACTGCTTCTTCATCATCGCCCATGATCGCAGGCGCATTCTGCACTTCAACGTCACTCGCCATCCCACCAGCAGCTGGACCGTGCAGCAGTTGCGACAAGCTTTTCCCTACGATTCCGCGCCCAGATTTCTCCTCTTCGACCATGACGCGAAGTATGGCTTGGAAGTGCCAGCGTCGATCCGCTCGCTGAAGATGACCCCGGTCCGTACGGCGATTCAGAGTCCCTGGCAGAATGGCGTCGCCGAGCGTTGGGTGGGAAGCTGCCGCCGCGACTTGCTCGACCCCGGCGCGAACGTCTCTTACGTGGACCGGCTTGACAATAGCACGATGGAAATGCCGCAAACATCCGCAAACAGGACGCAAACGCTCAACCGCGAGAGCGAGCAGGTTCCCTCAGAAGTTATTGACTTAATTGGTGGCGGCGGTAGGACTCGAACCTACGACCTACGGATTATGAGACCGTCGCTCTAACCACCTGAGCTACACCGCCAACCTGTGCAACACTACGCAAATGCCGGAGAAGGCAATCGAGAGTTTCCTGCGGGAACGCGGAAATCAGTCCGCGTTGTTAAGCGAAAGGCCGGACGGAAGGCGTCCAGCCCCAGTTCGATTCTAGAGTTGGCCCTTTACAGTGTCAAACCATGATGCCATCGAGTTCCTGGAGAAGCGCACTGCAAATCGTCGCCGGCGCCAGTTTCTCGAGACGACTGCGCTGCACCGGCCGCGTCTGCAAAGACCGGCCATTTTCCGCCTTGCGCCGCGGAGATAGTAAACCAAGGTGCCCCGGCGTGAGGAGTTAAGACGGCTGGATTTCGAAACAAAAATTCGATAGTATACCCCCCTACCCTATATGCAGGACAAATTTCCTCCCAGTTCGCGCGAAAAGCAAAAGCTACTGTATCGGATCAAACGCTTGCGTGGGCAATTTGCTGCCGTGGAACGAGCTCTGACCTCGGCCGACGAATGCGCGGACATTCTCATGCTGCTGGCCGCCATTCGTGGCGGGGTCAACGGATTAATGGCAGAGATCCTGGAAGACCATATACGCCTGCACATGATGAATCCCGAACAGAAAATGGATTCGCCGGAAGAATTGGGCGAGGACCTGATCGGACTGGTACGAGCGTATCTGAAGTAGCCGTGGCCTTTAGTAGCGGCGAGCCATCTCCAGGTCTTGCTTGTATACCCTACCCCGGTATGCTATAAAAATCCGGAGCGCAAGAAACGCCTTTGTAATCTTCCCGTAATCGACGCGTGGGAGACTTCCAGTTTCCCGGAGGCGGAAATGTTTTCTGCTCTGGCATGCTGCGAAACGGGCGCGATTCATCACCGCGCACTGTGACCCAGCTCACGGCGGGTCCGGAGAAGCTGAAGTCTAATTGAAATTGAATTTCAATTTCAACACCAGGACCTGCTCGGATATTCCATGGCCCGACCAAATTTCCCAGCCCTGTGCCGCCTTCTCCTGCTGATTGCGGGCTTGGCGATCGCCTGCCAGGCACAGGATGCTTCTTCCGGTAACGGGCAGGCATCCCCTGGTGAGGCGCCGGAACCGCCGCAGCCACAGGTGTCGCAACCGCAGGCCGAGACGCAGCCGGAAGCGGGGCAGACGCAAACCTGGAACTTCCACATGCAAACCACCACGACGGTGCAGGGCTATCCGTCGTTCTCCGCCAGGTATTCCGGCCCGAATAGCCTGCCCACCAGCAGCGAAGTCCGGGAAACAGTATCGCTGGATCTGTATTCCGGGTTCCGGCTGTGGACGGGTGCGGAGCTGCACGTCGATGTCTTGGCGTTTCAAGGCTTCGGGTTAGGCAGCACCCTGGGCATTGACGACTTTACGGATGGGGAAGCGTACAAGATAGGCACGCATCCTCCTCGTGCGGGCCTTGCCCGCTGCTTTATTCGCCAAACCATTGGTCTGGGGGGCGATACAGAGGACGTGCTTGAGGACCCGCTGACGTTGGCCGGCAGGCAGGACATTTCACGGCTCACCTTTACCGTCGGCCGGTTCAGCTCCAAGGACGTTTTTGACAACAACGCCTACGCCAACGACCAGCGCACACAATTCATGAACTGGGCATTTACGGCCAACGCTGCCTGGGATTACCCAGCGGACGCCTTGGGCTATACGACCGGCGTAGCGGTTGAATTGAACCAGCCGAGATGGGCCCTGCGCTATGGATTCTTTCAAATTACGAGTATGAGGAATGGGTTCACTGCCGAAGACCGATACCTCCTATGGCCGCCCGAGCCCTCAGGCGGCGATGGGCGATTCTGGCACGCGTGGGACATGGTAGTGGAGAATGAGCAGCGCTACAGCATCCACAGCCACCGTGGTACCGCTCGCATTCTGGGCTATGTCAACGAGGGGGAGTTCGGCAGCTATCAAGCGGCCCTTTATGCCCCGGATACAAACATTGACCTGACGCACGCCCTTCGGCATGAGTTTGGCTTTGGGCTCAACCTCGAACAGGAAATCACAAAGAACATCGGGGTATTTTCGCGCCTGGGTTGGAATGATGGAATCAACGAAGCATGGATGTTTACCGACGTAAATCACATGGGATCGGTGGGCGTCAGTGTCAAGGGCGAGGCCTGGCATCGCCCCGACGATACGATCGGCGTGGCCGCCGTAATAAGTGGTATCTCTCGCGACAATCAGCTCTACCTGGCGGCCGGCGGCTTGGGCATCCTGGACGGCGACGGCGCCTTGAATTACGCCAAAGAGAAGGTTGTGGAAGCGTACTACGATGGCAAAATCGCCAAGCACCTGCACGGTGCCCTGGACTACCAGTTTGTTGCCGACCCCGCTTTCAATAGTGCTCGGGGCCCAGTCTCTGTTTTCGGAATGCGATTGCACTTCGAGTTGTAGCGCCGGAAAACCGTAACGCAGAATGTGCTGTGGTTGGAGCTGGAACCGCAGCTCTATGACGTTCGGTTCTCCCTGACTAGGTGTACCATCTGCGAGCAGGGATTCTCATGTCTATAGCTCAAGCCTCGCGGCGCGCCTCGACGCGACTCAAGAAAGCATCGGTGATAGCTGAGCACAAGTTCTTTGTGCTTTTTCTTTACCTGCTGACTACCCTCATCCTGTACCCGTACGTGGAAAACCGGCCCGTGGTTTACATGATTTTTCGTGTGTTCGGCGGCGCTGGAATGTTGTTCGCAGTCTATACGGTCAACTTGCGGCGTACGGTTTTGGTTTGCGCGCTCCTGCTCGCCATTCCTGCTGTGTTGCACCACATCCTCGAGTTTCGGGCCGAAGCGGGCGCGCTCCCCATTCTCGGTATTGTTCTTAGCTTTGGATTTGATTTGTTTCTCGTTGTGGCCATCTTCCGTCGCGTAATTTTGGAAGCCCAGCCGACTTCGGAGACGATCCTTGGGGCGCTGTGCATTTATCTGCTGGTGGGATTTGGTTTCGCCGGCATCTATGGGATGGTGGCCGCACTTCAGCCCAAGGCGTTTTATCTCGATCCGTTGGTCAATACGCATTCCATTCCTCGCCGCTTCGACATGGTGTACTACAGCTTTGCCACCATGACTTCGGTTGGTGCCAGCGGCATCACGCCTGTGTCCGACGTGGTGCGCTCGCTCACCGCGATCGAAGCCACCATCGGCGTGCTTTACCTGGCAGTGTTGATCGCCCGGCTGGTCAGCGGGTATCGGCCGCCGTCGGCGCGTTGAAGCGCGATTGACCCTGCCGACTCCGACAGGCTGGTAAACTGAATAGGCAATGATCCTACCGTTCGTTCGCGAATTCTTCGCGGACGTGGAGAAAGTACCTGCTTTTTCGCGTGCAATGTCCCAGGTGCGGGGCGGCGCGGGGCGGATACGTGTCTCCGGACTCACCCCTACCGGAAAAGCCCTCTTCTACTCATTACTGCATCGGGCGACCTCGCGGCCGTTGCTCATCGTAGTCAGCGACAACCGCGCGGTGGAGGAGTTGCAGCCGGTCGTCCGCTCGTTGGCCGAATTGAGCGGCGCGGCCTCACCCGATGCCGTCATCGGCTTGCCCGCCTACGATGTGCTGCCCTTCGAGAACCTGTCGCCACATCCCGAGATCCAGGAGGCCCGCGCGACGGCGCTGTGGAAGATTGCGACCGGAGCGGCGGAGATCGTCATTACTCCTCTGGCCGCGACCGCCATGCGTTTGCGCTCCGGAAATTTCTACGCTGATCTCGCCAAGGTGATGCGGCGGGGCGAGATGACGGACCCGGATCGCTTAGTGGAGCACCTGCGCATCGTGGGATACAGCCAGGTGGATGTGGTCGAGATGCCGGGCGAGTTCGCGCATCGCGGCGGCTTGCTGGATGCCTATCCTCCGGAATCGGACCGGCCAGTGCGGATTGAGTTCTTCGGCGATGAGATCGAGACCATTCGCAAGTTCGATCCGGGAACGCAACGATCGGCAGCGGTGACGGATGAAGTCGTTCTGCTTCCCCTGACGGAAACGCCGGTAGAGGAAGAAACGCTTGCCGCCATTAACGCGCGGCTGACCGGCGAGCGGCTGGCGGGAAGCGACGAGATGATCGAGCGGACGGTGCGGGCGAGCGGTGTCGCAGTGTTTCCCGGATGGGAGCTGTATGCGGCGGTTGCAGGCGCGAAAGAAAACTTCTTCGATCTGCTGCCCGCGGCGACGGTAGTGCTGGACGAGCCCGACTCCTTGAACGAAGCGCACGACGCGTGGTGGGCAAAAGTGACGGAAGCGCATGAGCGCAGTTTGGTCGGCAATCTGGTGAGGCCCGAAGAACTTTACCTGACGCCGGAACAATGGCACACGCGCTTGCAGGAAGCCAGCAGCATTGCGGTCGAGCATCTGGGAATTGAAGGCGGCGACGAGAGCGAGCGTCAGACGCTGCAAACGCAGCCGACCACGCGGTTTCATGGGTCGGTCGCTGCCATGACGGAAGAAGTGGCGCGGCTGACGCGCGAGGGTAAGCGCGTGATGTTCGCCGTCTCCAGCACGGGCGAAGTGGAACGGCTGGCCGATGTCTTCAACGAATACAACTTGTCGTTCCGCATCGGAAGCCGCACGCCGAGGCCCGGCACTCAAGTTTACGTAGACGAGTCGACGTACTTCGCGGAAGACGTCGAAGCACCGATCATCGTCAAGGCTTATGTGCCCGAGGGCGTCGCACTGCCCGAGGCCAACCTTGTGCTCTTCGGCGCACGCGATTTGTTCGACGAGGCGGAATTCTCGCTGGGTCGGCCGCAACGGCAGAAATCGAAAATTTCGGCATTTCTTTCGGACTTCCGCGATCTCGCCATTGGCGACTATGTGGTGCACGTGGAACATGGCATTGGCCAGTATCAGGGTTTGAAGGAAGTCCCGCAGGAAGACGGCAGCGCCGCTGAGTTCATGGTCCTGGAGTATGCGGAGGGCGCGCGACTTTACGTTCCACTTACGCGACTTGACCTGGTGCAGAAGTATCGCTCCTCGGAAGGGGTGAAGCCGGTGCTGAACCGGCTGGGCACGCAGCAGTGGCAGAAGACCAAGGCGCGGGTGAAGAAGGCCATGAAGGACATGGCCGACGAACTGTTAAAGCTCTACGCCGTGCGCAAGGCTGCCGAAGGTCATGGCTTCGCGCCTGACACCGAATGGCAACGCGAGTTCGAGGGCAGCTTCGAGTTCAACGAGACCGAAGACCAGATGAACGCGATCATTGACGTGAAGCACGACATGGAATCGCCGACACCCATGGACCGGCTGCTGTGCGGCGATGTCGGCTACGGCAAGACGGAAGTTGCCATGCGCGCGGCCTTCAAGGCGGTCAGCGACAACCGCCAGGTTGCGGTGCTGGCGCCGACGACGGTGCTCGCGTTCCAACACTACAACACCTTCCGGCAGCGCTTCGCGGCGTTTCCCATCAAGGTCGATATGCTGAGCCGCTTCCGGACCCCGAAGCAGCAGAAAGAGACGATTGCGAAGATCGAAGCAGG
>Ga0187857_10004413_pt1 | contig 10594 bp, 10 predicted proteins | sample June2016WEW_8_10_FD_132984 | JGI IMG/M metagenome (GOLD analysis project Ga0187857, IMG submission 132984) | Peatland microbial communities from SPRUCE experiment site at the Marcell Experimental Forest, Minnesota, USA - June2016WEW_8_100 | ecosystem: Environmental > Terrestrial > Soil >...
CCGACGTCGATCCCCAAAGACTCGACCGAATCTTTCGTGATCGCCGCGACGACTTCCTCCCCGCCGGACAGGCGGACCGTCACTGTCGACATGACGGCACCCTTTTCCACCGCGACGACCGTTCCGGGCAGCTGGTTGCGGGCACTGATTCTCATGTCCGGACAGTACCGCCCGTGGCGGCAATCGGGCTCCCCTCGTCTGCGAAACGTGCAGGTCAGGTGGCCGAATGGGCCTGATTCTTGCGCCAGGGTGCACGGTGCCATCCCTTGCGGGCGCGATGGCCCGAACCTACGCTCCCTGGGCTGATCGCCTTCGAGCTACCACCGGAAGGAGCAGGCACGCGATGCAGAGTGCCTTGGAAATCGCCCGCCAAGCCGAGTTGAAGCCAATCGAGGAGATCGCGGCCCAGATGGGGATCCGTCGCCACCTCCTCGAGCATTACGGCGAATACGTCGCCAAGATCAAGCTCGACGCCATCGACGAGCTCGCCGACGGGCCCCGGGCCCGTTACATCGTCGTCTCGGCGGTCAGCCCGACGCCGTTCGGCGAGGGCAAGACGACGATGACGATCGGCCTCGGCCAGGCGATGCGCCTGCTGGGCAAGCGAGCCATCGTGACGATCCGGCAGGGATCGATGGGGCCGACGTTCGGCATCAAAGGCGCGGCCGCCGGCGGCGGCTACAGCCAGGCCGTGCCGTTCGAGACCCTCGTCCTCAACCTCACCGGGGACATGCACGCCGTGACCGCGGCACACAACATGCTCGCCGCGATCCTCGACAACCACATCTACCAGGGCAACGAACTCGGTATCGACGTCCACGACATCACCTGGCGACGCGTCCTCGACGTCGACGACCGGGCGCTGCGCAACGTCATCACCGGCCTCGGGAGCCGGGTCGACGGTGTCCCGCGCCAGACCGGGTTCGACATCACCGCCGCCTCGGAGGCGATGGCGGTCCTCGCCCTGTCGAGCTCCCTCGCTGACATGCGCAGCCGACTCGGTCGCATCGTCGTCGGCTACACGCGAGATGCCGAGCCGGTCACCGCTGAGCAGCTGCGGGGAGCCGGCGCGATGGCGGTCATCATGCGCGAGGCCCTGAAGCCCAACCTGCTCCAGACCCTCGAGAACACCCCGGTGATGGTGCACGCCGGGCCCTTCGGCAACATCGCCCATGGCAGCTCGTCGATCGTCGCCGACCTCATCGGCTTGCACTGCGGCGACTACCTCGTCACCGAGGCCGGTTTCGGGGCCGACATGGGGGCGGAGCGCTTCTTCAACATCAAGTGCCGGACCTCGGGACTGGAGCCTGATGCCGCGGTCGTCGTCGCGACCGTACGCGCGCTCAAGGTCCAGTCCGGGAAGCACCGCGTCGTCGCTGGGCGCCCGCTTCCCGAGGCGCTACTTACCGAGAATGTCGACGACGTCCAGGCGGGAGCGGCGAATCTCGCGAAGCAGGTCGACAACATCCGCTGTCACGGCGTCACGCCGGTCGTCGCGATCAACGCGCTCCCGAGCGATTTCCCATCGGAGCACGAGGCGATCCGCGCGATCGCTGAGTCGCTCGGGGTACGTGTCGCGCTCTGCCGGCCCTACACCGATGGCGGCAAGGGAGTCGTCGAGCTCGCCGAGGCGGTCGTCGAAGCCGCCGAGGAGCCGAGCAAGTTCCAGCTCCTCTACCCGGCTGAGATGCCGTTGAAGCAGAAGATCGAGACGATCGCCGCGAAGATCTACGGTGCCGACGGAGTCGATTACTCGCCGACCGCCGACCGTCAGCTCGCGCGCTACGAGAAGGACGGGTTGGGGAACCTGCCCATCTGCGTCGCCAAGACCCAGTACTCGCTGTCAGCGGATCCCACCCTCTACGGGGCGCCGACCGGCTGGCGCCTTCACGTGCGCGAGGTGCGGGCCTCGGTCGGCGCGGGGTTCATCTACCCGATCTGCGGCGACATGTCGACGATGCCCGGGCTCAGCTCGTCGCCCGTGGCCTACGAAATAGACATCGACGACAAAGGAGAGATCGTCGGTCTTTCCTGACGAGTCGCGCGCTGGCCTGTTGGTCGCCCTTAGCCTCGCTGTCGTTCGACGTCGGCGACGTGATGGATCGTGTCGTGGACCATGTAGCGGGAGATCGACCCGACGCTGAACGTCGCCCCGTCGCTCCGCCGGCCGGTGCGCGCCCGATCGAGTTCGGTTAGACCGTCCAACTGAGACGCGACGGCTTGGGCCGCCGCGACGAGCTCTCCGACGACGACGACCGGATCCTGCTCGTCGTAACGACCGGCGACCGCCGATTCATCCTGGTCCCAGCTCGGAAACAACGGATCGTCCTCATCCAACATGAGCCCGATCCGCGTCGAGAACCGCTGGTAGACGTCGCGCACGTGACACGCATACTCGAGCGTTGACCAGGTCGAATCGTCGGGACGGCCGGGGCGGATCACACCCGCTCCGAGCAGCTCCTCCCAGATCCGGGAGTTCTCCCTCACCAAGTCGGCGACGTCCTCCGGTGGGCATTGGCTCGCGTCGAATCCGCACTCAGGACAGGCTCTCGTGAGGACCCAGGTCCAACTTTTCGTCTCAGGGGTGATCATCCCCTGAGAATACGGAATCCAGTTGCCAGAGTCGCTCCCCGGAGCTCGCGCCGGGACGGGCGGTCGATCTCGACAGCGGAGACGAATGCAACGCGATCTCGCGCTCTCGGCTGATCAAGTCGTGCGCGGTGGCGCGGATCACCTCAATCGCCATTCGACGCCTTCCGACGAGTCCGAGCCGCCCAAGCGCATCATGAGCGTCGTCTTCTCCGCGTTCATCGTCTTCCAGCGGCTCCGCCATGTTTCGTCGCCGATTACTGCTTCCCGGGCGCTCTGCGCCCCTCGTCGACGCGACGACTCCGGCCCAGGCGCCAGGTGAACGCCCGTGCGGTTGAGCGACCCACGGGTCACCCACGGTGAAGGCAGGAGAATAAGTAGCCTGTTCGCCTCGTGCAGCTCATCGACACCCTCGTTCCGGCGGACTTTCGGTCCACGATCAACCCGACGCTGCGGCGCTTCTACCTCTGCACGTTCTTCAGCTGCATTGGCAACGGGCTCACGCTTTCGCTCTTCGTGGTGTACCTGCACAACGTGCGGGGGTTCACGGACAGCTTCGCGACGCTCCTGCTCGCGCTGTGCGCCTTCGCAGGGCTCGCGGCGAGCCCAGTTTGGGGCACCACAACAGATCGCTTCGGCCCGGTGCCGGTGGCGCTCTTCAGCGACCTGACAGGAGCGGGCGCGCTCGTGCTCTGGGCCTTCGCCCACACCCGGTTGATGGCTCTCTTGGCGGGCCTCGCGATCGCAGTCTTCAGCGGGGCCGGCTGGGGCCCCGCGAGCACGCTGCTCAGCCGACTCGTTCCCGAAGAGCACCGCCAGCGGGCCTTCGGCTTCAATTTCATGCTCGTGAACTTGGGTATCGGCTTCGGCGGACTGATCTCGGCCTCGATCGTCGATTTGCACCACCCGTTCAGCTTCACGGTGCTCTATCTCCTCAACGCCGGGGTGATGGTTCTCGCCGGCGTGCTCTTTTTCACGCTGCGCGCGCACGGCGGGCCGGTCAGGGTCCACCACGACGACCCCGAGAAGCTCGCCGAGGGGTGGCGGCACGTCCTTTCCGACCGGCGCCTGGTGCAGATCGTGCTCGCCTCGCTCGTCCTTCTGATCGGTGCTACGGGTCCCAGGAGGCGGGTTACAGCCTCTACGTGGTGAACAACCTGAAGCTCTCGGTACACGTGATCGGCGTCATCTTCTTCTTCAACACCTCGACCATCGTGCTGGCGCAGCTCTGGGTGCTCAACCGCATCCAGGGGCGCAGCCGGACCCGCATGATGGCTCTTACCGGGGTGTCGTGGTTCATCTTCTGGGTGCTGCTCGACGTAGCACTCAAGTTGCCCGCCGCCGTCACGATCGTCTCGCTCTGCGTCGGGATGGTCATCTTCGCCCTCGGTGAGACCATGCTCACGCCCACGAGCTCGGCGCTGGTGAACCAGATCGCGCCCGAGCACCTGCGCGGCCGATACAACTCGGCCCTTGGTCTGACCTGGGGGCTCTCGGGCATGATCGCGCCCGCCATCGCGGCGATCTACTTCGGCGACCACCTCGGCGGCTGGTGGCCGATCAGCATCGGACTCTTGGCGCTCGCCGGGTCGGCGATGATGCTGAAGCTGCGCCGCATGCTGAGCGCCAACGAGGACGGCCGCGTCGGGGCCGGGGCCACGGAGTAGCTACTTGCCGTCGACCAACGCCTGCACCCGAGCTCGCCACTCGAGCCCTTCGGTGCTCTCTCCGACTCGTGCAACGCCCGGTGCTTGGCACGAAGCTGTGGGGCCACGACCGCCTGATCACCCGTCAGAGCCTGGGCGACGCGCTCACGCACCCACTACGCGAGCGCGGGCGAGGCCCCGTTCGTCGGCACCGAGACCACGACGTCGCCGTCACGACGCAAAGCGGTGAAGTGCACACCAGGCATTACATCGCCGAGCGGACGTTCTCGCGCAGCAATGGGGACTCTACGGATCTCCAGCGCGTGACAGCTGTCACGTCGGCGGTGGCAAACGGTTCAAGTAGACGCACCCCCCTCGCCGGTCGTTTGCCGCCGTCCTGGGCGATTCGGGAGGAGGAGCGGGTCAAGGACGGCGCGTTCGGGTTGCCAGGACGCGCGCGCCGAGTCTCAGGGCTACGTCAGGTGGGACGAGCTGAGGCAGTCGGCGGCGTCCCAGCTGATCGGGAAGCGCCCTTGCGGTCGACCTTTTCGCGCTCGGATGGCTCCGCGGCCCGGACTACGCGTCGGCGGACTGTGATCTTGTCGGCGGGCGTTGGCGAGCGCCGCCTGGAACGTGTCGGCGAACGGACTCCCCTCGCGCTGGGCCGGTCTTGCGAGTGATGCGTCGCCGTCGCTTCGGGCTGTCGATAACCGGTTTCCGGAAGGTCGTCAGCTACCGTCGCCGTCCTCGTCGGCCAAGGCAATGTCACTGAGAACACCGGCGCTATCCGAAATGCTGACGAGCAGATCGAGCACGTAAGCAAAGAAGGCGAGTAACCCCGCCGTGATGATTCCTTCGCCTTCGATGATCAGTTCCACTTCCGTCGCATGGCCGGCGTTTGCCCTGAGACTGAGCCCTACGACGAGCACCGAGATGGTGGCGACACAGAGGATCAATACGGCAGCAACTTTGAAAACGTCCGCTACTATCTCTGGCCCGAGAGAGGGTCGATCGTCAACGTCAAGCCTCTCCACGTCGTCGCTCATTGGCTCGTCCTGGGCTGCGAGTTGCTCGCGCTGCGTCTGTCCTTCGGCGCGGATCGCAGCGAGCCTCGGAGCGACCCGCGAGGCGTGCCCCTTCGCCGTCAGCAACGTCCTGAGATCGCCCGCCCCTCGCCTTCAGAGCAACCCGTCCTCACGGGGCCCTTCGGAAATGGGCAGCCAAGGACCGTTCGACCGCGTTTATTCATTCGGTCGGCTACAGGCGAGTAGCGAAGGTCCAAAGGTGGCCTTCATTGTCGAACACCGAATAGTCCGGGAGCCCATAGGCCTGGTCGACAGGGGTAGGCGTGGTGGGGCGCCCTCCGGCGGCGCTGACCCGCTGGTGGTGGGCGTCGACGTCATCGACGTAGACAACGAGCTGGCCGCTGGTGTAGCCGAGGTTCTTCGGCGAGTCGAACCCGTGCTCGTGGGTGACACGGTGCATCCAGATGGCTGTCGAACCCGTGGTCACCTCACCGTGCATGGCCGTCCCGTCCGGCGCCCGGTGCAGTTCGCCGGGCACAAACCCGAACGTCTTCACCAAGTACTGCTGGCTTCCCTCGATGTCGTCGTAGACGAGGACCGCTTGGATGTCCCTGCACGTGGCCATGCGACGAAGCTAGCGCGCCACCACTCCCCGGTCTTGAACAGAATTGACCGGATCGACTGGTACCCGGCACCTTGTGGGCGCGCGGCGCGAAGCATGACTTCACATTATGGGGCTCCGAGCTGAACTCGATAGTGCAAATGCGTGGCATACGGTGACTCGACTACAGCGATGCGGTCGAAACCGATGTCGGTCCTCTCGATGCCCTCGAACAGACGCTTCCCGGAGCCCAACAGCACAGGCGCGATCGTGAGGGTGAACTCCTCGACGAGTCCAGCCGCGAGGAACTAGCGAACGAGGTCCGCGCCGCCCATGACGATGACGTCCTTGGCGGCGGCGGCATGGCGCGCGAGAGACAGTGCTTCCTCAATCCCTCCGGTCACGAACTCGAATCTCGTATCCCCTCTCGCAACGGTTGGGTGTTGGCGATGGGTGACCACGAAGACCGGCATTCCGAATCCCGGGTTGTCCCCCCAGCCATCGACGACGTCGTGCATCGTGCGACCACAGATCATCGCGCCTCCGCTCGAGAAGACCCCTTGCAGATAGGCATCGTCGACCTCCACGGGCGCACCGCGTGGACCGTCGTAGGTCCAAGGTCCGCCGAACACCCAGTAATGCAGCCGCTCGCCTCCGTCGCCAAGCCCCGCCCCAGGTCGGTCGTTCGGCCCCGTGATGAATCCGTCGAGCGACATCGTGACTCCCGCAACGACCTTGGACATCTCGAGCATCCTTCCACTCTCTTAACATCATGGGTCATTGTTCCTGCATTCGGTGGCCGCGTGTCTGATTGGTCCCGAGTCAGTGTCGCTCCGACGATCCGCCGGTATCACTAAACGCCGGCTCGCAGCGCATCTCATTGGGATACCCCGGAACTCGGTCTGCTGGCAGGACCAGACGTCATCGCGCCTGTTGAGCCAGTCGTTGCAGCAGCAGAACGCGCTCCCCGCACACGCTCGAGCAGACCGTCCTCGGCACGTTCGGCGCGGCCCTCGGAGTCGCCCACCAAGTGGGCGGAACCGTTGGCGCCCTGTTCGCGCACGCTGCCCGCACCGCGTTCATAAGTGGGATGGATCTCGGCCTGCTCGCCGCAGCAGTCGTTGCGTTCGCTGGCGCCGCGATCGCGCTCGCAACCGTCCCCGGCAAGGCACCCACCCGCCGATGCCGCCACCACCCACCCGAGACCACAGCCGCGCAGCTACCAAGGCGTCGACTCGATGATGGAGATGGCCCATCCTCGACCCAGTTGGCATGCTGGTGTTGTCCCGTCACGGCGCGCGCTTGCCGTAGCTGCGGCGTCTCGCATAATTGGTCACTGAATGCAAAGGAGCCGACATGAGCGTCTTCACTGAAAAGGAACGAGAGTACCTGGCGTCAGGAGTCCCGCTCGGGCGATTGGCGACCATTGGTCCTGATGGGATGCCGCACGTTGTGCCGACGAGCTTTCGGTACAACCCCGAGCTCGACGCCATCGACATCGGTGGTCACGAATTCGCTACCCGCAAGAAGTACCGTGACGCGCTCAGGCATCCCAAGGCAGCGTTCGTCGTAGACGACATCGTCTCGGTCAATCCCTGGCGTGTACGGGGCATCGAGGTTCGAGGCGCGGTTCAGGTTCTCGAATCCGGGGGCACGGCGCTGGGCCCGGGCTTTTCACCCGAAATGTTCAGGATCACGCCCAAGCGCATTGTGAGCTGGGGACTCGGCGAACACATGGCATTCGAGGCGCGATCAGTCTCCTGATGGCGTTTGCCAGTCTGCTCGTCTTTGAACAGAAGCTCCCACTTCGCCGGTTCCCCTTCCGCCCGACCGCTGCCGCTCCGGCGTCGCACAGAGCTTCTCTGGCCAGGCGCTTGTATCCCTTAGCGTCTGTCCGCGTCTGGTCGGATCTGAGCGCTTGGCTACACAAATGGCTACACGCGAAGGTTGTTTGAGTGCCTCGCCGCCGACCTTGCCGTCACCCTTGGCGACTGTGAGGAAGGTCATACCCAACGCGGCGAAGTTCAGCGTCGCGCCGCCCGGTTTGTCACGACCTCTGGCCGCTCAGTTCGCGATCACGTCGCATTGGCAACTGAACCACCGGGCGCCGGCAGCGCAATCGCCGCTGAGCCACGCGTCACTTTCCAAGACATTCCGTGACCATCGTCCCAAAGCCGGCCCGCATCTGACACTGCGACAAGCGAGACAGGAATACTGGTGCCCTTCAGCTCGGAACTTCCGCACGGTCAGATATTGTTTGCCTTGGAAGAAATCGACTTTTTCGCTTCGCGAGGTTCAGTCGTGACCCGTCTCACAGTAGATCCCGGTAGCCAACTTGGCGTCCTCGATCGCAACGTCTTCGGAGGGTTCGTCGAGCATCTCGGCCGCTGCGTTTACGGAGGGATCTTTGAGGAGGGCTCGGCTCTCAGCGACGCCGACGGCTTTCGTGGCGACGTACTCAGCCTTCTGCGCGATCTCAGGCTCGGCGTCCTGCGCTGGCCTGGGGGCAACTTCGTGAGCAACTACCACTGGGCGGACGGAATAGGGCAGAAAGACATCCGGCCTCGCCGCCCTGAGTTGGCTTGGGGAGGTGAGGAGTCGAACCGATTCGGTACAGACGAGTTCCTTAAGTACTGCGCCGAGCTTGGCGTCCGACCCTATATCTGTCTCAACATGGGCACGGGAGACTTAAGAGAAGCGCTGGAATGGATCGAGTACTGCAACTCCTCCGGGCGCACCTACTGGGCAGAGCGGCGTCGCCAGAATGGACGCGACGAGCCGTATGCGGTGCCCTATTGGGGCCTCGGCAACGAGATGTACGGGGACTGGCAGGTCGGCGCACTCTCGGCGGAGGAGTACACGCGAGAAGCCGTTCGCTGGGCCCGGGCGATCCGGATGCTGGATCCCAGCGCGAAGCTCGTCAGTTGCGGGTGGGACGGATTGAGCGCCTGGGACAGCCAGGTCATCGACGAGACGGTGAGCGTTGTCGATCTCCATTCGATCCACCTCTATACCGGCTCGCATGACTACTGGACAAATGTCCTCCAACCCCACCACGCTGAGCGAGCGATCCGTTGCACTCGCGCGCTCATCGAGCGTGCCGCGCACCTACAGCAGGTCAAGAATCCTCCGCGCATCGCATATGACGAATGGAACGTCTGGTTCCGGACCCAAGACGGTGCGCTCGAAGAGCGCTACAACTTTTCTGATGCTTTGGCGGTGGCCACCTACTTAAACATTTTCGTGAGGAACTGTGCCTGGGTGCACATGGCGAATCTCGCGCAGATGGTCAACGCGATCGCACCGATCGTGACCACGCCCGAGGTCGCGGTCGTGCAGCCGACCTACTACCCGTTCCTGCTTCACTCCCAGTCGGCCCTCGATGTCGCCGTCGACGTGCACATCGAGGGCCCGAAGATAGGCGGGCCCGGTCTGGAAGAGACGAGCAGGTGGCCCCACGATGTCGACGACCTTGCCCCCTTCGATCTCGTGGACGCTTCCGCGACGGTGGATCGAGCACGTCACAAGCTCTCTGTCACCGTAGTCAACCGTCGCCAGGACGCTCCTGAGCCGTTGGAGATAGTGCTGCGCAATATGGCATTCCAGCGTGAAGCCAGGATCCGGGTTGTGACCGCTGAGAAGGACACATCGGCGCGGACCGTCCCCGACGTCGAGTCGGTGGGCATGGCGGAGAGCTCCGAGGCCGCGAAGGGTTCGGAGCTCCTCGTGTTGCTACCGCCTCAGTCGTTCTCGGTCATTGAAGTCGAGATGACGAAGGAGTAGGGATGACTTACGTCGAGAAAGCGCCGCTCATGGGCGGCGGTCTCCCTATTCCACGTGTCGGTGCCGAGAATCCCGTCCGCGCTCATTGACCTGGAGTTCGTGCCCAAACGCCAGCGCTGCGAGCATGGCGTCATGGCGCTCCGGTTCCTCTACCTCTTGTTCCTCCGCGTTGGCCAGCTGATCCGGCCCTCGAGGCTCGACAGCGAGGACCTGGTCGTCGAGGTGCTCATGCTCCGTCGCGAGGTAGCCGTGCTCCACCGGCAGGTCAGCCGTCCGGCACTCCAGCCGGCCGATCGAGCGCTGTTGGCCGGGCTGGCTCGGTTGCTCCCCCGCCGGCGTCTCCGGCGCTTCTTTGTCCAACCCGACACCTTGCTTCGCTGGCACCGAGATTTGGTCCGCCGGCACTGGACCTACCCGTCACGTCGGCCGGGTCGGCCGTCGGTTCCTCCAGGCACCGTCGCCCTCGTCCTCCGATTAGCCAAGGAGAACCCGACCTGGAGTTGTCGGCGAATTCACGGCGAGCTCGCAACCGTGGGCGTCACACTCGCGCCCGAGGCATCTGGGCCATCCTGCGCCGCCACGACATCGAGCCCTCCCCGAGGCGATCGGACCCACCTGGGCCGAGTTCTGCCGCACTCAGGCCAAGGTCCTGCGCGCCTGCGACTCCTTCAGCGTCGACACCGTGCTGCACGCCGCCTCTACTTGATCTACGGCATTAATGGCAGCGGTAAGTCGACATTCGCTTCTCTGCTCCGTGAGGCTGACAGATACCTCGTGGAGTTCCGGTCTCGAGATCGACGTCAACGATGCCGGGCAATTAGACGCGTCAATCAAGCGAGTGATCCGGTCTAGGGCGGTGTTGGACAAAGGCCTTTCGCCGCGGGCTGACGGGTCGTAGCGTTGCTTTGGGTCCTCGGGACGATGACCTGATCGAAGAGCCGTGGTCGAGG
>Ga0187857_10004422_pt1 | contig 10584 bp, 6 predicted proteins | sample June2016WEW_8_10_FD_132984 | JGI IMG/M metagenome (GOLD analysis project Ga0187857, IMG submission 132984) | Peatland microbial communities from SPRUCE experiment site at the Marcell Experimental Forest, Minnesota, USA - June2016WEW_8_100 | ecosystem: Environmental > Terrestrial > Soil >...
CAATTCTACAAATATGCCGCGCCTCCGGCGCTCCGAAATGGCACAACCGTATTTGAAAAATGACCACCGATCCCCGGCCAGTCTCATCATTTGGCGGCGGTCATAGACCGCCGCTACAGCCGCACCCAAAACAAAACCGCCCTCCGGCTCACGCCGGAGGGCGGTAGGGAAAATTCAGCGGTTACTTTCCAACCGCTTTTTCTTCCGGAATTCGCATGCAGTAGAACGAGCGATAGACGAAGACCAGCGCGACCACAAAGAAGAACGCCCCAATGCCGGTCTTCACGGCCTGGTCTTTCATCGTCACCACAATTTCCACGGCGAGCAGGCCGAACAGCGTGGTGAATTTAATCACCGGATTCATCGCCACGGACGAGGTGTCCTTGAACGGATCGCCCACGGTGTCGCCCACGACGGTGGCGGCGTGCAATTCGGTGCCCTTCTCGCGGAGGTCCACTTCGACGATTTTCTTGGCGTTGTCCCACGCGCCGCCGGCGTTGGCCATGAAGATGGCCTGGAACAGGCCGAAGAACGCGATGCCAATCAGGTAGCCGATGAAGAAATACGGGTTGAAGAACGGCAACGCGAGCGCGAAGCAGAACACCACAATAAAGATGTTCCACATGCCCTTCTGCGCATAAACGGTGCAGATGCGGACGACTTCCTTGCTGTCCTTCGCCGAGGCGGTGGTGGAGTCGAGTTTTATGTGCTCCTTGATATAGACCACCGCGCGATACGCGCCGGTGACGACCGCCTGGCAGGAGGCGCCGGTGAACCAGTAAATCACCGCGCCGCCCATGATGAGGCCAAGGATGATCTGCGGCTGCACGATGGAGAGCTTGTTCACCACATCACCAAACATGTTTTCGAGCAGCATGATGATGCCGAACACCATCGTGGTCGCGCCGACAACGGCGGTACCAATGAGCACGGGCTTGGCCGTGGCCTTGAAGGTGTTGCCCGCGCCGTCGCCCTTTTCCAGTTGATACTTGGCGTTTTCAAAGTCTGCGTCGAAACCGAAGTCGCGTTTGATTTCTTCCTTGATGCCTTTGCGGCCTTCAATCTGGCTCAACTCAAAGACAGACTGGGCGTTGTCGGTGACCGGGCCGTAGCTGTCCACGGCAATCGTCACCGGCCCCATGCCGAGGAAGCCGAAGGCCACGAGGCCGAACGCGAAGATCGGCGTGGCGAACAGGAATTTCGCCGGCATGAGCGAGAGGAGCGCCGGATTCTGGGAAAAGAAATACGAGGTGGCCATCAACACCATGATGCACAGCCCCATCCAGAAGGCCGAGTAGTTGCCGGCCACGAAGCCCGACAGGATGTTCAGCGACGCGCCGCCGTGCCTGGAGCAGTTGGTCACTTCCTTGACGTGCCGGGAGTTGGTGCTAACGAATATCTTGGTGAATTCGGGAATTAGCGCGCCCGCCACTGTGCCGCAACTGATGATGATCGAGAGCACCCACCACAGCGCGGGCTGGGCGGTGCCGGTGGCGTCAGTGAAGTCGCCCAGGAGCAGTTTGCTGGCAATGAAGGTGATGATGATAGAAATAAACGAAGTGAGCCACACGAGGTGGGTCAGCGGGGCTTCAAAGTCGAAGTCTTTCTTGCCGCTGAACATGGCCTTGCTGATGGCTTCGTTTATGAAGTAGGACACCAGCGAGGTCACGATCATCAGCGCGCGCATGGTGAACAGCCAGACGATGAGCGTGGCACAAATGGTCGGACTGGCCGCCAGCGCCAGGGCGAGAAACGCGATCAACGCCACGCCGGTCACACCGTAGGTCTCAAAGCCATCCGCCGTCGGGCCGACCGAGTCGCCGGCGTTGTCACCGGTGCAGTCCGCGATCACGCCGGGGTTCTTCGGGTCGTCTTCGGGCAGCTTGAAAACGATTTTCATCAGGTCGGAGCCGATGTCGGCAATCTTGGTGAATATGCCGCCGCAGATGCGGAGCACGCTCGCGCCGAGCGATTCGCCGATGGCAAACCCGATGAAGCAGGGGCCGACGAGTTCGCGCGGCAGGAACATCAGAATGCAGATCATGAAGAACAATTCGACGCAGACCAGGAGCAGGCCGACGCTCATGCCGGAGCGGAGGGGGATGCCCAGCGTGGCGAACGGGTTGCCCTTGAGCGCGGAGAAAGCGGTGCGGGAATTGGACACGGTGTTGATGCGGATGCCGAACCAGGCCACGCCGTAGGAACCCATGATGCCCAGGATGGAGGCGAGGAGAATGACCGCCACATGGCCTACGGAATTTCCCTGGAGCGCTTTGAAGTAGTAAATCATGCAGCACGCAATCAGCGTCCAGAGGATGGCAAGGAACTTGCCTTGCGTGAACAGATAGGTCTTGCAGGTTTCCCAAATCATGTGGGACACCCTGGCCATGCTGTCATGGACGGGCAGGGCTTTGGTCTGTTTGTATTGCACCAAGCCGAACAGGGCGCCGACGCCGCAGAGCAAGATGCCGAGATACATCAGCATTTCGCCGCTGATGCCGCCCAATCCGGCGAATTTGACGTCGCTCAGGGAAGGAATTTTGATGTCCGCCTCACCGGCAAACACATTGGTTGCAAGGCCGAACAAACAGAATGTCGCAAGTGCCCACAATAAAATTTTAGTTTTTTTCATAAAATATTGTCGCAGCGGAGGCTAACAAAGCTCCCCCTGACCGCCAACCATATTTGGCAAAGAATTCTCCAAAAATTGAACTGGATTGTGCCGAAACTTGATGATTTCATCCCTTCCGGAGCATCGTGCCACTGCCCCCGTTTGGAGTTCCGCGTTTACGCGGTTCAGACAAACACCACCACCCAACCGCCTGAAGGCGGAACTCCAAACGGGCGACCACTCTTGTCTGGTGCCAGCGACAAAATACAGCCCGGCGCATTTGACCTTGTCGCTCGCGGAACGTTTTCGCATCTTTGAGGCGATGCCCGAACGCGCGGTTTCCACTTTGAACAAACCGGACGTGGCGTTGGAAATGACGCTGCGTCCGTCGCTGTTTTCCGAATTCACCGGCCAGCCCAAGGTCAAGGAACGCCTCGGAATAGCCGTGCAAGCGGCGAAACAGCGGAGCGAAGCGCTCGACCACATCCTGCTCAGCGGTCCGCCCGGCCTGGGCAAAACTACGCTCGCTTACATCCTCGCCAAGGCCATGGGCGCGAACCTCAAAAGCACCAGCGGACCGACCATCGAGAAAGCCGGCGACCTCGCTGGCCTGCTGACAAACCTCGAAGCCGGCGACGTGCTGTTCATTGACGAAATCCATCGCCTGCAAAAAACCATCGAGGAATATCTGTACCCGGCAATGGAGGATTTCAAACTCGACATCATCATTGACCAGGGGCCGAACGCCCGCAGCGTGCGGCTGAATCTTCCGCGCTTCACCCTCATCGGCGCGACCACGCGCAGCGGATTGCTCACCGCGCCGTTGCTCACGCGCTTTCCCATGCGCGAGAGACTGGATTATTACGTTACTGAAGATTTGGAGAAAATTATTGTTCGCTCTGCGCGCCTCTTGAAAGTCGAGATTGACGAGACCGGCGCGCATGAAATCGCCCGGCGCAGCCGCGGCACGCCGCGCATTGCGAACAACCTGCTCCGCCGCGTGCGTGATTACGCGCAGGTCCGGCACGATGGCCGCATCACCGCCGACGTCGCGGACAAGGCGCTGGCCATGCTGGAAATTGACCAGAACGGCCTCGACGAAATGGACAAGCGCATTCTCGAAGCCGTCATCGTGAAATTCGGCGGCGGGCCGGTGGGCGTGAATTCGCTGGCGGTGGCCGTGGGTGAGGAGCCGGACACGATTGAGGAAGTCTATGAGCCGTATCTCATCATGGAAGGCTACCTGAACCGCACCTCGCAGGGCCGCGTCGCGACGGAGTTGAGTTACAAGAAGCTGGGGTTGCGTCCCAATTCAGGGAATCAGGACCGCTTACTTTGAAACCGAATTTGTCCCTGATTCTTCCGCTGGGGCATTGGTTTGCAGAATGCATCCGTTGTCCAATTGAATTTTGCGCTTGAAAGCGTCGAGTTTACCCTTGAAACCCTGGCCGGGCTGCCAGCTGGCCAAGATTTTTTCCCACTCGCCAGCTTGTTTCTCACTCAAGCTGTTAAACCAGAGGCAGTATTCCGTCAAATCATCGCCATCAAGAATAACCTGCCCGAAATGCGCTTCTTGAAACCCAACCGCGGGACTGCTCCAACTGGCAAAACACAAAACGGGCAGCGCGCGATTCGCATTCAAGTCGGTTTCCCAAACCACCCATCCGTCCCGCCACTGGCCGTTGAAATGGTTGGGAGCGCGCCCGAGCGCAAGTTTCACGGTCAAATGATCCGTTTCTTTGTCGCCGAAGATTTCGAACGGTTCCAGCAAATCTTCAAACAAATCGCCCGCCAAATTGGACGGCTCTGGCTTTTTGAGACCGGGCTCCGCTTTCCGTTTTTGCTCCCAGTCTTTCACCTTGGCGCGATAAAGGTCGGTCATGGCGAGATAATTTGTCCACGATTTTTCCAGTGCGGCATAATCAGCCAGAACAGCGAAGGATTTTGGCAATGGCCCGTTGGCTGGCATCCCCATTTTTTCCGCCGCCAGCCGTTGAATCAGTGAGAGTGCAGAATAACCGTCGCTCGAATACAATTCCGGCACGTCCGAAAACCGGAGGTAGCCGCGCTCCAGCAAATACTGGCCGAACCGGGCCATGAATTCCTCCGGCGCGTTGGTGTCGGACAAGGTGATTGCCGCGCCGAACTGGTAATACAGCCCCGCGTTTTTGAGGTCATGGCGGAAGTCCTCGTCCAGAAAATTGCGCAGCTTTTTATAGCCGCGCTCGCGGCCAAATTCTGCGCGGGTCCAGCCGATGATCAAATCGGTGATTTTGTCCGCGGCGGCAAGTTGCCGGGTTGTTCTCGCCGCCAAATCATCGTTGCCCCGAAATCGTTCCATGTAAAATCCGGCGTCGCCGAGGCTCGTGACCAGGTTGGTGTAGGAACCAACGCCGCCAACATCATTGGGCAGCGGGCCGGCAAATTCGCCCCGGGCAAGATACCGCTGCCCATCCAGCTTCACCGCCTCCGAAGGATAAACACGGGTGATGGCTGCGAGTTCATTTGAAGGGAAGGCTTGATAATCAGGAACGCCGTTGGAATTGATTCCGTCAGCCCGATAAAAAATCAGCGTGCGTTCAACGCCGTTGGTTTTGGGCTTCAGCTCGACCGTATAATCGTTATGCGGACAGCCCGTGAGCAGCGCGCAAAGTATCGCCAGAAACGAAGCCAGTAAAAAGCGTTTCCTTGAAACGCACCCGGCGCCAGGAAAATCACGTCCTTTTGGATTCATGACCCGATGTTAAGAACGCAAACTGCTTGAATCAAGGAAATCAGAGCTGACGTTTGGCAACGACGGGGTTGAGCTGCAAAAAGCTTGGGTTGAAACCGGCAACGGGAAATCAGTCGAAATTGTTTTAGCGTTACGCGCCTGCCAATTTCGGTTTTCGGACAACCGCCCTTGACCTCTTCGGGGCTGTGATACAAATTAGTCTCACGATGAAAACAGCAACCGTCAGGGATTTGCGCAACCGTTTTCCGCGCGTCGCCTTGCGGAACAGCTTTCGGCCAGACCTACCGGCGCGCATGGACCCCGGGCGTTTGACGTGCTGCATGTGGCGACGGCATTGCACCTGGGCGCGCGGGAATTCCTGACCTTCGACGCCAGCCAGCGCAAACTGGCCGCGGCGGAAAAATTGAAGGCGAAGCCGTGAAACTGGCGCGCACCCTGGGCGCGATTGTCCGGAGCATTGCCGAAGACCTGCGCATCAAACCGCGCGTGGAAGTAGCTGCGGCTCATTGAACCGGAAATTGCCCCGGTCCGGCACCCTGTCATTTTGCCTGTGGCGGGCACCGGCAAACGGGATTACATTGAAGCACGTGAAAAATATTGCGGTGCCGATTCTCATGGCGCTGTCAATCCTGCCCCGGAAAGGACGCGGACAGACCAACGCCACCCCGGCGGGTGAGGAGGATCATTTCGCCGCCGGACGCCGGCGCATGGTGAAAGAACAATTATCCAGTTCGGGCTACGGCATCACCAATGCGCGCGTGCTGGCCGCCATGGGCAAGGTCCCCCGCCACGAATTCGTCCCGGTGGAACTCTGGTACCGGGCTTACAACGACGGACCGCTGCCCATTGGCTATGACCAAACCATTTCCCAACCTTACATCGTCGCCTTCATGACCGAAAAACTTGAGCCGAAGCCGACGGACCGCGTGTTGGAAATCGGGACCGGTTCGGGTTACCAGGCCGCAGTGTTCGCCCAGCTTGTGGCAGAGGTTTATACCATCGAAATCATCGAGCCGCTCGCCCAACGCGCCGGGGCCGACCTGAAGCGTCTCGGTTATGCAAACATTCATGTGCGCGCCGGAGACGGTTGCCAGGGCTGGCCGGAAGCCGCTCCGTTCGATGCCATCATCGTCACCTGCGCACCGGAACAAGTGCCGCAACCGCTCGTCGAACAACTCAAGGACGGCGGGCGGATGATTATTCCCGTCGGGCCTTTGGGAAACCAGGAACTGGTGTTGCTCGGCAAGCAAGGAGAACAATTGGAGAAGCACGCCGTGCTGCCTGTGCGCTTCGTGCCCATGACCGGCGGGGCGCAGCGCTGATCCAGACGCCGCTGCAGGCAGCTTTTTCCTTTTGTTTCCCGCGCAATCCGTGTTCAATCCGTCGTCGCAAATTATGCCCAAGCGTACTGACATTCACAGCGTCCTCATCATGGGGGGCCGCGTCGCGACGCAGTTGAACTGCATGAAACCCGGCCTGCGAATTGGCAAAAACAATCAGCCCGGTTTGCTTCAATCATTGCGTTGGCCCCGGCGCTTTTAATAAATGGCTCAAATCCATGACCTCCGATCGCAGAATATTTCTCAAACAACTCGGCCTCGGTGCCGTTGGATTAAGCATGGTCTCCTCTTTTCCTGAATGCCTCGCGGCGCAACAAACCATTCATCCCCGGCTCCCGCGCAGCGCGCCCGAAGCGCAGGGTGTGTCGTCAGCGGAGATTCTGGACTTTTTGGAGGCGGTTGGCAAAAGCCAGCATGAATTTCACAGCTTCATGATGATTCGTCATGGGCAGGTCATTGCCGAAGGCTGGTGGTCGCCGTATGCGGCGGATTTGAATCACATGCTGTATTCACTGAGCAAAAGTTTCACCTCGACCGCCATTGGCTTTGCCGTGACGGAAGGAAGGTTGAAAGTGGAGGATCCGGTGATTTCCTTTTTCCCCAACGATCTGCCCGCCAGCGTCAGTGAAAATCTCGCGGCTTTGCGGGTGAAACATCTGCTCACGATGTCGGTCGGTCACGCCAAGGATTCAACGCCGATCATCGAGCAAACGGATAATTGGGTGAAAGTATTTCTGGCTTTGCCCGTCGCAAATCCCCCGGGCAGCGCCTTTCTCTACAACAGCGGCGCCACCTACATGCTTTCGGCGATCGTCCAAAAGCTGACCGGCCAGAAGGTCATTGATTATTTGGGGCCCCGTTTGTTCCAGCCGCTGGCGATCGAAGGCATGACCTGGGAGACGTGTCCGCGCGGCATCAACACCGGTGGCTGGGGGTTGGCCATTCAAACCGAAGGCCTCGCCAAATTCGGGCAAATGTATCTGCAAAAAGGCGCCTGGACCGGCAAACAGATTTTGCCGGCGGCCTGGGTTGAGGAGGCGACAACATTCAAGATTCAGCAGCCGGCCGAGGCTGGAAAGGACCTGGAGGACGCCAAGAAAACCAGCGAATGGCATCAGGGTTATTGCTACCAATTTTGGCGCACGCGGCACAATGCCTATCGCGCCGACGGGGCTTTCGGGCAATACACCATCATCATGCCCGACCAGGACGCCGTGATTTGCATCACCAGTGAAAGCGCCAGCATGGCCGGCGAATTTGATTTGATCTGGCAATATCTTTTGCCCGCGATGAAGGAAACCGTTTTGCCGCCGGACCAAATTTCACAGGCCCGGTTGAAACAAAAACTTTCTTCCCTGGCCTTGTTGCCGCCGAAGGCGCAGGCAACTTCACCGGTCGCGGCTGGAATATCCGGCAAAAGTTTCAAGATCGGGAACGACGCCAATGTTCAGAGCGTGTCGTTCAAGTTTCAGAAAAGTTCCTGCCTCTTCACCTTGAAGGATGCCAAAGGCGCACATCCCATCACGTGCGGCATCGAAAAATGGATCAACGGCAAAACTGACATGCCCGGAACTCCGCCGAAACTGACTGTGGGCGCTTTGGGACCGGTTTCCAAAGTCATGGCCAGTGGCACCTGGGCAGACGAAAACACCTTTCAAATGACCTGGCATTTTTACGAAACGCCGCATCACGACACGGTGACCTGCCGGTTCGATGGCGACAAGGTGAAGATTGAATTCTTGAGCAGCGTTTCCGAAAAATTGCCGGCGCACAAGGAAACCCGCCCGGCCTTGCTCGGACAGATCGCTGGTTGATCCGGGTTCGCGCCGGTGTTTTAACGGGTGCAAAACAACAATGTATCTGTGCGACTGCCTGGACGGAGCGCGCCTGTCTCAGGCGCAGCACGCACGAACCAAAAAATGCGGTGGAATTGAGTTAAACGCCACCGGGTTTTCAATCTGCTGCGGCTGGGACAGCCGCGCTCCAGATATGGAGTCCCTTTGCTCCCGTTTTGAACTGCGCCAGCAATTTTCTTTCGTTCTGCGCCTGATTCGTGTTCAATCTTCCACCGTTTGAACTATGCCCAAGCGCACTGACATTCACAGCGTCCTCATCATCGGCGCCGGACCGATCGTCATCGGCCAGGCATGCGAGTTCGATTATTCCGGCACCCAGGCCTGCAAAGCCCTCAAGGAGGAGGGCTACCGCGTCATCCTCGTCAACTCCAATCCGGCCACCATCATGACCGACCCGGAGTTTGCCGACCGCACCTACATCGAGCCCATCACGCCCGAGTGTGTCGAGAAAATCATCGTCCGCGAGAAGGCGGAGATGAAAAAGCTCGGGGCGAAGGGCAAACTGGTTTTGTTGCCGACGCTTGGCGGGCAGACCGCGCTCAATACCGCGATGGCCCTCTGCCGCAGCGGCGTGCTGGAGAAACACGGTGTTGAGATGATTGGCGCGAATGCGAAAGCCATCGAACGCGGCGAAGACCGGCAGGTGTTCAAGGACCTCATGCTTTACATCGGCCTCGATGTGCCGATTTCCGGCACCGCGCACAACCTGGATGAAGCCCGCGCCGTGACGGAAAAGATCGGGCGGTTTCCCGTCATCATCCGGCCCGCGTTCACGCTCGGCGGCACCGGCGGCGGCATCGCCTACAACCGCGATGAATTCGAGGAACTCGCCAAGCGCGGCATGGACCTCTCGCCCGTCAGTGAAATCCTTATCGAAGAATCGCTGCTCGGCTGGAAGGAATACGAAATGGAGGTCATGCGCGACAAGGCCGACAACTGCGTCATCATCTGCTCCATTGAGAACTTCGACCCCATGGGCGTCCACACCGGTGACAGCATCACCGTCGCGCCCATCCAGACGCTCACCGACAAGGAATTTCAGATCATGCGCGACCAGAGTTTCGCCGTGATCCGCGCCGTGGGCGTCGAGACCGGCGGCTCGAACATCCAGTTCGCCGTGAATCCGGACAACGGTCGCATGGTCATCATCGAGATGAACCCGCGCGTCAGCCGCAGCTCCGCGCTGGCATCCAAGGCCACCGGCTTTCCCATCGCTAAAATCGCCGCCAAGCTCGCCGTCGGCTACCTGCTCGACGAAATCCGCAACGACATCACCCGCGAAACTCCCGCGAGCTTCGAGCCGACGATTGATTACGTCGTCACCAAGATACCGCGGTTCGCGTTCGAGAAATTCGCGCAGGCCGACCCGACGCTGACGACGCAGATGAAAAGCGTGGGCGAAGCGATGGCCATTGGCCGCACGTTCAAGGAAAGCCTGCAGAAATGCCTGCGCTCGCTGGAGATTGGCCGCAGCGGCCTGGGCGGCGACGGCAAACCCTGGCGCATCGGCACGGAAGTTTATGGCGACCGCGACATCCTGCCGCGCGACGTCATCAGCCGCAAACTGAGCGTGCCGAATGCCGAACGCATCTTCTTCATCCGCCACGCCTTGCGCGCCGGCTTCACCATTGATGAGATTTTTGGTCTGACCAAAATTGACAGGTGGTTTTTGGCTCAGATAAAGGAAATCGTAGATTTCGAAGAAGAGCTTGCCTCGGCCAAAAACTGATTGCCCCTCAACCCTCAACCATGAACTCTCAACCAACTTCGTCCCTGATGCAGATCAAAGAGATTGTAGACTTTGAGGAAGAGTTGGGGCTTCATGGCTGCCTCAGTTTGCGCAGAGTCGTCCGATGGGCTAACGTTTTGCCATGAGGGCCAAGCTGCTGTTTGTCTTGTCCGGAATGATTTTCATGTTCGTCGCCGCGCCCCGGTTACGTGCTGACCTGGTGGAAATGCAAAACGGCGACCGTTACTCCGGCAAGGTGTTGTCCGTGTCCGCGGACACCGTGGTGTTGGAGAGCGAAGTGTTGGGCAAAATCA
>Ga0187857_10004423_pt1 | contig 10581 bp, 9 predicted proteins | sample June2016WEW_8_10_FD_132984 | JGI IMG/M metagenome (GOLD analysis project Ga0187857, IMG submission 132984) | Peatland microbial communities from SPRUCE experiment site at the Marcell Experimental Forest, Minnesota, USA - June2016WEW_8_100 | ecosystem: Environmental > Terrestrial > Soil >...
GAGAAGGTAGGGGCGGAAGTGGAAGTCTCGAAGCGCATCCACACTGGCAGCTACAAGCAAAGGGTCGCCTTCGACAGGCACACTCAGTACGATCTTGCCGCTTTCGTCGACGGCGATCTTGAAAATTACGTCGCCTTGAATTCCCTTCGTCATGGCCTCTTCAGGGTATTCTGGCATCGTTTTGCGTTCGACCATTCCAACCATCTCTCCGCCAGAAACGCGGATCTTTGACGGCCGAGGGGGTTGAAGTTGTGATTGAGTGTCAGGGCTATTTTGTGCAAGCCCAACTGTTATGCAGCCCACGAGTAATGCGACGATCATCTTGATTTGTGACATACAACCTCCCACCAGTGGTCTTTGTGCGTGATGAGCACCAATGAGTTCCAGTCCCTCGGCGTTACCCGCTGTCCTCGCCCACCTTCAGCAGCGCCAGGAACGCTTCCTGTGGAATGTCCACGCGGCCGATGCGTTTCATGCGTTTTTTGCCTTCTTTTTGTTTTTCGAGGAGCTTACGTTTGCGGCTGATGTCGCCGCCGTAGCACTTGGCGATCACGTTCTTGCGCATTGCGGGCACGGTTTCGCGGGCAATGATCTTGGCTCCAATCGCCGCCTGAATCGCGACCTCAAACATCTGCCGCGGGATCAGCTCTTTCATCTTCGCCGCCAGCGCCCGTCCGCGGTCGCAAGCGGAGTCGCGATGGATGATGGTCGACAACGCATCGACCGGCTCGCCCGCCACCATGATGTCGAGTTTGGCCATCGGCGACACCCAGTTGCCCGATAGATGATAATCGAGCGAAGCGTATCCGCGCGACACCGATTTCAGCCGGTCGTAAAAATCGAGCACGATTTCATTCAGCGGCAGCTCGTACTGCAGCATCACGCGCGACGAGCTGACATATTCAAAACTCTTCTGCTTCCCGCGCTTTTCCTCGACCAGCTTCAGGATGCCGCCCACGTATTCCTCATTGGTCAAAATCACCGCGAGGATCACCGGCTCTTCCACCTTCGCGATCTCGCTGGTATCGGGCCAGCGCGAAGGATTATCCACCTCGATCACCTCGCCGTCCGTCTTCGTGATCTTGTAGCGCACGCCCGGCGCGGTCGTGATCAGGTCGAGATTGTATTCGCGCTCCAGCCGTTCCTGGATGATCTCCATGTGCAGCAGGCCCAGAAAGCCGCAGCGGAAGCCGAATCCCAGCGCCACCGAACTTTCCGGCTCGAAGAAAAACGACGAATCGTTCAGCTTCAATTTTTCCAGCGCCTCGCGCAGTGCCGTGTGTTCGTGCGCGTCCACCGTGTACAGTCCCGCGAAAACCATGGGCTTGATTTCCTCAAATCCCGGCAATGCTTGCAGCGAAGGGCGGTCGTCGTCGGTGATAGTGTCGCCGATCTTCGTATCCGCGACGTTCTTGATATTCGCCATCAGGAATCCAACTTCGCCCGCCACCAGTTCGTCGACCTCCACCGGCTTGGGCGTGAGTGTGCCCAGCGTTTCCACCTGAAAAACCCGCCCGTTCGACCACAGCCGGATCTTCTGCCCCTTGCGCAACCTGCCCTCGAAGACACGCGCCAGCACCACCACGCCGCGATACGGATCGAACCACGAATCGAATAGCAACGCCTGCAAATGCCGCTCCGGCGCGCCTTTTGGCGGCGGAATCCGCTTCACGATCGCCTCGAGAACATCGGGCACACCCTGGCCAGTTTTCGCGCTGATCAGCAACGCATCGGACGCATCGAGGCCTACCGCGCTCTCGATCATCTCCTTGGTGCGCGGGATGTCGGCGCTCTGCAAGTCGATCTTGTTGATCACCGGGATAATTTCGAGGCCGTGATTGATTGCGAGATACGAGTTCGCCAGCGTCTGCGCTTCGACGCCCTGCGATGCGTCCACCACCAGCAGCGCGCCTTCGCAGGCGGCGAGCGAGCGCGAGACCTCGTAAGAAAAATCCACGTGGCCCGGCGTATCGATCAGGTTGAGCTGATAAATCTGTCCGTCCTGCGCGGGGTATAACATACGGACGGCGTGGGCCTTGATCGTAATGCCGCGCTCCCGCTCCAGGTCCATCGAGTCGAGGACCTGCTCCTGCATTTCGCGCATGGCTAGCGAACCGGTCAGCTCCAGCAGCCGGTCGGCCAGCGTGGATTTCCCGTGATCGATATGCGCGATAATCGCAAAATTGCGGATGCGAGATGCTTCCATAGAAGATAGCTCGATTCTAGCAGGGGCCCCGGCGCCACAGACCACGACGGTATGGCGCGGAGTTGTCCCGGCGCTAGCAGGCGGCGCTTGTCCACAGGGAATTCGTGCGGCGTTGCGGAGCACTGGGAACTGAGAAGTGTGTACTGAGTACTGGCAACGGCCTTACCGCGCCAGTTCCTGCCCCAACACGGTCGCATTGCTGGCGAAGCAAAGGCCGGTTTCCAGATCCACCAGGCCGGAGCGCACAAGTTTCGCGATCTCGCAATCGAAGTGCTGCATGCCTTCGTTTTCGCTGGCCTTGATCGCGTCGAGCAGGGTGCGGCCTGGCCGCTCGCCTTGTTCGACGCAATCGCGAGTGCGCGAGTTGGATTTCAAAATTTCGACTACGGCGATGCGGTCACCGCCATCGTTGCGCGGAATCAGCCTCTGGGCAACGATGTAGCGGAAAGTCTTGGCGAGACGTTCTCGCACCGATTGCTGTTCGGCTGCAGGGAACGCGCCGACGATGCGCTCCACCGTCTTCGAGGTATCGACGGTGTTCATGCTGGAAAGTACGAGGTGGCCGTTTTCGGCGGCTTCGAGAAGGATATCGAGCGTTTCCCGGTCGCGGATTTCGCCGACCATAATCACGCGCGGCGCCTGGCGCAGCGCCGCCCGCAGCGCCATTATGAAATTCGGCGCATCGCTGTGCAACTCGCGCTGGTGCACGGTGGACTTTTTGTGTTTGTGAAGAAATTCGATGGGGTCCTCGATGGTCAGAACGTGATAGCAAAATTGGCTGTTGATGAGGTCGATGAGAGCGGCCAGCGTCGAAGACTTGCCCGATCCAGTTCCGCCCGTCACCAGGACGATCCCGTTGCGGACCTTCGCAGCCTCTTCCAATTGCGCCGGCAGATGAAGCGAACTAAGAGTCGGAATGACAGTTGGGATGACGCGCATAACAATCGCGCAACTTCCGCGCTGGATAAAGACGTTGACGCGGAACCGCGCCATTCCCGGCAATCCGTAGGAAACGTCGCAGGAACCCTGCTCGCGAAGCGTATTAATGGCCTGCTTATTGGCGCCGATCAGATCGGCCGCGATGCGCCGCGTGTCATCCGCCGAAAGCGTGCCGCTCCCGGGGATTTCGACCGCCGTGAGTTGTCCGTGAATCTCGACCTGGGGCGGACGCCCCGGCGAAAAAATCAGATCGCTGACCTTGTCGGACGCGCGCAACATGCCGGCGAGAAGAACCGGCGTCGGGATCGAGCCCGTTGCGCTGATGCCCTCGAAGGCAATTGCAATCGGGGAATTCCCCGGAGCAGCCATTCCATAAACTCCCAGTTATCCGCATTGACACCACGGGGGAGAAACGTTGCTGAAGAACCTATGTAATGAATGTAACGCGGATGCGCGGAAGAGCGAAGGACAAGTAGGTCAACGACCTCGGTAACCGAAGACAGTACCCAGTAGCCATTACCCGATGCTTCACCATGCCGGACAAGTGACCCTTCGGCACTAGGTACTGGGTACTGACTACTGGGTTTACTCTATTTCTTCACCGGTTTCTTCTTATTTTCGAAGCCGGTTTCGATGGGCGCACCGATGCTGGCCAGCATCCCCTTGGCCGCATCAGCGAACGTGCCATTGGGTTCCAGCTGAAGATACTTCTGAAAGGCCTCGGCTGTGCCTTCGGGCGCGACCGTCTTGCCGTCCTTCCCGATAACTTCCTTGCCGATCAAGTTCACGCCCTTCCAATAGTAAGCTGCGGCCCTGGTCGGATCGGCGGCAATCACTTTGTCGAATGCCGCAATGGCATCATCCACTTTGCCCGCATTGGTCAGAACAGCGCCCTCGTTGAACAAGTACATGGCCGCGTGCGCCGGATCCAGTTGGACCGCCTTGTTATAGTTGGCCACGGCATCATCGACCTTGTTGGACTTCGAATAAACTTCGGCAAGGTTGTTATAGTAGGCGGCCATTTTCAGATTATTGTCGGTCTCTTTCTGTGCCGCCTCCGAGGCGTTGCGCAGCTCAATTGCCTTCTCGTAATTGGTTGCAGCCATTTCGTAGCGCTTCTGTTTTTCGGCGGGATCGGTCTGCTTGGGCGCCGACTTGAGGTAGGCGTCGCCGAGTTTGAACCAGATCAGATCGCGAGTGTTGTCAATCTGCATGGCTTCATTCAGGGCAGCGATTGCGGTCTCGAAGTCACCGGCATCGGAGGCCGTCTTGGCGGCACTGAGTTTTTCGTTGAGCGCGCCGACCGTTTTCTTATCCTTCTCAGCTTTAGCGATTTCCTCCGCCCTCGCCTTGGCTTGTTCAGGGGGCAATCCTTTAGCCTGGGCTTGGCTCATCTGTTCTTTCTTCAGGTCGAAGTCCAGGTCCGCTTCGTCCAGGCTCACCATGACACCGACGAAGTGATAGATTTCCTTGCCGTCCTTGCTGAGCTTGACGTTGTACTTGCCAGGGGCGATACCGAGCGAGAAATACTCGCCTTTGTTGTTGGTTTTGAGGGTGTACCTGTGGCCGGTTTCGGTTCCGTACCACTCCACTTCGGCCTGGGTGATCGGTTTCCCTTCGATGTCTTTGCAAGTTCCCTTCACGCTGCCCGTAGATTGCGCGAACGCGAGCGGAGCGCACAGCCCCACGGCGAGCGAGAGCAGCAGGGAAAGGATGAAATATTTCCTCATAATTTAGCCTCCCGGCATTGCATCTGAATTTAAGACCGTTATGAAACCAGTTCTAGCTCAATCGGCGACGGCTTCCGCGTACGGAATAGGATCTTCCGCGCCCGCTTCGCGAAACGCGCGCCGGCGGAGCACACAGCTATCGCAGACACCGCAGGCGCGATCTTCGCGCTGATAGCATGACCACGTTAAATCGAACGGGGCACTCAGTTCAAGGCCAAGCGTCACAATCCCGTGTTTATGCATCGCAATCAGCGGTGTCACTACCTGGATTGTCCCTTCTTTTGTGCCCGCTTTCACAACTTCATTGAACGCCCGGTAATACTCCGGCCGGCAATCGGGATAGCCGGAACTGTCCGGCTCAACCGCTCCGATGTAAACTTTTTCGGCTCCCAGCACTTCGGCCCAACTGACGGCGACGGCCAGAAAATGCGCGTTGCGGAAAGGGACATAGGTGACGGGCACGCCGACGCCGATGGCGCGCGCTTCGGGAACGGCAATGCTCGGATCGGTGAGGGCGGATCCGCCGATGGCGCGCAGCGCCTCATTGCGCACCAGCAGCCGGTCGCGAATTTCGAGCCGGTCGCAGATGCTTTCGAAGGAGCGCCGCTCGCGCTCTTCGGTGCGCTGCCCGTAGCTGACGTGGACGGCAGCGGCCTGGTGGTCGCGCGCGGCGAGGGCCGCGCAGACGCAAGAATCCATGCCGCCGCTCAGCAGGACCACGGCGCGGCTCCGGTTGCCGGTTGCGTTCGATAGCATGACCTGCTCGCGAAGCATTGCAAATCGCTTCCTTCCGATTTTATGACAGTCGACGAGCTAGCAGGGTCAGCCGCCGCGAGCTTTCTCGCGCATACGCTTGATGAAACTGGGTACGTGCACCACGGCGCGCCCCACCGTACCGCATCCGATTTCCTGCGTGCCGTCGTGGGCCCGGACGCGCATGATATAGAAGCGGCCGTCAAACGATTCCAGTTCAGCTTCGGCTTGAATACGCACGCCGATTCCGCTGGCCGCGCGGTGTTCGATGTGGATCGAAATACCCACCGTGATTTCTCCCTCATCGCAGTACGGTTGCAGCGCATGGAAGCAGGCCGTTTCCATCAGTCGAATCATGTCGGGAGTCGAATACACGGGCGGCAACTCCGGATGATGCGCGGAGAGCGTGTGCTTCAACTCGACGGTTTCCTCCGCCTCGCCCCGCGCGCCAATGGGGATGCGTCGAGCCATGGAATTGCGGAAACTACGCCGCCGTCCGATCCAAGCGCCGCGCCTCAAAGCCGTCCAGCACGGCCCATAAAGCTTTGGCCGCGCTCTCGGCGGCAGCCAACGCTCTTTCGGCAGCCTTCGGATTGGCCTTGACTCGCTTTTCCAGCTGTGCGCGCCACACCTGTGCGTGGCCCACGCCGGCGGTGGCGTGCCAAGTGAAATAGCCGCGGGTCTTCGCACCGGCGCCGTAGAGTTCGCGCAGGACGCGATCTTTCTCTTGCGCCAGGCGCGGCACCTGCGATTCGTAGGCATAGAAGGCCGCCAGCGCTTCTTCCGGAGTGCCTTCGCTCGCGACCCGATGGAACCAGGAAATGAGCTTGCGAACTTCCCCCACCGGCCGCCGTTTCGGAACGCGGTTTCCGCCCACGCCTTCCACAAAATCGAGCCACAGTTCGGCATGCGAACGTTCCGGCTCGCCGAAGGAATCTTCGCCGCCCTTCTCATCGGTCATGTTGGCAAGGACGGCGCGGCGCAGCTCGCCTTCTTCCAGCCGGACGCCAAACTGAGCCAGATAGCCCGGGAACGCCTCCACGTGAGGGTAATAATCCTCGGCGTATTCGCGCAGATCGTCGCGGGTCAGCTCGCCCGCCGACCAGGCTTTGTAAAAGGGATGACAGAGCAAGTCGTATGGATGAATGCGTTCTCCGAGCAGAGACAAAAATGCCTTCATTTCCATTTTCTTCGTTTCCATGATTACATCGAGACCTTTTCCCCGTACGCTTCACTATACGGTCGGGACCGGCGGATCACAAGACGCGGCGTTAGAAAGCAGCGCCCAGGCCCCCCGCTCGCTGTCGAAGCGGCGAACGTTGTTACAATCAACCTCACAGTATTCACGCTCTTCCTGTGGGTTTAAGCAAGCTGTGGGTTTTAAACAAGCGCACATGCGGCCGTTTGACGAACATTTCGAGGTGGTGGTGGTGGGGGCTGGCCATGCCGGATGCGAAGCCGCTATGGCTGCCGCTCGCATGGGGCTGAAGACCGCTCTTTATACGTTAAACGTCGATTTGATCGCGCAGATGTCTTGTAATCCCGCCATCGGCGGCATCGCCAAGGGGCATTTGGTGCGGGAAGTGGATGCGTTGGGCGGCATCATGGGCGAAATCACGGACGCGGTCGGAATCCAATTTCGCCTGCTCAATACTTCGCGCGGGCCCGCCGTCTGGTCGCCGCGGGCGCAGTGCGACAAACAGGCCTACCGGCTGAAGATGCGTGAAGTGCTGGAGTCGCAGGCGAACCTGAAGATCAAGCAGGCGGAAGTCGTGGATGTGGTGGTGGAGTCGCTCGCTGTTCGCTGTTCGTCGTTCGCTTGTTCCGATGAGATTTATCATACCGGGCGGATCGAGGAATCTGGAGTTGCTAACAGCGAACAGCGAACAGCGAACGACGCTGCGGCTACCGAACGACCGGCGAATGGCGACCGCATTATCCGCGGCATCCTGCTGCGCGACGGCCGCCGCGTCTCGGCCGATGCGTTCATCATCACGACTGGGACTTTTCTCAACGGGCTGATTCACTGCGGCGAGCAGCAGTATCCGGCGGGACGCTCCGGAGAGCCGGCAGCGGTTCTACTGGGCGAAGCGCTCAAAAAGCTTGGCCTGCGCGGATGCCGCCTCAAAACTGGAACGCCTCCGCGTCTCGACGGGCGCAGCATTGACTGGGCGCGCTTTGAGCGGCAGCCGGGCGATTTGGATCCCACTCCGTTCAGCTTTCGCACCCGGCGCGTTTTACATCACGACTCGCAGGTGCCTTGCTACATCGCGTTTACCACCGAAGAGACGCATCGCATCATTCGCGAAAATGTGCACCGCTCGCCGATGTACAGCGGGCAGATTCAATCGACGGGACCGCGGTATTGTCCGTCGATTGAAGACAAGATCGTCAAGTTTCCCGACAAACTGACGCACCAGCTTTTCTTGGAACCCGAGGGTCTGAACACGCACGAGATTTACGTCAACGGCATGAGCACGTCACTGCCAATCGATGTGCAACTGGCGATCCTCAAGTCGATTCCTGGGCTCGAAAACGCGGAGATGATGCGGCCCGGCTACGCGATTGAGTACGACTCGATCGATCCCACGGAACTCAAGCGCACCCTGGAAACGAAAAAGATTGCTGGGCTGTTTCTCGCCGGGCAGATCAATGGGACATCGGGGTACGAAGAAGCGGCGTGCCAGGGAATTATGGCCGGAATCAACGCAGCGCTGAAGGTGAAGAAAGAATCTCCGCTGGTGCTCGACCGCACGGAAGCGTACACGGCCATTCTTATCGACGATTTGATTTCGAAAGGCACCAACGAGCCTTATAGGATGTTCACTTCGCGCGCGGAGTTCCGGTTGCATCTGCGCATCGACAACGCCGACCGGCGGCTTACTCCGCATGGGCGGCGCGTGGGGCTGATCTCGGATGAAGCATGGTCGGAGTTCGAGGCGAAGCAGCGGCGGCTGGAGGAAGTGAAGCAGACGCTGGAGAGGACGAAAGTGACGGCGGCGATGGTGGGGCGGATTGAGCGAGACTATTCCGCTGCCAGCGAAACCGGTCGAGCTGCGCTCGACTTGGACGGGCGAGGGCGCCCGTCCCCACACGACCTCTCTGCCGCCCTCGGCCTGCCTTTGGCGCAACTGCTAAAGCGGCCCGAGATTGCCATCGAGCAACTAGCGCCGGTTCTCAAGGATCTCGTGCCGCGGTTTTTTGAAAGAGACTTCTCGGCGAACTCGGCATTCTCTGCGGTTGATTCCGCTCCGGTTCATCTTTCGTCTGAAATCCGGAACGAGCTTAAGTCCGTCGAAACTGAAATTAAGTATGCCGGATACCTCGACCAGCAGCAGCGCGCCATCGAACGGCTGAAAAAGGCCGAGCAGCGCCGCATTCCGGATTGGTTCGATTACCGGGCAGTCAGCGGGTTGTCGCGCGAAATGCAGGAGAAGCTCGGGAAAATCGTCCCGCAGACGCTGGGCCAGGCCTCGCGCATTCCCGGCGTGACGCCGGCGGCGGTTTCTCTGATCAACGTCTATATAGAGATTCAGGCGCGACGGCGGGAACCGGGCCCGGCGTTGTAGCCCGGATTATTTATGTGCATTGGTACGGATTTGAAGGGGCGCGGCTGAAGCCGCGCCCTTTCAAAGCAGGCTTCATGAATAATGCAGCTCAGCAAGTCACTTGAGTTTGGTGGCTGTGACCTCGAGCTGATACTGGCGCTTGGAGTCGGGATCGTCCACGCTGCCGATCACGGTTGGCTTGCCCACACTGGTTACCGTGGTGCCATTAATCTCCAGCGTCCGAAGCAGCGGCACGTTGGCGCGGCTGGGCGGCGGGTCTTGAACTGCGAGGCTAGTGATACCGCAAGACACGTCCAGCAGCAGCCCGTTCTCCCGTTCTTCTACCCTGCCCCGGATACTCGTCCCAATATTGAAATATTCCATCTCACCTTGCTTCATTTCTACTGGAACCCGTGTGCCAATCCTGATGTCGTTGTTCTTGTTGGCATTCAGATTCATGGAGTACTGCCGGGTGTTGATCTTTTTGCCGCCTTCCATTTCGTTCACTGAAAAGTCGAGGCGGTAAGCATTGACCGGCTTTTCCACTTGTTCTGCCGATTTTTTCGCTGCCGCCTGCTCTTGCGCGCCGCTAAGTGGAACGTACCAGCAAAAGACTGCGATCAACAACAATTTGGCAAGCCTGACAACAATCGGTCGGTTCATTTTGTTCTCCTTATGGATTCTGCTCTTGTGAATTCTGTGGAACTTCTCTTTCTAAAGGCGTTTCTCCTTCGATCTTTTCCCCTGCCTCTTCCTGCGCCAACAGTCTGGTCTGCGCCCTGGCGATCATCGCGGCCTCGCGCGGAAATTGCTCAACGAATCGAGCCAGCAGTATTTCCTGTTCGCTCAAAGGCCGCGGCGATGGGAACTGGTCCAGGTGGGGTGGTTGCGAAGGGCCGTGTACGCCGGACTGGCGCGGATGCCCGTCCCTCAACCCGCGCGGATTGGCCTTCGCCGTGACCTTGCCTGATTCTTTCTCTGGAACGTTCCCTCGAGCTTGCTCCGGACTTGGACGCGGTGCGGAAACTGCGGGGGCGTGGTTCTTGGCAGCCGATGTATCCGTATGATGGTTCCGCACGAGAAACGCGGCTGAGACGCTCAACAGCAGCACGGCGCAAGCGATGGCAGCCGGCCACCAACTCCAGTTTCGCGGTGTCACACGCCCGCCTTCAGCCCGGGCTTCAGCCTGAACTGCGGCCAGAACCCGGTCTTCCAGCCCGGCCCGCGGCTCGGCTGCGCCATAGTGCTTTAGGGCGTTCTCCAGCAAATCGTCGATGAGTCGTTCCCGCTTTTCAGATTCCATATCTTCCTTCCAGAACTTTGGAGAGTTTTTCACGCAGGATCTGCCGGGCCCGGAACAGCCGCGACCGCACCGCCGCTTCGTTGATGCCCAGCACTTCCGCGA
>Ga0187857_10004442_pt1 | contig 10536 bp, 8 predicted proteins | sample June2016WEW_8_10_FD_132984 | JGI IMG/M metagenome (GOLD analysis project Ga0187857, IMG submission 132984) | Peatland microbial communities from SPRUCE experiment site at the Marcell Experimental Forest, Minnesota, USA - June2016WEW_8_100 | ecosystem: Environmental > Terrestrial > Soil >...
GCCCGTGTCCGTCTTATACTCTTCTGCCAAGGGAGCAGTTTGCACCGACAGCAAGATGGGCTTCAGTCGTTCGAGCGCGGTGCCGCGCCTCGCGATCAGCGGATCCAGCACAAAGTGCAGATACGTATGCCGCAGCGCCTCCATGTGGATATTGTCCCCTAAGGGCGAAACCACAACGTAATAGAAATCCTGCAGATAGTTGCGGGAGTTCACCTGCCCGGGCGCGATCATCGGCTCTAAATACACATTGAAACTGCGTCCCGCATACCCGGACATCGGCAGCCGCAGATAGCGGTCGGTGGAGTTGATCATCTCGGAAACCGGCCCGTGGTATTGATCGATCAAGCCCAGATATTCCGCCTGGTGCTTCAACCAAATCGAGTGCAACTTGGCGGCGGCATAGTAATCCTTTACCAATGGAACAAACCCCAAGATGTAGGTTGCATCTGGCGGCAGGTCGGCTTCCCTGAGCTTCGGAGTGAATTCGGGAGGCGGCCCGAGGCTGAGCGCCAGCGATACGTACTGCGCCAGATCATGGGCCGCATCGCCTTGGCGATGGTCCTGATAGTAGCGGCACATTTCCTTGGCTGCGGTGGATGCTGCGGGAAATTTGCTGGCTTCGACCAGGTCGGCGCGCACCTCCATGCGGATCGGCGACGAAGATTGCAGCTCCTGGTCGTAACCGCAGACATTCATGGCGGCAACGACGCTGAAAGGCGTCTCGCTCACGTCGAGGGTGGCTCTCGACTGCGCCGCGGCTGCACAACTCAGCGCCGCGATTAGCACGATCAAAACAATAGTCCGGAAAGATGCGCTCAGCAAGGCCTCCTGATCGCTGATAGCTTAGCAACAGAGATCATCAGCACCGATCCAGCAAGGCCAAGAATGCCTCACGCGTGATGCCCGACGTTCGTATCAAGTTCGTAATAATGTCCAAACCTACTTCGTCGTACTTCGGCACAATCAGCGGACGTGCCACGCCCGGTTTCTCCAGCTTAATGTGGCTCCCTCTTTGGCCCGCTTGCTTGTAGCCAATTTGCTCAAAGACATACACGGAGTTTGCGCCAGGGAAGCGGAGTCAGGCGCGGCATCCGGCAGTCTTTTCAAATCCAAACGGAATAGGTATGGGGAAGCGAAAAGCACCTTCCGGAACCTTCGCGGATCGTTTGCCGGAGGTGCTGCCGTTAGCGACAGACCAGCCCAGTTCGCGCATGGCCTGCTCAAACGTTCCTCGTTCGAAGCAACTCACCATAAACAGAGAACAAGCTTCCTTCAGGTTCTCCTTGGCTTCCGTCGAGGACCTTCCCTGGGTAGTTATGTCCAACGGAGGGCAGTGTGCTACATACCAGTCACCTTGTCGTTTGATGACGCCGAAGAGAGTGAATTCCGCTTGTACCGGCTTACGCATAGACCCGCCACATGGTGGAGTTTACTTCTCTGGACTCCGCCTGTTTCAATTATGACATGCCAGTGGCTCAGGAAGTCTGCCCGCTACCCCCTGACCTGCACCTTGGAGAAGGTGAGGATCACCCGGCTGGAGGTGGGTTGACCGAAGGCAGTTGCCGGATTAAACGTCGTGAAGATCAGCATGTTCTTCAGTTGGGGAAGAATCGCTTCCGCATCTTCCGGAGCGGAGAGGACGCGGTAATCCAGAACCCGGCCATCGGGGCCAACATACGCTTCCACCACCAGAGAATCCGTATTCGCCACGCCCATCGACAGCTCGAACGGAGTCGACTTCAGCTCCGCTGGGGTGTACAGCATCGTAGGCACGTCGTTGGCAGCGCGTACTTGTGCCGGATAAAGGAAGCTGATCAGCAGCCCAAAGATAATGAGCGTGGTGACCAGGCCGGCCGTCGCCGGGACCATGGTGGCGTTGAAGGCGTTTTCCCACCGTACTCGTAAGCTATCCCAACGCGAGCGCCGGGAATTGGCGAGTTCCTGCGAAAGGGCCACCCGCAGCTTCAGGGCGAGATCCGGCGGAGCCGACTTCCTTCCCAACGAGCCAACCAGAGACTGCGTGCGCTGAACCGAGACAAAGTGCGCGGCACACTCCACACAGGCGCGCAGGTGTTCATCCATCTGGGCCATCTGGCTGCGCGTAACGGCGCCGTCCAGGTAAGACGACATGAGCCTCTTCGCAACTGCGCACGTCATGGTAGAACCTCAACTTCGCGACCACCAACCGGGCCGCTCCGGCGTCTGTCCTCACGGGTTTCGCCTGATTCGATCCCGAATGCCGGCAAATGTCTCTCCAAACGTTTGCGTAATGCCTCTCGTCCTCGAACCAGCCTGGACTTCACCGTTCCCATCGAGATATGCATCACTTCGGCAATCTGCTCGTAGGAAAGCTCCTCCAGGTCGCGCAGGATCACGGTTGTGCGATAAGGCTCCGGCAGGGCCCTCAGTTCTGTCTCCACTCGCTCCCGCAATTCATCCTCGTAGACGTTCTGCAATGGCGACTTGCCTTCGTCCACCAAAGTATCTTTCATGGCGTACACGTGACTTTCGTCGTCGCGTTCGGGATCGGCCTCAATCGAGGTCTCGCGAAATTTGTGACGAAACCACCAGCGCCGGCGGTTCGAAGCTTCGTGTATGGCGATGCGGTAGATCCACGTCTTCAAGCTGGAATCGGCATTGAAGCTCTTGATTCCGCGGAAAACTTTGAGGAAGACTTCCTGGGTGGTATCGGCGGCGTCGGACGGGTCTTCGAGGACCCGGTAAACCAAGCTATAAACCGGCTGGTTGTAATGTGCGATGAGCCAGGAAAAAGCCGCTTCCGATCCGGCCTTCAGTTCGGCCACAACGGAGGCTTCTTCGGTGCGGACTCCAATCGCACTTGCCAGGTCACTCAATGTTGTTGCTCCCGCCAAGGGGCACCTCAATGATAAATACTTTCGCGACCTGCAACAACCAGCTGCGACAACACTCGACGCGCTAACACCGCTACTCGTCCCAACCAGACACATGTCGGTCAGGACATACGCCGACCGCGTCGTCCACCACAGGACTACTGGGTTAGACCCCAAACAGAGAGGAAATGTTCCCAGGAAGTCGGCGAGAGTTGATACACGTAGGTGCCAGAAAAGCCGCTACTGCTCCTTGGCGACAGGTGCCGCACTACTGCCTGCGGAACCCGGCGTGGAATTCGAACTGCCGGTAGCCGGCGTCGTGGATTTCTGCGCTGGCTTTTTCTTATGGCTGGCCGTCTTTTTCGCAGGCTCAGTATCGTCGACGATCGCTTTCTTAGGAGGAGTAGCCGCCGCCTGCTGCTTCAGCGTACGGACCTGCGTCCGCAACTGATTCAACTCCAACTGAGTCGAAGACGTAAGTCTTTCCAATTCGTCGCCCAGATTGCGCCGCACCGAATCAATCACCCCAAGCTGCTGCGTCAGCGCATCATAATCGCTCCGCGGACCGAAAGCCCCCGCCGACTCGGTCAGCGAAGCGAACACGTCATAGAGAGCATTGAGATTGCGATACAACTTGAACTCCGCATTCACGTTCTGTGGCGCGCTCCGGACATTGTCGATCAGGGCCGGCAAAGCCGTGGTCAAGTTTCGCTGCACGGAATCGGCATTGCCTTGCGCCTGCTGCTTGGAGTCGCTGTCGGCCTTCCACTTCTCGATGCGCATGTGTGCGAGATCCAGATTCGCCCGCGATGACGCCGTTTGCAGGCGATCCAAATCCGCGAAGACCGGACTGATGGATGCTCCGCTGGCACGAGTGCTGGGTGAAGCGGCGGGTGACGTTGCCGTCTGCCCCAATGCCACTGAGCTTAGAGAAAACAGAAATAGTAGATGTTGAGCAGCTCTCATCGTGCTCTCCAGAAACGACGTTGTGGGCGCATGAGCAACAGACGAGGTGGAACTACAGTTTATCAAAGAAAGGCACAGGGTTGGATGCAACGCCGCGGCGAGTCGCTCCTGCTGTTGTTCTACCAAGCGGGGCGGATGCGGAGACGCTTCAGCCCTTGTCTGTATAATCGTGGGTTTGCACACCACATCTCAGGAGCTCTGATTGCAACAGGCAGAAATCGGCATTATCGGCGGCAGCGGTCTATACACCATGGCGGGGTTCAGCGATGTCCACGAGGTGTCTCTGGAGACCCCATTTGGCGCGCCTTCCGACCCGTATGTGCTTGGAACGCTGGCCGGCCGCAAGGTCGCCTTCTTGTCGCGCCACGGCCGCGGGCATCGTTTCATGCCAACTGAGATCAACTATCGCGCCAACATTCATGGCTTCAAACAGCTTGGCGTGGAGCGCGTGCTTTCGCTCTCAGCCGTGGGCTCGTTGAAGCAAGAGCATCGCCCGCTCGACTTCGTCATTCCCAATCAGTTTGTCGATCGCACGCGCCACCGCGTAGATACCTTCTTCGGCGACGGCCTGGTCGTGCACATCGGCTTCGGCGAGCCCGTCTGCGGCGAGGTGGCAAGTGTTGCTGTCGAAGCCTGCCGGCGCGCCGGGGTCAACGTAAAGTCCGGTGGCGCTTACCTCAACATGGAAGGTCCACAGTTTTCCACCAAGGCCGAATCCAATCTGTACCGTAGCTGGGGGCTGGACGTCATCGGCATGACCAACCTCACCGAAGCACGGCTGGCGCGCGAGGCCGAGCTTTGCTATGCCACGGTCGCCATGGTCACCGATTACGATTGCTGGCACGAGACGCACGATTCAGTCAGCGTTGATCAGATTGTCGCCGTCCTGGTGAAGAATGCCGAACACGCGTGCACCGTGGTGCGAGAAGCAGTTGCGGCGATGCCTAAGACGCGCAGCTGCAAGTGTGCCTCGGCCCTGAAGAATGCAATCATCACCCAGAAGAACACTGTACCGGCGGCAACGCTCGAGCGGTTGCGGCTGCTGGTTGGTAAGTACTTCGATTCCGAGCAGAAAGCGGGAACATAGCTCTTGTCTATCTTGGTCGTTGGTTCGGTTGCATTCGATACCCTGAAAACTCCTTACGGCGAGCGCCAGAAAATCCTGGGCGGTGCGGCTACTTACTTTTCGCTCTCGGCCAGCTATTTTGCTGACGTGCGCGTGGTGGCCGTTGTGGGCGAGGATTTCACGCCCGAAAACGAAGCCGTGATGAATAAGCGCGGCGTCGACACGCGTGGCATCCAGCACGCGAAAGGGAAGACTTTCCACTGGACAGGCGAGTACGGCGAGAACGTCAACGAGGCGAAAACTCTCAGCACCGAGCTAAACGTTTTCGAAGCTTTCGAGCCGTCGATTCCGGCTGAGTATCACAACTCCGAATTCCTCTTCCTCGCCAACATCGACCCCGTGTTGCAAACCCGCGTCCGCGACGCAATGCAGAACGTACAACTTGTTGGCGGCGACACCATGAACTACTGGATCAGCGGCCATCGCCAGAACCTGGACAAAATGCTGAAGCGCGTCGACGTGCTGCTGATCAACGACGGCGAGGCCAAGATGCTGGCCGGCGACAACAGCCTGCCGCGTGCCGCTCGCAAGGTGATGGAGATGGGCCCGCGCGCCCTGGTCATCAAGCATGGTGAGTACGGCGCCACCATCTTTTTCCGCGATGGCGAGTTTGCCGGGGGACATCATCCCTTCCGCGCTCCCGCTATGCCGCTGGATGAAGTGCGTGATCCCACCGGTGCCGGTGACAGCTTCGCCGGTGGCTTTATGGGATACATCGCGTCACAAGGCGAGGTGAATCGCCGCGTTCTGAAGCATGCCATGTTTTACGGCAGTGTCATGGGATCGTTCGCGGTGGAACGCTTCGGTACGGAACGGTTGCAATCGCTTACTCGCGATGAAATCGACGAGCGCTTCAACATCTTTCGCGAGCTGACTCACCTGGACTAGCTAACTGGTCATTGGCTGGAGTCCCTGCGTCAGGACTTGGTGGCAGAGTCTGGCATTGAAGGCGTGTGAAGGGTTACACTTCCTGGGCGGGTCGAAGGCACGCGAGAATTAGTAATTGTGCCATCGCTCTACATCGTGGTCTACCAAGTGTTTCCAGAGCGAGTGTTGGTTCTCAATATCGTACATGGAGCGCAGAGGTGGCCGTAGAAGGGGGAACGGAAAGAAAGCAGGACAATGGCGTTCGAGGTGATCCCGCCCGGAAGCGCAATGCCCCTGCTGCTCTTCGGCGGCGTTTCACCCAGCAGCGCAACGAGGCTCGCCTCAGCATGCTGCTGGCGGCGCTCTCCATCGCTGCCCTCCTCTACTACTACGCTCATCAGCAGCTTCTGCTCTACGGCGACGCCGTCGCCCATCTCAACATCGCGCGGCGCGTTGTCGACAATCGGCATCCGCTCGAATTCTATGGCCAGCTCGGCACCGTGTGGCTTCCTCTGCAGCACGTCGCCATGCTCCCGTTCGTCTGGGTCAATACTCTTTGGCGCAGCGGCATCGCCGGCGCGATCCCTGGTATGGTGGCCTTCGTTCTCGGCACGCTCGGCATCTTCCGATTGGTAAGTGCTCGCGCCGGTCAACTCCCCGCGTACCTCGCCGCGGCCATCTACGCGCTCAATCCCAACCTTCTTTACATGCAGACCACGGCGATGAACGAGCCCATCTTTCTGGCCTTCTTCATCTGGGCACTGGTTTATCTTGACGAGTTCCTTCGCGCCACGGCTTCGCCTCACGATGCCTCCGTGGCTCCGGCTGAAATGAAGCCGCGGCGCGCGCTCGAATATTGCGGCATCGTGATGGCCGCAGGTGCTCTGACTCGCTACGATGGGTGGTTTGCTGCGGCCGTCTTCGGCGTCATCTTGACGTGGGCGTTCCTCGGCTGGCGCCAGCGAATAACCGATCCGCGTCTGCGTCGGGCAGCAACCAAGTCCTTCCTGGAAGTCCTGCTGCTCAATGCCCTCATCCCGGTTTACTGGCTGATTTACACCTGGGCGGTTTCCGGCAACGCCCTCGACTTCGCAACCGGTCCTTACTCGGCGAAAGCTATCGCTCTGCGGTCCACCGCTCAAGGAACGCCGCCTTATCCCGGGCAACATGACGTCATCACCGCTGCGCTCTACTTTCTAAAGGCTGCTCAACTCAACATGGGAGCACCGCTGTGGGGCCTCGTGCTGCTGGCGCTGACTTTACTCGGGACCGCACTCGCCGTTTGGCGCTTTCGGCGCTACGGGATTGTTCTGCTGCTTTGGTTACCGCTGGCCTTCTATGCTCTGTCGATCGCTTATGGCAGCGTGCCGATCTACGTTCCGGTCTGGTATCCGTTCTCGTATTACAACGTACGTTACGGACTTGAGTTGCTGCCGGTGTTCGCGATTTTTCTCGCCCTCTTGGCCGGAAGTCTCGCCGAAAAAGCGAACACCGCGGCTTTCCGAGTCGCTGTCTGGTGCGCCGTGATCGCATTGGTTGCTGCGAGCTATGTTTCGTCCTACGCCGCTTCGCCCATTACGTTGCGCGAAGCCAGCGTCAACTCGCGTGACCGTATAGCGCTGGAACAAGGGCTGGCGAATGCGCTCGTGCAAATTCCGCCGTCGGCAACGCTGCTGATGTACGAAGCCGAGCACCCCGGAGCGCTGCGTTTGGCAGGAATTCCGCTGCGCCACGTCATCTCCGAAGCGGAGCATCCCGACTGGGAGTGGGCGCAGCTTGACCCGGCCCACCATTCCGACTATGTCGTGGCTTGTCAGGGCGATCCGGTCTGGGCAGCGGTGCGACACCACCACGCGGAGTTTACACAGGTGGTCTCGATCAACGTCCCCGGTCAATCGAGCTGCACGATTTATAAGCCCCAGGCTGCTGGCGGTTCAGAATCCACTCAATAAACCTATGCCGCGCAATCCAGCCAATATCCCGCTTCGCCTTTGCTACAATCCGCCCAGCGCGAACTGATATGGCTAGCATCCCATTTGTAAAGGCGACGGCCTGCGGTAACGATTTTCTGATCATCGACTTTGCCCACGCTCCCAGCGACATTTACTCGTTCACGCGCCGCATCTGCGATCGCCACAATGGCGTTGGCGCCGATGGCGTGGAGTGGATGCTGCCCGCCAAAGATGCCGACCTCCGCGTTCGCCTGCTGAACTCCGATGGCTCCGAGGCGGAGATCTCGGGCAATGGCACGCGCTGCGTGGCGGCCTGGTATTGCGCGGAAAATCATCGCAGCTCGGTGGTGATTCGCACCGGCGCCGGCCTCAAGACTTGCGAGCTCAAGGCGCATGTCGGAAACAACTTTGAGTTTCGCAGTTCCATGGGCGTGCCCGAGGTGGGCGATGAATTTCCCATCAAGTTTACCTATGGGGAAATCACCGGCACGCCGGTTTCGATGGGTAATCCGCATTACGTCGTGTTTGTCCCGCAATTCGAGCTGGGCTGGCAGGCCGTGGCCGAGCAGATCTCCAGGCATCACGATTTCAAGCACGGAATGAACGTCGAGTTCGTAAAAGTTCTGGACCCAGGCGAGATCGAGGTCCGCTTCTGCGAACGCGGCGTCGGCGAGACCATGTCCTCCGGCACAGGATCATGCGCCGCTGCCGTCGCCTCGATTCACTCCGGCAAGGCGAAGTCGCCAGTGCGCGTACAGGCTCCCGGCGGAATGCAAACCGTGGAATGGAGCGACGAAGTCTTTCTCACCGGCCCTGCAACCTTGCTCTGTCGCGGCGAGTTTTTCATTTAAGATTAGCGGTTCACGTGACTCAAGCCGCCCAACCCGAACGTGTCCGTCCGCCCGCTCTGAAGTCCGGCGATACAGTTGGCATCATCGCTCCGGCCAGCGGTTTCCGTCGTGACGATCTGGAAGCGGGTTGCGCCGAATTGCTGCGACTGGGATACCAGCCGTTCTATTTGCCGTCGATTTTTGAGCGCCAATTGTACTTCGCGGGATCCGTACGCCGTCGTGTGGACGAGTTGCACCAGATGTTCTCCCGGTCTGAGGTGAAGGCGATTCTCTGCGCGCGCGGAGGGTATGGCTGTAATTACCTGCTACCGCATCTCGAGCTGGAACTGATCCGTGCGAACCCAAAGATCTTCGCCGGGTGCAGCGACGTCACCACCCTGCTGACTCACCTCTGCGATGCTGGCGGACTGGTGACCTTTCACGGGCCCATGGTGGCAGGTGACCTGGCCCGGCCCGGCGGTTTCGACGAGGCGAGTTGGCTAACGGCGCTTACGTCGGGGGAAGCCTATCGGCGGGAGTTTAGCGCGGAGGAAGTGCAGCCTTTGGCGGAAGGAAACGCGACTGGGGTGCTCTACGGCGGCTGCTTGTCCCTGCTCTGTGCGTCGCTGGGAACGCCGTATGAGATTCGCACGCGAGGCACGATCCTCTTTATTGAGGATCGTGCTGAACGGCCGTATCGCATCGACCGCATGTTGATGCAGTTGAAGCTGGCGGGCAAGTTTGAGGGCGTGCAGGGAATTGTATTCGGCGAGATGATCGATTATGGCGAGCCCGGCGCTCTGGATTACACGCTGCAAGACGTTGTGATGCGCATTCTGGCGGACCTGCAGGTTCCGATAGCATTTGGATTGAAGTCTGGACATGTCTCCAGCGGGAGCATCACTTTGCCTTTCGGGGTGCAGGCAGAGCTCACCGTTGGGCAGGCTGTTGGGCTGAGGTGTGAGCCGGCTGTGCAGGGCAAGCGTCCTCTTGACCAAGGATTTTAGCCCGAGCGGCGGGATCTGCATTTCGACACTTATTCAATGAAGCCAAACCATATCCACCTGATCGGTATTTGTGGCACCGCCATGGCAGCGCTTGCGGGGATGCTCAAGCAGCGCGGCTTTCGGGTTACGGGCTCTGACGCTGCGGCATATCCCCCAATGTCAGACTTTCTGGCATCGCTCGGCATTTCCATCTTGCAGCCTTTCAGCCCGGCTAACCTCGAGGTTCGGCCTGATTTGGTAGTCGTGGGCAATGCCATTTCACGGGGCAACGTCGAATTAGAATTCGTCCTCGACCAGCGCATCCCCTTCCAGTCCTTGCCGCAGGTCCTGCACGGCGAGTTCTTGTTGGACAAGGAGCGTCTGGTTGTCGCCGGGACGCATGGTAAAACGACCACCTCGTCGATGTTGGCGTGGATTTTTCAGCATGCGGGACGCGCTCCCAGCTTTCTGATTGGTGGAATTCCCGAAAACTTCGGCAGCTCGTTCGCTCTGGGTTCGGGACATGAGTTCATTCTGGAGGGCGACGAATACGACACCGCATTCTTCGACAAGGGGCCGAAGTTCCTTCACTATTTTCCCGACGCGGTCATTCTTACTTCGGTTGAGTTCGATCACGCCGACATTTACAAGAATCTCGACGAGGTGAAAACTGCGTTCAAGCGCCTGGTCAACCTGGTCCCGCGCCGCGGGCTGCTGATCGCGTGGGACGGTCACTCTAACGTTGACGAGTGTGTGAGCCGTGCCTTTTGCCGAGTCGAGCGTTATGGTTTCACCGAGTGTTCCGACTGGCGAATCACTGGTGTCGAACATTTGCCGGCCGCAACTCGCTGGCGCGTGCTGCGCGATAACAAGGACTGGGCTGAGCTCGAGTTTTCTCTTGCGGGCGAATACAACGTCTTGAATGCAACCGCTGCCGCCGCCATGGCGGCTAATTAC
>Ga0187857_10004444_pt1 | contig 10530 bp, 9 predicted proteins | sample June2016WEW_8_10_FD_132984 | JGI IMG/M metagenome (GOLD analysis project Ga0187857, IMG submission 132984) | Peatland microbial communities from SPRUCE experiment site at the Marcell Experimental Forest, Minnesota, USA - June2016WEW_8_100 | ecosystem: Environmental > Terrestrial > Soil >...
CCTCCGCCGCATCCACTTGCCGGGCTACATCGCCGCACTCCGGGAGGGCGTCGCCACCATCATGCCCTCCTATAGTAGCTGGAACGGCGCCAAATGCACCGGCCAAAAGCACCTCCTCACAGACATCCTCAAGCACGAACTCGGCTTCGAGGGATTCCTCATCTCCGATTACAACGCCATTGACCAGCTCACCCCGGATTACAAGGAGTGCATCGAACTTTCCATCAATGCCGGCATCGATATGGTCATGCTGACCGACCATTACCGCCAGTTCTGCCAGCAACTCAAGGAACTGGTCGGGGAAGGCAAAGTGCCCATCTCTCGCATTGATGACGCCGCGACCCGCATCCTCCGAGTCAAGTTCGCCGCCGGCCTCATGGACCAGGGCCGCTCCCCGCTGGCCGATCGGAGCCTCCATCAGTCCTTCGGCTCCGCCCCGCACCGCGCCCTGGCGCGCCAGGCCGTCCGGCAGTCCCTCGTGCTGCTCAAGAACGATCGGAAGACCCTGCCGCTGTCCAAGGCACTCGCACGAATCCACCTCGCCGGCCCGGGCGCCGACGACCTCGGCCGGCAGTGCGGCGGATGGACCATCGATTGGCAAGGGTCCCTCGGCAACCATATCCCGGGCGGCACGACCATCCTTTACGGAGTCAAACACGCCGTCTCCCCGATCACCAAGGTCACCTTCTCCCCTGACGGCACCGGCGCCGAGGGGGCCGACGTGGGAATCGTCGTCATCGGCGAGAAGCCCTACGCCGAGTCCAATGGCGACAATGCCCAGTTGACCCTGGCACCGGAGGATCTCCAGGCCGTGGCCAGCCTCAAAAAGGCCGGCATCCCGGTTGTGGTGATTCTGCTTAGCGGCCGTCCGATCATCCTGGGCGACATCTTGAACCAGGCCGACGCCCTGCTGGCCGCCTGGCTTCCCGGCTCGGAAGGGGAGGGCGTGGCCGATGTCCTCTTCGGCGACTGCAAACCCACGGCCAAGCTCTCCTTTGCGTGGCCGCGCTCGGCTGCCCAGATCCCGGCCCATGTTGGCGATCCCAACTATGATCCGTTGTTCAAATTCGGCTTCGGTTTGACGTACTGACCTTTGAGATGCCGGGCACACGGTCCTTGTCGTCGGGCACAATCCGGACCTGATCATCCTGGACCACGTGGCGACCCCGGCCCCCCACAGACGCTATGTTATAATGAGCATCCTAATGCGCTTTACAGCATATAATCGCTATTTATGAGCACTCATATGCGCTTTATAGTTTGACGGACTTCGCATCATCTCGCAGATTGCGGCCATGAACTTCGAGGCTATGAGCGAGAAAGCGGTCTTGGAAGAACTGGGGCGTCGGATACAGGCCCAGCGTCTCAACGTGAACCTTGCCCAAACTGAAGTGGCCGGCAAGGCCGGTGTCTCCAGACGGGCTTTGCAGAACCTTGAGAGTCGAGGGGCCTGTACGTTGCTGCTCCTGATCCGGGTACTGCGCGCGATGGGCAAACTCGGCCAGCTTGAAGCCTTTCTGCCAGAGCCCGGGTTAAGTCCGATTCAACTTGCAAAACTCAAGGGCCGTGAGCGCCGGCGAGCCTTCGTTCCTCGAGGCCGGCTCAAAGTTGGCGGAACCTGATGCATGGCAACGCGCATTGGCAAAGTGACCGCCGCCATGGTTCGCCTTTGGGGGAAGGACCTCGGGGCGGTGGCCTGGGATGAGCCGCGGGGTTTCGGCAATTTTGAGTATGACCGGGAGTTTTTGCGGCAGGGCCTAAACGTTGCGCCACTGATGATGCCGTTGCGCGCTGGCCTTTGATGTGATCTGGTCATACAACCCCGCCGGCAGTTGGACCAACCGCCACCAGATGAGCATCAACGGCAAACGTGACGACTTCGCGCGCGCCGACTTGCTCACCATCGCCCAACAACACGGCCTCAAAGACGCCGCCGATTTGATCGAGCAGGTCGCGGCGGCGGTGGCCGATTGGCCACGGTTTGCAAAAGAAGTTGGCGTCAAGAACGGCCAGCAACGAACCATTTCCCGAACCCACCGGTTGGCGCTTGCCGTAAAACCCCACGCCCAGGGTCGGCCTTGAGATGCTGGGCACACGGTCCCTGTCGTCAAACACAAGCCGGGCCTGATTTGCCGAAGCCGACCGGCTCGTCGACCTGTGGCCCGAAGGCGGCGAGGGCGGTGGACGGATTGCGGCCCAGGGCACGCCCGAGCAGATCGTCCGCCAGAGAGGCTCCCGTACCGGACGTTTCCTGCGGAAGGCCCTGAACGGCGACCGTTCAGTTCCACGCGAGTGCGGGCCTCTTTGAGACGCCAACGGCGTCACTCATACCAGCCCAGGGCAACGCCCTGGGTTTATCGGCCGAAGACCATTCTGAGCGCTGAAAGCGCGACTCATTGTGCTAAGGGATTGAGTCCTGGCGATCTCCGTTTGAGCTGGTCGGACCCTGCGAACCCCATGAGGCAGGCCGTTGGCCTGCAACCGAATAAAACCGCGCGGAAACCCGGGGCGTTGCCCTGGGCGGGTATGGATCAGGCCTTTGGCCTGAGAGTCTTCTAACCCGGCCCACGGATCAAAACCATTCCGCCGTCTCTATCCAAGCGATGACCGATGGGTCTGGCTGAGGTTTCCACAGCTCGGAAAGCACGTTGCTGTCCAAAATGTAACCTTTCATTTCCTGGGCGGCAGTTCAACCGGACCGATGGACCGCAACAAGGCCAGCGCCTTCTTCCTGTCTCCGCGGAATGGGACTATCTGCGCGCACGGCTCACCGCGATCTGTCAAAGTCAGTTTTTGACCGCCGTGAATCACGGGCCGCACGATCTTTGCCGTGTCCCGGTGCAATTCGCTTAAGGTCGCTTGCATACCTCAAAAATACACATTTTGCGCGCTTGGCCAACTCATAACTCCACGCTTGCCGTCTTAACCAGGGCTGCATCAAGCTCGGTGCCGGGGGAAGGGGCTGCCGCGTGAACGCGGCGTTCCCCTTCCCCATCGGAACGCCGCATTTATGCGGCAGGCCGGGATCAACCAAGTCCGAATGCTTTCGCGGGCTCGGTCCGGCCGTGCGTGTCCACCGAACCCGACCACGAGATCGCCCATAGGGACTGTGCCTCCGAACCCCGTGAGGACGTGGACTACACGCCCGACTACGAGAACGTGCCAACCGACTGGGAACCGCCTTTTTCCAATCCGCTTTGGAGGCGGGCTTCTGCGTCTGGTCCCGGAGGGACACTTGAAAATAGCCCAACGTTTCAACGTTGGGTTTGGCCAGGCTGAGGCATGAGTCCCGAAGGGACGGCTGAAATCGCTTGTCCCCGCCGCCTTGTCGGCCGTCCCTTCGGGACTTATCCGATGGCGCGGCCGGACCCAACGTTGAAACGTTGGGCTATTTTCGCATGTCCCTCTGGGACAGGACACGGATGCGCTGGTTCTGCCCCCTCGTGCCACCAGAAAAACGTCCAGGCCACCGCCCGGTTCACCGCGGAACCGCGTCCCCGGTCGCGCACTTTCTGGGCACCCAGCCGCTGCCACACCCCCCAGCTCCATTGGCTTTGGACCGGAATTGCCAGGAAACCGGCAAAACTTGGCGCTTGACGGAAAGCCCCACGCCCAGGGTCGCGACGCAGGAAGGATATGAGCGCACGAGAAACCCATTTCTAAGAAAGGCGGTCAGATCTCCACATTCCACACAACCCTATTGACGGCGCCCAAAGGCGGGACGGACTAAACGGCCGCGGGCCTATCGATCGAACGCCTCGAGCGACGCGTGGCCAAGGAAATGGCCCCGCGCGGAGTGATCGGGCACTGGTTGGAAGAGAACCAGGTGTGGGGAGTGTGGAGATGCGACCCCAATTAATTTGAATTTGTTTGCTTGTTGGCCAAACGCCACAGTTTGAAACCGCGTTAGGAATCAGACTAAGCGAAAATGCGCCACATGCCGCAGTTGCTCGCCCACCAAGCTGGCGCTCTTCAAATAGTGGCACTTAATGACCAATTCGTCCCATCGGTGCATGTCATCGGGCTCAGTGAGCAAGCGGAGGTCCAAGCCATCCATCACGGCTTGTTCGCTCGCATTGGGCAGTCGTAGTGGCTTTGGCATGAAAAAATCATAGCCCCAAGCCGAGCGTTTGTCCATCATCAGGGAATTGACTTCCGCCGTTAATTCAAGGTCCCTCTATGCGTTCTTGAATCCGCCTTGGAGAATGACGAATCGCTCTCATTCGCCAACCCAGTGCCGTGATCCCACGCGGTAGCTGTTTTTATTAGTTTTTATTTCGTTGCGAATAAGGCAGTTACATTCATTCCCCGGAGCGGGCTCTTGCGCCGGCCGCTTCTTGAGCTAGAATGCAACCTGACATCACCGTGAGTTGCCTAACGCGCCGAGTTCTCCGCTCGGTTAGCAAGGGGAACGGACGCTCCGGAGCAACTTTGTGGCGAGTGTACAAATAGCAAAACTACTAATCCATAGGGAAAAAATGAGAAAACACAACGGTCTGCCAAATCCACTGGCCCTTTCTGTCATGACGGGCGCGTGGTTCGTGATGGCCTTCCAGCCGTCAGGGGTTCAAGCTCAGTCAGCCCAAGGGGGCCAAGGCACCGGCCCAGCGGGGGTCGAAGTGGTGCCAGGCGCCGATAACGGCCCGCCGGCGGGGGGCATTATCCCCTGGCTCGCGCCGGCCGGCGAGGCGGCCTTGGATGCCGCCAAGGCCAGTGCCGCGGTGCCGCTCGCGGCGGCCCTCACGGCTCCTCCGGCAGCGCCAGCGGGCCTGGACACGCCGGGCTCGTCGCAGCTCTTCCTGCCCCCTAACGCCAACGACGAAGCCAATTCCGGCAACTTCATCCCGTCGGACGGCGCCCTGGCGGCGGACAAAAGCTACGTCGTTCAGGTCAACAACTCCCGCATTACGGTGCTCAACCCCGCTACGGGCGCTCCCATCGCTCCTTTCCCCGAGTACCTATACCACTTCTTTGGCGCGTCGTCTTCGGACTTGATCGGTGATATACGCGCCCTTTACGACGCGAAGAACAAGCGTTGGCTCGTTACCGCCGAGGATTTCACAGCCAACAAGCTGCTGCTGAATGCCAGCCAGTCCGCAGACCCAACCGCGGGGTGGTGGCACTACAGCATCGGCATGGACTTGTCTGGGCGTGGCTTGTCGGGGGATTTTCCAACGCTGGGGCAGACTACGAGGGAGACCGGCGACACGGAAGGCGGCATCTACCTGGGCTGGAACGAGTACAGCGCTAGTGGTTTCGTTGACTGCCTGGTTATGATCTTGCCCAAATCGAAGATCTACACAGGCGCGGGCTATGGTTATCAATACTGGTATGGCTTCAATTCTGGAGGCACTACCTTCGATACACTCCAACCCGCCAACGTCATGAACCTATCCGACCGTCCGGAAGTGGAGTACCTCATGAACACTTACAACATTAACTTTGGCGGAAGCCCGGGAGGCGGAGATCCCTCGGGCCTCGTCGTCTGGGCGATCAAGGACGGGGTGCCTGCCGCACGCCATTCCTCGTCGCTTACAGGTCTTGGCGTTGGCACGGCCAGTTATGCCGCCCCGCCCAATGCCCCCGAGCCGGGCCTTGCCGGCGGCCGTAGCGATTCAATTAACACCGGCGACTGCCGCATCAGCGGCGAGTTGACCTACTGCAGCGGCAACCTGTATGCCTCCGCCAACGACACCTACGGGGTCCGCATCTGGACGGTCCGCCCGTACCTGACCGATGCCCAGGCCATCACGAGCGCCACTTTACTGAATGACATCGCGTTTGGCACGGGCGGTTTCGCCGGCGGGGCCCAAGCCTTCTACGGCACTCCGCAGCCGGACTCCGAGGGCAACGTCACCCTGGTGTATAGTTTTTCCGGTCCGACAACATATCCTTCGGCCTGCTACCTCTCCTACCGCGTGTCGGAAGTGCCCGGCGCGTTACACGACAGCGGCTATTTCCTGGAAGGGGGGCAAGCGTACTATTACCAGCTTGATCAATATGGGCGCAACCGCTGGGGTGACTACAACGCCGCGGCTCCCGCTGAGCTCAGTGCGAACACGACTTGGTTTGAGGCCCAGTACTCTGAGAGTAGCGGCGCCTGGGGGACCGCCATTGGCAAGAACGCCTTCGGCGCCCCAGACCAGCGATAGCTGGATCCCGTACCGGTTGCGCGCAGGCATGGGCGCAACTCGATTGACCCTGGGGCGCGCGCGGGCTCGACGAGTTGGCTTACCGCCGTCTCCTCGAGACCCGCGCGCCCCGCCAGGCAGCGCCGGTCCCAGTAGCTCTGGTTCCGGACCTCTCGGTGCGGCGGAGCCCGACGACCTGCCCGGCGGGGTCTTTGATGGCCTCGTCGCACTTGACGGCATACTTGAGGGGCGCCTCGACGCCGCCCGGCCGTTGGGTTACTGGCCTGCCTCGACGGCGGAGTAGGGGTTAGTCGAACCCCACCTGAGCACGAGCGTGAAAACCTTCCCTCCGGAGACAGCCACTGAACCATAACCGACTGGCGAATCAAGCCGCCACGCGACGGGCAGGCCATTGGCTGGCCACGAAAGCAGGATCGGATCCGGGGATGTCCCTGCCAGGTACGGGCCGCGGAGTCGCGGCCAGTCAGTGGCCTCTGATTGGCAGAGGCCGGCCAGAGTGAACCATACCACCAAGGGCAGCGCCCGGCGAAGAACCCGGTTCATAGAGCTACGTTCCTTTCCCGATCTGATTCCAAGCTCCTGGCCAAAAGGCGCCAGGGCCATTGTCACTATGGCGCGATTCTGCGCCGAACTCCCGAACCTGTCAAGCGTGCGTTTGAGCGCGCACCCGCGCCGGGGCTCATCTGAACTCCGCAGCAACAAACGTGGGAATCGAAGATGAGACGGCGCATCTGGCGGGTACAGCTACCCGAGAGAGAACCACGGGTCCCATCTCAGTAGCCCGAAGGGCTTATGATCACTCGGCCCAGGGTTGCGCGGAACGCGCTACCCTGGATCCGGCGTCCACAGGACCACCCCGAAGGGGTTTTATCTCTTGAACGCCGTGGTTGGCTGGACTAGCCTGAAACCGAGATGATTGCTGACATTCGCCCACTCCTGGAGGCGGTGCCCTTCGAGCCGTTTTTCATCGTCACCAGCAGCGGGAACCGCTAAGGAATGGGGTCACGTCGCCACATTCCACACAAGCCCATTGACGGCACCCAAAGGCGGGATGGACTTCACGGCCGCGGGCACGGCGACCGAACGCCTCGAGCGACGCGTGATCAAGGAAATGGTCCCGCGCAGAATGATCGAACAATCGTTGGAAAAGAACTAGGTGTGCGGATTGTGGAGGTGTGACCCCAATTTGTTTTCGGCCATGCGACGCACGACGGCGAGCCTGACTTGGCCATGGGTGTCGAGGGAACGAAGTGCGGCCGCTCGCCCCTCGCCCCTCGCCTCTCGCCCCTTGCCCCTTTTCACACCAGTTTTTTCAGCCTGGGATTTTCGGCGAGTTTTCTGACGAGTTCTTTGACTTTTTGGGCCTGGCTTTTGTGGGCCAGCAGCGTGGCGTCATCGGTTTGGACCAGGATGGCATCGCGCAGGCCGACAACGGCGATGGGGGTGCGGCGGGCGGGAGTGCGGGCATCGAAGATGATATTGCGGGCCGCATCCAGAGAGATGAATTCGCCTACTGCGCAGTTGCCGTCAGGGTCGGCCTTGAGATGCCGGGCCAGGGCGGTCCAGGAGCCGAGGTCGTCCCAGGAAAACGCGGCCTCGGCCACAATCACATTGCCGGCGCGCTCCATGAGCGCGTAATCGATCGAGAGCCTCTTGAGCCCGGGATATTCGCGGGCGAGGACCCGCTTGAGTTTAGCGGGGTTGCCGGCGGCTTTGAACCAGCGTTGGCAGGCTTCGTACATTTCGGGCTGGTGCCTCTGCAATCCTTCGGTGAGGGTGGCAAACGACCAGACGAACATGCCGGCGTTCCAGCGGTAGCGGCCGGAATTGAGGTACTCGAGCGCCTGGTCGTATTGGGGCTTTTCGACGAATTTTTCTGCGCGATAGAAGGCGGTTTTGCAGGCCTTGGCCCCTTGCGGCGGCGGGAGCGGTTCGCCTACGCGGATGTAGCCATAGCCGGTGGCCGGTTCGGTGGGCTTGATGCCGATGGTGACGATGGCCTGTGCGCGCCCTGCCAGGTCGAAGGCATCCCCCAGGACCTGCTGAAACTTTTTTTCCTCGTCGATGACATGGTCGGCGGGCAGCACGGCCATCACGCCGGTGGTGGAGCGGGCGCCCACCAGCGCGGCCCCCAGGGTGATTGCCGCGCACGTGTCGCGGCCCATCGGTTCGGCGATAACGTTTTCCCGGGGCAGTTTCGGCAGTTGTTTGCGGACCTCCGGGGCTTGGCTCTCGTTGGTGATGACCAGGATATTCCACAGCGGCGCCAGGGGCAGCACGCGCTCAACCGCCTGTTGCAGAAACGAACGGCCGCCCAGCAGCGGGATCAATTGCTTGGGGGTCTTTTCCCGGCTTACGGGCCAGAAGCGTTCGCCTCGCCCGCCGGCCATGATGATCACGAAACGCTCCGTGGCATTAAGGGGCTTTTTCATTTCACAGGGCGCATTTCACTTATTTGAGCAGCCGCTCCTAATCGTAATCTTAATCCTGCTCCTAACTCACTCAGGTTAAGGTTAGGAGCAAGATTAGGATTAAGATTAAGATTAGGAGCGGGAAACTGCCACCAAAAAAAACGCCTTTCAACTCTTCACTGCCGCAGCCAGGGATTTTACAAATTCGGCCACTCGGCTGACGAGGGCGGGGTCGCGCCCGAGTTGGGCAATCTGATTCACAATGGCACTGCCAACGACGACGGCCTCGGCGTGGGCGGCCACGGTCCTGGCCTGCTCCGGGGTGGAAATTCCGAAGCCTACCGCGATGGGCAGGCTGGTGTGGGCCCGTATCTTTGCGGTCATTTGGGCGATGCTCCGGGCCACCTGGGTCTGCATGCCGGTGACGCCTTCCCGGGAGACGTAATAGATGAAACCGGCCCCGCCCTTGACGATCAACTCGATGCGCTCTTCCGGTGTGGTGGGCGCGACCAGGCAGATAGGACACAGCCCCGCCTGCCGCATGAGTGCCTGGCAGCTCTGACCTTCTTCCGGGGGCAGGTCGAGCACGAGCAAACCGTCCACACCGGCCCGGGCGGCGTCCTGGATGAATCGCTGGAGGCCGCAGCGGTGCGCGAGGTTGAAATACATATACAGCACGATGGAGATTTCCGATTGCTGGCGGATGGCGGCGACGGTGGCGAGCACCCCGGGCGGGGTGGTGCCTGAGGCCAGGCCGCGCTGGGCGGCAAGCTGGTTGACCGGGCCGTCGGCCAGCGGGTCGCTGAAAGGCACGCCCAATTCCAGCACGTCCACGCCGAGCCGGTCGAACTCCAGCGCGAGCCGCCGCGTGGCCTCCAGGTCGGGGTCTCCCGCGCCGATATAGAGAATCAGTCCCTTTTTGCGCGCCTGCTTGAGCCGGGCGAATCTCTGGTCAATGCGATTCATCGCGCCGTTCAATCAATTGAGCGCCACCCCGCGCCGGACGTAGGTCGGCAGGTCGAGGTCTTCGCCTCTGTGGATGTTGGGCTCGCTCTTGTCGAAGCGGCCTTTGGAGGCGCTGTCCAGGGGCAATTGGGTTTGGAGCATGCGCGCCGATTTTCGGCGCTGGCGGGAGGGGACAGTCCCCAGCGCCGAGGATTCGTCGGCTGGGTCTCCCGACAACCCAGGCGGGGGCGGGCCAAATCTGGAGGCGGGCCGCGCGGTGATGGCCCGACGGATCAATTGGCCGGGCGCCTCGTGGCCGGGGCGCGCGGCAACCCGGGCTTCGCCGGGCTCGAGGTTCTTGCGGGCGGCCATGACCGTGACCGCCAGGCGGTCGCGGAAGGCCTCGTCAATGGCAGCGCCCATCACGACCTGGGCGTGCTCGCAATGACGGTTGATTTGCTCCATCACTCGGTTCACCTCCGCCATGGTCAAGTCGGGTCCGCCCAAGATGCTGACCATCAGGGCATCAGCCTCGGCCAGCGCCTGCCCGGCATCGAGCATGGGATGAGCGAGCAGTTTTTCGGCAACCTCGCGCGAGCGGGTGGGGCCAACGGCTTCTGCAACGGCAAAGGCGCTCTCGGCGTGGCGGTCGCGCAGGAGTTGGCAGAGCTCGTCGAAATGGATGTCAATGAAGCCGGTGCACGTCAACAAACGCCAGAAGCTGCGCACCCCGTCGGCCAAGTAATCATTGGTGATCTTGAAGGTTTCCAGGGCGCTGGTGTTTTCGTCGATGAGCCTGAACACTTTCTGGTTCGGGAAGCAGATGAGGCCATCGGCGGCGGCCTTGAACTCGGTCAAGCCCTGGAGGGCCAGGCGCTGGCGGCGCGTGCCTTCGCAATCGAAGGGGGTCGTCACGAAACCTATGACCAGGGCCCCCGTCTCCTTGGCCGCGCGGGCCAGGACCGGGCTGATGCCGGTGCCGGCGCCGCCGCCCAGGCCGGCGATGATGAAGATGACGTCCA
>Ga0187857_10004448_pt1 | contig 10524 bp, 10 predicted proteins | sample June2016WEW_8_10_FD_132984 | JGI IMG/M metagenome (GOLD analysis project Ga0187857, IMG submission 132984) | Peatland microbial communities from SPRUCE experiment site at the Marcell Experimental Forest, Minnesota, USA - June2016WEW_8_100 | ecosystem: Environmental > Terrestrial > Soil >...
CTTGCCGGAATGAGACGCCGCGCCGCCGAGAGCGCCGAAGCGTCACTGAAATATTTTCTGCTGGGCTCATTCGCCACCGCGTTCTTTCTCTACGGGGTCGCTCTGGTTTTCGGCGCCACCGGCACAACCAATGTCTACGGCATCGCCCAATATCTTCAGGGGCAATCGTCGCTGCTGGTGTACCTTGCCGTCGGACTGATGTTCGTAGGCCTGGGCTTCAAGGTTGCATCCGCACCATTCCACGTGTGGACGCCCGATGTCTATGAAGGCTCTCCCGCGCCAGTCGTAGCCTTTATGTCCACGGGGCCGAAGGCCGCGGCGTTTGCGGTCCTTCTGCGCGTGCTCTTCGCTACCGGCGCGCCGGGCTGGTTCTGGATGATCTGGGTCTCCGCCGCTCTTTCGATGACGCTGGGCAACATTGGCGCGCTGGTGCAGCAAAACGTGAAGCGGCTGCTGGCCTACTCCTCAATCGCCCACGCCGGATATTTGCTGGTAGCCTTCGCCGCGGCCCAACAGCTCGGGATCTCCGCCGCAATCTTCTACGCGGCATCTTATGCCGCAATGAACGTCGGCGCCTTCGCCGTCATCAGCCACTTCGCCTCCACCGGCGAGAAATTTGTCACCCTCGACGACTACGCCGGACTCGGCCGCCGCTCTCCTCTGCTGGCTGCCATCCTCACCATATTCCTACTATCGCTCATCGGTATTCCTGTTACCGGCGGCTTCTTTGCGAAATTCTACGTTTTTTCCGCCGCGCTGCAATCGCACCTGGTCGGACTGACGATCATCGGCGTCATTAATAGCGCAGTCGCTGCTTACTATTACCTGCGCGTGATCGTCTATATGTACATGAGGGATGAGCGCGGCGAGATTCCCGTCGCTCGCATCCCGGCCGGACTGGGGATTGGATTGGCGATCAGTTTGATCGCGACTATCTACCTGGGCGTTCTGCCGGGCCGCGTGCTCGACTATGCCATGCAGAGTGCGCAGGACTTGATGAAGTAAGCGGTCCGGGGGGAAATCAATCACAACAGCTTCAGGGGTTCTGGGCACACGAACGTTGCATGTCCGGAGCCAACGGTTTGTGATCTTCGCCGATTTCCCAGCATCAAGTTACGATTTGTTAACCTCTCTCGCTTTTGGAACTGGTCGTCCTTTTCAACGGAAGGAATGTACAGATGCACTTCGAAGAGGGAAGACTCTTGAACCAGCCGCAATATAAGAAACCGGAAGCTTGCACTCGAATCAACTCAACTGGACAACCGCCGCGCGAGCCAGCCTGCCGCGGCACAGAAAACAGCCGTGCCCGCCTCAGCAGAGTGGCATCATCCGAGCCCGAAGAAGCGGCTGGCATGCTGGATGCCGCGAACAACAAACTCCAGGAGCTAATGCAGTTGTTGTATCTGCTGAGCCGGGACCCGGCGGTACCGACAGATGCCCGCTACCATGTGACTCTAGCCCAGTCCGAGATTGCCTTGCTGACCCGACAGATGCACAACGCTGCAGATAATCAGGCCGAGAAAACCAATCCGCCGGCGGCAGGGAATGCGAGCGTCGGCAGCAACCCCAATCCTTAGTTGCGTAAACGGATGGCCGTAGGCAAGAAAAGCCCCATCCGGTGATGGGGCTTTTCTATCGAAGCTGAAAAACTAGACAACCTTGGCGAAGATGATAACCAGGGTGAACAGCACCAGAGACTCGATAAACGCCAAGCCGAGAATCAGTGCCAGCTGAATAGCCGGGCGAGCGGCGGGGTTCCGAGCCATGGCTTCGCAAGCCGCTGCGCCGACGCGGCCTTGTCCGAGTCCAGCCAGGCCCGCCGCGATCGCGATACCGAAACCGGCCGCGATGGCTACATAGTTAGCATGTGAAGAAGCGGCGCCTCCCGCCTCTTGCGCGTACGCTGGCATGGCGATCATCGCGAGGGCCATCAGCGCAAAGACAATCATCATCGTTTTCCGCATTCTTGTTTCTCCTTATGAATTGCCGCCAGGAGGTGGTTGACGTTCACCGTACTGACGCCCTCACACTGGCAGCTTTTTTAGCAACTAGCAACTAGCAACTAGCAACCTAGCTCTGGACTCCCGCTGTTTCGGCTATTTGAGCGAACATTCATATCGATTTCAATGCTGGAAGCAGTAACTCGCTTCTTAACCATCATGCGCCTCGCGACCTGCAACCCGTTTTTACTAATTGCTAATTGCTAGCTGCTAATTGCATCTTCTTTAGTGCTCATGTGCCACCGCTTCGCCAATGTAAACTGTCGCCAGCAATACGAAAATATAAGTCTGGATCAGCGCGACGCCGGCGTGCAGCAGCATGAAGATTATAGGAATGCCAATCGGAAACAGGGTGAAGAACACGAGCGTCACCATGTCGCTGGCAAACATATTGGCAAAAAGACGGATGGTGAGCGACAAGACCCGCGCCAGATGGCTGCATACTTCAATCACGAACATCAGCGGCGCCAGCCACCAAACCGGTCCAATGAAATTTCTGATGTATCCAAACCCATTCAGCCGAATACCTTGAAAATGGTAATAGAACCAGGTGACCAAGGCGCATCCCAAAGGCACCGACGGCGATGCCGTCGCAGTCTCGAAGCCGGGAATCAGACCGATAAGGCAGCCAACGAGAATGAAGAGACCCAACACCGTCAGGTAGCCGACATACCGCTCGTAACCATGGCCAATCACCTCATGGCTTTGGTTAACGATAAACGAGTTGAGGCTCTCCGCCACGTGCTGCAGCGGCCCGGGATTGTCCACCGAGAGCCGCGCCCGCACAATGGCGAAAAACAGTATGAGCAGCACGAATACCAGTAGCTGCATGGCTACGTAGTTGGTGATTGGGGCTTGCGGGTACGCGGGATGAACGTGTAAAGCGCCGAGAATGGCGTTAGCTACGCCAGCCAGGTATTTATTTAATAGTGCGGTCAACCACAATTGCTCAGGCATGAATGCTAGCTCGTATGACTGGACCTGTTACTGCTAATTATCCTGCTTCGCACACACGGGGCGTTGCCGTCCTGTGCCTGCAAATATGATTAGGGAAAATCAGAATCCGTGTCGCAGGGCGACGAATACCTCGACCGCGACTTCGCAGGCTATGGCAGCGATAGGAAGACAGACGCCCCCCAGAAAGCCGTATACACCCGCGAGGGAAACATTAAATATAACATATGCGCCGCCCGCAATCAGAACGTATCGCAGCAATGCTCGCAAGACGATGATGCCGCCGCGCTCGTGGCTTTGCTGGGTGGTGATTCTCTCGCCCAGCGCCTCGATAGCGCGCTCCAGCCAGATCTGGTTGACATAGGAGACAACCGCGCCCGCGACGAAGCCGGCAGTTACTGGCCAGGGAAAAAACCCCACGCAAACTAGGGTTCCGAGTCCTGCGAGCGCGAGCATGAATTTGCGGATTCTGGGCAGAGCTCGGTCGAGGAAGCCTTCCGCGAAAGCGGACGTCGGTTCGGGCGTCGGCATTGACACCACATCACTGTATCGCAGATCAACTTTTCTGCCGCGTGATCGTCCGGATCATGTCGACAAAGCCGGCGATCGATCCAACGATGATGCCGACGAGAAACAACCAGTGGGTGTGCAGCCAATAGTCGAGTAGCTTGCCCAGCAGCAGGCCGACAACGACCGCTGCAGGAATGATAAACGCGATCTGCGAATAGCGCGCCCACTCTACGGCAGCGCTCTGTTTGTCGTTAGGATCATCTCCAGCCATGGTGACAGCCTACCATGCGCGACTTCCGAAACTCCCAAGTGGGCAGTGACTGGTATAATCCCGCGGGGTGACGCCGCTGGCGTACGGCGGGTCTTGCACTCAATCTCGTATTCCTGGTTCGGAGGAGGCAATCATGGCGCAACAAGATAATAATTTCAAGATCGACTACATCGAGTTTCCCGCTACTGATATCGAAGCGACGAAACGCTTTTACAGCGGTGTCTTTGGCTGGAATTTTCAGGACTACGGCCCGGACTATACGAGCTTCCACGACGGCCGGCTGGCTGGTGGTTTCAACAAAGACGCTAAACCCGCTGGCGCCTCCGGCGAGAAAACCAGCGGCCCGCTGATTGTGATTTATGCCGCGTCGCTGGAAGACACCTACGCCAAGGTCACCTCAGCGGGCGGGAAGATTGTGCGCGAGATCTTCGGGTTTCCCGGTGGCCGCCGCTTCCATTTCGCCGATCCCAACGGTAACGAACTGGCGGTGTGGAGCGAATAGTTGGCTCACGGGAGCCCCTCCAATGTCGCGAAAACCATGTGAGATCTTACTCCGCGGTGGACTAAGTCCTGAGGAGTGAATCCGCGGGACGGTGTTGCCGGCGCCTTCCGATGGCGTAGAGCGCGATGCCTCCACCGATCACCGCTGCGCTCAGCAGGACGAGCTTAGCGACGACGAGAGCTTTGTGCGGCTCGCTGGCGTCCGGGATCATCGAACCGATGATGGCCGCGCACGTCCCCGCCAAACCCACGATCGCGATTGCGATCGCCACCGGCTTGCCTCCCGGCACACGAATGATCTCCGGCCCCACCGGCTCACGCTGCAATCGAATCAGCGCCGCGAACATGAACAGATACGGAACGAAGCTGGTGATGATGGTCATAGCGACCAGCACCTGGTAGGCGCCGTGGACCGTGCTGCCCAGCTGTCCCAGAAGAACAAATAGCAGGGAGCACAGTCCCTGCACGATCAGTGCGACGTGCGGCGTTTGCCAGCGAGGATGAAGCCGTCCAAATGCCGGCGGCAGATAGCGGTCGATGCCGGCAACAAACGGCAGACGCGACATAGCAGCCAGATAAGCGCCGACACCACCCAGATTCGCGACGCAGATCAAGAGGGCCACCACCGGCCCTAATCCATACCAGCCAATACGCTCGGCGCTGCTGGAGATCGCCTGCATAATGCCTTCCAGGCTGTTGAGCTGCTGCTGCGGCAGCACGACCAGCATGGCGATCGTCCCCAGCATGTACCCCGCGGTGATCAGAACGCCCGCAATCAGCAGTGCGCGCGGAATGGTGCGCCGCGCATCCTTTATCTCACTGCCCATGCAGGATGCCGACTCGGCACCGATGAACGCGGACATCAGTGTCGCCCAGATTGCAGCATTGCCCAGGTTCAAGGACGGCTTCATGGAGACCGGGTTGAAGCTGGTAGCCGAGCCGAACTTCCGCAGCGCGATTACGCCGATGACGCACAGCAGGCCCACGGGCAACCAGCCTCCAATGGCGCCAAGATTGTTCAGCCACTTCCCGATGTCGAGGCCAACAATATTTACCACCAACGCTAGCGCAAGTCCGCAAAAAGAAAAAATAAGAAAGAACGTCGCGTTGCCCTGAAGCGCCTTGCCTTTGCTGCCGGCAACGTAGAGCGCGTTGCTGGCCGCGAAATACAAGACCGCCGGGAAGTATGGCAGGTTACTCATCCAATAAACCCAGCCGGTGAGGAATCCGCTGAAATCGCCGAAGGCGTGCTTGCTCCAGACATACATACCGCCTTCCTCGGGATAGCGCGAGGATAGCTCCATGACGCACAGCGCCAGCGGCAGAAAGATGGTCGCCAGCCCTACCAGCCAGATCACGATGGAACTTGGTCCCGCGGCGGCCGCCAGCGCGACCCAGCGCAAACTCAAAGTCGTGACAATGTAGAACAACACAAGATCGCGCAGCCCGAGCGCACGCTTGGGCTGCGGCTGAGCGACGGCTTCGTTTTGAAGGGGCATAGCTTGTGTTGCGCCGTGTTGCGGCATTGCCTTTGTCATCTCAAGTGGGCTTTAGCTCGCGGTGGAAGAGCGGGTCTTCAGGCCCGCGTCCACTGGGTCATCATTCCTGCGCCAGCTTCAGCCGGCGACAGACTTACAACGGAAGATAGTACCGAAAGAACTCCTGCTCCCGCTTCCAACCCAGGCTCTCGTAGAGTCGCAGCGCAGGAACGTTACCAGTGGCTGTCTCGAGGGTGAGGCAGTTGGCGCGGGTCGCCTCCGCCAGTTCGCGAGCGCGTTCTATCAATGCGCGTCCCACGCCCAGCTTGCGAGCGTCAGGCATCACGTACAGGTCATTCAAGATCCATTGCCGCATCAGTGCCACCGACGAAAAGACCGGATAAAGCTGAACGAAGCCGACCAATCGCCCGCCGTGGCGCGCCAGAAACAGCACTGACTCGCCTTTGCTGAGGCGCGCGAAGAGGAAGCGGCGAGCGGCTTCAAGGTCAGGGGGCTTGTTATAGAACTGGCGGTAAGCATCGAAGAGCGGCGTCGCCTCGCCGACGTCGGCGGGCGTGGCGTGCACGATTTCCAGGGCGTGTTCCACAGTAGACATGACGACAAGGGAACACGGCGGCGGCTGGCCGTCAACTGTTTTCGTAGGCGATACCTTGTTATGATTTGGCCGCGCCTCCGAAACTCGGCTTATGGATTCTTCTCTGCACAACATTCTCGCCGCATATGACGACCAGGCTCCTCTGGAACGGGCCTCCACGATTCCGGCTTCCTGGTACGTCGACGACCGCGTCGCCAAGTTGGAAGGGATGAATATTTTCGGACGCACATGGCAGGTTGTGGCGCGCGTTGACCAGCTTTTGCGGCCGGGAGAATTCGTCACGACAGAGTTGGCGGGCGAGCCGTTGGTCGTCGTACGAGGTAGCGACGGCCAGCTCCGCGCGTTCTACAACGTCTGCCGGCATCACGCCGCAGCAGTGGTGACGGAAGAGCGCGGCACGGCGAGCATCTTCCGCTGCCCGTATCACGGCTGGAGCTATGGCCTTGATGGCTCGCTGAAAGGCGCGCCGGAGTTTGAGGGAGTTTGCGGATTCGACCGCTCGCAGAACGGCCTGGTTCCCGTGCGGGTCGAGCCGTGGGAGCAGTTCGTTTTTGTGAATCTCGATCCGAAAGCCGGGCCCCTGGCCGACTTTCTAGGAAGACTGGTGAAGCGCGTGGCTCCGCTGAATGTCGGCGCGCTGCACTTTTTCGAGCGGCGAACGTACAGCCTGAAGTGCAACTGGAAGGTGTTTGTCGATAATTATCTCGACGGCGGTTATCACGTGCCTCATCTGCACAAAGGCCTCAACAGCGTTCTAGATTACAAGCAGTACACTATCGAGACCGAAGATCGATACTGCCTGCAGTCGAGTCCGATGGTCTCGTCCAGCGAAGATGCGGCAACGGCTGCGACGCGGACCGGCGATCGCGCCTGGTACTTCTGGCAATATCCCAACTTCATGATTAACCTGTACCGGGGATACATGGATACCAACCTGGTCCTGCCCGATGGCGTCGATTGTTGTACTGTGATCTTCGATTTCTATTTTGACGATATAAGCGAGTTGGCCGTCGAGCGCAATCGCCAGAGCATCGCAGTCGGCGAGCGCGTGAATGATGAAGACGTCGGGATCTGCGAAGCCGTGCAGCGTGGGCTGCACTCGCGTGCCTATGGCGCAGGACGACTGTCGGTGCGACGCGAGGCTGGCGAGCATCTGTTCCATCGGCTGCTGGCAAGTGACTTGAAACAACAGATAGATGATGGGCCACTGCCATGGTGCGATAAGAGATGGACGCCATAAATCTCGGCCTGTTCGTAGGGTTCGACCTGGTTGAAGGGTGTCATCCTGAGCGTAGGTTCGCGCGATTTTCGCGAACCGGAGTCGAAGGACCCCTCTCCGGCGAATAACTCATTTATTCTTACTTCTCAGATCCTTCACTATCTCTCTTGCCGAATTCGCCCCCGACATCCCATTTAGACCTGTTCCGGGATGCGTTCCGGAGCCGCACAAATACAGGCCCTTGATCGGGGTGCGGTACTGCGCCCAATCCAGCAGCGGCCGCATGGTGAATAACTGGTCGAGCGCCAGTTCGCCATGAAAGATATGGCCGCCGGTGAGGCCGTAGGTCTGCTCCAGGTCTTTCGGCGTGATGACCTCGCGGGCCTCGATCAACGATGGCAACTCCGGTGCGTACTCGGCGAGCGTTTTGACGACAGTGTCGCCCAGCGCCTCACGTTGCGAATCCCAATCCGCATGGCGCAGCTTGTACGGCGCGTATTGCATATAAATCGACATCACATGCTTGCCGGTCGGCGCGAGGGAACCATCCCACAATGTGGGAATCATTGCCTCGATATACGGGTGCTGCGAGAACTCTCCATACTTTGCGGCATCGAAGGCGCGCTCCAGATAGTCGATCTCGGGCGAAATCTGGATTCTGCCTGACAAGCGCGCACTCACGTCGCCATCGACCCCTTTGAACGTCGGCAGTCCACCAAGCGCGAGATTGATCTTGGCGACGGTGCCGTTCATGCGGTAATGCAGCAGCTTTTGCAGGAAGCTGGGCTGCAGATGCTGCGGCTCGACCAGCCCGAGCATGGTCCGCTTGGGATCGGCGTTGGAGACGACAACTCGCGTTTCGATCTCGTCGCCATTCGAGAGAACAAGGCCCGTGGCCGCGCCATCATTGATCTTGATCCTGATGACCTCGCAGGACGTTCGAATCTCGGCGCCCGCGGCTTGAGCCGCCGCAGCCATCGCCTCGGTCAGGGCACCCGCTCCTCCCGCAACGTACGACGCCGGTCCGGCGAGGTTGCTGTCAGATGCACCGCGCAGCAGCAGGGTTGCGCTGGAGCCCGCTGACCAGGGCCCGAGGAACGTCCCAAAGATCCCTTGCGCGGCAATCGTTCCGCGCAGCAACTCTGTTTCGAACCATTCGGCGACAAGGTCGGCGACTGCCATTGGCGCCCATCGCAAGACACGATAAAGATCCTTTTCGCCGAGGCCGCGAATCTTGCGGCCTGTCTTCAGCAACTCCCAAAGATTGTGTGCGCCTGGGTCGTCAATATCGGGCGGGGTGATGTTCATTAGCAGAGCCGCAATTTCCCCGATGCGAGTCAGCGACTGCTGAAACTCAGCGTAGTTCGCGGCATCCTTCTGCGAAAACCTGGCTATTTCCTGTTGCGATCTTGAGGTGTCGCCATAAAGAGCGAGATTGCCCCCGTGAGCCAGCGAGAGCACGCGGACCGTGGGAGTGTACGTTTTCAGCCCATGCTTTGGCAGATCCATATCTGCCACAATGTCGGAGCTGATTGGTCCCGTGGCGTGAGCGAGCCGGGAACAGCGGAAGCCAGGATGAAACTCTTCGGTGATGGCGCAGCCGCCGACAACGGGCCGTCGTTCCAGCACCAGGGGTTTGAATCCGGCCCTGGCGAGGTAGAACGCGGTGACCAGGCCGTTGTGCCCTGCGCCGAGTATGACGATGTCGTTAGTTTGTGGCATGTCGCGTGATCTGACGAGTTTTGGACGGAAATAGATGCTTTGCTTCCGGCACGATTTAGCCGTGACAGAGCAGTCTTATGTTAATTGGCGCTTTAGCCCCTGACGGGTGCTGCAGGGGCTAAAGCCCAGCGTAAAACAAAGCCTCTTTCGGCACGACTGAAGTCGTGCCCTGACACAAACCGATGAGCAAAGCCACTACTGCGCTGCAGCCAAAAGCCTGCCCTGAGCGGAGCCGAAGGGCTGCGCCCCTGCAAAATCGCGTCACTGGTGCTTCAGGATCTCCAGCGCAGCCAGGCGGCCTGGCGCGCCCATGATGCCGCCGCCGGGATGCGTGGCCGAACCGCACATCCACAGATTCTTGATTGGCGTTTTATATTGCGCCCAGCCGGGCACAGGTCGCAGAAAAAACAATTGCTCCAGCGAAAGCTCTCCCTGAAAGATGTTGCCCTCGGTCAGTCCCCACTCGCGTTCGAGATCGAGCGGCGTGACCACCTGCCGTCCGACGATGATGTTTTTCAGATTCGGAGCACGTTCGGCAATCGTATCGATCACGTTATCGCCAAAGGCCTCGCGCTTCTCATCCCAATTGCCCTCTTTGAGTTTGTATGGTGCGTACTGCACAAAACACGACATCACATGTTTACCCGGCGGCGCCAGGGACGGATCGGTAAGACTGGGTATCACGATGTCGATGTACGGCCGGCGCGAATAATTGCCATACTTCGCATCGTCATAGGCGCGTTCCATGTAATCGACACTGGGAGAAATCGAGATGGCACCGCGCAAGTGATGACCCTCGCCGGGAAGGCAGGTGAAATTCGGTAATGCATCCAGCGCGAGATTGACCTTGCCGGACGACCCTCGATACTTGTAGCGCTTCACCTCGTCGCGAAATTCGCCGCTCAGGTGCCGGGGATCGATCATCTTAAGGAATGTGAGATTGGGATCGACGCTGGAGGAGATTACGGGAGCGAAGTATTCATCGCCGGTGGTGGTCGCGACGCCGACAGGTTTGCCATCCTTGATCAGAATCTGCGCGACTGCGGTTTGAGTCTTGATCTCGACGCCGAACTCGCGCGCCGCATCGGCAATCGCGTTGGAGATGGCTCCTGTACCGCCGCGCGCAAAGCCCCACGCGCGGAATGCGCCGTCGATCTCGCCCATGTAGTGGTGCAGCAGGACGTAAGCCGTTCCCGGCGAGCGTACACCGAGGAAGGTGCCGATGATTCCCGACGCCGACATCGTGGCCTTGA
>Ga0187857_10004453_pt1 | contig 10513 bp, 16 predicted proteins | sample June2016WEW_8_10_FD_132984 | JGI IMG/M metagenome (GOLD analysis project Ga0187857, IMG submission 132984) | Peatland microbial communities from SPRUCE experiment site at the Marcell Experimental Forest, Minnesota, USA - June2016WEW_8_100 | ecosystem: Environmental > Terrestrial > Soil >...
CAACAGCGTGCCCCGCAGCAACAGCGCGCCGCGCCGCAACAGCAGCAACAGCGTGCCCCGCAGCAGCAGCGCGCCGCGCCGCAACAACAGCAACAGCGTGCCCCGCAGCAACAGCGCGCCGCGCCGCAGCCACAGCAGCAGCGTGCCCAGCAGCCACAACAGCAGGCAGGTTACCCCGTCCAACAACGGCCCGTGCAACAGGCTCGCGGGTGGCAGCAGCAGCGCGGGTGGGTACAGCAAGGCGGCGGTTGGCAGGGGCAAAGCTCCTGGCAGCAGTCTCACGCCCGAAACTGGCAGGAGGAGCATCGCACTTGGGACCAGCGCGGCGGCTATGGTGGCTACTACATTCCGCAATTTAGTTTCAATCTCTATTTCGGCCGGTCACACTGGTTTCGTATCCACAGCCGACCCATCATTGTTGGGGGTTATCCCCGCTTCCGGTACCACGGCTATTGGTTCATGCTGGTTGACCCGTGGCCACAAGACTGGCCGGAAAACTGGTATGCCACCGACGAAGTTTATGTTGGCTATGACAACGGGTATTACCTGTACGACCGCAGGGATCCAAGCGTCGCGCTTGCACTCACCGTGGTGGAATAGGTACTTTCCGGCGCAAAAGGGCTAACCGAGGATTCGTCGAGTGAAGAAATAGAGTCGCTCAAGAGGGTGGGAATACAAGAAGGGTGGCATCTTCATGCTTCGCTGGCGGGAGGAGAAGGTGCAGCGGGGCGGACACGTGAAGATCGCTCAACTATTACGTTCGCGAGGGATTCAGTCGCAGCTATGAAGATGGATACTCCGGCCGCTATCGATATGGTCGTCATTCGAGCGGCAGGTACACAATCCTTGGGTCCGTTTTGGGGTCAATCCTCGACATGGAGTCGCTTCGCTAACGACCGAGACGGTTCATCGGCAAAACGCGTGATATGGGTTCATGCTTGATTGGTAAGCCGAAGTTTGATGCGCGCGCCCGCCGAAACCCTGAAAGCGTCAGCGGCGCCACGCCAAGGACGTTGGACTGTGCGAAGAAAGGAAGACATCAATGAACAGGTTCACTGTGGGGCTCGTCCTGTTGATTATCGGAGTGGCTCTGCTCGTGTTCGGCGGGATTTCCTATACGACTCAGCAAAGAACCCAAATAGGGCCTGTCGCCATCGAGCATCCGGAAGAACATACCATTCCTTATTCGCCCTTAGCGGGAGCGATTCTGGCTGTAACGGGCGGGGCTCTGATGCTTACCGGGCGCGCAAAGAGTAATTAGGGCTGATCGTACGCGGGTCGTAGACGTGGCAGGAAGACGCCATGCTGGGCTTCGCAAGGGACTCTATCAGTGGTCTTAAGTCAACATGCTTGAAATGGAGGAACAAAATGCTTCTAAACAGCAAAACCGTATGGACCAGGGTTGTCTTTACCTTTCTGATGACTGGGATGTTGGGACTGGGCCTGATGCCGCTCGCTTCCGCACAGGATCGTGGCGATATTAAGAAGGTGCAGGAGACTCTGCGCGACAAAGGCTACTACACGGCGCCGGTCGATGGCATCATGGGTCCCCAGACCCGTGCAGCCATTCGCCAGTATCAGCAGTCTGAAAACCTACCCGTTACAGGACATCTGGATGGCGAGACGGCGGGCAAGCTCGGCGTGGGGCCCGAGTCCGAGAGCGGCGATTTCAAGGGCGCCGGCCATGAAGTTGGAGCGGGTGGCAAGGAAGTCGGCCACGAGATGAAGCAAGGTAAGCCCATCGCGGCAGGCAAGGAAATGGGCAAGGGTATAGGCCGAGGAGGGAAGGACATCGGTAAGGGGGTCAAAAAAGCTGTCAGTCCCGAAAGCGACCGCGGAGACCGCGAAAAGAAGCAGAAGGCTGAGAAACCGGACAACCCGCAGTAGCTAAGTTGCCGGAATTCTCTTGCGTCTCCTCGAGCGAGGCCAAGTGACGGAAGGGGCAACGCGTCGTACCGGCATCGGGTTGGCCTTAACCTCCGCACGCTTCACACGGACCAGAACCTGAAACAACAGAGGAGGCCAGGAAATGCTCGCAACTGTTTTGATTGTGATCTTTGTCTTGATGCTGTTCGGCGCCCAGTCAAGATGGAATCACAGCCGTGGCTGGGGTCTTGGCCCCAGCGGCGGAGTCGCCTGGCGCTCATGATGCGGGTCATCTTGCTGATGTGCGCCGGCAGCACCGCAATGCGCGAGTCGCGCGTACTGATATTAAGATTTTTTATTCAGGAGTTCACTTTCATGACTGCCGTTATCGCCGAAAGACGTCGATCGAACCGTCTAACGCTTACCATTCCCTTGCGCGTTGAGGTCAGAGACGCCAGCGGCCGCACTGTCGAATGCGCAGGCCGCGCCACCACCCTCAACCGCCACGGGGCGCGAATTCAGCTCGCTCAGCCGCTGGACTGCGGTCAAGTGGTCCGCGTAAGGAGTCCGATTGGCCACTACGAGGCAGATTTTCGCGTCGTGGAACACAGCGGATCTCCGGGAGCGCAAAATGGCGAGTACGGCTTGGAGTGCCTCGGCCATGTGGGAAATTTCTGGGGGATCGAGTTTCCCGATTCCAACAATAATGAACCAGCGGATGCAAAGGTGCTGCTCGAGTGTCGCATGTGCCATACCATCGCGCTGCAGCCCTTGACACATACAGAAGTCGAGGCGTTGTGGACTGTAGGCATCGTCGGAAAGCCTTGCCACAACTGCGCTACCGACACCCCTTGGAGGTACGCCGATGTGCGGGTGCCGCCGAATCAAATGGCGGAACTGGCGAGGAGCTCGAAAAAAGCTCGGGCCAATCGAATTACTCCCCGGATGGAGACCAGCGAGCGAGATCATCGCCGCGTGCTGATGCAAGTACGCCTCGGCGTCCGCGACGCGCAGGGTAACCTGGAAGTGACAAATACCGATAATACTTCCCAGAGCGGCTTCTGCTTTACCAGCGAGAAAACTTATGTGCCAGGCGAAAGCGTGATGGTGGGATTCCCATACGACCCGACGACCGAGAAAACAGAGTTACGGGCTCGAATTGTTCGAGAGCAGATCGTCAAAGGCGCTGTCCGCAAAATCTATGGCGCCATGTTTCAATCCGCGGACTGTACAAGGCCTGCAGCCGCTTAACTAGGAGGGTGACAGGACAGATGCAAGATGCCCCGCAGAAATGCGGAGCTCGGCACGACCGCACGAGAACCGCCATCGACGCGCCGATGCCGGATCGAGCCGATCGGAGTCGCTGAATCCCACGCCGTGGGCAAATGGCGGCAGCGCGGCTTGAGGTCGTAAATCGGATTGAGGATACCTGCAAAGGAGGATCGATATGCTCGCAACTGTTTTGATTGTGGTGTTTGTCTTGATGCTATTCGGCGCATTGCCTAGATGGAACCACAGCCGAAGCTGGGGTTATGGCCCGAGTGGCGGGTTGGGTTTGGTCGTGGTGATTCTGCTCATCCTGCTGCTATTGGGTCGGCTCTAGGTGGGCGTGAACATTTGATGGTGCGCACAGAAGATGAGAACAGGCGCTCTTTGTCGCGTGCCGACAAGCTCGAAGTTTGAATCGGGTGCAATCGACAGCGCCCAGCCGGGAGCGGCCCGATGGGCATCTGTCTTCAATAACGAGGAGGTGAATTAGATCATGGATTTAATTCATGTAATTGTGGTCTTGATCGTGATTGGTGTTCTGCTTTGGCTCATTAATACTTTCATTCCAATGGCCAGCTCCATTAAGTCGATCTTGAATGCCGTCGTGGTGATTGCAGTTGTTTTGTGGCTCTTGAACGGCTTTGGTTTTCTGCATTCGCTCTCCAGGTACCACATGCGGTGACGGTCCGGGTTAAGCGCCGGGGACGCAGAGTGGCCGCACGTTGGAGTTCCTTCGTTAACAGGGGTGAGCAATATGGACCTAACCTGCGAGCCCCAATGAACAGACACACAATTCGCGCGAGCGTATAAAGGATGTGCGTCGAGTCGCCAACCAACTTCTGGGGGGCAGCGTGTGTCAGGGGAATGGCGCAATGTTTGCAGAAGCCCCTTTCATGAAGATTTAGCCTGATTGCAAGTTGAGATCTACCAGGACGCTTGAACAGGGCGTTTTCCAGGTGTTTCAGAGAGCAAGTGGAACACATGGGACCGAGGCGTCTTACTCGTGTTGTATCGATTGAACGCACGGTGCCGCAAAATTCGATTTCGTTTTGACGGGGCAGAATAGATCGCCCCACAGCAAGACTGAGGTAACACCAATGGACGGAATTACCAGGTTGAAAGTAGTCGGGATGATTTTTGTATTATCCCTCATCGTCCTCGCGGTCCCATCGGGAGCGAAGGCAGACGAGTGGAATAGGAAAACAACTGTGACCTTCAACGAGCCGGTCGAGGTTCCGGGTGTCGGCGCGCAGGTATTGCCGGCGGGTAAGTATGTTTTTAAGATATTGGATTCGCCATCCGACCGCCACATCGTTCAGATTTTCAATGAAGCGGAAGACCATGTTTACACCACAATCCTCGCCATCCCCAATTACCGTTTGAGGCCCACCGACAAAACGGTGATGACGTTTAAGGAGAGGGCGGAAGGACAACCGGAAGCGATCAGAGCGTGGTTTTATCCCGGGCATCAGTGGGGCGAAGAATTTGTGTACCCCAAGTCAAGGGCTATTGAGTTGGCGAAGGCAGTCAATGCGCCGGTTCTTGCGATGCCTCTGGAAACCGAACCGACCGTGGAGGCTTTGAAAGAGATACCGATCGTGGCGGTTAAACCTACGGGAGAAGAGGTTCCAGTAGCCGAAGTTGTGCAAGCTCCGCCCGCGGAACCTGTGCAACAAGCCGCGGCGGCCCTTCCGCAAACCGCGAGCCGATTGCCCCTTTTGGGATTAATCGGGCTGCTGTCATTGAGTGCGGGTGTGGCGCTCTCTCTCATACCGAAACGAGCTGCTTGACGGAAGAGGGTGTGTCCTTTTCCTTCTCGAGGGAGGACCGCTCACGAACCCCATGAAGCCGCTTAGGCACGGATCTGCTGGTGCCTGTGCGACCGAGTCGGGCTCCGCATGGTGAAGGGGGGTGATACGCGAGTATCACCCACCCCTAATGCGGTTGAACCGAGAGATGTCAAGCTGAAGGCGACCAACGCCCTGGACTGAGAGTGAAAATGTTCATCATCTATGAATATGCTGCTTGTGTGCTTGTGGCTTTGGTCGGTGCGACGCTGGCGGCAACGGCTTGCACGCTCTTCATGTTGCTCAAAGAGGGGCGCGGTATCATGAAGTGTGCGGGGCATCAACTCATGCACGGCGCCTCCTGGCTGCTGGGCACACTGTTGGCGGGCGCGCCACCTGAACTATAGCCACGTTTGGTATTTTTTTCGGAAATCGCGGGTGCGTCCGGTGGGATTTCTGCACATGAAAAGAGATACTCGCGGCGGCTGCTCCTTTGCCAGCCGAATGCCGGCCATATTCTTCTTCCTGATTTTTTTGCCCGGCATCGCCACGTCGCAACAACTCCCTGGGCCTCCAAACCTCAAAGCCGGTCCCTACACGATTCAAGTAGATGTGAACATGGTGGTCTTGCACGCGACTGTGCAGAACCGCAAAGGCGTTCTTGTTTCGGGCCTTGGCCAAAACGATTTTCAGGTTTACGAAGATGGGGTGCTTCAGCAAATCAAATTTTTCAGCCATGAGGATATTCCGGTCACGGTCGGACTGGTGGTAGACAATAGTGGGAGCATGATGCCTAAGGTCCACGAAGTTATCACTGCCGCTCTGGCGTTTGCCCACTCCAGCAACCCGCAGGATCAGATGTTTGTAGTAAGTTTCAACGAACACGTTCGGTTTGGCCTGCCGGCGAACACGCTGTTCACGGACCAGCCGTCTCAATTGGAGGCTGCCCTTTCGAGATATCATCCGGACGGCCAGACCGCCCTCTACGACGCTGTGGCTACCGCGCTCGAGCACCTGAAGAAGGGCAATCGCGACAAGAAAGTCCTGATTGTGATTAGCGATGGAGCCGACAACGCCAGCCAACACAGCTTTGCCCAGGTCATGGCCATGGCAGTGCAGTCTGACGCTATCATCTACGCTCTGGGCCTCTTTGAGGAGGACGATCCCGATAAGAACCCCGGTGTGTTGAAGCGCCTTGCGAAGGCCACAGGCGGTGAAGCATTCATGCCGGAATCGATAAAGGAAATAGTCCCCATATGCGAGCAGGTTGCGCGCGATATTCGGAACCAATACACCACCGCCTACATTTCTACAAATCAAGAACAAGACGGGACCTATCGGGTCATAGAAATGAAGGCCGCGGCGCCGGGTCGTGAGCGCTTAATTGTCCGAACCCGTGCTGGCTACAATGCACCTGTGAAATCTAAGGCAAATGCGCAAAACTCGGGCAACCAACCATGAAGTTCAGAAAATGGACGATGTTCCGATCCAAGCGAACACATTCGGTGCTCCGATGGTGCCGATACCCGTTTTTGCTCATTGGCATCTTTGCGCTGGGCTACTGCGGCTACGCGCTGCTCGACTCGAAGCTTTATGAGGCCTACGAAACCTGGCGATTTCAGCAAGCGCTGAAGGACGCGAGGCCGTCGATCGGCGGCAGTAGACAACTTCATCCCGCGCCCCTTCCTTCAGTCCTAAGGGAGGCGAACTACGCGAGCGTCGAGAATGCTGGCCCACCGGGCGGCGGATCTCCCTTGGGGCGACTCGAAATCAGCAGCATTGGTCTTACGGTGATGGTCCTGGAAGGCACTGACGGCAGAACTTTGCGACGCGCGGCCGGGCACATTCCAGGAACTGCGCTACCAGGTGAGCGAGGCAACATCGCGATTGCGGGCCATCGAGACACCTTTTTCCGGCCGCTGCGGAATATCCACAAAGATGACGAGATTAAGCTAACGACGTTGAAAGGTTTATCCCGCTATCGCGTCGATTCTATCAAGCTGGTGGAGCCGGAGGACACAGCCGTGCTCAGCGATTCTGATGATGCCACCCTGACCCTGGTGACCTGTTACCCGTTCTATTTTGTGGGCCCAGCACCCAGAAGATTTATCGTCCGCGCTCTCAGGGTTCCGGATTCGAAGGACCCTCTGGCCAAGACAGGTCCGTAGAATTGCTTCCACATGCGGCACTCATTCCTGATCCGAACCGTATTCATGGTTGTGCTGACGGCAGGGGGCATGCCCTCGCGAGCCTCGTACGCGCCTGACGTCGAGCGTGGCTTTCGCCTGCTATATGAAATAAGGTTTGCGGAGGCGCGTTCGGAGTTTTTGGCGTGGGAAAAGGAGCAGCCGACTGACCCGCTGCGCCACGCCTGGGAAGCAGCCGGCTATCTCTTCGAGGAGTTCTACCACCACGACATGTTGACCTCTGGGTTCTTTCTGGACGACAAAAGGCTCCTGGGGGGTGTGGAAAGCACATCCAATGACGAGTACCGGACGGGCTTTCTCGCCGCCAGCAAAAGCGCACAGGATTTGGCGAAGCAACGGCTGGCGTCGAATCCCAAAGACCCGGACGCACTTTTCGCCTTGACCATTACCACCGGCTTGCAGGCCAATTACGCCTTTCTGGTCGAAAAACGGAACCTTGAAAGTCTGAAGCTTATGCGCCAAGCACAACGCTACGCGAAGGATCTGCTGGCGATCAAACCCGAGGCGGCGGATGCCTACCTGCCGCTTGGCGAGGCCAATTACATCATCAGTTGTCTTCCCGTCCGCAAGCGGTTCTTCCTCCGGCTGGGTGGGATCAGAGGCGACAGAGAGCTGGGAATGACGCAGCTCGAAACAGCCGCGCTCAAGGGGCATTATCTCCGGCCGTTTGCGAAAATCCTGCTGGCCCTGGCGGCCCTGCGCGAGAAGCAGGTGAGGTTGGCACGCACTCAACTCGAAGAGCTAACCACGGAATTCCCAGGAAGTCCTTTGTTTGCCCGCGAACTCACTCTGCTGAAGAAGTCGGCGTCGAGTACTTCAGCAAGCGGCGGGGATGGGCCGAGTTCGCTGTTGCGGTGACACTGGTTTTGCAACCCTTTCACCCCCAGCGCGGCTGACGTTAGTAGCGGTGCCATGTAGCCCTCTCATCCAAGTGACGGCTTCTGTACGTTCATCTCCGGTGGGCGGGTAGATCACAGCCAGCCCATCACGGCAAGCATCGGCGCGACGCGGTTTATGTGCCCCTTGCGGATGGGTGGCTTGCCGCCCACTGATCGTGCTCACATACGGGAAGAACTGATGCGCCACCGCTTCAGCATGCAACGCTCCATCCCGGTTTCGAGCAAGCAAGCTTTGGCGGAAACAATCTCGGACGGCCATCCCCGGACTACCCATGTTTATGGAAGGACACGCCGCGGGTGACCGGCGTTTCATTCGGTGGCAACAGAGCGTGAAGACAAGAATAAGTCTCTCTCAAGCAGGACTCTTTTTCTTGGCTTCTTGCTTGGAAGCGGTCGTCGCAGCGCGGTCGCAGCGGTCCGCATGGAGTTTCGCCGCTTCGGCGTCGTAATGAATTGCGTGTTGACTGTGTCCGTGGGCGAGGTAGGCGTGGTGCGCGGCCTTTTCGTGCTGCTCGGCCTCGTCGTATTTCGCTGCCTCATTGTAATGGTAGGCCGCGCGCTGATGATGACGAGCAGCGTGATGGTAATGTTCCCAAGTCTTCGACATGCAGTTCTCCTTCCTTTAGGTTTCTGGCGAGTTTCTGGGATCGATCAACCTTTGCTGAACAGATGCTCGGACACGCCGCAGCAGTCTGGGCCGCCCGGGAAACCAAAGACTATTGTTTCGTTGCGACGCCACACTTGTCTGGTCAAAATTGGACACAGCATCGATCCCACAATGGCGGGCTGCAGGTCCATAGCTCACTTCTGAACGTTGTTCTCCGCGATTGGCTTTCAGATCCCTCCAAAGCAGTGTCCAACACTGAACAGACTCCGGGTCAGGGCACGCGGAGGATGCGCCAGATATTCTTCGCCCCTTAACGTCGTCCTCCGGGATTTCCGTTTTCATTTCCCGCCCGACCGGCAATATACGTCTGACCGTCTCCGGATGCAATGCTCCACAGTTTTCGGTGCAGGGCGTCTCCAGCGACCGCAGGGGGGCCAGTTCTACCCCTCCCGAGAATGCCAGGGTCGAAACTCCCGCTTCTCGGATCGAACTCCTGTGACACTTTTCCTTCCCCTGCCTCCCTCGTCACTGAAATCCGATCCGGTCGGCGGCTCGCCTACCCCGCTAGTGACGGTAGTCCCGCGATCCTGCACAGGATGCTTGCGAAGAGCCGCCTCGTCAGATGACTCTCGGCCAAAAGGAGCCAATAATAGTGGGTCATGGAGCGCTGCTAACGCCACCACGATTGGGCGGAATTGCAACGAAATCTTGCGTGATGTAAAGGCTACCATTCGGCCCTTGCACGATCCCAATTCCCACGTCAGTGTAATTCGCGTTCAAGATGTTGGCCCGATGATTGTTCTGGAAACGAGGCTCGTTCATAAATGCGGCTTCCGCGCCAGGGACGGTTCCGATGATGGCAATATTCTCTCCCAAAGCCCGCCAGGGAATTCCCGCCGCGTTTATTCGCGCCGAAAGGGTCATGCCATCTGGGTCAACGTGGTCAAAGAATCGTTGCTCGAGCATGTTGCGGGAATGCGCTCGCGCGACCGCAGCCAGTTCCTCGTTCCACCTGAGGGGCTGGCTCGGCCACCAGTCTCGGCGGCGGTCGCGGGATCCAGGCGGTCGCGGTTGACGAGCGCCCACATCTGCCTTTCCAAGTCGGCCATGCGGTTCGTGCCGAACTCGTGCCGGGGAGCTGTTTCAACGGGAACAACCTTTGGCGTGCTGTGGTTCGGACCGAAGTCGTGCCAGACGCCCGGATGACTTTGACCCGCCACGGAGGCGCCATCGCGTTCACCGAAATGATGCCACGCACCCGATTTGACGGGTTTCTTCTTCGGCGTGTTTTGCGTTGCCTGGACTTCAGTCTGCGGGGGCGTGGCAGCGTCCGGCCTCGCGGTTGTTTGAGCCTGATCCGGACCCGCGCAGGCTATGGTTGCAGCCCACAAGAACCCAGCGATGACAACGGCCGACCGGCAAAGAGGAATGGTTTTCATGCTCGAACATCATCTTGGATGCGATTTGACAAACCAATGCTGCTCCGCGTGAAAATATAGCGCCGGAGCAGGGGCCCTGCGCATATCCAGCACATCTGAATTGTTCATTGGACCGACATAGCGGGAATCGCGGTGCGACTCGAGGTGGAGTTCCGAGGAAAAGGCCGATGAGCAAGCCAAGCGGGGAAGTCAGGTTCCTCACTGAGGGGCAGCGCCGTCAGGCGCTACCACCGCGGGAGAGGCCTTGGTTAACAACTGCCGGTAAACGATTCGCAAAGTAGCGAGCACCGGAACCGAAAGAAAGCTGCCGGCTATACCTGCGATAGAGCCGCCCGCCAGGACTCCGAAGATGACCAGCAAAGGATGTAGCTTCATGCCGGCGCTGAGCAAATGCGGTGACACAACATAATCCTGGAAAAAGCGGAACGCGACAAGGAAC
>Ga0187857_10004466_pt1 | contig 10484 bp, 8 predicted proteins | sample June2016WEW_8_10_FD_132984 | JGI IMG/M metagenome (GOLD analysis project Ga0187857, IMG submission 132984) | Peatland microbial communities from SPRUCE experiment site at the Marcell Experimental Forest, Minnesota, USA - June2016WEW_8_100 | ecosystem: Environmental > Terrestrial > Soil >...
CACAAAGGCGGCGCTTCGCATAGCGAGCGTGCCGCAAAAGGATATGGTGGAGCTGCTCGATGACCGGGGGGCCGTCCGGGAATGCTCGCAGAACTTCCTGGAGCGCTTCGGCGCAGCGTACCTTGCCGAGACGCAGGAGTTCGTGGACTGCATCCGGGAAGGGCGCAGGCCCGGGGTCACCGTGCACGACGGCGTGATGGCAACGAAGGTCGCGTACGCGGCCACGCAGTCTTTCCGCCACGACGAGCTGGTGCGGCTTTCATAAGGAGGGACGGAGATGAAGGTTGGACTGATCGGGGCAGGGAGGATCGGCAGGATCCACGCGGAGAACATCGTGCACCATATTCCGCGCGTTCAGATTGCGAGGATCGCGGACGTGGCTGCGGACAAGGTCCGCGACTGGGCAAAGGGCCTTGGCATAACGCAGGTGACCACCGACGTGCGCGAGCTTCTTGCGGACCCCGAGATCGAAGCCGTTCTCGTGTGCAGCTCCACCGACACGCATGCTGACATAGTGGTGGCGGCGGCTGAGAAGGGCAAGCACATGTTCTGCGAGAAGCCGGTGGACCTGACGCTTGAACGGGCACGCGCTTGCGCCGATGCCGTGGCGCAGGCGGACGTCGTGTGCATGATCGGCTTTCAGCGTCGCTTCGATCCCACTTTCTCCGCGTTGAAGGCGCGCGTGGAGGCCGGTGAAATCGGCGACCCGGAAATGCTCGTGATTACGAGCCGCGATCCGGGCGCACCGCCGATCGAATACATCAAGCATTCCGGGGGCATTTTCAAAGACATGCTGATCCACGATTTCGATGTCTTCCGATGGATGCTCGACGACGAGGCCGACACCCTGCACGCGACCGGTAGCTCACTGTCGGATCCCGCGATTGCGGCAGCCGGCGATATCGATTCGACGGCCGTCACGATACGCACCAAGCGCGGCCGGCTATGCCAGATCAACACCGCGCGCCGCGCCGCCTATGGATATGACCAGCGCTTCGAATTGCTCGGGAGTTTAGGAATGCTGCAGGCAGGCAATGTGCGGCCGACGCAAGTCACTGCGTACTCGAGGACTGCTGTATCGAGCGATGTCCCCGAAGCGTTCTTCCTCGAGCGATATCGGACGGCGTATGCGCTGGAAATCGCGCATTTCTTCGAGGCCGTTCAGGACGGCAAGCCGGTTCGGACGACGGTGGCGGACGGACTAAAGGCCCTGGAACTCGCCGATGCGGCTACACGCTCGTGGCGCGAGGGAAGAATCATCAAGCTGGGCGCGGCATGAAGGCGGGCCAACACCGCGCGACCAAACGGGCCGCCGGGAATGCTGTGAATCCGTGAAATTGTCTGCGCGTGCCTACCTCAGGCCGACGTTGCCTTGCCGGCTTCTTGCGCGAAGAACTCCAATATCGCTGGCCATCCGCCGTCGACGCTGTTTCGCATCGTTGCGCCGTCCGATGGGCCCATGCGCTCGAAGTCACGATGCTCGAGTTCCACCCTCGCCGTGTGCGGCGTTTGCGCGACGAATAGCACCTCGACCTCTGAGGCGAAAGCTACGCGTGAATCGGGCTTCCACTTGGCGCTGATCTCCCAACTGACGACGAGGCGCTTCGCCGGTTCCCAAACACGGACGTGGCCGACGACCACATCTTTGCCGTCGGCGCACTTCGTGTACCAGCGCCCGCCGACGAATGGCTCGATGATCGACTCGATCACGGGTGCTTCGCCCAAGCCGTGACTCTTGGGCCACCAGCGGTCGATTCCGGCGGTAAACACGTCGAATGCTCTCGCCGCGGACGCTTGCACGATAATGGATTTGCGCACCGGCGCAATCTCGGTTGTTTGACTCAACGTCGGATCCTCCCTTTCGGCGTTCTGCCCATTTCCACTTCGCGCTTGAACGCGTCGAGTGCCTCATCCCAAAACGTCTCGAGCCACCGCCGCAGCTCGCCGAGCCCATCGGGATCGATCTCATAGACGCGGCGCGTCCCCTGCGATCGAGCAGTCACGAGCCCCGCGAGTTTGAGCGACCGCAGGTGCTGCGATACGGCTGGACGGCTGACCGGCAGCCCTGCGGCTAATTCTCCGACCGATGCGGGCCCGCGGCGTAGGCGCTCGAACACGGTTCGCCGGGTCGGATCCGCAAGGGCCGTCAAGGCATTTGCGTAAGTCACGCCTTACGGTAAGCCATTACTAACATTACGTCAAGCCGCGGCCAGTTGAGCAGTCGCTGCAACTTAATGCGCGGAAATGTGTATTGTCTTGGACGACCATTATTGAAAAGGAGGGTGCCATGCACGCGTTACTATTTCTCGTCGCCTGCTACTTCATTCCGACGATCATCGCTTTCGCGCGCAATCATCACAACGCATGGGCGATCTTTGCGCTGAATTTCTTGGTTGGTTGGACCGTAATTGGCTGGATTGCCGCCCTGATTTGGTCGCTGACCGCGGTGCGATCGCTATCGTCTACCACCTAAAGGGGCCGGCGCATTCAACGCGTCTGCTTACCAAATCCGTCAAACGCAGGCGCTACTGCTTTACGAGATCGACCCGGCGGTTCTTGGCGCGACCTTAATTAGCGGCGCAGCACGGCCCGCACAAACTCTTCGAGCCCTTCCCGGGATTTCAGCATCCGGGGATCGAGTTCAATCATATGCTTTCGGGCATCATTCACTATCGGCACGGCATAATGTCGCGCACGGTTCCGAGCGTCTGGAGAAGGTGCCGATCCGCTTGCTGTCGCTGAGCATTTATTCGAACGCAGAAGACTGATCTCGGACCCCGCGCAGTCAGGAGTAACGATGCCCGCTTGCAACGCAATAAACGATGCCTCCCGCGCCTCGTTTGGCGTCGCGCGCGCACCCCTTGCTGCGCGCTGCGCGCTGCTATGCCTGGTCGCCGCTCTCGCGCCGGCGCAAGCCGGCCAGCGCGCACCGGGCGACCTCGATGCGGCGCGTCTGCAGGCGGCCGACGCTGAACCGCAAAATTGGTTCACGCTGGGCCGCGACAAGAACGGCAGCTATTACTCGCCGCTAAAGAGCATCGACGCCGCCAACGTCGATCGATTGGGATTCGCCTGGGACTATGATCTCGGCAATCCGCAGCGCGGCCAGGAGGCCACGCCGATCGCGATCGATGGCGTGCTCTATACCTCGGGCACCTGGGGCTATGTCTACGCCGTGGAGGCGGCCACGGGTCGCGAACTCTGGCGCTACGATCCAAAGCCCAACTATTTCTACGGCAGAAATCCCTGCTGCGATCTCGTCAACCGCGGCGTCGCGGTTTGGAAAGGCAAAGTCTACGTCGTTTCGGTCGACGGCCGATTACACGCGCTGAACGCCGCGACCGGCGCGAAGATCTGGGAGGTCGACACGTTCACCGATCATCAGCTGCCCTACTCGAGCACCGGCGCGCCGCAGATCGCGGGCAATCTCGTCGTCGTCGGCAACAGCGGTTCGGACATGGGGCACGGCGGCGTGCGCGGCTATGTCGCCGCCTATGATCTGGCTACCGGCGCATTCCAATGGCGGTTCTACACGGTTCCGCCGGCGGTTGGGAAACCGTTCGAGAATCCCGAATTGGCGGCGGCGGCCAAGACCTGGGACCCGCATCGAAAGCCGGAATTTCAGGGCGGCGGCACGGCTTGGGACGGCTTCGCCTATGATGCGGACCTCAATCTGGTCTATTTCGGCACCGCCAATGCCGCGCCGTACGACCTGCGGCAATTGGGCCCGGCAAAACTCGACAGCCTCTACACGGCGTCGATCATCGCGCTGCACGCGGATACCGGCCGCATGGCCTGGTACTACCAAACGACGCCCCGCGACAGCTGGGATTTCGATGCCGTCCAGAAGATGATCCTCGCCGACATCAGCATCGCGGACACCACGCGGCACGTTCTCATGCAGGCCTCGAAGAACGGATTCTTCTATGTACTCGACCGCAAGACCGGCAAGCTGCTGTCGGCGCACAATTACACTTATGTCAATTGGGCCAAGGGCGTCGACAGGAAGACGGGACGGCCGATCACGACCAAGACCTCGGACTGGTACTCCGGGCCGAAGAGCGTCTACCCATCATGGGCAGGCGGGCACACCTGGCCGCCGATGTCCTTTAGTCTGCAGACGCATCTCGTCTACATACCCGTCATCGATCAGCCGGCCGTCTGGATCGACCTGCTGCATAACGGCGGCTCGGTCAAATTCATCGAGGGTTTCTTCACCGTCAACGGAATTTATCCCGACGACACCTACAGCGCCGAGGACGTCAAGAAATTCTATGGACCGCTGCCGGACCGGCGCACGATCAATGCCGAGCGCACGGTCAAGCCGGTCCGCGAACTGATTCGCGCCTGGGATCCGGTCGCGCAGAAAACCGTCTGGGAACATGAAACCTCGTCGGGAATCCGCGGTAGCGACGGCGGCATTCTCTCGACGGCGGGCAATCTCGTCTTTCAAGGTCGCGGCAGCGGCGAGCTTTGGGTGTATGCGGCCGACACCGGCAAGGTTCTGAAGACGGTCCAGACCGGCAGCCACATCATGGCCGCGCCGATCACCTACGCGGTCGACGGCGAGCAATACGTCGCCGTTCAGGTCGGCTACGGCGGTTCGGCGATTACCGTGGGTCCGATACCGCCGAGCAGCGCGGCGCTCAAGTACCAAAATACCAATCGCATCATCGCGTTCAAACTCGGCGGCGGCGCGGTGCCGACGCCGCCGCTGCGCATCGAGGCGCCTATTCCCGAACCGCCGCCGCAGACCGCGAGCGCCGCGAGCATCAGCGCCGGCGAGATCAAATTCATTGAAGAGTGCTCGCGTTGCCACGTCTTGGGCCCGAGTACGACGCCGGACTTGCGCAAACTGAGTACGGGTCTGCATGCGGCCTTCAAGGACATCGTGCTGCACGGTGCGCTCGCCCCGAACGGCATGGAGCGGTTCGACGATCTGTTGAGCGAACAGGATGCCGATGACGTACACGCCTATCTGATCGATCAGAGTTGGCAGGCGTATCGCGCGCAACAGGCGGCTCACTAAACCGGCCGCTGCGGCCGGTTTAGAGCGCCCAGAGGGCGGCCCCGAACGGGCGAGGCGCGCAGCGCCGAGTACTGGCCCAGTAGGCCGCGAATCGATCGATCAAGATGGTCAAGCCGTAAGCGCCGGCCTCGGCTCAATCGGCAGGCGCGCGAGGCCGACGGCTAAATGCGAGCCCGGCGAGCAGGCTTGCGGCTGAAACCGCCAGCAGCACCGGCAGTCCGCGGTAGGGCCAGACATCCATCGCGTAGCCGCCGATGCTAGGGCCCAACACGCCACCGACACAGTAGACCATCACGAACAGCGTATTCGCGGCGGCGAGATTCCCTGCCTGAAATTGCTCGCCGAGCAGCGCTACGCCTTGACTGTAGAACGCGTAAAGCGTGCCTCCCCAGACGAACAGCAGCGGCCACAGCAGCGTCGGCCGGTCGAGCGCGGCGGGCAGCAGCAGCGGCCCGATCGCGCTCGTGACGGCGCAAACGCCGAGCAGCGCGCGGCGGCCGAAGCGATCGGCAAGCATCCCGATCGGCAGCTGCAGCGCCACGTTGCCGGCGAGAAACACCGTGACCAGCAGCAACGCGGTACGCTCATTCAGACCCGCGTGCAGGCCGAACAAGGGCAGCAAGGACAGGTCGGCAGACTCTACGAGGCCCGCCACGGCGGCGGCCAGCATGACGACCGGGGCGGCGGGCAAGATTCCGAACAGCTTGCGTATCGACGCGAGCCGCGGCAGCGTCGACTGCACAGCCCGCGTCGACTGTGCACGCCGCGTCGACTGTGCACGCCGCGTCGACTGCGCACCCCGCGTCGCTTGCGCAGCCCGCGTCGCTTGCGCGGCCTGTGTCGCGTGAGTCGCGCTGCTGCGAGCCGCATCGCGCAGCAGCGCCAGCGGCAACAGCGTCAAGGCCAGACAGAGCGCGCCGATCACAAACGGCAAGGGCCCGCGGGTCCCCGTCAATTCCAGCAAAACCGGTCCAGCAACGGTACCGATCGAAAAGACGGTGCCGTAAATTCCCATGACCGTGCCGCGCGACGCATCGCCGCTGACGGTATTCATCCAGATTTCGCTCGCGATCCAACTCAAACCGAAGGCGCAGCCCGTAGCAACCCGCAGCAGTACCCACGCCGCAACGCTATTCCAGAACGGCATGACGAGCAAAATCAATACGGCGGCGCCGATCCCGCTCATGACCGAGCGCCGCAGCCCCAGACGCGCGATCGCATATGGGTACAAGGGTCCGATCACACTCACCGCCACGAGGCTAACCGCGATGACCGCGCCTATGCGGAAGCTCGAGTTGCCCGAACGATTCAAGACCATTGCGATCAAGGGCGGCTCGAAGCCGAAGATCAAGCCGACGCCGAGGCTCGTCGAGAACACCGCCGCCAGTATCCAATTAACGGATCGATCCCTCATGCGCACGGTGAGCGCGGCGAGTGTTGATCCGCAAGGCTACGGTCGAGCATTAAAGGACGCCTGTTTTCAGTGCCAGACGCGCGGCCAAGCGCCCCGATGTGCGCACGATTACCCCCGCCCCTGCTTTTCAGTGTAGCCGTTTCATAAGCGATCGAGGCAAAGATTCTCATGCCTGGCGGGCAATAAACTTGCGTGCTAGGCGGTACGCTCAAGCTCGTCGCGAATCAACCCGGCGAATTCCTTTGCGCGCGCGTGTCGACCAATCAACCGCGCACCGTCCGTGTCGATTTCCAATACGAATTTTAGGTAGACTGGCGATTGGCATATGTCTCTCGGGGAGATTCCACTTTGGCAATCGACGAATCCGCGCAATCGATAGATCATGATGCCGCTCAACTCAAGGCCCTCGGCTACGAGTCGAAGTTCGTGCGCACGATGTCCAAATGGGAGAATTTCTCCCTCGGATTCACCTACCTGTCGCCCGTGGTGGGCGTCTATACGATCTTTGCGAGCGCGATCGTCGCCGGCGGTCCGCCGATGTGGTGGACGTATATCGGCGTCGGCATCGGTCAATTGTTCGTTTGCCTGATCTTTGGCGAAATCGTTTCGCAATTTCCGATCTCCGGCGGCCTATATCCCTGGGCGCGGCGCCTCATGGGCAAGCGCTGGGCATGGATGGCCGGTTGGGTCTACGCCTGGGCCCTGTGCTGCACGATGGCGGGGGTTGCGACCGGCGTCGCGCCGTTTCTGGCTCAGCTATTCGGCATGGAAAGCACGGTGCTCGCGACCACGGTGATCGCGCTCGTATTGATCGTCGTGACGACCGTTCTCAACTTGAGCGGCACCCGCTTGCTGGCGCGCGTCGCAATGTTCGGATTCATTTGCGAATTGGTCGGCGCCATCGTCGTCGGCGGTTACCTACTGCTGTTTGCGCGGCATCAGCCGCTCAAGGTGCTCATCGACACGTCGTTCGTGCACACCGACGGCCACTATTTACCCGCCTTTCTCGCCTCGTCGCTTGCGGCAATGTTCTGTTATTACGGCTTCGAAGCCTGCGGCGACGTCGCCGAGGAAACGCCGGACGCGAGCCGCATGATTCCGAAGGCGATGCGCATGACGATATATATCGGCGGCGCCGCGGCCACCTGGGTTTGCCTCGCGTTCGTATTGTCGATCCCCGACATCGGCGCGGTGATGTCGGGTTCGGACAAGGATCCGATCGTGACGCTGCTGCGCGCGGCGATGGGCGAGGCGGGCTTCCGCGCCGTCATCGTCGTCGTGTTGGTGTCCTTCATCTCCTGCCTGCTGAGCCTGCAGGCGGCGGCGAGCCGGTTGATCTTCGCTTACGCGCGCGATCACATGATCTTCGGCAGCAAATTCTTGAGCCGCATGTCGCCGGGTCACCACGTCCCGGCGAATGCGCTCATTCTTATGGGCACGATACCCGCAGTCATCGCACTTTCCGCGATGTGGATGCAGGATGCGATTGCGACGATCATCAGTTTCGCGGCGGTCGGCATCTATATTTCGTTCCAAATGATCGTGCTCGCTGCGCTGATCGCGCGCAGCAAGGGCTGGCGGCCGGCTGGGCCGTACACGCTCGGGAATTGGGGTTACTTCGTCAATCTGCTCGCGCTCACCTACGGCGTGGGCGCGATCATCAATATCTTGTGGCCGCGCAGCCCGGACGACCCTTGGTATGTCGATTACGGAATGCTCGTGACGACGATCGGCGTGATGATCCTCGGCGCCGTCTACATGGTCTGGGCGAAACCTTACGAACGCGGCAACGCGCCCGCGGGCGACGCGCATTTGATCTGCCGGACTTGAGCTTATGGTCCGTCCATGGCATCGCCGCCGGTTCCCGGCCAGCGCGTCATGATCCTCGACGGCGACGGTCATTTCATGGGTCGCGCGCTCGCGGAGCTCACGGTCAATCACGGCAAGGAAGTCGCCTATCTCTGTGACGCCGCCGATGTGGCGGAGTATGGTGTGTTCACGATGGGATCATTCAATAACAAGCGCATGCTGTTCGAGAAGGGCATCGAGACCTATTGCTGCCGTTGGCTCGATCGCATCGGGGCTGGAAGTGTGCGAGTCAACGTCGAGGCTTCAAAATGAATCAATCGAATCCCCTCGCCGAGGCCGACGTCGCCGCGGCACTGGCGCCGATGAACGAGTTGAGCCGCTCCCTGAAGAAGCGGCACCTGACGATGATTTCGATCGGCGGCATCATCGGCGCCGGTCTTTTCGTCAGCAGCAGCACGGCCGTCATCGCCGCCGGACCCGCGAGTTTCATCAGCTACGGCATCGCCGGAGCGCTGATCCTGCTCGTGATGCGCGGACTCGCGGAGATGGCCACCGCGCTGCCGCGCGTACGCACGTTCACCGAATTCGCGCGCGCGGGTTTGGGCGACGGCGCCGGATTCATGGTCGGCTGGCTTTATTGGTATTTCTGGGTTCTCGTGGTCCCGGTCGAGGCGATTGCCGGCGCCAAAATTCTGCAGCAATGGATACCCCTGTCGCCGCTGCTAATCGGCCTAGGCCTGATGGCCGTCATGACCGCCGTCAATCTCATGTCGGCGCGCTCATACGCCGAGTTCGAGTTTTGGTTTGCCTCGATCAAGGTCGCCGCCATTCTGGTGTTCATCGCGATCTCGGCGTCGTTCGCATTCGGCTGGATCTCGCCTAACGGCGCGACCTTCCACAATCTCAGCGCATACGGCGGCTTCGCGCCGCATGGCTGGATTGCCGTAGGCGCGACCGTGCCGATCGTGTTTTTCGCGATGACCGGCGCGGAAATCACGATGATCGCGGCGGCGGAATCCTCGCAACCGGGACTTGCGGTCGCGCGCATGAGCACCCAGGTCATCGGGCGCATTTTGCTTTTCTATGTGGGCTCGATCTTCTTGATCGTCTGCGTGGTGCCGTGGAATTTGGTGCGCTCCGGCGAATCACCATTCACGCTCGCGCTCAACGCGATGCATGTACCGGGTGCGGGATTGATCATGAGCGCGATCATTCTGACCGCCGTCCTGTCCTGCCTGAACTCGGCGTTCTATGTCAGTTCGCGCGTGATGTTCGTGCTCGCGGCCTCCGGCGACGCGCCGCAGGGCTTGGTGCGCCTGAACAAACGTCGGGTTCCCGTGGTCTCCGTGCTCATGGGGTCCGCGGCGGGCTTTCTCGGCATCATCGCGGCAACCCAAGCACCACAAGCAGTTTTCGATTTTCTCGTGAGCTCCTCGGGCGCTCTGGTCGTCGTCATTTACATGGTGATCGTCATCGCGCACATGGTCTTGCGCTTCCGCCGCCAAAAGGACCGCGAACCTGCGCCGCCCGTGAACATGTGGTGGTTTCCGTGGCTCAGCATCGTCGCGTTGTTGGGCATGGGCACCGTTCTGATGGCGATGGCATTCACGCCCGGCATGCAGGCGGACTTCAAGGCGAGCTGCGTGACGGTGCTGGTTTCCATCATCGCCTATTTGATCGTCAAACAACGCCGCCGCAAACCGGGCTAGGGCAGCACCGCATGGCAGGCTACTGCCCGGAGCGTATATCTTTAGATGAAAAAAATTGCATTGACAGTGAGAAAGAGTACTCCCCTGACCTGTCCTTATTTGGCACTATTGATCCCAAGTCCGATGCCGCCCGCCGGCCAAGGACATGAACAGGTTTAGGAGCAATTCGCGTCGGCAACCAGCCAACTCCCCCGTCGGCGCGATATTCCAACGGTGTGGGGCTTTTTAAAGACCCACACCGCATTTTCTTCCCGCGGCCGGCGCAAGTCTGCGGCTAGCGCTCGAATTTCGTCGAGAGAATGATCGATGAGGTCGTGCGCTCGACGCCCGCCAGCGCGCCGATTTGGTCGATGACTTGGTCCATCTCTGCCACGGTCGCCGTTGCCGCGACGGCGATCAAATCGACGTCGCCGCTGACGGAATGCAATAGCCGCACTTGGCTGATCGCGGCCAGGGCGGCCGTGACCGCGCGCGTCTCCTTGGGCCCGACCTTGATCATCACGTGCGCACGTACCGCGCCAAG
>Ga0187857_10004468_pt1 | contig 10483 bp, 7 predicted proteins | sample June2016WEW_8_10_FD_132984 | JGI IMG/M metagenome (GOLD analysis project Ga0187857, IMG submission 132984) | Peatland microbial communities from SPRUCE experiment site at the Marcell Experimental Forest, Minnesota, USA - June2016WEW_8_100 | ecosystem: Environmental > Terrestrial > Soil >...
GATCTCCGCGTAGACAAATGGAATCGGGTCGAACCTGCCGGGCCAGTCGCTGCGGTTGTGTGGCCAGGCCAGCCACGTGGCTGCCATCGGCTCCCATTCGGCCGGCATGCGATAGTCGCGATCTGCGTGTGAGGACAATTCTGCAAGCTGTTTCATAACTCATTTCGGACTGGAGTTAATGGCGTTCCCTCAGCGGCTAAAGCCGGAGAATATGCGGTCAGGAAACGGCGCAGCTAAAGCTGCGCCCCTTCAAAACCGAGTTGTGAAACAGCTTGTAGGTTCGTGCCTCGTGAAAATTCGAATCCTAGTCGATCATTCGTTGCGTAATCGGCCCGTAGCTGTCGATGCGCCGGTCGCGCAGAAAGGGCCAATTCCGGCGCACATCTTCCATCTTCGCGGCATCGATCTCCCCAATCAAAATTTCTTCGCCGCCGTGCGACGCCTGGGCCAGCACGCGTCCGAAGGGATCGCACAGAAAAGAGCCGCCCCAGAACTCCAGGCCCGCTCCCGTTGCTCGATTTCCGCGGATGTCGCCATGCTCATGACCCACGCGGTTCACCGCGGCAACGTAGACCCCGTTGGCAATCGCATGTGCGCGCTGGATGGTTCGCCACGCGTCGTACTGCGTCTCGCCGAACTCCGCCTTCTCGGCTGGATGCCAGCCGATGGCCGTGGGGTAAAACAGCACTTGCGCTCCCTGCATGGCCGTCAGGCGCGCCGCTTCCGGATACCACTGGTCCCAGCAAATCAGCGTGCCGATGCGGCCCACGTCCGCGTCAAACACCTTGAAGCCGAGATCGCCGGGAGCGAAGTAATACTTTTCGAAGTAAAGCGGATCATCAGGAATGTGCATCTTGCGATAGATGCCGCGCAAAGCGCCATCTGGACCAATCACCGCGGCCGTGTTGTGGTAGAGTCCGGGGGCGCGCCGCTCGAAGAGCGAGACCACGGCCGTCACGCGCAGTTCACGGCAAAGATCGCTAAAGCGCACCGTCGTCGGCCCCGGGATCGGTTCGGCAAGATCGAACAGCGCCGCATCCTGGCGCTGGCAAAAGTATTGCGTCTGGAAGAGCTCTGGCAGGCAGATGACCTGCGCGCCGCGCTTGGCGGCCTCACGCACGTGCGCAACAGCACGCTCGAGATTTTCTTCCGGTTCAGGGCCGCACGCCATCTGCACCAGTCCGGCCTGAAACTTGTCGTGTGCCATGCATGGCCTCCGCTGCCAGCGAGTATTCGCTTCTAGCATAACAAACGAGTCTCTGGCTGGTGGAGACAAGCGGCAGGCTTTGGCGGACGCATGCTTGCATTTCACCTTGCCCTCACTGCTGGAAGCAATTTAGGCTTACGTTTCTACATACGGGAAATAAAAACAAGATTCCTCCCGCCGCGAGGTTGAAGCGGCAAGCGCAAAGAGGTGAGCACGTGAAGCACGGCAATCATGAACACCCGGAAGGCTCGGGAATCGAACGCGAACTGCATGACCCAATCAGCGATCAACTGGTCCCGCTGGAACCGCTCGACCTATCCAAGGTCCGCACAGTCGACGACTTGGTGCGCGCCATGGCGAAAACGGCGTTCACCGGACGCCAGGTGGGAGAAGCGGCCAATGTGCTGGAGGCCATGGCACGCGACAAGGATTGCTTCGTCGTGATGACGCTCGCCGGCGCCATGACGGTCGCCAAGCAGGGCTTGATTGTCGCCGAACTCATCGAGCAGGGAATCGTGAACGCTTTGGTTTCGACCGGCGCGCTGATGGCGCACGGCCTGGTGGAAGCCGCCGGCAAGTCGCACTTCGTTTACGACGCCAAGCTGAACGACGTGGAACTCTACGAAGCCGGTTACAACCGCGTCTATGACACGCTTGAGCCGGAAACCAACCTGAACTTTGTGGAGTCCATTGTCGCCGGCATTCTCGACCGCTGGGACGCCGCCGATGTCATGTGCTCTTACAAACTCAACCGTGAAATCGGCAAATACCTGCACGAGAACGTGCAGGGACGCGGCATTCTGAAGTCTGCCTACGAAAAGAACGTGCCCGTATTCGTGCCGGCCTTTACCGATTCCGAACTTGGCCTCGACATCGCTCTGCACAACCGCAAGCGTGCGAAGCAGAGCCGTCCGCTCATCCGTTTTGACCCATTTCTTGATCTCAACCACTTTGCCGAAACCTTGCTGGCGCAAAAGCGCCTCGGCATTTTCACCATCGGCGGCGGAGTGCCGCGCAACTGGTCGCAGCAGTTCGGGCCCTATATTGAACTGCGGCATCGCCGGGGCGGGGAAGACCTGCCCTTGAAGCGCTACCACTACGGCCTGCGCATCTGCCCGGAGCCCGTGTTCTGGGGCGGACTCTCCGGCTCGCCCTACAGCGAAGCGATCTCGTGGGGAAAGTTTGTGCCTCCCGCCGAGGGCGGCAAGTTCGGCGAAGTATTCCTCGATGCGACGGTCGGGCTTCCTTTAATCGTGGCTGCGGTGCTTGAACGGCTGCGAAAAGATCCGAACGGAGGACGCGAATAGTGTTCCTATAATTCCAATACTCAGAACTTCCCAAATGGTGCCCCACGTTCGCCCGATTTTGGCTAACGTGGGGTAGTTTCCTGGATTGCTCACCCACATCTGCTAACGGCAGCAGATATGGGGCACCGTCAAAAGAAAAAGTAGAGATGTCGGCCACCAGCCCGAATAGCGCTCGAAGTGGTGTTCGATTGGTGGCTCACATTTGCCAGCAGTTGGCTGATGTGGGTTCCGAATCATGTGCGAATATCGCGCAGCAAAAAGCTGCCGGGTATAACCGGCAGCTTAAAGCAGGCTCGAATCAATAAACGCTACTCGAAGATCAGGATGGCCGAGGCGATCACAGTGGTCCACAAGCCCTTTTTGTCGCCGACGGCCGACTGCGTACTGTTTGCGGTGCGCACGATCTTATTTGACATCCTGTAGACTTCTTTCTTTTCGTCCCAGGACTTGTCCGGATCGAATTCCACGTCCAGCGTGGTAGCAAGCATCTCCGCGGCCAGTTCCTCGGCATAGTCGCCTGCGACCTGGTCGGTTTCTCCAAACGAGTGGTGCTCGCTGAGATATCCATAGGTGCTGCGGTCGGCCGGCATTGCCAGTCCTATGCTGGAGGCGACCAACCGATGCGGTTCGCGCGTCGAGTTTTCGGCAACTACGGCGAAGACCACCTCGCCCGGACTCAAGTACTTCAATCCGTCTTTGCGGGGAATCAGCTTGCAGTTTGGGGGGAAAATGGACGAAACGCGAACCAGGTTCTGGGCTGCAATTCCGGCGTCGCGCAAGGCCAGCTCGAACGAGGTGAGCCGCTCCTTGTGTTTTCCCACTCCCTTGGTGAGGAATATCCGCTTAGGAACCATGTCTTTGGCCAATTCTTCTATGTCCTCCGGCGTCAGCCAACGGTATCACACGATGTTTCGACGATCTTTGAAAAGTAATTGAAAATACGGGTGGACGCAATCGGCTTTTGTGGTTGTCAGTGCCAAGGGCTGTCCCGTCGGTGCGAAAAAAGGGAAGAAATATGAGACGAACTACTTAGGCGCGCCGGCCATCTGCGGCGTTTTTTGTTTCACCGCAATCTCGATGAAGGCCAAGGCCGCCCGGCTCAGCGCCTTGTCCTTGCGGAATACCAGCGCCAGGTCGCGGGCAAGGCGCACATCGGCCAGCCGCAAAGAACTCAACAGTCCTGCCCGGACGTCGTTTTCCACATGCGAGTTGGCAATGAAGGCTATGCCCACGTTTGCGCCCACAAAGCGCTTGGTGAGTTCGCTGGAGTCCAATTCCATCGAGAAGTCGGGTTTCAGGCGGCGTTCGTCGAACAGCGTCTCAATCATGTCGCGCGTGCGGCCGATTTTCGGAACCAGCAGCGGATATTTTGCCACCTGCTCCAGCGTAACCGTCTTCTGCTTGGACAACGGGTGCCGGGGAGGAGCGATCACCACCATTTCGTCGCGATGAATCACAACCGTCGTCAGGCGCTTGTCGTTGACCGGCATTGAGACCACCCCAAAGTCGATGGTGTTGTCGATAATCGCTTCCAGAATCTTGGGGCTTTCCGAGCGCTTTACATTGACGGAAACGTCCGGATAGAGTTTTTTGAATTCGGCGAAAACCTCGGGGAGAATGTGCAGGCAGGTGCCTTCGTTGGCGGCCACCACTAATTCACCACGCGGCACGCGCTCCATCTCCGCCATCTCGGCAAGGATGTTGCGGCGGGCTTCCAGCGCCTCCTCCACGTACCTCAAGAACGCCTTTCCCGGGGCTGTCAGCGAGACCTTCCCCCCACTGCGGTCGAGAATCCTGGCTCCAATCTCCTCTTCAAGTGCCCGTATTTGCGCGGAAATGGCCGGTTGCGTGCGGAAGCGCTTCTCGGCCGCCCTGGAGAAACTAAGGTGGCGCGCGACCTCTACAAACGTTTCCAGTTGATCGAAGTCCATCGTCTGCCTAAGGTGCCGAGGGTAAGCCAGGGTCCTCGGCAAACCAGCCGCTGCCCGCTAAAACCGTGACTCAACTACTAGCAGGATCAACCGAGGAAGGCAATTCAGGATTTCACGGAAGTGCCTGATTCCTAAACCCAATGCCAGTGTAGTGGTTTTACGGCAGCAACGCCATAAAGCGAAGTTATAGGCACCATAAAAAGTATCGATTTCCAGCGCGGAATGCTGGGCTTTATCCTCCCAGCAGGTAGACAGCTTCAGTTTGGCTACGACGCCGATAAACATTTCAATCTACAGGGTTAAGCCCAGTGTTGCAGTGTGTTCCAGGTCTGCAGCGGGCAGAAATCCTTACCATCTGACGCGGTAAGCCGCTCAAAAGGAGCATCGATGGCAGATACTAAGGGTGATCCGAAAGCCGTTCTGGACTTTGCAAAGAAAAACAACGTTCAGATTCTGGACCTGCGATTCACCGACCTTCCCGGACTTTGGCACCACGTTTCCTACTCGATCGGTGAGCTTGATGAGGCCGTATTCGAAGACGGCTTCGGTATGGATGGATCCTCGATCCGCGGATGGGCGGCCATCCACGAAAGCGACATGCTGCTGATTCCGGATCCGACCACCTACCAACTCGATCCTTTCACCGAAGTCCCAACGCTTGTCATGATTGCCGACGTCCAGGATCCGGTCACCAAGCAGCGCTACGACCGCGATCCGCGTTACATCGCCAAGAAAGCGCAGATGTACCTGAACTCGACGGGCATCGCCGACACTTGTAACTTCGGCCCCGAGCTCGAGTTCTTTATTTTCGATAATGTCCGTTTCGATCAGCGCGAAAACCAGGGCTACTACTTTATTGATTCGGAAGAGGGACGTTGGAATTCGGGCCGTAAGGAAAACAACCTCGGCTACCGTCCACGCTACAAGGAAGGCTACTTCCCGGTGCCGCCGACCGATCACTACCAGGATCTGCGCTCCGAGATGATGCTGACAATGCAGAAGTGCGGCATCGAAGTCGAGTGCCATCACCACGAAGTGGCGACCGGCGGCCAGACCGAAATTGATATGAGGTTCTGTCCGATGGTAAAGATGGCTGACAACACCATGCTTTTCAAGTATGTCGTCCGCAATGTTGCCAATCAATATGGCAAGACCGTGACCTTCATGCCGAAACCGCTGTTCCAGGACAACGGCAGCGGCATGCACTGCCACCAGTCGCTGTGGAAGGGCGGCAAGCCGCTGTTCGCCGGCGACGGCTATGCCGGCTTCTCGCAATTGGGCCTGTGGTACATCGGCGGACTGATCAAGCACGGTTCGGCGCTGTCGGCGATCATCGCTCCTACGACGAACTCTTACAAACGCCTGGTTCCGGGCTTTGAAGCCCCGGTCAACCTTGCGTATTCGCGCCGCAACCGCTCGGCCGCTTGCCGTATCCCGATGTACTCGGCTTCTCCGAAGACCAAACGCGTTGAATTCCGCCCGCCCGACCCAAGTTGCAACCCCTACCTGGCGTTTTCCGCCATGCTGATGGCCGGACTTGACGGAATTGAAAACAAAATCGATCCGGGCCAGCCGCTGGATAAGGATATCTACGATCTCGGACCGGAGGAACTGAAGCAGGTTCCTTCCATGCCGGGTTCGCTCGAAAACGCTCTCGATGCGCTCGAAGCAGATCATCAGTTCCTGCTCAAGGGCGACGTCTTCACCGAAGACCTGCTGACGACGTATATCGACTACAAGCGCGCCAAGGAAGTGGATGCCATCCGTCTGCGTCCGCATCCCTACGAGTTCAGCCTGTACTACGACATCTAAGCAGCCTTTTCATTGACCTCCGAAGCAGTGCTCCGGGCCTGGCATTCAGCCAGGCCTTTTTTTTGCTGTGCAGGCAGATGCTAGGTGCCCCACATCTGCCGCAGTAAGCAGATGTGGGAGTATGGGGAGTTTATTCAGCAACCGCCGTCTTTCCTGGGGGTGACCGTCAGCCCGGCGATCACTCCGGAAGCGCCTGCGGTGAAACCACTCTAGTTGTGCCCCAGCGTGCTATCCTCAGCTAAAGAAAGCGTTTGAGTCAGCGGTCGGGAGCTGGATGTGCGCTGGCTGGAAGTGAGCGGGGAAGGGCTTGGCAGACCAATCACAAGCAGAAATCGCCGGCGAGCCGGAGTACCCGGCGGGCATGGCGGCGGTACGTTTCCATTCGCCGCGGGAGGCGCAAGCCAATTTCAGGCGCATTGCCCGGCGGGTGCCTGCCTCGTTGCTTCCGCCCCTGACGTTGTTGCTGGCCGAATCCCCGAATCCGGACGCCGCGCTGAACCTTTTTGAGCGTTTGGTGTATCCGGAGTCGTTGGATGTGATTCGCCCCCTGGAGCGGCATCCGCAGTTGCTGCACTATGCACTGGCGCTGTTTGCCAACAGTCAGTACCTTGGCGAGACCCTTATTCAGAATCCGGACCTTTTGCCGGGATTCCTGCGCGAAGATTCGCTTGGCCGCGTACAATCGGCCGAAGACTTTGCCGGCGCCTTCGCCCGCTTCCGTTCGCGTTCTTTCGAGACCGACACATCTCTGCTGCTCGCCCGCTTCAAGCGTCGTGAATACGTGCGCATCGTGTTGCGCGACATTCTCGGCATTGCCACGCTGGCCGAGATAACCGCTGAAATATCGGCCCTTACCGATGTGCTCATCGAAGAAGCGCTGCGCATCTGCGAGTCTCGCCTGCACAAGCGCTACGGCACGCCGCAGCACTACGATTCAGAGAACCGCCTGGTTGAAACTCGCTTTAGCGTACTCTCGCTCGGCAAGCTGGGCGGCAACGAGCTGAACTACAGCTCCGACATCGATCTGCTCTACATCTTCGAGGACGGGCGCGATGCCGAAACCACTTCCATCCCCGGCCGCGAGTTCTTTATCCGGCTGGCCCAGGAACTTACCGACGTGCTGGGGCAGATCACGCGCGAAGGTCCGGCGTTCCGCATCGATTTGCGGCTGCGCCCGCGCGGAAACGAAGGAGAGCTTGCGATTCAGCTCAGCCGCGCCCTCCAGTATTACGGCGAAGTGGCGCATGATTGGGAGTTGCAGGCGCTCATCAAGATTCGGCACTCGGCGGGAGACCAGCAACTAGCGCGCCGATTCATCCGCAAGGTGCAACCGTTTGTCTACCGGGGAGAAATCAATTTTCGCGCCATCGAAACCGCCCTGGAGTCGCTTGATAAGATCAAAAAGCGCTCCCGGCGCGGCATGGCTGGCCGGCGACTGGACTCCGCCATCGACGTCAAGCTTGGCCGCGGCGGCCTACGCGACATCGAGTTCCTGGTGCAGTGCCTGCAGCGCGTCTACGGCGGCGCCGAGCCGTGGCTGCACTCGGGCGGCACCTTGTTCTCGCTGCAAAAGCTGCATGACAAGGAACACCTCAGCGGCAACGATTTCCACATCTTGAGCGCCAGTTACACCTTTCTTCGGCAGGTGGAACACCGGCTTCAGATCTGGCTGGGGCAGCAGACGCATACGCTTCCCGCCGATGAGCGGCAATTGCAGGCAATTCAGCGCTCGCTGGTTGCCGAGACCCCGGACCGCGAACCGCGGCCGCTGGCCGAACTGGTGCGCGAGCACATGGAAAGCGTCGCCACAATCTACGAGCGCATAATCCATCAGCAGCAGACGGTACAGCGGACGGCGGCTTCGCCCGCGGAAGAGCATTCCGTAGCTGCCCGCCACTGGGCGGAGCAGAGCGACGCACAAATACTGACGCGACTTGCGGTCGATTCGCCTGGTCTGTTCGCGACCGCCGCCAGTTTGCCCGTTGGTTCGCGGGCGGGGCGCAACTTCTTTCGTGTCATAAGCGCGGCAATCAGCGAAGACGGCCGCTACGCGGCATTAATGAGGCATGCATCGCTGCTGGAGCGGGCTGTGCCCGTTCTTGCCGCCAGCAGGCTCGTAACCGATTCGCTGATTCGTCATCCTGAAGACATCGCCGAAGTAGCGCACGTGGGAGGTGAGCCGGATTCGACGACCGAAAGCCGCGTCGACAGCGCGGCTTCGTCCGGAGTTGCGGAGGCCGTCACGGAGTCGGCGGTGATGGCCAAACTTCGTTCGCAGTACCGGCGCCAGATACTACGGAGCTGCGTGCGCGACTTTCTGCGTCCGCAACCGGTATGGCAATCGCTGCAAGAGCTGACCACGGCCGCCGAAGCGGCCATACGCATTGCCTTGGCGGCCTCCGGCGCGCCGGAGGATTTCGCCGTGTTCGCGCTGGGACGCCTCGGCACCTCTGAATTTGACGTTTTCTCAGACGCCGATCTGCTGCTTGTGCGCGGCGACGAGGTGCCCCCCGAACAAGCCGCCAGCGCGGCTGCCGCGATCGTGACGCTGCTCAGTTCCTACACCAGCGACGGCATCGTTTTCACCGTTGACTTGCGCTTGCGCCCGCACGGCAGGCAGGGAGAAGTGACGACCAGCCCATCGCGGCTCATGCAGTATTTCCTCAACGAATCTCAGGCCTGGGAAGCGCTTTCCTATACCAAATTGCGCCACGTCGCCGGTTCCGCCCCGATTGCGGCCGAGGTCTTTGAGGCCACCCGGCATTTGCACCGGCGCTTTGCAGCCACTCCATCGTTTCGCCGGGAAGTGCGGGAGATGCGGTCTCGGCTGGAAACGAGCGTGGGCAAGGAGCATGATTTCAAAAAGGGCCGGGGCGGCTTCTACGACATCGATTTCATCGCGTCGAGCCTGACGGTGGAGCGGGCGGCAGCCGTTCCGGCGGCGGACATTATCGCGCGTCTGGAGGCTTTGAACCACGCAGGGATACTCCCGGCTTCCGAAGCTTCCGCCCTTCGCCATGCCGCGGAGTTCCTGCGAACACTGGAACATTGCCTCCGCATGGTCTACGGCTCGGCACGTAATACGCTTCCCGGCTTTGAGCCGGATCTGGAGTCCGTGGGCAAACTAATGCGCGCCAGCCTTGGCCGGGAACTGGCAGAGCCGTTGCCGCAAGCGCTGGAAAGGACCTGCATTGCGGTGCGGTCGATATTTGACCATATTTTAGTGGTGTAGGTTGCGCGCTCAGGTGATAAAGTTTCATCATCTGGTCGTAACGGGGTCTTCTCGTCAACTACTTATACGCTTCGGCTTTTTGACTGGAAACTGTGGCATGCGTTCGCTGTCCTGGGCGGCAGCGGTTCGGCCGATATCCGTTTAACTCAGGTTGTTCACGTAATTTCGGAGGGTGGCAAATGTCCAAATCGTCGTACAACGGTGTCAACTTACCGTCGACGGGTGAACCGATTACTTATCGCAATGGCAAGCTCGTAATTCCCAACCAGCCTATCATCCCCTACATTGAAGGGGACGGAACCGGCCGCGACATCTGGAAGGCTTCCGTGCGCGTCTTTGACGCGGCTGTCCAAACCGCCTACCAGGGCAAGCGCAAGATTTCCTGGTACGAGGTTTTTGCCGGCGAAAAAGCCATGGAAAAATTCAAAACCTGGCTGCCGGACGATACGGTCGAGGCTTTCCGCGACCTGCGCGTCGGCATCAAGGGCCCGTTGACAACCCCAATCGGCGGCGGCTTTCGTTCCCTGAACGTCGCACTGCGCCAGTTACTCGACCTCTACGCCTGCGTTCGCCCGGTGAAGTATTACCAGGGGATTCCCTCGCCCGTGAAGAATCCAGAGCGAATGAATGTTGTCATCTACCGCGAGAACACGGAAGACGTATATGCCGGCATCGAGTGGAAAGAGGGCACTCCGGAGTGCAAGAAACTGATCGATTACCTGAATACGGTAATGCTCGCCGGCACCAAGAAGCGGATTCGCGAAGACTCCGGCATTGGCATCAAGCCTATCTCGGTCACCGGCACCAAGCGTCTGGTGCGCAAGGCCATCGAGTATGCCATTGCCAAGCAGCTTAAGACCGTCACCCTGGTGCACAAGGGCAACATCCAGAAGTTCACCGAGGGAGCTTTCCGCGAGTGGGGCTACGAGCTGGCGACGCAGGAGTTCCGCGCCCAGACCATCACCGAGCGCGAGAGCTGGATTCTGGACAACAA
>Ga0187857_10004469_pt1 | contig 10483 bp, 10 predicted proteins | sample June2016WEW_8_10_FD_132984 | JGI IMG/M metagenome (GOLD analysis project Ga0187857, IMG submission 132984) | Peatland microbial communities from SPRUCE experiment site at the Marcell Experimental Forest, Minnesota, USA - June2016WEW_8_100 | ecosystem: Environmental > Terrestrial > Soil >...
ACTGGTGCGTTCCATGAGCTGGACCGCAATCGCGAAGTACTGCGCCAGCAGTTCGGGCGAAGGCAGGCGCCGCGCCACGGCACTGAGGCTTTGCAGCAGGGGCACGATGGCCGGGCCGTTGGGCGACTTCTGAAAGGCCTGTATCGCCCGATCCAGGGGCGCGAGCGAAGCCTCGCCGGCCGAGGCCGCGACGCTGGGCCAGATCTCGAGGAACACCAGCAATGGCTCGACGCCACGACCAAGTTTGCCGAGCCGACTTGCCTGCGCAAGATACGCATCGAGGCCGGTCGCGCTCAGCTTGCGCTGAGCTTCGTCAATGCACTCATCGAAGACGCCGTCGACGGCATCGAAGCGGCAATCGAGCCGGTCGCGCAACTTCTGGTGGCGCAGCGGCGGACGTTCTGCCGGCACCGCTCCCGACCTCGTGCCGTAGGTTGCGAAGGGCGTGGTCGGCGCACTCACGTCACAGGCACCTGAGGTCAGACGAGAACGGCGTCGATGGTGTGCTCCAGAGTCTCGCGGATCTCTGCGTCGTCGGTAATAGGACGCACCATGGCCATCCGGCAGGCGTCGCGCAACGCAACGCCTTGGCGCACGAGGTTGCCGGCGTAAACAATGAGACGCGTCGAGACGCCTTCGTCGAGACCGTGACCCTTGAGCCGGCGCGCGGCTGCGGCCACCTGCACCAGTGCGCCAGCATGATCGCTCGTGATGCCGGTCTCGCGCACGACGATCTCCGCTTCCAGCGCGGCCGCCGGGTAGTCAAAATCCAGCGCGACAAAGCGCTGCCGTGTCGAGGTTTTCAGATCCTTCATGAGACTTTGGTAGCCGGGGTTGTACGAGATGACCAGTTGGAAGTCCGGGTGCGCGCGCACCAGCTCGCCCTTCTTGTCGAGGGGGAGCGTACGGCGATAGTCCGTGAGCGGATGGATGACCACCGTAGTGTCCTGCCGCGCCTCCACGATCTCGTCCAGGTAGCAGATCGCGCCGTGACGCGCCGCCATCGTGAGCGGGCCATCCTGCCAGCGCGTGCCGCCGGGCTCGAGCAGGAAACGGCCGACCAGATCCGCCGCCGTCATGTCCTCATTGCAGGCGACCGTAACCAGCGGTCGACCGAGCTTCCAGGCCGCGTGCTCGATAAAGCGCGACTTGCCGCAACCGGTGGGTCCCTTCACCATCACCGGCAGGCGCGCGGCATACGCAGCCTCGAACAGCGCGATCTCATCACCCTGCGGCGCGTAGTACGGCTCATCCGTAATACGCCAATCGTCAAGTGAACTCATGAGCACCTCTGGTTCGTCCAATATGTCGAACCGCGCAACCGCCGGGCAGTGAAATCGAGCGCGCCGATCGCCTTGAGATCGGCCGCGAGTCCGTGCACATACTAGCATTACAAGGCGCAGCGTTCGACGTCGAGTAGGCGACGCTTGGTCCTCGGCAAGAGCGCCGCTACGGTTCGCGAATGAGGGTGAGTCCCTCGCCCTCCGCGGAAATGATGAGCTGCTGGCTCGCCACCCATGCCTCCACGACCTGCTGCTGGCCGGTAATATCGGATCGTAGACGTCCGTTGACATCGACCGACCACCGGCCGAGCTTCTCACGTCCAAGGACCCTCATCGTTACTGTGCCGTCAGCCGAAAACTTAGCGGTCACGACTCCGTTGCTCCACGTTCCGACGATCGCTTCGCGCAGCGGACGCGGATCGCGAGCCTCTGGAGTCGGGACTGTCGGTTGCGCGAAGGCGGCCTTCGTGGCATTGCCGATTCCAACCATATTCGCGCGAGCTTCGTTGCGCATGCGCCGGTCGTGGGACATGACTGCCGTACCGAGGCATCGGGCGATGTCCTGTACTGTCGCGCTTTGCTGCGTCGGGCGGTCCGGCAAGCGCTCCAGGTTCACCACTTTCCGGCTGTACGGCAGGAAATACAATCGAACGTAGCCGGCATCCGGCGCCGCGTCGAACGTCATCGGCATGACATTGAAGCTGCTGTCGCCCACCTCGAGGTAATATAAGTCGAGGTTTCCTTCCCCCGGAATGGAGACGCGACTCTTGCCGATGGCCCCTTCTTTGGAATCGACGCGCATGCGCCTCAAGTCGCGAGTGAGTGCGTCGCCGCCGCTGATGGAGCGCACGACGAGGAACGCGGCGATCGCGAAGCATATGACGTTGATGAGCACTCCCGAGACCGCAGACAACGTCGGTGCGGCATAGAAGTCGATCAGCAGCGCTCCCGCTGCCAGCAATCCAGCGGTGCTCAGCGCACTCTTTCGCCGATACCGGGACAGGCCGCGGAAGCCGCTTAGCTGCATGTCTGTCAGCTCGCCGCGGCGGTTTGCCTCGAGCGCATCGGGCGGGAACGGGTTCACTGCCAACTCAGGGCTTTCTCAATGGCGAGCGCCTGCGCGGCTCGGTGCCGGCGCGTCACCCCAGCCAGCGGCCAAAAAAGCGGAAGCTGCGGTCCCAGGCTTGTTGCGACCAGACGGGGTCGTACTGGGTCGCGGGGATGCGGCCCGGCCCGACGGCGGTCTCGTTGGCGAACGCATGGTGGGCGAGGTAGCGGTGGAAGTCGAAATTCACGTCGGCGGCGCGCAGCTTGTCCTGCAGCTGATCGACGGTCGCAATCGGGAAGAATTCGTCTTGCGTGGCCCAATGAGCCTGCAGCGCCGCTTTGATCTTGGTCGCGTTGATGTATTCCAGCGGCGGGCAGCCGTACCAGACGACGCCGGCGTCCACCTCGGGGGCCATGCACAAAGTCAGCATCGTCAACGCACCTCCCATGCAAAAGCCGGTGATGCCGACCTTGCGGCTGCGCGTCTTCAGAAACTGCACGGCCCCACGTATGTCCTGGGAGGCTGCATCGCCGAAATTCAGGCCCGTCATCAGATGATGCGCTTCCTCGGCCTCGACGGTGGATTTGCCGCGGTAGAGATCGGGCACGAGGGCGACATAACCCGCGCTCGCCAGGCGCTCGGCGACACCACGGATTTGGTCGTTGACTCCCCACCACTCTTGGATGACGACGATTGCAGGTGCATCGGCAGCGTGCGCCGGTTCGGCGAGATAACCCTGAACCGTTTTCCCGTCTGGACGATTGAAGGTGGCTGTCGTTCCCATGGTGAGATTCCTTGATGAGGTAGATCCATACATGAAGCAGGAGGCGCGCCAATCCAAGCTGCTGAAACAAGCGAGAGCGTAACCGGGTCCGCGGGCGCAAACAACCGCCGCCGGTTAGGCCCTGCGCAGCCGGCGGCCGGTAGGCTCATGATCACGGTCGGCATCTATGTTGCGCGGCGACGATAAGTGCCATGATTCGCGTTGCCCTGCAGCGACTGAATTGGCAGAGGGAAACCGTGATGTTGTCTGGCGTCGTGCGTGCACTATGCGTGGTCGGCGCGCTTCTCGCGTGTACAGCGATACGAGCGGAAGACGGTTATGACCTCTGGCTACGCTACCGAGCGGTGGAGACGCGGTGGCTCGAGGCATACCGGAAATCAGCCGTCGAAATTATCGCTGCCACGCCGTCCGCGACGCTCGAACTCGCAAAGTCCGAGTTGGTCCGCGGCCTCGGCGGACTCTTGGGAACTGCACCCGCAATTGCATCAATTCCAACGAAAGACGGTAGCGTCATCATCGGAACACCAAGATCGTCGCAGCTGATTGGTCGGCTGCATCTGGATTTGGAACAATTGGGCGCGGAAGGTTACGTCATTCGCAGCCTCATCTACGGAGGGCATCGGGTTATCGTCATCGCCGCAGACCAGGATATTGGCGTGCTGTACGGTACGTTTAACTTTCTGAGATTGCTGCAGACTCGCCACACTCTACAGAATCTACGGTTGTCGTCCACTCCGCGCATCGGGCGTCGCGTTCTCGATCACTGGGACAATCTAGATCGAACGGTCGAGCGCGGTTACTCCGGCGAGTCAATCTGGGACTGGCACAAGCTTCCCGACTACCTGGATCCTCGCTATACCGACTACGCCCGCGCATGCGCCTCGCTCGGGATCAACGGCACCGTACTCACGAACGTCAATGGCAGCGCGGTCAGTCTCACGCCACCGTATCTGCACAAGCTCGCGGCTCTCGCCGATTTGTTTCGCCCTTACGGACTGCGTGTGTATCTGACGGCCCGCTTTACTGCACCCATCGAAATCGGCGCGCTCAACACCGCAGATCCTCTTGACCCCGCCGTCCGCAGCTGGTGGCGCGCCAAGGCCGATGAGATTTACGCGCTCATTCCGGACTTCGGGGGCTTCCTCGTGAAGGCCCATTCCGAGGGGCAACCTGGTCCTCAGGATTACTCCCGCACGCATGCGGACGGCGCCAATATGCTTGCAGACGCATTGGCGTCGCATGGCGGGATCGTGATGTGGCGTGCATTCGTCTACTCTCAAGATCTAGCCGACGATCGCGCGAAAAAAGCGTTCAGGGAATTCGCGCCGTTGGATGGGAAATTCCGGCCCAACGTCATGCTACAGGTCAAGAACGGCCCCATCGACTTCCAGCCCCGTGAGCCGTTTCATCCGCTGTTCGGTGCAATGCCGAAGACTCCGATGATGCTGGAAGTGCAGATCACGAAGGAATATCTCGGCTTCGCGACTCACTTGGTCTATCTCGGGCCATTGTTCGAAGAGGTACTGCATTCAGATACCTACGCACGAGGCGAGGGTTCGACGGTGGCAAGGGTGATCGACGGCTCGTTGTTCGGGAATTCGAATACCGGCATCGCGGGCGTTGCCAATATCGGCTCGGACCGGAATTGGACCGGCTCCCACTTCGACCAGGCCAATTGGTTTGCCTTTGGCAGGCTCGCTTGGGATCCGACGTTGAGGTCTCGCGACATTGCTGAAGAATGGGTCAGGGTCACGTTCTCGAACGATCCCGGCTTCGTTGCGTCGGCGGTGGAGATGATGATGGGATCGCGTGAAGCGGCGGTTGATTACATGACCCCGCTTGGATTGGCTCATCAGATGTCTGCATCGCATTACGGACCGGCCCCCTGGCTTACGGGCAGACCGCAGGATGATTCGACGTCGACGTATTTCAATCGTGCGGACGCGCAGGGTATAGGATTCGACCGGACGGCCGCCGGCAGCAACGCGCTCGCTCAATACGCACCGGCGGTGGCGGCCCGATTTGCCGACCTCGATCAGATTCCCGAACGCTTGCTGCTCTGGTTCCATCATGTTCCATGGGACCACCAAATGAGGTCGGGCCGAACGGTGTGGGACGAACTCATCATCGACTACACCCGCGGCGTTCGAACAGTCGCCAACATGCGCCACACTTGGTCGGGGCTTGCGAGATGGGTGGACTCCGAACGCTTTGCACAGGTCAGCGCATTCCTGGCTATTCAGGAGCACGAAGCAAAATGGTGGCGCGATGCGAGCATCGCGTACTACCTGACACTTTCGCAGCGGCCGCTTCCCGCGGGATACGAGGCTCCGGAACACGCGCTGCAGTACTACGAGGCTTTGTGCTTTCCCTATGTTCCGGGAACTGCACCCGGAGCCTCGCCCGTATGCAAGTAACCCCCCGGTTCAGGCCGGCGCGGGCATTCCCCGCTCTCGGAAATCGCGTCATGGACGCGCGTGGCCACTCACTCAGACCAGGTAGAAAGGATTGAAACTGGCCGGAGCTTTTTTCAAATCCTCAAAAAGTTCCGGATTATCTCGCTTGAATTGCTGCATGCGCGACAGATTACTCTCGCCGCCCTTAGCCGGCTGATTCAGGAACACCCGAGCATCTTCCTGGTTGGACGGAAGCGGCGTGAATCCGTGGTGGTCGGCGCGCAATCCGGGCCGCTTCAATTCCGACCGATAGACGTTTGACACCACGATGGCCATGAATTCCTCGACCGTGTCCATGAGGGGCGAATCGGCGGGTTTGTGTTGGTCCGTCGTCCCGCGAATCTGCCTCAGGCCGTGCACCATTTCGTGCAGCAGGATCTCGTCCTTGCCGACGCCAGGCGCTTGTTTGAAGTCCGCCGGTTTCGCGATGAAACCCACGCCCGCCACGGTTGCGGCATTCCACATGCTGGGATTGAACCGCACCAACGCGTTGTTGCCTACGGACTTGGCCACGACCTGGTCCATATTGACCGGGCCCGGGCTGTCGTCGATCTTCGGCACGAACACGGAACCAGACGTTGCGTTGAAGCCCTGCCATCCTCGGGAATCAAGGTAGGGCAACTCGTTCCACGGAATGACCAGCATGGTCTTGTGTGTGCGCCAAATGTCCTTGATCAGGGCCCAGCCCGTCCAACTCCAGCGTAGCCGCGACAGCAGCAGCATGACATCCGTTTCATAACCGTCGACCTGCATTTCGTTGGAATCCGGCGGGCCGCTCTGTCCCTTTGGCTTTGGCGTATAGCTAATGATAGTGCCGGTGACTACGATGTTTCTTGCGTCAGCAAATCTAATCATTGTCCAGCCTCCTTGCTCGACTCCGTCCATCGAGTCGACGCAAAAACCTTCGACCCCAATACAAAGTCTAGCGCAAGGCTTGAGATTTTCAAGAGAATCGGCACCGATCGCCGGGGGTTGCTGTGCAATGCGATCACTCCAGACGTATCCGCGCGGCGAGACCGCCGGCGAGGCGCGCGGTGAAGGTCGGCGCGACAGAAAATCCTACAGTGGATTCGGGAATGCTATTCTTTGATACGTCCATTATGAAAACATCCATCGTGGTTTTACTGCTGCTCGCATCGAGCGCCGTCGCGAAGCCGGTGACCGTGCCGGAGCTCTTGACGGATTCCCGCCCGCAAGACTGGCGCTCGCCCGATCCCGACAACACGCTCTATCTGGAGCTGCCGGGCGGACGAGTCGTCATCGAGCTCGCGCCGCGGGTTGCGCCTAAGCATGTCGCGAATATCAAGGCGCTCGCGCGGGCGCACTATTTTGACGGCCTGGCGATCGTGCGCGTGCAAGACAATTACGTCGTGCAGTGGGCGGATCCGGACCATCGTCGCCTCGTTCCGGCCGGTGTGACCATGGTGGCACCCGAGTTCACCGCGGAAGCGAGTGCCAACCAACGCTTCGAGCCCTTGCCGGATCGTGATGCCTATGCACCGGAGGTGGGATTTCTCGACGGCTTCCCCGCTGCGCGCGATCGGCGCTCACGCACCGTCTGGTTGGCGCATTGCTACGGCACGGTCGGCGTCGGACGCGACGATCCGCCGGAGAGCGACGGCACCGAGATGTATGCGGTGATCGGCCATGCGCCGCGGCAGCTCGACCGCAACGTTGCGCTGGTCGGACGAGTTCTCAAGGGCATGGAGCTGCTCTCCAGCCTACCGCGTGGGACCGGCGACATGGGGTTCTACGTAGCGCCGCAGTCGCCGATTCCGATCGTCTCGATGCGCGTCGCGTCGGACTTGCCTGAGGCCGAGCGCACGCCGATCGAGGTGCTTCGCACCGAAAGCGCCGTATTCCGTGCAATTCTCGAGCAGCGGCGCAATCGGCACGAGGACTGGTTCAAGTTCAGTCCTGGGCACATCGACATCTGCAACGTCCCGTTGCCGGTTCGCGCCACCCCGTCGGCCAGCCGCTAGGCACTTGAGCCAGCCGATGGCACCGATCGGCGAGCGGGCCGGCGCCCGCGGTGATTTCCGTTGGAGCGACGCGTCCGAGAGTTTGACGATCACGAACGGCAGCAAATCGGATATTGAATTCGTAGAAATCGAGATTCAAATAGGAGCGCTAATCACGAAGATCTCGTGTTGAAACTCGCTCCGGGGCAGCCATCAATTGGCGTCCGCCTATTCTGCGGCATTGTACTTCGTGAGGAACTTTTCCATCGCGTCGAGCAAGGCAACGCGATCATCCTGGCGCGTGAAGTAGTGATCGGCAAGAGGCAACAGCAGCAGATCGACGTTCTTGCGCGCCTTATTCAAGCGATCGTACATATTGGATGAATGCACAGACGGGACCGTGACGTCCTTCTTGCCGTGAATGAGCAGAAGCGGCGTCTTGATGCGCTCCACGGCATTGATGGGCGAGACAGCATCAAAGTCCGGGGTCATGCGCTTCCAGGCGTCGCTAAACTTGCCTGCCTGCATGTCGTAAGCGAAATCGTTGACCTCACGCTTCAAACTGGAGACACCGGCGATGGAAATTGCGCAACGGTAAAGATCCGGGTCCTTCGCGATGCCCCACATCGCCGCATAACCGCCATATGAGGCGCCAATAATGCACACGCGCGCCGGATCGACGATGCCTCGGGCGATCGTCCACTTCACGCCGTCGGTAATGTCGTCCTGCATTGCGATTCCAAGCTGACCATCGCCTTTGCGCAAGAACTCGGTGCCGTATCCGGTAGAGCCGCGAAAATTGGGCTGTAATACGGCGTAACCGCGATTGGCGAGGAACTGCTGCCAATAGTCGTACTCGAGGGTATCCTGCGCCCACGGCCCGCCATGCGGCATGACTACCAGCGGCAGGTTGTGCGGATCCCGTCCCACCGGCAGCGTCAGCAAGGCCTCGACATCGAGATCATCGCGCGCCTTGTAAGCGACAACGGTCACGGGCGCTAGATGCCGCGCGCCGATCAAGTCGTTTGCATACGCAATCCGCTGCATTTTGCCGGAGTCCGTGCTGTAGAAGTAGATGGAACCCGGCGTGTCGGGTGAGCTGGTGCGAATGAGCATTCGCGTGCGATCTTCGCTCATGCTCTCGATGCTGACCGTGGCATTTGGCACCGCCTTATCGAGCTGCGATTGGAGCTCCGCGAGTTTGGGGTCAAACCAATGAACGCGACCCTTGAGCGCCGAGGTGGAAACTCCCAGCAAGCTCGCGCCGTCGCGCGAAACTATCGTCGCATCGACTCCCCCGGAATCCGGCACGTATACCGCGCGCACCTCAGCCTGAGTTGCGAGATCGTATTCATAGATCGATGACATACCTCGATCATCATCGTGGATCACCAGTGCGTGTTCGCTTTGCGGGAGAAACATGAATGGAACGGTCAGAAGTTCGTTTTTGCGGGCATCCGCACGATCGATGGTACGAAATGCCTCGACACCGCCTCGCGAACGATAGAGAAGGCGTGAGGTGCGTGTTGAAATCCATCGGCACGCCAGCGGATAACGAAGTGTCGATTTATACGCTCGATGGGGGCGCTCCGCCTCGAGGCGACGTCCGCCGTGACTCCATCATGCGCCGGAGTCGTGGGAGCCGGGTCAATCCGATGAGCGAAATGATCCAAACAACACCAAGGAACCAATACCGCTCTGGCGTGGGCTCGATAAGAAGCAAAACTGTTGCGGCCAAGAGATTCAGCAAAAAAATTGCGATCAGCGCGAGTACGATCAGGTAGCCCCACGAGGGCTGTCCTTTGCGCCGATCGTCATGTGTCATGTTTTGGTTTGTCACAGCGCGATCCAAGGTAATTCAAAAAACCTGCGAGACGACACAAGCGCCCCTATAAGACGCGACGAGCAGGCCCCATGGAATCCGCGCACGCGTCGCTCCCTCTCGAGTGCAATTAAACACTTACAGCTAAGTCCGTCAAACGCCGGCAGCGGAAAGGTCGGATGGCTGCGGGGCGATGAATTGCGATTGACGGCGAAAGGTAAGCTCCCGCCCAAGGCAGGCACCCAAGACGGGGTACATCGCGGCCCGCGAGATGAGTAATATGATGAGGTAGCTCCGATGATTGGAGCGTCGCGCCGTAGGTCCATGAAAATCAAGGCGATCATAACCGGCGCAACAGGCATGGTCGGAGAAGGGGTCCTTCTCGAGTGCCTGAAGCACCCCGGTGTAGAAGAGGTCTTGGTCGTCAATCGAAAGCCGGGTGGGATTTCGCACCCCAAGCTGCGTGAGATTATTCATTTGGATTTCTTCAATCTAGCGCCCATCGAGCAACAACTGACCGGATTCGACGCGTGCTTTTTTTGCATGGGCGTATCGTCCGTGGGCATCAGCAGAGAACAATACAAGCGCATTAGCTACGATCTCACGCTGAACGTGGCGCAGCTTCTACGGAAATTGAATCCCGCGATGCGCTTTTGCTACGTAACGGGCGCAGGTACCGACAGTAGCGAACAAGGACGCATAGCCTGGGCGCGCGTCAAGGGCGCCACCGAAAATGCCTTGATCCGCCTGTTCGATCAGGCCTATATGTTTCGCCCCGGCTTCATGAGACCCACGCCGGGCCAGAGAAATGCGAAAAGGTATTACCGGTTTCTTGCCTGGCTATATCCGATCGGCAGGTCGATTTACCCGGCGGGGTTTTGCACCTTGCAGGAAGTGGGGCTGGCCATGATCGAGGTCGTTCGCAACGGCTATCCCAAGAAAATTCTGGAAGTGAAGGACATTGTCGCCGCCGCAGGGATCTAGCGTATGCGCGCAAGGCACGGCCTCTAGAGCGTGGCGAGAGCCCCTCCAACGTGGGCAAGGTCGAACGCGGCGCGCGCCGCCCCGCTTTTCGGATACGGCCTCGACCAATGGCGAATTCTCGATCTCCGGCGGAGGCCATCGAAGG
>Ga0187857_10004477_pt1 | contig 10474 bp, 8 predicted proteins | sample June2016WEW_8_10_FD_132984 | JGI IMG/M metagenome (GOLD analysis project Ga0187857, IMG submission 132984) | Peatland microbial communities from SPRUCE experiment site at the Marcell Experimental Forest, Minnesota, USA - June2016WEW_8_100 | ecosystem: Environmental > Terrestrial > Soil >...
CCGGGCCCCGGCTGTCCCCGCGGCGCCAGCCAGTGTCCGGAGGGCCGGCTCATTGACCGGGGCGCGGGTCCGCTTCTAGGCTGCCGGGCTGGCGGCGGGTCGTCCCGCCATCGAGCGGAAGGCTGATCATTTGCGCTGGACCGTCCACGGCAGCCGTGATGTCTACGCCAGCGAGTGGGTCAGGGTGTCCCTCGACGATGTTGAGATCCCCGGCGCTGAGCGGATCGAGCATCACGTCGTCCACTTCCCGCGCTCGTCGGTGACGGGCGTGGTGACCGACGGAAACGACCGGGTCCTGCTGATCTGGCGGCACCGGTTCATCACCGGCGCGTGGGGATGGGAGGTGCCGGCCGGGTGGGCTGAGCCAGGCGAGGATCTCGCCGATGCGGTCAGGCGCGAGATCGAGGAGGAGACCGGCCACCGCCCTGGCCCGGTCTCGGTCATGACCGAGTACAACGCCCTGAGCGGGATCAGCGACATGCAGTTCACCGCCTTCCTGGCCACCGGCGCCGCGCGCATCGGGCCGCCCAGCGATCCCGGCGAGTCCAGCCGGGTGGAGTGGGTGCCGCTGAGCGAGGTACCCGGGCTGGCCGCGCGCGGGCAGATCCAGGACGGTCCGTCGCTGACCGCGCTGACCTACTACCTGGCCGTGGCACGCCACCGCTGATCCGGCGGGCCTGGTGTCCGGCGGCCTGGTGTCCGGCGGCCCTGGTGGTCCGGCGGCCCTGGTGGTCCGGCGGGCCTGGTGGTCCGGCGAGCAGCCAGCCGGAACCCGCCTGGTCCTCGGATCCCCGGTATCCGCCGCGGCGCTCAGCCGCGCAGCCGCAGGCCGCGCGGGGTGGGCCGGAAGCCGGCGCTCTCCAGCGCACGGGCGAGCGGTGAGTCGTACACGGTGCTGCCGTCGGCCCGCTCGACGGTCAGCCGCCCCAGCGCGCCAGCCCGGACGGCGGCTGCCAGCGCGGCCGCGGCCGGATCGAGCAGCGCCGGGTCACTCGTCCAGGACAGCAGCGTCTTGCCGCCCCGCTCGACATACAGCACGAGCTCGCCGTCGGCGAGCACCACGAGGGCCCCGGCCTTGCGGCCGGGCCGGTGCCCGCCTGGCGTCTCGTCCGGCCGGGCCGGCCACGGCAGGGCGGCTCCGTAGGCATTAGCCGGATCGGCAGCGGCCAGCACGATCATCGGGCGGGCCGGGCGGCTGGGCGGCTCAGCCGCCGGGCCCCTCATCCAGATATCCGCGGTCGCGCCGTCGGCGGGCGTCCTGATGCGCTCTGACCGGCCGCCGCCCGGCCGCCGGCCGGCCACGGTCCCGGCTGGCGAGCTCCAGGCGGCCGGGCTGGTGCCCGCCGACCTCCAGGTGGCGGCGCTCGCGGCCGCCTGGCCCCCGGCCGCCGAGGCCGGGGGGGCGGCAGCCGGGGGCCCGGCGTCCTGGTCCGCCGGCAGGGCATCGGCGAGCGCCCGCATCCGGTCCACGGCGCCGGTCAGCGCGAACTGCGCCGCGCCGAGGCCCTCGACGAAGTAGCCGCGGCGGCACTGGCCGCTCTCCTCCATGGCCCGCAGCACCGGGTACAGCGCGCCGAACCCGCCGGAGACGCGCTCGGAGCCGGTCGCGCCCCTGGTTACGATGCCGTGCCGGTCCAGCAGCGTCAGCGCCAGCGCGTGCAGGCGGCGGGTCTGATCTGGCTCCCGCGGTGGCAGCAGGGACCACCGGCCGCTGACGGTCGGCGGCCCGCTGCGGCTCGGCAGCACGGCCCGGCCGTAGCCGCGGTGCCGCATCGCCGCCCGGCCGGGACGCCTGGCCATCGGGGCGCCGCCTCCGTAGGGCGCGGCGCCGCGCCCGTCGGTCCCGTGCGGCCCGGCCCGCTCGCCGCCCGCCTCGGTGACGGTCCTGGCCGTCCCGCTGGTCGGCGCCGCCGGGCGGCCGCTGCCCAGGACCGTCCGCAGCGGCGCGAGCGTGTCGTTCGTCAGCCGACCGGCCCAGACCAGGTCCCAGATCGCGGCGGCTACGGCCTGATCGGTCGCTGCGCCTGCCCCCCCGGCCGCCCGGCCGGCCGGCCGGCCAGCCGCGTCCGTGGCCAGTCGTGCCGCGGCCCGGTCGGCGAGCGCCCGGAAGAACAGCGCGCCGCCGCCGTCCAGCACCGCCAGCACCGCCTCATGCACCGGGGTCACGGTGATCTCGCCGGGCTCGGGGAGCAGCAGCGACGCGGTCACCGCGGGCGCGAGCACGAGCCAGCCGTCGCCGCCGGGCAGGCCGCCCGCGCCAGACCAGACCACCTCGCCGGCCGCGGTGAGCTCGTCCAGCAGCGCGGCGGAGTAGCCGGGCACCCGGCCGGGCAGGACCAGGGTTTCCAGTGCCGAGGCCGGGATCGCGGCCCCGGCCAGCTGCTCGATCACGTCATAGACCTGATCGGGCCCGGCGGCCCGGCCGCGGCGGCCGTCGCGGCCGGGCTCGGCAGCGACCTGCCCGGCATGCTGCCAGGCGGGCAGGAACGCGGCGAGCGCACGGGGCAGCGCCGGCTCGACCTCCTTGCGCAGCCGGGCCAGGCAGCGCCGGCGCAGCAGCCGGAGCACACCGGACTCGCACCACTCGGTTCCCCGGCCGCCAGGACGGAACTCGCCCTCAGCGACCGTGCCCTCCGCGGCCAGCCGGTGCAGCGCGCCTGTCACCACCGCGACGCCCAGACCGTATCGCTCGGCGAGTGCCGCGGCGGTGAACGGGCAGTGCGTTCGGGCGTACCGCAGTACCAGGTCGCGGATCGGATCGGGCACCGGCTCGGTGAAGGCCTCGGGCACGCCGGGCGGCAGGGCGACGCCGAGCGCGTCCCGCAGCCGGCCCGCATCCTCGATGGCCGCCCAGCGCTCCTGCCCGGCGATCCTGACCTGCAGCACCCGGCGCTGCGCAGCGAGGCTGGCGACCCAGCTGGCGGCTTCCTGACGGTCAGCGCACCGCTCGATGATCTCGCCGGTGGTGAGCGGCCCCAGGGCCCGGAGCAAGTCAGCCACGCCCTCGGCGTCGCGGCAGGCGCGGCCGGGCGCCAGCCGCTGGAGTTCCCGTTCTGTCTCGTCCATGACCGCGGGATCCAGCAGCTCCCGCATGTCAGCCTGGCCGAGCAGCTCGGCCAGCAGGCTGGAATTCAGGGCCAGCGCTTGCGCGCGGCGCTCGGCCAGCGGCGCGTCACCCTCATACATGAACGCGCCCACGTAGCGGAACAGCAGCGAGCGGCTGAACGGCGACGGGGCCGGCGTCTCGACATCGACCAGCCGGATCCGGCGCGCGGCCAGGTCGCGCATCAGGCTGACCAGCCCTGGCACGTCGAACACGTCCTGCAGGCACTCGCGCAGCGTCTCCAGCACGACCGGGAACGACCCGTACTGGCTGGCCACGGCCAGCAGCTGGGCTGATCGCTGCCGCTGCTGCCACAGCGGCGTCCGGCGGCCCGGCTGGCGCCGCGGCAACAGCAGCGCACGCGCCGCGCACTCGCGGAACCGCGCGGCGAACAGGGCGGAGGCACCAAGCTCGGCCGTGATCAGCTGCTCGACCTCGTCGGGGTCGAGCAGGGCGATCCCGGCCGGCGGCGGGTCGTCCGCGTCGGGGACCCGGATCACGATGCCGTCGTCGGTGTGCACGGCCTGCACGTCCATGCCGGCGTAGCGCTCCCGCAGCCGGGCCGCGATGGCCAGCGCCCAGGGCGCGTGCACCTGCGCGCCGTACGGGCTGTGCAGCACCAGCCGCCAGTCGCCCAGCTCGTCCCTGAACCGCTCCAGCACCAGCGTGCGGTCATCGGGCAGGTAGCCGGTCGCCTCCCGCTGGCTGGCCAGGTAGGACACCATGTTCGATGCGGCCAGCTCGTCCAGTCCGTCGGCGCGCAGCCGGGCCGTCGCATCCGGCTCGGAAACGGCGCCGAGCTCCCGGCAGTAGGCACCGATCGCCGCACCGAGCTCGAGCGGGCGGCCCGGTGAGTCCCCGTGCCAGAACGGAAGCCTGCCGGGCTGGCCGGGCGCCGGGGTGACGAGTACCTGGTCGGCAGTGATGTCCTCGATCCGCCACGAGCTCGCGCCGAGCACGAAGATGTCCCCGACGCGTGACTCGTAGACCATCTCCTCGTCCAGCTCGCCCACGCGGCGCGAGTGCCGCCCGGACCTGTCCCGCTGGCCGCCGGCCAGGAACACGCCGAACAGGCCCCGGTCGGGGATCGTGCCCGCGTTGCTGACGGCCAGCCGCTGGCCGCCTGGCCGGCCGTGCAGCATGCCGGTGGTGCGGTCCCAGACCAGCCGCGGCCGCAGCCCGCCGAAGTCCTCGCTCGGGTACCGGCCGGCCAGCATGTCCAGCACGGTCTCCAGGATGGGCCGGGTCAGCCCGCTGAACGGCGCGGCGCGGCGCACCGCCTGCTCCAGCTCGCCGACCTCCCAGTCGTCCATCGCGGTCATCGCCACGATCTGCTGGGCCAGCACGTCCAGCGGGTTTCGCGGCATCCGCAGTTGCTCGATCTGGCCGCCGCGCATCCGCTGGGTCACCACCGTGGCCTGCACGAGGTCGCCCTGGTACTTGGGGAAGAACACGCCGCGGGAGACATCGCCGACGTGGTGGCCGGCCCGGCCGGTGCGCTGCAGGCCGCTGGCCACCGACGGCGGCGACTCGACCTGGATGACCAGGTCGACGGCGCCCATGTCGATGCCGAGCTCCAGGCTCGAGGTGGCCACGACGGCGGGCAGGTGGCCCGCCTTCAGCGCATCCTCGATCTGATTGCGCTCCTGCCGTGAGACCGAGCCGTGGTGTGCGCGCGCGACGACCGGCGCCGCTCCGGATCCGCGGCCGGCCCCGCCCATCAGCTCGGCCGGGATCCCGGCGTAGCTGTCCCCGGCGCCGTCGCCGCGGGCCATCTCGGCCAGCTCGTCATCGACGGCCTGCTCCTCAAGCCGCTCGGCCGCGAGCTCATTCAGCCGGGCGCAGAGCCGTTCGGCCAGCCGCCGCGAGTTGGCGAAGACGATCGTGGAGTGGTGGCTCTCGATCAGGTCGAGCACCCGCTCCTCGACGTGCGGCCAGATCGAGTGCTGCCGGGCGGGATCGCCGGAGCCAGGGGAATTCAGGTCCGCGCCGCCCGGCTCGCCGCCCTGGCTCGCCGCCGCGCCGCCGCCCTGGCCCGCCGCCGCGCCGCCGGGGGCCGCGGCCGACAGCTCCAGGTCGGCCATGTCCTCGACCGGTACGACGATGCGCAGGTCCAGCTGCTTCTCGCTAGGCGGCTGCACGATGGTCACGGGCATCGCGCCGCCGAGGAAGGCGGCCACTTCCTGCGGCGGCCGGACCGTGGCGGACAGCCCGATCCGCTGCGCCGGGCGTCCCCTCGCCGCTGCCGAGCCGCCAGCGTCCGCGCCGCCGCCGCGCGCGCTCCCGTCGCCAGCGGCCATCCCGCGCAGCGCGTCCAGGCGCTCCAGGGACAGCGCCAGGTGAGCACCGCGCTTCCCGCCCGCCAGCGCATGCACCTCGTCGACGATGACCGTCTGCACGTTCCGCAGCCCGTCCCGTGCCCGTGAGGTGAGCATCAGGAACAGCGACTCCGGCGTGGTGATCAGGATGTCCGGCGGCTTGCCGGCCAGCTTGCGCCGCTCGTCCGCGGCCGTGTCGCCGGTCCGGATGCCGACCCTGATAGGCGGCACGGCCCGCCCCAGCCGCTGCGCCGCGTGCGACACCCCGACCAGCGGGGAGTGCAGGTTGCGCTCCACGTCCACGGCCAGCGCCTTGAGCGGGGAGATGTAGAGCACCCGGCACCGGCTCAGCGGATCCTCCGGCACCGGCTCGGTGGCGAGCTTGTCGATGGCCCACAGGAACGCCGCCAGCGTCTTGCCCGACCCGGTCGGCGCGATGACCAGGGTGTTCTCGCCCCGGCCGATGGCGCTCCAAGCCTGGGCCTGGGCCGGCGTCGGCTCGGCGAAGGCAGCCGCGAACCAGGCCCTGGTCGCCTCGCTGAAGCCGGCGAGCACCGGGCCGTCGTCCGGCCGACAAGCTGGCATCCTCCCATCCTGCCTCGTCCCGCCGACAGAACCGTCCGCCAGCCTGCTAGCAGGCTTGCGTCGCCATCGCGTCGCGCAGCCGGCCGGGGCGCCGGTGCTGGCCTGTCGGTGGCCGGTGATAGTCCCCCGGGCGACCGCCCTTCCCGGCAGCAGCAGCGGCGTCGGCGGCGCATTTCGCTGAGGGCGATATCTCGTTGGCGAGATCTCCTAAGAGAGATACCTTTGCAGATATGGGCGAGGAGCAGGCCGATCCTGGCGAGCTGCCGCTGCTGCCCGGGTTCCGGGAGATGGCGCTGCGGCGGATGAACCGGCAGCGCCGCAGCCTGGTGGCCGAGCTCGCGGAGCAGCGTCAGGCGGCCGGCCTGTCGCAGACGGAGATCGCGGCCCGGATGGGCACGTCACAGTCGGCGGTGGCCAGGCTGGAGGCGGGCGAGGCGGATGTGCGCGCCTCGACGCTCGAGCGGTATGCCGCTGCAGTCGGCAGCGAGATCACCTGGCGGCTGGAAGACAGGACGCCGGGCAGCCTGCAGCGAGCAGAGCGGCCGGGCAGCCCGCAGCGAGCAGCGCGGCCGGGCAGCCTGCAGCGAGCGGAGCAGCCCGGCAGCCCGTAGCGAGCAGAGCGGCCGGGCAGGCCGCAGTGAGGAGAACCGACGTGACGCCGCGAGTGACCGGCTCGCTCCCGCGCGGGCCGCGGGGCCAGTTCCCGCCAGAGCTGCCAGGGTCGCCCGAGCCATCCGGCCCGGCCGAGCTGCCCGGTCCGCCGGAGGTACCCGGCCGGCCGGGGCGCCCGGCTCCGCCCCCGCCGCCCCCGGTCATGCCGCCAGTGCGGATCTGGGCGGATCCCGGCCAGTGGCCAGGTCGCGTCTACGAGCGGCTGCTCGATCAGCGGATCGTGATCGCGCACGGTCACCTCGACGACGAGGCAGCAACCCGGCTGTGCGCCCAGCTGCTGACGCTGGATGCCGAGGGCAATGGCCCCATCCGGCTGGAGCTGCAGGGCCTGGGCGCCGAGCTGCCTGCGGCGCTGACCGTCATCGGCGTAGTGGAAACCCTGCGCGTCCCGGTGCTCGCCTACGCGGCGGGCCGGATCAGCGGGCCAGCCCTTGGCGTGCTGGCCGCGTGCCGCCACCGCCGGGCTTATCCGAATGCCGTGTTCGAGCTGTCCGAGCCCGCCACGAGCTACGACGGCACCGTCACGGCGATCGCGGCGCAGGAAGAGCAGCTGCGGGCGATGGCTGATGCGCTCTGGGAGCGTATCGCCGAGACCACCGGAGGCGAGGTCGACGACATCCGGGCTGACGCCGGCCGCAAGCGCTTCCTCACCGTCGATGAGGCGATCGCCTACGGTCTCATCGAGGAACGTGCCGCCGTCCGCTGACTCTCTGCCGCCCGAGGCATTCCGTTGACAACAGGTCCGCGGAGTATCACGCTTAGCGGCGACAGCACGCTGGCGGCGGGAGGTCACGATGGCATGGCGGTTGGAGGGAACGTACTTCGAGTCCTGTTCCTGCGATGCGGTGTGCCCCTGCACCTGGTCGGCGTTCAGCGCCAGGGCGACGCTTGACCGCTGCCGGGCCCTGCTGGCCTATCACGTCGCGGCAGGCGAGATCGACGGGGTCGATGTCAGCGGCCTCAGCTTTGCCTTGTTCCTCGATACCCCGCCGGTGATGGCCGACGGCAACTGGCGAGTCGGGATCTTCCTCGATGATTCCGCCTCTGCCAGCCAGGCGGAGAAGCTGGGCACGGTGCTGAGCGGTCAGCTCGGCGGGCCGCCCGCCATGCTCGGCCCGCTGATTGGCGAGCTGCTCGGCGTGGAGCGGGCCAGGATCGAGTACGACGAGGACGGGACCGGTCACCACGTCCGGATCGGCGACGCCATTGACGTCGGAGTCGAGGACTTCGTGGCGCTGCAGGGCGGGGAGCCGGTGCGGCTCGCGAACGTCCTGCACCCATCGAATACGACGCTGACCGTGGCCCCGGCGAGTTCCGCGCACCTGTCCACGTTCGGGATCGAATGGGGCCGAGAGGGGCAAAGCGGGTTCTCCGCGCCCTTCTCCTGGGCCGGATAGGCGATGAGCGGCACGGCGCAGCAGCCGGCGGCCTTGCCGCTCCGGCAGCTGGCCAGGGGTGAGACCGTGGCCCTGCTGGTAGTGGCGGCCGCGGCGTGGGCCGCCACCCTGGCGGTCGCGCGCGGGATGACCGGCATGAGCGGCACGATGGGACTCAGCTTCCTGTTGTTCGTCGCCGTCTGGACCTTGATGATGGCGGCGATGATGCTGCCGTCCGTCGCGCCGACTGCCTCGCTGTACGTCAGGTCGATGGGCGCTCGCCGCCCGATGCGGCTGGGCGGGCTGGTCACTGGCTACCTGGCGGTCTGGGCGGTGGCCGGCCTGCCGGCCTATGGCCTCGCGCGGCTGGCGGGCTGGCTGGACGGCAGCCATCCGGGCGCGGCGCACTGGGCCGCGGTCGCGATCTTCGCTAGCTGCGGCGTCTATCAGCTGACCAGCCTCAAGGACCGCTGTCTCGCGCACTGCCGGTCACCGTTCGGGCTGCTGCTGCGCTATGGCTCATTCCGGGGACGCAGCCGTGACCTGCGCGTCGGCGCGCACCACGGCGCCTACTGCCTCGGCTGCTGCTGGGCCCTGATGGCGCTGCTGATCGCGGTCGGCGTGATGAATGTCCTGGCCATGGTCGGCCTCGCCGCCTTCATCCTGGCCGAGAAGGCCTGGGCGCGCGGGCCCGCGGCGGGGCGCCTGGCCGGCCTCGCGGCCATCGGCCTGGCCGTGGCGACGATCTGGCTGCCGTGGCTGGCCCCTGGCCTGCACGCCATGCGCCCGATGATGATGGGATCGTGACGGCTCCCGGCCGGGCGGCGTAGCCCGGCCCCGTCGGCAGCTCGTGCGGTCACCGGGTAGCCGCGGTGACCCGGGCTGACGCCGCGGCTACCCGGTAGCGGTCAATGACCAGGCCGGCCACGGCGGGGTGGCCGCCCAGGGGCCGGGTGACCCAGGTGGCCGCCGTCTTCCGCAGCCGCTCGTGGAAACGGCCGGGAGCCAGCAGGTACGTGGCGACGGCTACGGGCCCGCCGGTCCGGACATTCAGCTCCGCCACGGCCTCGTCCACCGTGGGCGTGCCCGCGGTCGCGAACGCCGCGACCACCGGCACGTCCAGCAGCTCAGCCAGCAGGTCCGCCTGCCGCCGGACGTCCGCAGCCGCCAGCGGGTCGGCCGAGCCGGCGGCGGCCAGCACGACCGGGGTGCCGGCCGGGACGCCGGTCTCGGCCAGCCGCCCGGCCAGCGCGGTCACCAGCAGCTGGTCGGGTCCGAGCGGCGGTGCCACTGCGACGCCGGCCGCCGAGGCCGCATCGGCGATGTGGGTCGTCAGGTGGTACCCGGTGGACAGCAGCAGCGGGACGATGACCACGCTGGTCCCGGCCGCGGCGAGGCCAGCAGCCAGGGACGGCTCGCTGTCCTGGACGTAGGCGACCTGCACGTCCAGCACCGGCGCGAGCCGGGTGACCTGGCGGGCAAGCTGGCTGACGGTCTCCCGTGCCTCGGGGTGCTTGCTGCCGTGCGCGACGGCCAGCAGGACCGGCTTGCTCATGCGGCGCTCAGCAGGTCACGAAGCCGGACAACCTCGCCGATCACCACGACGGCTGGCGGCCGGATGCCGCGCCGCGCCGCGTCCTGGGCCACCTGGCCCAGGGTGGAGGTCAGCACCTGCTGCCCCGGGGTCGTGCCGTCGCTGATCACCGCCACCGGCGTGGCCCCGGATCTGCCGTGCTTGACCAGTTCGGCGGCGATTTGCTCCAGGTGAGCGACGGCCATCATGAGCACAAGTGTTCCCGGTCCCCGGGCCAGCGACTCCCAGTCCACGGTAGCGCCCGGGTGGGACGGATCCAGGTGCGCCGACACGACCGCGAAGTCCTGGGTGAGGCCCCGGTGAGTGACCGGGATGCCCGCGTAGGCAGGGACTGCCACCGCGCTGGTGACGCCGGGCACGACCTGGAACGGCACCCCGGCCCGGACGCAGGCCAGCGCCTCCTCGCCGCCGCGGCCGAACACGAAGGGATCGCCGCCCTTCAGCCGGACCACCCGCTGGCCCGCCAGGGCCCGGCTGACGATCAGGGCGTTGATCGCGTCCTGGGTGAGGTTGTGCGCGTGCGGGGCCTTGCCCGCGTCCACGATCTCGACATCGGGATCAATCTCGGCCAGCAGGCCTCGCGGCGCCAGCTTGTCGGTCACCACCACGTCGGCCTCCGCCAGCAGCCGGCGGCCGAGCACGGTGATCAGCCCGGGGTCGCCGGGTCCGCCGCCCACCAGCGCCACGCTGCCCATCGGGGCTCCCCCGCCCGATCTCGCACCGCGTCGATGCGCATCTGCTGTCGCTGTATCAGCAGCATCCGCGCATCCACGTCGTTCGCCAGTCCCGCTGGCGCTGCTCTCGCTGGCGCTGCTCTCGCTGGCGC
>Ga0187857_10004478_pt1 | contig 10470 bp, 14 predicted proteins | sample June2016WEW_8_10_FD_132984 | JGI IMG/M metagenome (GOLD analysis project Ga0187857, IMG submission 132984) | Peatland microbial communities from SPRUCE experiment site at the Marcell Experimental Forest, Minnesota, USA - June2016WEW_8_100 | ecosystem: Environmental > Terrestrial > Soil >...
GATGCCGCGCTGCGCACGCTCGACGTTGTAGTCGGCGGACTGCAGTAGCTTGAGGATGATGTTCTCGACGTCCTCGCCGACATAGCCCGCTTCGGTCAGTGTCGTCGCATCCGCCATGGTGAAAGGCACATCGAGGATGCGCGCCAGCGTCTGCGCCAGCAGCGTCTTGCCCGAGCCGGTTGGGCCGATCAGGAGGATATTTGACTTCGCTAGCTCGACATCTTTGTGGTCGGCCTGATGTTTGAGCCGCTTGTAGTGATTATGGACGGCAACCGAGAGCACCTTCTTGGCCCGATCCTGACCGATGACATAGTCATCAAGAACCTTGCGAATCTCCCGCGGCGTCGGAATGCCGTCGCGTGACGACACCAGCAAGGACTTGTTCTCCTCGCCGATGATGTCCCTGCACAGCTCGATGCACTCGTCGCAAATGAAGACAGTCGGTACGGCGATGAGCTTGCGCACCTCGTGCTGGCTCTTGCCGCAGAACGAGCAGTAGAGCGTGTTTTTCGAAACGCTGCCGCCGACCGTACCCATTTCAAAGTCCCGGTAAGATGCTGATCGTCGCAGTGCTACCCCGTAGGACAAACCAAGCGCGGGCACGATCCCTCTCGCGGCCCCACAACGCGAAACTGCGACTCAGGTTATCTTCGCTGGGTATTGCAGGCCAGACGTGATTAAGCATGATTTTGCTCAGCCGCCCCCCTTTGCACGATGAGGTGATAGCGGCTTTTTGCCCCCAGTTTCTGAAATATGCTGTGGACGTGGATTTTCACGGTTCCATCGCACAGTCCCAATTCGCGAGCAACTTCCTTATTTGTCAAACCGCGAGCAACTAGAAGCGCGACTTCGCGTTCGCGAGGGCTCAGTGCTTTCGACCAATTGTCGCGCAGTACCGTGCCGATGGACCCACCCATAACCGTGCTCCGAAATCAAAGAGACTAAAGAGGAGTGTAGCAAATCTTGTGCCATGAAGTTGGCCCGTGGTGACACACTCGGCGCACAAGCTCACCCGCCAGCGGAAAACGATCTGGTCCGCTGTCGGACGGCAGCCGCCGCAACAAACAGCCCACGCGCTACGCAGCGGCGCGTTGGCTCGCCCGAGTAAGATCATAAGAAGGACACGTGTGAAAAGCTGTAGCGCGTGCGACACGCTTAACGATATTCGAGGTTATGCTGAGGGGGTATGCCCAGACACGCCCTCAGCGTGGCATAGCAAGTTAGCCCGGTGGCAGATTTCGCTTTGGCCTGGGTTTTTTCTTCGGCCGCTACGGCCAAAAAAAGCACCATCGGCAAAACGAACTGCTTTCGACGGCGTGACGCCTTCGGTCGCACCAAGGACTGCGTCATTGAGTAGCTGGCCTTTATGACACCATCGTGAGTACGCCCCGGAACCCCACGCGGCAGATCTGTCTTTACGATATGGCGTTTTTGCGATCTTCGGCGTCGGAGTGAGGATGGCAATGCTACTCGGTATTTGTACATTCTCACTCGATCATTCGCCCGTACTGGTCGTCTGCCCGTTAAGGTTGATGCAAGCGAGCGTTTGCGATGAAGAATTGTCCTTGTAAAAGTGTTCGTATGAGAAATTTGCGGCGTTTAGCGCACAGTGGTGACCGAATGCACGGCCCTTTGAACGGCGAGGTCTTGACTGTTCGCGAACTCGAGGTCATGCGTCTCGCCGCCGAGGGTTTGACCAATAAAACAATTGCGCGCCAGCTGCGTGTCAGCGAGGGAACTATCAAGCTTCACTTGCATCACATCTACCGGAAGCTTGGCATCAAAAGCCGATTTGCCCTCGCCGCGGTGCTACATAAAAAGGTTTTCTGAGGCAAGGTGCAGATGCTTTCCTGCAGCTGCCCTCGGTAGCTGCGCGCCGCTTTAGTGAGTGGCAGGATGATCAAGCACGCCGACGAGCAATTCAGCGCACAGTAAACGCGTAGACGTTTCGAAGCTGCGCCAATGGGCAAGCGTCGCATCCTGCACCTTTCGAAAACCGTCCCAGCAGGTGCATCGTCTCAGCCAGCATCGGTTCACAGACCAGCAGCGGCGGCTCCAACTCCTCGGCCTGCTCGACTACCCAACGGTGATGCTGTTTTGCCTGATCGGGGAAAGCGACCAACGGTCGAGAACAGGATCAGCTACCGTTCGCGTTCCATGGCAGGATTATGGCGCTAGAATTGCAGGGCGGCAACGTCCCTTAACCATCCACCAAATATGATGTTTACCATGGAAAAGTGCGTGATTAAGGTTTCCGGGTGCGTCACGCTAGAAATCCAGAGCGTCGCAAAGCGCAGCGTCGGCCCATATTCGTAGAGGGAACGACTAGCTTCGCGGGGCGATTTCGTTTGAGGTGTTTGGTCCGAAACCTCTCGGAAACCGGCGCAATGCTGGCGTTTAAAGCGGCCACCGACCCTCCGAGCGAGTTCACCTTGAATGTTTTCTTTAGGGGCAGGGAGGCCCGATACTTAGATAGCACGCCCGAGATGGCGTAGGCATCGCTTGGTCGGTGTGGAATTCGTGCGCCCGCCGATGACGAACGTGATTTGGCTTCAAGATTATGTGCAAACCTAGGCAATCTGAGGTTCAGATGCTGTCCTCCGCAACATTAGGACACGCCCTGCAAATGATGCCTACCATCCTGCACGCGGTCCGAAAGTTCAGAGACTTCCTAGAAGACGAGTCGGGGGCCGCTGCGATTGAATACATCGCGCTTTCTGTCGGGATCGCTGTGGCCATAATAACAGCGGTGAAGCCTGCCGACGTCCAACCTGCTTGCCATACCTGCGGCCGTCCCATGCGCTTTTTGAGAGGAATTTCCAAGTTTCGTCGTCATCCTGAATTGCGGATTTATGAGTGCGACCAATGCAGGGAGACCGTAGTGGAAGAGTGGAGGCGGCCGGAAAACACAAGAAGGCAGCTGCCGAATTCACGTCAAGGGGCCAAAGCCTTGGCGGCCGGGCTAACGGATCTTAGGCAGAGGTGGGGAATACGTATTTTCGATATAGCAATTATCTTCGGAACCTGGGCTGGGAGTATAATCTTTGGATGGAAGCAGCAACCATTGTGGCTTGTCGTGCCGCTAGCTATTTGCATTGCCTATACGTTTTTTCTAATTGGCCGCCATAGTGCGTGGGTAGCACGAGGACTCGGTCCAGGGAGACGGGAAATATTTGCAACGTGGACCTCTGCTAGGGCGGCAGGCGTGGCGCTATTTGGATTGCTTCGAACTTTTCGGCCGGCTGGCGTAAAGGGACGTTCTCAAGAGATTCACGACGACGTTCCGCACGGCGATTTGGCACTTGAGACTATTTGCCCGGGGAGCCTCACTCATTTTTTTGCGGACCAAAAAATCACCTTCCTATCCACAACGGGCTAAACACCGCCTTCGTCAGAAAGATATGGCGTGATGTCTCCGTACTATCAACCCGCACAAATGCTCATTAGTGGAGCGACGGGTTAGCCGGCGGCCTGCTCGCAAGCGCCCGCGCCGTTTAGAGTTATATTATACCAATTCGCGGAGATGCTGTCTCATCTTGGCATCACGGTCAGACCCCCACAGCACAAGAGCAACTATCTGACATTAAATAATGATTTTGCGTTCAATCGCTGCACCGTTGCAAAGCTCGAAGAGTTAATGTCTCCGAGAGTTGGTATTAGGCCCCAAATACTTAAAAGGAATGCTGGATATCGCTTGAGGCGACCGTAATGAAGCGGAGCGACCGAACTGATCGGGCAGCCGATGGCTGATACGCTGCAGGGCGGTGGACGCCTTTTCCGGCATTGGTGAAGAATGCATCAAGAACCAATCACGGTCAGCGCCTCTGCGCCCTAATCAGCTCCTACGGAACTTAATTGTCGCGCTCCGGAAACACTTACTTTGCTTTTCCCCCACGCGATCAAGGCCCAGGCTCGTTCGTGAGAATAAAATAACAGGATTTTAGTGATCACCTCAGCCAGCGAAATGGAGCCGGCAACTTTTACGTTGCCGGTAATCAGCAGGCTCAAAACGAAGGTATCGATGCTGCCGGTGAGCCGCCAGGTGATCGCTTTGGCCACTGAGCGGGCATGCGCGTCTTTGCCAGCGACGGCAGATTTAGCAAGGAGATTGAACATGACAAGCACCCCCCAGTAAGGAGTTGCACATGAACCGGCCTACAGTTTTGCGATAATTCCCCGATTGACCAATTCGGTGAGGACCTGTTCCGCCAGCTCCGCGGGCTGATGGCCGACGGTGTGCAGATGGATTTCCGGCGCGGCGGGGCTTTCATAGGGCGCATCTACACCAGTGAAGTTTTTGATCTTACCGGCCTGGGCCTTGGCGTAGAGCCCCTTGGGGTCGCGGCGCATGCACTCTTCGATCGGTGTGTCGACGAACACCTCTATGAATTCTCCGTCGGCGACAAGGTTTCGCACCATCCTGCGCTCGGCGCGGTAGGGCGAGATGAACGAGCAGAGCACGATCAGCCCGCTTTCGGTCATCAGTTTTGCCACTTCGCCAGCGCGGCGAATGTTCTCCACCCGGTCGACCTCGGTGAAGCCAAGATCGCGGCAGAGGCCGTGGCGGACGTTGTCGCCGTCGAGCAGCATTGTGTGGTGGCCGCCCCTGTGCAGCCGCTGCTCGACAAAATTGGCCACCGTCGACTTGCCGGCACCCGACAGCCCGGTGAACCAGAGAATGGCCGGTTTTTGCTGCTTGAGCGCCGCGCGTTCGACTTTACGAACCAAGAGCGGTTGCCAATGGATGTTGGGCCCGCGGCGCAGCCCAAATGCCACCATGCCAGCGCCAACGGTGTGGTTCGTAAAGCGGTCGATAAGGATAAACGAGCCGGTTTGCCGGTTTTGCTCATAGGAATCAAATGCGACCGGAATGGAAGTGGACAGATTGCAGAACCCGATGTCATTGAGGCCGAGAGTGTGCGAAGCGAGATGATCGCCGTTGTTGACGTCAATCTTGTGTTTTAGCGTCGTGATCGAAATGGGAACGGTTTTTGTGCCGATCCGGGCCAGGTACGAGCGGCCGGGAAACAACGGTTCTTCACCCATCCAGATGATATGGGCGGCAAACTGATCGGTCACTTCCGGGCAGGCCGTCGGACTGACCAGTACATCGCCACGGGCGATGTCGATGTCATCGGCCAGCGTCAGGGTCACGGCATCGCCGGCTTCGGCAAAGCTCAGCGGGCCTTCATAGGTCACGATCTCCTTGACCGCGGAGCGGCGACCAGTGGTGGCGACAAGAATCGGATCACCGACGTCGATCCGGCCGGAAACAACCGTGCCGGCATAGCCGCGGAAATCGAGATTGGGCCGATTCACCCATTGCACCGGGAAGCGGAACGGCTTGGCTACTGGGGCGCACTCGACATCCACACTCTCGAGCTGGTGCAGCAGCGTGGGGCCGCGATACCACGGCGTGTTGAGCGACGGCTTAGTGACGTTGTCGCCGAAGCGGGCCGAGACTGGGATCGTGACGATTGAGGTGAAGCCGAGCGGTGCAGCGAAGGCGTTGTAGTCGCCGGCGATGCGTTCGAACGTGTTCTGTTCAAAGTCGACCAGGTCGATCTTGTTGACGGCGACGATGACGTGGCGGATGCCAAGCAGCGAACAGATCAGCGAATGCCGCCGGGTCTGCACCAACACCCCTTTGCGGGCATCGACTAAGATGATGGCGAGCTGGGCGGTCGAGGCGCCGGTCGCCATGTTGCGGGTGTACTGCTCGTGGCCTGGCGTGTCGGCGACGATGAATGAACGCTTCGCGGTAGCGAAGTAACGGTAGGCGACATCGATGGTGATGCCCTGCTCGCGCTCGGCCTCGAGCGCATCGACCAGCAGCGCGAGGTCGACGTCCTCACCGGTGGTGCCGTGCCGGGCCGAATCCCTGACCAGGTTTGACATTTGGTCATCGAGGATGAGCTTCGAATCGTGTAACAGCCGGCCTATCAGCGTCGACTTGCCGTCATCGACCGAGCCGCAGGTGATGAAGCGGAGCAGATCGTTGGTTGATCCGCTATCGTCGAGGGGCTTGGCGGTGGTCATCAGCATCAGAAATAGCCTTCGAGTTTTTTCTTTTCCATCGATGCCGTTTCGTCAGTATCGATCAGCCGGCCTTGGCGCTCCGAGACGCTGGCGCTCTGCATTTCCGCTACGATGTCGTCGAGCGTTGCCGCGCGGGATTCGATTGCCCCGGTTAGGGGATAGCAGCCCAGCGTGCGAAAACGCACCAGCCGCATCTCAGGCCGTTCGCCGGGCGCGAGCGGCAGCCGCTCATCATCTACCACGATCCAGGTATCGCTCCGCCGCACCACCGGCCGCAGCTTGGCAAAATAAAGCGGAACCACGGGAATATTTTCGCCGCGGATATATTGCCAGATGTCAAGTTCGGTCCAATTCGACAGCGGAAATACCCGGATCGATTCGCCGGTCTGGATGTGGGTGTTGAACAAGTTCCAGAGTTCCGGACGCTGGTTGCGCGGGTCCCAAGCGTGGCCCGTGGAGCGGAAGGAGAAGATGCGTTCCTTGGCCCGGCTTTTCTCCTCGTCACGTCGCGCCCCGCCGAAGGCGGCATCAAAGCCGTAGCTGTCGAGCGCCTGTCGCAGTGCCTCGGTCTTCATCACGTGGGTATGCAGCACCGAGCCCGACGCAAGCGGATTGACGCCGCGATCCAAACCTTCCTGATTAACGTAGGCAATGAGGTTGAGGCCAAGCCGCCGCGCAGTTTCGTCGCGGAAGGAAATCATCTCCCGAAATTTCCAGGTCGTGTCGACGTGCAAGAGTGGAAAGGGCAGTGGCGCCGGATGAAAGGCCTTGATGGCCACGTGCAGCATGACGCTGGAGTCTTTGCCGATTGAGTAGAGCATCACCGGCTTGCGAAATTCCGCCACCACCTCCCGCATGATCTCGATCGACTCCGCTTCGAGTCGCTTGAGGTGTTTGGGCAGGGGCTTGATTGCCGCGGTCAAGCTTTGAGGGGGCATGATCGACATTGGCAACTCAGAGATGGGTTGTCTCAATATAGAGGCTTAGGACCCTCGTCGACAAATCCAGGCTCCTTGTAACATTTTCTGCCCTTTCCATCGGTAGAGCTGCTCCTATCGAGGGTTAAAACGGTGCCCGGACCAGGAGAAAAGCGGCAGAAGGCTAAACGGACGGCCCAACGAAGCCAGCTGTGGGTACGTTCTGCCGGGCTCAAGCCGATCTCCCGATCCACCGACGGACATTTTGACCCGGTGGCAGAGAAAAGGCGCGCGCATAACGCGGCGTCGAGCGTCAGCTCACCATCCTAAATCCGACGACCGCAAAGTGATGATCGAACGTGTAGGCAAGCCGTATTCGCGCACGCTTCATGATCGCGAAGCTAGTGGCATCGACGGCGGACAATTTGTGCAGGTCGCCACGCCGGAAATATTCCCACGATCGCTGCAAATCGCGCAGGTCGCAAGGAAGGGTGTTGAGAGTGCCCGGCCGGGCTGCCGAGTCTTTCCACGCCAACGCCACATCCCTGTTGGCGTTGCGATCGAGAAAGGTGAATGTCTCAATGACAACCGGAACGGAGGTGTGCAGGCTGGCACCGGCCGCACGCAACAGATCCCATTGTTCCCGCGCTTGCGCATGCAGCGGGTCTCGCGACAATGCCAGGGCGATCCATGCGCCGCTGTCGACGAAGACCGGCTCGCCCTGTCGGATCACGGCTCGTCGTAAACGCTATCGTGCTCGATCGAGCTGCGTTTCGGCTCGCCGTCCCAGATCGCAACTGGACCGTCGGCTGGCGGCATCAGAATAACTTTGCGGACCGCTTCGCGGACCAGCGCAGCAACACTGCGCTTTGATCGCGCAGCAGCCTTGCGCAATGCGTTGAGCTCTTCCTTGCGCAGGTAAACTTGCGTCTTCTCCATATGTGTCACTCTAATCGCACTACTGACATATGTCAAACGTGCTAGTGGAAATCCGGTATTTTTTCAGAAGAAGCGGCCGCTGAAAAATACATGCCGCAGCTGCGGCATAACATGTGGGTTGTTGCCGCGAGGTACGCTGTGCCCTCGGTCATTATTCCATCCCGCAACATCCGGACCCTCGTCGTACGCACCGGCGCGATCGGCTGTTCGTCATCGCGAGCTTGATATTCAGGCGGCCTTCTGCGCCTTGATGCGTTCTGCCTCCGCCGGCTTCAGATTCCTTCGAGCCATCTTGAGGTCGTAATGACTCTGAAGGTTCAAACAAAACTTTGGACTATTACCGAAATACAGACTGAGTCGAAGCGTGGTGTCAGCCGTTTTATGCATCCGATCGTAGAAATATATAGTTACTGCAACCATGCTATACCCCGTCGCGCTTCGCTTCGTCCAAGGCGCGAACGGCAAATTTGCGCCGCGACAGCGCCTGCCGTTCATACCGGTCCATGGCCAGTAACTGTTTGGTCTCTTTCAACAGAATTGTCGCGAACTTGGTAGGCTCTTCCGGCGTTGTAATGAGATACTTCTCGATGACGGCTGGTAGCGGACTGTCTGCCAGCTTGGGCCTCAGAAGCTGTTTGATCACCCTCATTTTTGCTTTTTTGCTCGGCTGTCTGCTCGAGAGTCATAATAAGGGTTCGCCAACGCATCTGAAAGAAGTTGATGACGCGCATGCTCAGGTGTTCGAGTGTGAGCACAGCGCCCATCTCGACCAGCCCGCCACGCTGAACCCAATTCCTCACTTGAACTCATTGCCTCGAGCCAAGACCTCGGACGCCGTAATGCAGCACATCCACTGGGTCGAACCGGCGCCGGCTCCTCAGGGGCCAACGCCGCTCCTCATACGTCTCGACCAGCGTCGCAAGAATGTCGAGTTTATCGCCCGCTGGCGTACCAGCGGACGCGCCCCAAAGCTTCTCGATCTCGGCGAGTGCGTCGCGGTGGTCCTTGTCAGTGCGGATCGGGCGGATTTGCATGGTGGTCACTATCAAAATTTGGCGACGGTCAGAGCGTCGATAGCGTCGTATTCAGCATGGGTGCCGATAAACTTCACGAACACGATTTGCCTGCGGAAGTCGAATGCGGCGATCAACCGATAGTTTCCACCAGCGACATCGAAGCGGACACGATCACGCCCGGGACGGCCGCGAATCAAACGGATTAAGAGTTGCGACACCTGTGGGCTCGAAATCCGACACGTTGCGGGTCACGACGGTGAGGCCGTGTTCAAGCGCCGTTGCCGAAATCATAAGATCGGCACTGTCGTTGCCAAGCGCGGCGCTGAGCTGGCCCCAACGTCTGGCTATCTGCAGATCAAAGGGGACAACCCGTTCGCCGTAGAGAGCCAACACGCGGTCAAGCCAAGCTGCGAGCGCCGCGGCGAAATCCGGGTCTGTTGCTCGCTGCCGCGAAATGCCGCGTTCAATCTCACCGATCGTAATGACACTGACGAAAAGATCGGTCGTTCGCTGCCGTGCGACCCATGCCGTTAGGCGAGCATCGCGCTGCGGCTTGCGCAACTCCGACAAGACGACCGTATCGATCAGGTACATCAGAGGTCCAGGTCCCGCGGACGGATTTGAAGCCGCGGGAATTTTCCGCCGTCCTGCGGTATGGCAAGCAGAAGTTCTGCCAGCGACGCCGCCTGCGCCCGATCGAGGTTACGCAGGCGTTCGTACTCATCGGCCGCAACTACGACCACGGCTGGCTTGCCGTGCTTGGTGACGGTCTGCGGCTTGCGCCGTGCCGCTTCGACGACCTCGCTGAACCGGTTCTTAGCGTCCTGGACTGACCAGGTAGGGTGCGCCATCGATAACCTCTTCTGGCTAGAATTTCTAGCTAGAATGTGAGTTATCCTAGCCAGGGGTGTCAAGGGCAAATCGCCTGTGAGGGGTTGGCTCCTCTATCGGGCATCGCGATTGGCAATATCGACCAGTGCGCCGCCGCTGCGGAACGATGGCAGGGCGACGATTTTCTCCCGCTTTCGTTGGGAGCGCAGCAGCAGGCGTAGCGCGGTTTCGACTAATTCCGACATGGTGCAGCCTTGGCGCGCGGCCTCACGTTTGAGCTCGGCCATGACGGTGTCGTCTATATTGAGGGCCGTCTTCATATGGTTACATTCTTCTCGCACTTCGCAGAACGACATCTCCGCACGCCGCTTGCCGCCACCCTGGCGTCAGCCAGGACTTCGAAAGGCTCGATGTCAAAATGACATTGGGTGCAGCACGACGTCGAGCATGAGCTTCTGAAGCTCGACGATTTCTGTCCGGACGCCACTGCGAGTTTTCCACCATCGGTCCGGATCAAAACTTGAGTAGCGCGCGGGTCGAACCGTGACGTGTGTCGGATGGCCTTTCATGACTCGATCGAGCATTCGCCGCAATCGTCGCGAGTGGTCCCTAACGGCCGCGAACACAATGGATCGGAACTGATGCTGGTCGCACCATGGCGGAAGCACCTGACCTTCACTTTCGGTTCCAACTTCGGTTCTGGGGATTTGAACGACATCCGTCACGCC
>Ga0187857_10004479_pt1 | contig 10469 bp, 6 predicted proteins | sample June2016WEW_8_10_FD_132984 | JGI IMG/M metagenome (GOLD analysis project Ga0187857, IMG submission 132984) | Peatland microbial communities from SPRUCE experiment site at the Marcell Experimental Forest, Minnesota, USA - June2016WEW_8_100 | ecosystem: Environmental > Terrestrial > Soil >...
CCAGCGCGGCTGTCTGCGCATACTCACCGTCGGCCTCCTGCTGGCGAATGAGGTAGCAGGCGCCCCGCTCCCCGAGGACATCATACCACGCCTCGATCACGACCCCCGCACACGCGCATACGTAGAGCGTGTCGCATTACAGTTCTTTCACCGAGACGCAACTTGGCATCGGGGTATCGTGGCAACGAACCCCGCTCATTCAGATCTCCGTTACGTGTTATTTATGCAGGAACGCGTGCGCGACAAGTGTCGCTCCCTGCTTCGCGTAATGATGCTGCCTGTTCCATCTGACGTTAAAATGTTCCCCTCACTCGCGTCACACACGAGAGTGTTTTATCTGCTTCATCCGGCGCTGATTGTTATAAAACTATTGCGGCATCGGCTGAAGCCCCACGCGTGAACGCACATCTCTGTGTGCGGCGACTGAAATCCCGCGGTTAATGTCGGTTGGTCGGTCGTTACATCACATGTAACTGGGCTTTATTCGTTTGCCAAGCGGTATATAGTGATTAATTCTTACGAGAAAGTTGTCCGATTGCTTGTGCGGAGACGAGCGATTTTTTTAGTAATATTGCAAAATGCGCATCGCTAGAGAGAAAGCCAGGGAATACATTTTTTAAGCAGTACCTCGTCTCCAAAGTTTGCCGAGCGGCTTGTAAAATGCGCCCCCCTATAGAATGAAAAAAGACATGCGTGGGCTGTTATGAAAATCGGCTTATTAAAATATGAACATTCGTTGCTCCGCGTTCGCGCACAAAATCTTGGAGACGAAATCCAAACCCTTGCTGCGTTGCAGTTTTTGCCGAGGGCAGACACACAGTTTAACCGCGATACCCTATCGAAAGCAGAAGCCGATGAACCCCACCTGCTAATTATGAATGGGTGGTTTTATCTTACACCAGACTCGTTCCCCCCCTCAAAATCAATATTACCGATATTCGTCAGCTTCCATATCGCTGACACAGAGAAATCAATCAGACATTTCTTGAGCCCTTCATCTATAGAGTATTTCAAGAAGCACGAACCTATAGGGTGCCGAGACAGAAAAACGATGGAGATGCTACAATTCAAAGGGGTAGAAGCGTTTTATTCTAAGTGTCTAACCATAACCTTTGAACGCAGACTAAAATCCCCGGAGAATGGGAAAGTTTTTCTGGTCGATATTGATAGGCGAATCCCAATACCTAGGCCAATCCGTTCAGGTGCTATCAGGGTTTCCCATCTCGTCCCGCCTGATGTTAGTGTTGAGACGAAATTTCGACTCGCTCGTGAGTTGTTGGACACGTATCGTGATGAGGCAAAGCTAGTCATCACGACGAGATTGCATTGTGCACTCCCCTGCATTGCCATGGGAATTCCAGTGATATTTTTTGGGGACCCTCGTAATGAACGTGTTTCAATTCTGAAGGATTTAGGCTTGATCATAAATCGATACGTACTCCCAAAAAGTAGAATCTTCAGATTCTTGCATCGGATTCGCCTTTTTACCTCAATGTTCAGCATCAATTGGGACCCAGACCCCATCGACATTGAGGCTGAGAAAGATGTACTATGCAAGCTAGTTAGAGATAGGGTTGCGCAATATCTAATTTGAGATAAGTGGCTACATTATACACAAGGCGAGCTTTTAGGCCTCATACAACTAATCCTTCCGAACTCTTGCAAGCAACTTGTTGGGTGCGGGGTTTTGAGACTGACGGCTTATGTTTGCATTATGGCCGCCTACAACAAGCGCACATCAAGAGTTCCAAACCCTATCTGTTGCAGCCAAATCGTTAGCACTATTGCATACCAGGTTCGAATAAGGCCCTCATTTTTGCCTTCCACGAGCTCAGAGTACGCTTTTCGTAATGCGACAAGATCGATGTAATGTCCGGCGCGCCGTAGCTCTTGACAGTTTTCATTCCGTTGAGATGTTCGGTCACTAGGCCGGAAAAGTCACACATATCCCTCGTTAGCGCACTGCCCCCTTTTGCGCGCAAATACTCGCTTCCCAAGCCCGAAATCGATTTGCGATTCTGGAAAGCACTGCTCAAACACGGTCATCCCTGTGCTGTGGCTCCTCCTTGCCTGCGCGTCCTTCACTGTTGCTGGACACGTTGAGGCACAGCAGTTGCGATCTTTTTTGCAACGCTGTCCGATGAGATTCTACTTTTGATCAGGCCCAGCTAACAATCAGAACTTATTGCTATTTTTTTCATGGGCGGCTCGCAGTCCGTCTAGAAATCCTTTTACTCCTTGCGAGTTATGCGTCATTGCGGCCCATACCAGCTCCCTCAAAAACAACCCGAGCACTGACATGTTAAAAGCAAAACGGTTTCTTAGCGCTTGGGGAAAATTTTTCTTGAACAGATAGTGGTGATGTTCTATTCTCATCTTGCTGTATGCATAATTGGCTATTTTTGAGGTTTTTGAAACGTGCAGAACTTTGGCCTTCGTAGTGCAGATATTCTTGTATTTACGTGATATTCTATACGAAAAATCAGCGTCTTCCCCCCAAGCGTATCCTTTTAAGTTTTCATCAAACTTGAATTCGTTGAGGACTTTCTTGTAGTATGCGGTAAACCCTCCAGGAGCAAACTCAGTCGCATAAACAGAAGCCTCAGGATTTGAAGGATACGTTTGAAATCCTGAAAGTCGAAATTTGCCAGTTTTTGATGCCGTTCCTTGTAAAAAAAACAGCGTCAGAAACAATCGACTATTAACCAAACTATAGATCCAGACGACTAGCGTTCTCCTTATTGAACAAACTAACGTTTCAGTCGCGCCATCACGTTTGTCATCTTTGTTTGGCCAGATATGCTCTCCAAATACACATCCAATTGCATCAAAACAAGGATTGTTGAAAACTTTTACGATTTCTTTGATATAGTCTTCATCCAAGATGATATCATCATCGAGAATTAGCACTATGTCCCCGGAGCTCTTCTGCACACCTATGTTTTTTTGATGCGTGAGCCCTGCCTCGGTTCGAACATATACAATCTTAGTTTCCCCGCCAGAGTCACTGCGGATCAACGCGTCTAATCCGTCTTCATCACTTGCGTCAACGATTATTATCTCCCCGGGTTTAACTGATTGATTATTGACTGAACCAACACACATAAGCACGTCCTTTGGTCTGTTTTTTGTAGGGATTAGTACAGACACAGCGTCGCCTCTTTGGACACAAGTAGTAGTCCGATGCGGCAAACCTTTTCTATCGTCTACATTTTCTAAATTGGTATTGGAAGTGCTCGTTGTCATAGCGTTGAAGTGTGACAATCATTTGGAGTTTACAGCATCATCATCGTACTAAAGTTAGGCTGATATAACCTTGCTATGAACGGAAATCAGCACGTGCAAAGAAGGGATTCTATGTATTTAACCTCTTTTTGTTGCGCGAACTGACAAAGCTTACAAGCAACCCCTTTTTTTTAGTGGGGCGTACGTGACTTGTTAGAATATCACGTCGGGGCAAAAATCGATAAACTTGACAAATCCTTGCGCGGTGAGGAGACGATTTCTCTAACCGCGTGAAGCTGGTTAATCCGAATATGCGAAAAAACTTCGTCCCACTTGCAAAGCTTGTCGGGAAGCAGCATTCGCTACGCAGGCATTGCCTTGCAACTGCGATAACCGCCTGTTGGTGTTGCGGAGCGCATTCAGTATTGCTGCAGCGGACATAAAAATGATTACTAGTTGGTTGTCAGTTGAAGCAAGCGTAGCCGAGTCTTTCAAACCCAAGTGACGTTGCCACTGCAATCTCGGTAGCCAACATAACGACGGTTAATCAAGCTTCGCTAGTAGTGACTGTTAAGACTTCCGCTCCAGAGTGCCTCGCCGGCAAAAATGTTGGAAGGAGTGGTGACGGGAAAGCCCAATCGAATTAAGGAGAAGCTAGAAAAAAAAGTAAGATCGAAAATTGTCTTTAATTTCGAAGCTAACAAAAAACCCCTACTGTAATTACCACTCGCGTGATTTATCGTGAACGATATGCTGATATGGCCAGGCTAAGCGCTTGTCATCTGGTTGAAAAACTGGCTTGCGTACCGCGTCGGGTTAGGCTACGCGTCGATTTCTGTTGCCTAACTGAGCCCCCTTCTTTGTTTCCAAGCGCGACTAGCTTGAGCACTGAATCCATCTCAGCACAATGCACAAGCCAACTGTGACAACAGTCCTATGCTGATCCTACGTCATCGGTGCGAAGCGCGTCTTGTGCCTTGCACAACTCGACGAAACGCCCCGTCCCTGCGGCGGTGAGTGAATTCCAGTCACCAGTCTCTATTACGCGCCCGCTCTCAATGACGTAGATGACATCTGCGTTACGGATGGTCGAGAGACGGTGGGTGATGGCAAGGATGGTGATGCCGCCGTGGAGGGCCTCAATCGCCCTTTGAATGCGAAGTTCGTTCTCTGAATCAAGGTTGCTTGTAGCTTCATCGAGGATCAGCAGGCTCGGCTTCCTGAGCAGGGCCCGCGCGAGAGCGAGCCGCTGCTGTTCCCCGCCCGAAAGACGCACGCCCCGGTCGCCGAGCACCGTTTCCATACCCTCTGGAAGCTGCGAGACAAAGTCCTCGGCGGCGGCCATCCGAAGCGCCGTGTGCAGTTCGTCGTCCGTTGCATCGGGATAGGCCCACATCAGATTCGCCCGCACCGTGTCGTTGAAAAGAAATGTGTCCTGTGGAACATAGCCAATGCACGCCCGCCACGCGTGGAGCCGTTCGGCGTCGAGCGGCACGCCATCAATCAGCACTGCGCCTTCCTGTGGTTCAATCAACCCTATGAGGAGGTCGGCGATCGTGCTCTTTCCGGCACCCGACGTGCCGACGATTGCAGTCATTTCGCCCGCGTCGATTTTAAGATTCACGTCCTTAACGGCCGACTGACCGTCAGCGGCATACGAAAACGACACGTCGCGTAACTCTAGACTTCGTCGCAACGCAATGGCTTTCGACACGGCAACCTCGTGTTCTGCCTCCATTTTGCAACGTTCCTCGATATCAACGACGTTCGCAAATATCGGCAGCATGTTCACGGTGCTCTGATAGGTGAGCTGCAGGGAATTGAACTGTGGTATAATCTGGAAAAATAAGTACAACAGCACTAAGACGACGGCACCAGGAAGGTGCAATACCTCGATTAGCGCGATGACCGCCCCGGCCAGAACAGCCAATGAGCCGATGTTGTACAACGCCTGCGTGTTGTTCATGTTTCGCACGTACCCCACGTAGTCTTTCATAACGCGGGTACTGAGGTCGGAAAAGCGGGCCTTGTTGCGTTCCTGCGTCCCGTAGCTTTTGACGGTCTTCATGCCGTCGAGATGCTCAGTTACCGCACCGTACAGTTGGCGCATATCGGTTGAAAGCGCCTTGCCGTGCTCTCTTGACACCGAGATCTTGCTTTTCAGTCCGAAGACGAGCACAAAGCCACAGATAACGACCGCTGTCGCGGTCACCGCGGACAGGAGCCACGCCACGACGACGTAGGCGAACAATACCAGCAGGCCTGCCAGTCCTTGGAATATCTGCTGCGTCCCATTGCTCACGCGGTCGACCTCATAGGTCAATGCGGCGGTAAACGTGGAGGCACGATTTCGCGAGAAAAAGAGCCAGTTTGTGCCGACAATGGCGTCATAAAGCTTTTGCCGCAATTCGAGCCCGAAATCATACTGAATGGCATAACTGAGGTTGTTTTGCCAGCGCGTAAGGAGAAAGTAGAGCGTCATAATCACGACGTACACGCCCAGCACCGTCGCCAACGTAAGAGGCAACCCAACAAAGGCAAAGGCAGCGGACGCATACCTCCCGACGCTCGAAGACGTTCCCTGGCCCATGTTAAGGCCGATCAACTGGAGAAGCGGCAGTAGCAGGAGGAGTCCGATGCCTTGCGTCAGGGAGAGGCACACGGCGAGCACGACGGCGAGCGCCACCTTCGCAGCTCGGCCCTCGACAAGAGTAGATAGGTAACGCCAAAGCGGGCCGTTTTGCACGCGCACCGAGAGCGGCACGCGCAGTCTTTTGCTGAGGGGGAGCGTTTCGCCGGCCATAGTACATCCTTACCGTTAATCGTATAGCGCGATCCGTAATAAAGGTTGAAGGCGCTAAAAAAAGGACACGGACGACGGACGTACCCAATCAACAACCGAAATGGCACGAACAAGGAGCACCGTAAGGCGTCTAGGACGATCAACGCGTTTGGCGGGAGAACAATCGCGCGCCGCCCCATTAGGTCAGTTCTCAAAACAACGAGCTGCGGGAATGGAAAAGAGTACATGCAAATCGCTCGTGAAGCTCACATTGAGCGTCCGCTTTTCGAGGGCGTGCGCGCCAACCTTCTCTGGGCATGTCCCGATGCAACGGAGGTAGAACTTTGGAAGGCGCTTCGGACGCCACCGCCGAGGACTTTGTAAAGCATCTTCCTCGTGGCGTGGCTGGGAGATCGCGGCGTGCGGCTATCGGGGGGAGTGTCAGCGCTTGGCGTTAGCGCGGGCCTAATTACGAGAACCAACGGTGTTCCTCCTCGATGAGGCAACGAACAACCTCGATTCAGAGAACGAAAAGCGGATTCGAGAGGCGATTGAGGCCCTGCACAGCGGCATCACCATCCTTGCCATCACCCACCGTCTCTCGACCATCCGTAACGCAGACCTCATTCACTGCTTGAGGACGATCACATCGTCGAATCCGGCGATTGGGCTGCGCTTACTGAAAAAGGCGACCGGTTTTTCCAGCTTTGTCAGGTGCAGGGTGTCACATAGCCCTGTTGGGGCGACCTTCACTTCAAATCTTAAGTCGAGTGCACGTTTGCCCAACACGCACCACGTAGCGGCAGTCGCATTAGTATATGTGCTACAGAGAGGGCCAAAGATATCGCTAGTTTGACCTCTCCTCAATAAACGCTGATATATAGGGCTCTAAAGAAGAGCCATTTCGATGGGCGGACTAGACGCATACACGAGCTTGACAACTTCAGCGGTCGCTGGCACGGAAAAAAGCACGTAGAGATCGCCAGTGAAGTTAGCGCTGAGTGTGCGGTTCTTGAGCACGTCCCCAGCGCAAATGCCAGTGCAAACGGCGTAATTGGCGTAGTATGTCCTCCCGTCTTGAGCGACGACTAAGAGACTCGTGTATTTGAAGGGGCTACTGGTTTGCTGAACATTTGAAACGGTTATGTTTGCGATAAGGTATTTGTAGCCGGGGGGAGGGGCCAGCGCAAAAGCATAGACGCCGGCTTGGCCGTTTGCTTTGATCCACTGGTTGGCCGTGGCGGGATCTGATGAATCGCTTATGGCGTTCACCTTCAAGGCAACGTGCCCGTTGGTAGCGTTCGCATATGCGGGCGCGTGGATTGTGGATGGTTGTTCTGTGTACGTATTGTGGTCGCCAGTGTCAACACCAGCGAACAGCATTTGCATACCTAGCAGAAGCAGGCCAACGGCGACGACTACCGTGACCGCCATAACGGCCGCGCGCTTTGCATTCACGTGAGCCCCTCCTAAGTGTAGATCACCTGCGCGTGGATGTCCTCCATGGAGGTCTGATTCACTCCCACATTTTCCGTCTTGATGACGGTTGAACCTTGGGGGAGCTCAACAGTTGTATTTAAGGTATACTCATTAATCCCGGCTTGTTTCTCGAAGTACAGATCGTAGTGATTTCCGATGCCGTTTCCGTGGACATTTTTCGGCAGCTTATAGACATACGTCACGCTTGCCGTGCTGCCGGCTAGTACCCCTAAGTGGGCGGAAAATGCGGAGAAGCCCGTGCCGTTCGTAATCAGCGGGCCCTCAAAAGCGCGTGTGGAATTTCGCACTGCGATGAGTTCAGCACCCGGAGGAACAAGGACTGTGCTAAAAACGTTATACTGCCACCAGCAATGGTTGATGTATGTTATCGTTAGGTTGGAAATGGTCGAACCATCGGCAAAAATAGTAACGTCATCACTAACTGTCCGATTCACGCCGAAATCTGCTTTGGCCGACCCCAAGTTGGCATCGATAATTGAGATGAAGTCTCCTGCGGGTCGCTTTTGTGCGCTTTCGAAGCTCTGCAAAAGGGAGTTCCCAGGTAAATAGAATTGAAGATGCCCCTCTTTCATCAGCTGTTGAGCCGTGGTGAGAAACGCAAGCTTCGCGGGAAGACTTGAACCGCGGACATCGCCGATGATGTCCAGCGCAAGCGCGTGCAACAGATCGGTGAGCGGGGACTTCTCTCCCTGTGATATGGATGAGTAATAATGCAAACGGTCAACGACGTTCTCGCTCGTTATAACATCACCAGAAACGATCATCGGTCCGGTTAACTTCATGAGCTCTTGTACTGCCGTGAAGTCGACGGCGACGGTCCCGTCGACTCTTTTACCCGTCAAGTTGTAGAGATTTGCCTGCACGACGGGGGCAAACGAGCTGAAGTTGTACTGAACGTTTGAATCAAACAGCCGCGCGCTTGTTACGTTGAAGAACTTGGTGAGACTCTCTGGACCATCGACCTTCACCGTTCCGTTCAGATATGTGCTGTTGGCGTAGAAGACCTGTAAGCTCGTGACGCTTCCGTGATAGACGGTCAGCAATCCCATACAAGCCATTATGCCGCCGGTGTTTCTAATCTCGGAGTTGTCCTGGAAGATGATGAGGTAAGTTCTCTCATTCGCATAGCCGAAGGCGTCCAGACCATCTAACAAGGGAAGAATCAGTGAAATTAGTAGGATGCCGAGCAGCGCAACAACGACGTATCGGGTAGTGGTGTGTCTCACGGTCGCCTATCTCAGTTACGCTATGCTGCCTCCTGCATTATAACCTTAACTTGCAGACACGTTCATACGCGCAAAGCCCTGTGTTTTTTCCGTGTATAAGCATGGCATTTGGTCATCGTATATGGCGTCAACGGGCAAACCTGTGAGTCGTAAAATGGCTCGGCTTTTTTGCGGCCGTAACGGTAAACTAGTTTAACGCGCCGTGCGCGGCAGGCGTAGGGCTTCAAACTGGGACGAAACCGGTTGGTCGCGGCACCAGGAACAAAGTTTTATAGTCTTGCTTGTCATTGTAGTAGATAGAAAATAGGAAGATCAGTGCTAGTCAGGTCTTTAAACGTGACGCACAGACCTCCGATCGTAGCAGCAAAAGCTAAAGGGACGTTAGAAATCAAGACCACGACTAGGATCAACTGATGGGGGATCAATGGAAAGAAGGTTGGTTGCAGCATCTTTCGTAATACTCTTTCTAGTTATAGCGGCGAGCGTTATAGCCGTGGATTACTTCCGCAGCCAGTCTGGCCCTCAGCCATCAGGCGCGAGTTTTGCACAGCTACCGAGTAGCGCCCCATCAGCGCCTAACGGCCCATCAGCGCCTAACGGCCCATCAGTGCCACAACAAATCTCGCGGTGCGGCTGTCCCGGGGGAGTCTACAGCCCTTACGAAATTAGTTTCCCGGGAACATAACGAGAGCAGTAAGAGCGGTAGCGAGATACTTACGGTGCGGTCAGTTGCTCTAGTCCGGCTCGAAACAATTCAAGATATCAAGTTGATTTTTTGATATGACGTTAGAAAGCGATTTCAGATCGTCTGTGTCTCACGGGGTACTCATTTGGGGGTACCCAGCCCCCCTACGGAGGCGATTCATTGGGCGAATTACGTTGACGCCGCGGTGGGGCATCATCTGATAGATCCTCTGAGAGAACCGATATGACCACAGAAGGTTGCTTTGGGCAACAGCGCTCACAGTCAACTTATGTGCTTACCTCGCTCATCTTGAATCCATAAGTCTTGTCTTCGACTGGCAAATGCAGCATCTTTTCAGACGGCGGGAACGGAAATACTATGTCCACAGCATCCCCTATAGCCTTACAGCTCGTACATTGTCCTTGCACCGTCGAGAAAGGAATACGCAGCGTGTAAAGTATTACACAATATAAATGGCTAAGAAATCGCTGTGTTGAAGAGAGTAGACAGTACCGTAGAACTGAAGATGAAGGGAACAAAGCGACCGCGGCTCGGGGGGACGAACCCCGTTGACGGACGTGAGCTCTTCTTTTGTCAGTGTGCGGACGCAGCGAAAGTGAAAAGTTGCTAAATAAGAGCAATATTGGATAAAAATATCAATCTTATATTTAAGTGTTGCGAAAATTATATAAATGACAAGCGATGCTTTGTACGCAGAAAAGGGAGGCGAAATAGAGGGATACGAATATCCCGGCCTGCACGACAGGGCTAAAAAGCTCCTTCTGGATGCAGCGTGGCTCACGCAGCGAGTGCAAAATGCTAAGCGAGTAAAAGGGGACCTCGTTGAAGATGCGTGTTTCTGCTTACCTTTAGCCACGGTGGTATCGCTGTACGATTCGAAAGTAACGCTCCTGTTAGCAGACGGCGATGACGAAGACCAAAGACGCCATGGCAGCGCGTGGGTGGACCTTAACGGCAACGATCGCCGTCATAGTGCTTGTCATAGTTGCTGCGATAGATGTAGCGGGCGACACAGCAAAAAAGGGCACTC
>Ga0187857_10004493_pt1 | contig 10444 bp, 5 predicted proteins | sample June2016WEW_8_10_FD_132984 | JGI IMG/M metagenome (GOLD analysis project Ga0187857, IMG submission 132984) | Peatland microbial communities from SPRUCE experiment site at the Marcell Experimental Forest, Minnesota, USA - June2016WEW_8_100 | ecosystem: Environmental > Terrestrial > Soil >...
CAGGGCATGGTCTCGATCCAGGTGTTGGCCACGCCGATGATCGGCTTGGCGAGGTCTTCGTCGGTGAAGCCGATGCCTTTCAGCATGGCGCGCGCGGGCGCGCGGTCGCGGCCCTGGGTGATGGTATAGCTCTGGAGTTTCATGGGGGAAATAACCAGTGTACGTCAAAAGGAAAAATTCAGGGACAGACAGGCAAACCCAAAGCGCAAACCCTGGGACAGACAGCCATTTTTCGAAGCGAAAAATGGAGTCTGTCCCTAGACACGCAACACGGCGGCTCCGCGAATGGCGTCGTTCTTCAGCGCATTCAATGCCTCGTTGGCTTCGTCGAGCGAGAACTCGCGCACCTCGGTGTGGATGGGGATTTCAGCGGCGATCCGCAGGAAGTCTTCGCCGTCCTGGCGGGTGTTGTTGGCCACGCTGCGGATCGCGCGCTCGTGGTAGAGCAGGTCGTAATCGAGCGCCGGAATGGGACTCATGTGAATCCCGCCGATGGCCACGGTCCCTCCGCGCTTGAGCGCCCGCAGCGCCGGCGTCACCAACTCGCCGGCGGGCGCGAAGATCATGGCGGCGTCGACCTTTTCGGGCGGCTCGTCGTCCGAGCCGCCGGCCCACACCGCGCCCAGGTCGAGCGCCAGCTTGCGATGGCGCGGGTCGCGTGACATGGCGTAGACGCCGATGTTCCAATGGCGCGCCACCTGGATGGCGACGTGCGCGGCGGCGCCGAAGCCGTAGATGGCGAGGCGTCCCCCGGGCCGCACACCGGAAAGCCGCAAGGTGCGGAAGCCGATGATTCCGGCGCAGAGCAGCGGCGCCACGTGCAGGTCGCTCGCGCCCTCCGGCAGCGCGTAGACGAAATCCTCGGGGGCCACGACGTACTCGGCGTAGCCGCCATCCACCATCCAGCCGGTAAACACGGCGCGCTCGCACAGGTTCTCGCGCGCGGACCGGCAGTATTCGCACGCGCCGCAAGTCTGGTGCAGCCAGGGGATACCCACCCGCGCGCCCGGCTGGAAACGCGACGCGTGGGGTCCGTTCTCTTCCACGACGCCCACCACCTGGTGCCCCGGCACCACGGGCGATTTCCTCGCAGGCAGTTCGCCCTCGACGACGTGGAGGTCGGTGCGGCACACCCCGCAGGCATGCACCCGCACGAGCACCTGGCCGGCGGCAGGCTTCGGCTTGGGCAATTCCACCATGCGCAGGGGATTCGATTCGACGGGGGCTGGCGATACCAGTACACAGGCCTTCATGAGTCGATTATCCCGCGGGGAGACGGCCTGGAGCGGGACGGCGCGGAACTGCCGACGCTGGAGGTATACTGAACAGGACCCGGGAGTCCAAGACAAAAGAAAGTGAAGCGTCCCGCTCATTTCGTTCCCAGTCCGAGACCGATCCTGCGCGTCACGTCCGTATAGGTCCACTGGAATGGTTTGGCGCACTTGGCGTAGGCGCGAATATATTTGCGTAGCTTACGCGCCAGATCACCCGCGGAAGTGAAGACGCCGCGAGTGATTACGCCGCGCTGGATCTTGCCGAACCAGATCTCCACATGGTTCAGCCAGGATGAGTAAGCGGGCGTGAAGTGGAAACGGACCTTGGGATTCGCTTCCAGAAACTGCGCCACCGCCTGGGTCTTGTGGGCCGAAGCGCCGTTTTGCCTTCCACCCTTGCGGTCTTCACATCCAGTGCGGCGTAAAGGGATAACGTTCCGCGGCGATAGTACTCGAACCCGTGGCGCTCCGCGCGCCCGGGCGAAAGGGGCAGCACAGGGTCGAGGCGGTCCAGCCGGTGCGGCTTCAGCCGCGCCCGACTCCAGATGCGCTGCACCGTCGATTTGCTCACTCCCAATGTGGCCGCCAACTTCCGACACGACCAATGCGTGCCGCCGCCGTCCGGCTTTTGCGTGGTCTTGCGGAGAACGCGGGCTTGCACCAGCGGGGTGGCGGTTCCGGGTTTACTGCCTTTATGCTTGGGGGTCCAGGCCGGCCAAACCGCACTCCCGAAAGCGCCGCCGCCAGCGAGCAATCGTTGGGCGCGATGTGCACAACTCGGCCTCGATCCGACTGTAGCTCTTGCCCTCCGCCAACGCGAGAATCAGCCGGGCGCGAAAAACGTCTCCGGCCGGCAAAGTCCGCGCAGGCTGCCAGCCTGCCCCGCATAGCGGCAAGCCGCAACCGGTGGTGGCAATTCTCCGCGGTCGCGGCAAGCGCGTCCAAGGGTGGCAGGCGGATTGACAATCCGCCGCAGATTGCAAATCTGCCCCACAATTCGTCGCGGCACGCGAAGAATATGACGGATAGTAGTACATGTAAGGAACATGCTCACACGGTCGCGGACCTAGTTACAGGCCCCCGCACGGATGCAATGTTTCCCGGCTGAACGGTTGCAGGTTGAGTTCCGGCCTCAACGGGCTTGGTTGAGCAACGTCTTGGAACCGGTCACTGCGCGGGCACTGGCCGGACCGGTTTTGCCGGTGATGGTGGGGAAAGTATCGGCAAGCGAGTGAAGTTGGCTGTGACCGAGAGGGGCCCGCTCATCGTTATGCTGGTGGAGGCGGCGGCGGGATCGGCGACGGATCCGGTCCAACTGCTGAACGTGTAGCCCGCTTTGGCGGTGGCCTGCAGTCGAACGGTCGTATTCGGGGGGAAGTATCTGCCTGATGCCGGTGTCACCGTGCCTGCGCGCGCCGGCGACACAGCGCTGGACAGTTGGTAGGAGACATCGAAGCTGGCGGTATAAGTCCGCGGGGTTGCCGCGCCGCTCACCGTATGGGATATCGATCCGGAGTCGGACCAGTTGTTGAAGCTGTAGCCGGTCCCGCCTGCCGTCTGCGGCGATGTGGTCGCGATCGCATGGCTGCTGCCGTAGGTCCAGACCGGGCGTGCGGCACTGGTATACGCGGCGCCATCGATGGAAAAGCCGAGACCGGCCGGAGACGTGTTCACGGTATGCGTGACCGAGGTGAGAGACGAAGCAAACACGGCCAGGCTGGTGGCCACGATGCGTCCGGCAGCGCTATCGGAGGAGGTGTTGACCAAGGCGCGAACATGCGTGGCGGGATTCTCCATGGCCAGCGTAGTGGAGCCGCCCCCGTCCATATTCAGGGCATTGTACACGCCGTAGTCGTTGATCAGCAGGTCGGCGACTTCCGGCGCCGTCATGCCGCTGCTGTCGTTCGTATCGTCCACGGTGAAAAGAAAGAGCGTCTTGTTGTCTCGGGAAAGGCCGATCGCGACACGGGCGCTGGTCAACGAATACCACGAGATGCTGTTCGAGTAGTAGGCTGGAACAGGGCTGACCAGTTGGCAGCCGGGGTGAGTGGCGTCCACGTAACAGGGGATGGTCTTGACGCCGCCGGTGATGATTTGCGCCGAACCCGCAAACGCGTTCCACAGCGTCACCGGCTGCTGCACGTGCAATCCGTCATTGGCGACGCAGAGGGAGCAGGCGCCGTCGGCGAAGCCCGCTGCGCGGTTGACGACACTGGCGTGGTTGTTGGCATCGATGTTGATGGCCGGCGCGTCGCGCACGATGGCGTAGTTCTGCGACGGCAGCTCGAATGGAGAGAAGACGGTGCCGTTGGAGGCGGCGAAGCCAATCAAGTCGGCGTTGAGGTCGGTGGAGGGAAAGGGAAGGAAGAAGTGAGCGTTGATGGCGATTTGCGCCCCTTGCTGGGTCAGGAAATCGAGAGTCGTCAACCGGGATACATCGCGTGTCCCACCGGGGGGAGTGAGCGTAAAGGAGAGGAACGGGGCCGTCAGGTCGATCTTGACGATGTGCATCTTGACGTCCCGCGGGAAGTCGGGAGCGCTCCCGGCGCGGAAGATATGCGTCACGCCAAGAAACGGAAATTCGACGACCGACGTATCCGCCGCTGGTAAACCCGGCAGGCACGCGGACAATAATAGCAGCGCTCCAACGCGCCGGCCCCGGCGGCGTTGAGACATGGAACAGACACCTCCACGTCCTTGATAGTACCCCTTTGGTGACTGATCGAGTTGTCGCCGATGGGGTGACAACGCCGCTCCGGCGTGAAGCGGACCGTTGATCGCTCCGACACGGTTCGCCGATGTTGATCCAGAATGTCCGCCATGGACGCGCCAGCCACGTGGCGCGCCGTTACCACGAGATATATATCTCCCCGCCCGATGCCCAAAGAAGTGGGGGAGGCGATTGTGGGCGAATCGTCGCCAGCCTTCATCGGAAACGCCTCGGCGCACGAAGGCCGGGGCGAAAACGCAAGCTCCGAGCCGAGGCGTTTTCGATAAGGAGACTGGTGTAATGTCCCAGTCATAACGTGACCACTGGCGCCTGCTGATCGTCATCACCATGTGCGACGCTATCGGTCAGTGCTGCCAGTCAGTGATGAACAGCGAGAGGAACTCCAGCGGTGGGCGGAGTCGCGGACTTTGCCGGCCGGAGACGTTTTCCGCGCCCGACTGATTCTCGCGTTGGCGGAGGGCAAGAGCTACAGTCAGATGGAGGCCGAGTTGTGCACATCGCGCCCAACGATTGCTCGCTGGCGGCGACGCTTTCGGGCGTGCGGTTTGGCCGGCCTGGAGCCCCAACATAATGGTAGGAGGATCTCGCTCGGTGGCAAAGCGCCTCATGATCGCCGTGGTCGGCGCGGGCATCGGTTCGCTGGCCGGCCTGCTGGTCTCCTTCCTGGGTGTGGGCAATTCAGCGCTGATCGTCGGAGCGGTGGTGGGCGCCGTTGTGCCACTCGTCGTGCTCGGCCGGCCGGGGCGATGACATCGCATCACCGGTTGCGGCTCTCGAGTAAGGCGCCGGCGAGCAGCAGATGGAGCCACGGCAGAGCCATGACGAGCTCGCCACCGCGCATGAGGAGTCGATCCAGCCATCCGCCGGGGAAGCCCGACGGTCTCCATCAACTCCGATGCCAACTGCCGCCGCGTCTTTGCGGTTCCGAGTCTGCGAAGCGGCCCCGCTCCGGACTGAACGTCACATTCTGAATCGCCGGGTGGCCGGCGAAGCTCTTGCCGAGTCGCGGCCGGCTTCGATCGCCAGCGCCGGCCGGCAAGCCAATGCCTGGGCGATGACCACCCTCTGCCGTTCGCCTGCGCTCAACCGGTGCGGATACGCGTCGTACATGCTGGAACCCGCGTCCACCTGGAACGATACTTCGGAAACCACCGGGACCGTGATGTTTCGGACAGAAATCGAATCGAACGTGAGATCCCGAACCGCCAACGCCCCGGGCGGCATCCCTCCCATTCCGGCGCAGGGCGGCGCGGGCCGCAATGGAGATAAACAGACCCAAAGATACTGGAACAGCGGAGGGTTTTGGAGTAGGATGCTTGGAGGGGGTATGCCGTGTCGCGAATCGTTATCGCGTTCCTATCCGTGCTTTTTCTGATTCCGCAAGGGTTGTGGGCTTCGGCAAATTTGGTACAGCTTGTGCTGAGCAAGCAGGCGCCAGACATGAATGCTTGTGCGGCAGGGCCCGCGACCACGAGCTTCTCGACCACGGATACCGCGGCCTATGTGTTCTTTGTCATCACGGGCGTGGGCCTCAACGACGTCGTCGAGGCCGATTTCTACCAGCCGGGGCCAAAATTATTCGGCTACACGCCTTGGCCCGCCGAGACGGATCCCGGCGACTACTGTTACTCTTACGCGTTCAAAATTGCCGGGCAAACGGCCGCGAGCCTGCCTGGCACCTGGAGGGTCGATATCGGAGACGCCGGCAAGGTGCTCGGTAGCCTTGGATTCACCATTACGACTGCCGCCGCGTGCTCGTACTCGCTGTCGTCGAGCTCGGCTCCCATCGCGGCGGGCGGTGGCAGCGGCTCCTTCACCGTGACGACGGGTTCGGGCTGCACGGTGTCGGCGTCCAGCGACGTAACCTGGATCACGCCGACCGTTTCCGGCAGCACTGTGAACTACACGGTGCAGGCCAACACCAGCACGAGTTCGCGCACCGGCCACATCACCGTGGGCGGGCAGCAGACGTTTACCGTGACGCAGGCCGGCGCCAGCACGACCGGCGTCCCGGTCTACTACCGCTTCGAAAACGGAACGGCGGGCGCCACGGCCACGGGAAGCGGGAGCATCGTGGACTCCAGCGGGTCGGGCCAGAACGGCACGCCGTCCGGGACGGTCACGTATAGCAGCGATGTCCCCTTGAGCACGGTGGGAGGCGCCGCCAATAACCTATCGCTGAATTTGGCGAGCAACGGCTCGGTGCAGTTCGCGGGAGCTTTCCCGCTGAACGGTCTCACCAACGCCACCATGGAGTTTTACGTCAAGCCGACGGGCACTACTGTCAGTGAAATGGACATCCTCTGGACGCGCACCGATTCGTCGGCCGATGCCAACCGCTTCAACATGGGCGTATATACCAGCGGTAACTCGCGTACAGTGTTTATGGACTACCGCGACACCAGCGGTAATCAGCAGGTCATTTTCCCCGGGGGCGGGCCGATGCAAATCCCCTATGCGGGTTGGAGCCACGTCGCCATTGTGAAATCGGGGAACGTCTGGACCGGCTACATCAATGGAACCCAAATGGGACAGCCGGTCACGGCCACGCTGAGCCTGCCGACCAACACCGGCTGGACGATGAATGGGAATCCGCGCGGGAGTGGGTACGCTTACATCGGCCTCATCGATGAGTTTCGGATCTCCGCCAGTGCGCTGACGCCGTCGCAGTTCCTGAGCCCCGTCACCGGCACGCCTTCCACATCGTATACCGTCACGCTCACGCCCGCGACCGCCAGTAATCCGACGGGGACCCAACACATCGTCACCGCCAAAGTGACTGACGCGAACAACGTCCCGCAGACCAACGTCTCGGTGACCTTCACTATTCTCTCGGGGCCGAATGCGGGCGCCACCGGCGTCTGCAACCCCTCCTCCTGCAAGACGGACAGCACCGGCCAGGTCAGTTTCACCTACACTGGCTCGGGCGGAGCGGGACAGGACTCCATCAAGGCGTGCGTTTCGACCACAGTCACCGGCCAGGCGTGCTGCTCGACGCCGCTCAACGCTATGGCAATCGCCCAGCCGGAAGCCGCCAAGTCGGGCAAGGTGGTGATCATCGGAGCGGCCACTGTTGACCCGAATTGCTCGAGCGGGGCCAACGTGGTGTACAACGGCGGCTGCCTCCCCGTTACCGGGCCGGCGGGCGAGCTGGGCGATTTTACATTCGCCGGCATGGCGCCCACGAGCGTGACCGCCGCCAACCTGGCCCAGTATGACACCGCCCTTCTGAACGTCTCCAGCAGCGGTATGGTATGCGACACCTCCAAGCTTTCGACGCAGGCCAAGACCGACCTGGTGGCTTTTGTCGCCGGGGGCAAGAAGCTGCTCATTCACGATTCCGAGTGCCAAGCGTCGGGCAGCACGGGCATGGATTATAGCTGGCTGCCGTATCCATTTACCACCAACAACCCCGGCGCGACGGGAACGAATGGTGGCACGTTATATGTCGTCGAGAACAGCAGTCTGGCCTCAGCCGTTACCGGCAGCGCATCCTTCATCGACGCCAAAGACTTGGCCACCAACACGGATGCCGTGGGCGACATGAATGTGATGACCACCAAGGACTCGCATTGGTGCCTGGCCATGTCCGGAACCAATGCCAACCAAGTCAGCGGTCCGGTCCTGGCCTATGCCAAATACCCGGCGGGCACAGACTCGGGGTTATTTATCTACAACGGCTTTGATCACGACGATCTTTATTCCGGCGGCAACGCCAACCTTCGCAAGGTCTGGGTGCTGGAGTTGCAGCAGCCGTTCAACCCATCGAACCTGCCCTGCGGCGTAGCGGTGGTCGGCATCACGGCCAGCCCCGCTACCGCCACCAACCAGATCGGGACCACACACACGGTCACTGCCAAGGTGGTGGACCAGACTGGCAAGGCACAGTCCGCCATCACGGTGACCTTCAGCGTCACGGGAACCAACGCCAACGCCAGCGGCACGTGCAATCCGTCCACCTGCAAGACGGACTCCACCGGCCAGGTGGCCTTTACCTATACCGGCTCGAAGGGCGTGGGCACGGATACCATCACAGCCTGCTTCACGCCGGCCGGCAGTACGACCCCGGTATGCGCCGCGCCGGTAACCAAGACTTGGGTGACCCAGTCGACGGGCTCCCAGTTCTGCTCGCCGGTGGTCACCAAGACGTGGACCAGCGGCGGCACCACCACCGGCCCCGGCATGTGGACCCTGGTTACCACCACCGGCGATTGCTCCGGATCCGATGTGTCCAGCAGCTCAGGGTCATCCACTCCCGATCCGGCGAAATGCACCTCTGCATTCAACGGCGATACGGCGGTTTGCTGGTCAAGTTCCAGCAGTTATAGCCCGAATACATGTACGTATAAGAACATCTCGGCCGCTTCCTGCACGGGTGGATCCCACCCCGGCTCTTTGTACAGGTGCGATGCCAACGGCACCACGCCGGGCTGCAACTACTACGTCAACCCCTTGAGCCAGTCCCAGCCGGCCACCCCCGCCAGCAGCGGAGGGAATATCACGGGGTTGATCTTGATCACCACCGGCGCCGGGTGCAAATGGAACTCGGTTAGCAACACCAGTTGGATCACGATCGTGAGCGGCGCCACCGGCACCGGTCCCCAGGGGGCGGTGTCCTACAAAGTCGACCCCAACACCTTGACAACCTCACGGCAGGGGACCATGACCATCGCCGGCCAGACCGTGACCGTATCGCAGGCCGCGGGGGTGGCGTGCAGCTACTCGATCACCCCCACCAGCAACAACATGCAAGCCCTGGGCGGCTCCAGCAGCATAACCGTCACGGTGACGGGGGGTAGCTCCTGCTCATGGACCGCATCCGTGAGCTCCACTGCCTCCTCGTGGCTCCATCTGGGGTCGACCACCTCCGGCTCGGGGAATGGACCGGTGAGCTACACGGCCGATGCGAATACAACGACGGCCTCGCGCACCGGCACCATCACCATTGCCGGCCTGACGTTCACCCTGACACAGCCCGGAGGCGCCTCGGCCACCGGGCCGACCATCGCGCAGGGGGGCATTGTGAACGCGGCCAGCAACCGCGGAGGCGGCATCGCGCAAGGTTCCTTCTTCACCATCTACGGGAGCAACCTTGGACCGCCGACGCCCCAGCAGGTCTACCAATTCCCGATCCCCAACAACCTGGGCGGCGTCACCGTGACCATCACGCAGGGATCAACCGTCAAGGAAGCTTACATGTTCTACGTCTCGGCCACGCAGGTCAACGGCATCATGCCGTCGGATGCGCCGCTGGGCAACGTGCAGATCGCCGTCAACTACAACAACGTCCCCAGCAGTGCCATGGCCGCCACCATCGTGAAGACCGCGTACGGCATCTTCAGCACGGCTGGTGGCCCCGGACCCGGGATCGTTCTGAATTACAACTCGGTATCCGATCAGCCCCTCAACATGGCCTCCATTCCCGCCAAGCCTGGCCAGGTGGAAGTCATGTGGGGCACGGGACTCGGGCCCATCAGCACACCCGACAATCAGCCGCCGCCCGGCGGGAATCTGCCGGTGGCCGTACAGGTAATGGTCGGCGGCCAGCAAGCCAGCGTGGCATACAGCGGCCGTGCGCCCGGCAACGCAGCCATCGACCAAATCAACTTCACGGTTCCCGCCAACGCGCCCACGGGCTGCTCTATTCCGGTGCAGGTCAACGCGGGCGGAACCTGGAGCAACACCGTTCGCATGGCCATCAGCGCCGACGGGAAACATTGCCAGGATAGCTTCAATCCGTTGTCCGGCTTGACTTCCACCGGTGGGAACTCGGGCACCATCACGCTGATGCGGCTGAACTTCAGCGGCCAGGTGGGTACCAGCGGTACGCCCACCACCGCGACGGCCGACCTGGGTTTCGGCGCCTTTGTCAAGACCAGTGCCGGCGGCGACCTCGCTTACAGTCCCTTCCTCAACCTGCCAACGCCGGGCACCTGCTCTTCCACCAACAAGCTGCTCGACCTTGGCACGGTGATGGGCAATGCATCCAGCCTTGATCCGACGATCGCGGCCAGTCTCGATGCGGGAGCCCAATTGACCGTGACCGGAGGGGCCGGGGGCGCCAGCGGCACGCTGACTCAATCCGAGGGAACCGGTGCCCCCTACGTGGGTCTGCTCGGTGGCATGCTGAACATCTCGGGCGCCACGTTGCCGCCGCCGTTCCTGGATGGCGGTCCCTTCACCGTCACGGGGCCGGGAGGCAAGGATGTGGGACCGTTCTCCACCACGATCGCCCTGGCACCGGCCATCACCTGGACCAACCCGCCCAGCAGCATCAACCGTGCGTCGCCACTGACTCTGACCTGGACCGGAGGAGACTCCACCCAGATGGTGGTGGTTATCGGTTCCAGCTCGGATCAGACCAGCAAAGCATACGGCGGGTTCACGTGCGTCGCTCCGGCCGGGGCTCACAGCTTCACCGTGCCGGTGAATACGCTGG
>Ga0187857_10004496_pt1 | contig 10444 bp, 8 predicted proteins | sample June2016WEW_8_10_FD_132984 | JGI IMG/M metagenome (GOLD analysis project Ga0187857, IMG submission 132984) | Peatland microbial communities from SPRUCE experiment site at the Marcell Experimental Forest, Minnesota, USA - June2016WEW_8_100 | ecosystem: Environmental > Terrestrial > Soil >...
GGACACGACGCGGCGCTCACCGCCTCCTCAAGCTCCGCCTCTGGATCGCTCGCTGCGGAACAACTTGGTTCGAAGTCTTGTATTCTCGCGGAGCTCAACTGACAAATGCTTGACACAACCGCCCGCAAACGCCGGTTTGACGGGAGGGCGGCGGCGGCATAAGATTGTACAGGAAAGAAGAAAGCTGTGTTGCTTTAATTAGTCGTCCGTCGTCCAACCAATAGACCGCTGGCGACGGACAACGGACGTTTCTTCTGTTATGGATAACTACGACTTTTCGCTCTTTTCCGCGCCTCCGCCGCGTCCTCCGCGGCCTTCGCTGTTACTGCGCAGCCGGAAGATCTTCGGCCAATTTGTCTTCTCGACCTTGATTTTGCTTTCGGCGGGTGTCGGCATCATTGCCGGGCTTGTGTTTGTCTACTCGCTGGACTTGCCCAAAGTGCGCGAGCTCGAAGACTATCGGCCGGACGTGATGACCCAGCTTTACGCTGACGACGGAGCGGTGATTGGCAGTTTCGCGCTGGAACGGCGAGTGATGGTGAATTACAGCCAGATTCCTCCGGTGCTGCGCGACGCGATCATCTCGATTGAAGATCGGCATTTCGAAAGCCACTGGGGCGTGGACGTGATCCGCATCGTGCGTGCCGGAATCACCGACATTTTCGAGTGGCGGAAAGCGCAGGGGGCGAGCACGCTCACTCAGCAACTCAGTCGCAGGCTGTTTCTCTCGCCCGAGAAGAGCTGGCGGCGCAAGTTCCAGGAGATGCTGGTGGCCATCCAGATCGAGCGGCGATTTACCAAGCCGCAGATCTTCACCATGTACGTGAATCTGATCCCGCTGGGCCACGGCAATTACGGCTTCGAAGCCGCCTCTCAGTATTTTTTCGGCAAACACCTGGGTGAGCTGACCCTGCCCGAGGCGGCGACGCTGGCGGGCTTGCCGCGCACGCCCACGGCCTATTCACCCATCCTGCACCCGGAGCGCGCCAAGGAGCGGCGCAACGTCGTGCTCGCGGCCATGCTTGAAAACGGCAAGATCACGCCAGCTCAGTATCAAGAGGCGAAGGCCGCGCCGCTCGGACTGAACCTCCAGCGGTGGAACAACAACACGGCGCCCTACTTTGTGGAGGAGGTGCGCCAGTTCTTGGAAAAGAAGTACGGGCCGGAGGCGGTCCAGGAAAAAGGATTGCGGGTCTATACAACTCTCAATCTGGAGCTTCAGTCCATCGCGGAAAAGGCGCTGCGCCAGGGTCTGCACGATGACGACAAGCGGCGGGGCTGGCGAGGTCCGGAAGAAAATATCCTAAAGACGCCTGTCAATCTCCCGGATGGCAGCCCGGTGACGCTCGAAACGTACACGAATGATGATTGGAAAAAGCCTTTCGAGGCGGGCAGCCGCGTCCATGGCCTGGTGATGGAAGTGAAGCCGAAAGGGGCCATGGTGCGCTTTGGTGAAACCACCACCCTCGTCGCCCCTGCCGATTCTGCCTGGACCAAGAAGACCACTCCGCAGGAGGTTTTCCTCCCGGGCGACGTGGACCTCTTTTTCGTGAAAGAAATCAAAGCGAAAACCGTGCACGTGACTCTGGACCAGAAGCCGGACGTGCAGGGCGCGCTGGTGGCCATTGACAACGCGAGCGGGGCGATCAAGGCCATGGTGGGCGGTTACGACTTCGACGAAAGCAAGTTCAATCGCGCCGTTCAGGCCGAGCGGCAGGTCGGGTCATCGTTCAAAGTCTACGTGTACGCGCAAGCCTTGATGGACGGCATGAGTCCGTTCAACACGATCGTGGATAGCCCCATCAGTTTTCCTTCCGCGCAGGGTCCGTGGGCGCCGCACAACTATGACAACAAGTACGAAGGAACCATCACCTTGCTGCACGCCCTGGCCGAGTCGCGAAACATCCCGGCAGTGAAGCTGTTAGAGAAAGTGGGCGTCGATAAGGTGATTAAGCTCTGCCGCAAGTTTGGGATCACCTCACGGCTCGTTCCCAATCTCCCGCTGGCTCTGGGCGCTTCCGATCTTACTTTGCTCGAACATACTTCGGCGTTCACCACTTTCCCTGACGACGGCGTTCGCATCGCGCCGCGCATGATTCAGCGGGTGACGAACTACGACGGACGGGTGATCGACGACTTCGCGCCCGAAGTCACTGACGTTCTGCCCGCCCCCATCGCGCGGCTGGAGGTTTCTATGCTGCGCGAGGTAATTAATTCCGGGACCAGCGTGCGGGCGAAGGCTCTGAAGAAACCGATCGCCGGCAAGACGGACCACTAATGAGTTTTCCGATGCGTGGTTTATCGGTTTTTCGCCATCGCTCACGTGCGGCGTTTGGGTGGGATTTGACGACCATCGAACCCTCGGCCCGAAAGAGGAAGGAGCAAAAGTCGCACTTCCGATTTGGATGGACTTCATGGGCCAAGCCCTGAAGGACAAACCCGTGGAGGATTTCCCAAACTCACCACTCTTGACCAACCCCGATCAGGTGAAGGAAATCCTCGCGAGTACCGAGACAGAAAGATTGTTGGCGGCGCAGACTCCAGACCAGACCACGGCGATCAAACCTGCCGCGGAAGCGCGCACTGAGCCGGTCAAGGGCCTTGCGAAACCGGAAGGGGCTGAGCCCAAGGCTGCGCCACACAATCCCGTTGCGAAGCCGCAAGTGCCCCCTGAGACATCGCCGGGCGCGCCGCCGCCACCCAAGCCTGGCCAACCGAAGGCGTCTGAGCCGACTGCGATGCACGGTCCCGCTGACTCTAAGGCCGATTTCCACGAAGCTCCGGCCAAACCCGCAGGAACGGTAGTGACCCAGCCCGGGGCTACACCACCCAAGCCGGCACCACCGCCCACCGGGACAAAGCCTGCCCCGAAGACGCCTCCTGACGGCGGTCATCGTTAGAACGATAACACCGTATTAGATTACTTATTAAAGTGGTCATAGCCGCGTGACTGAAGGGCCATCTCGTGCCCTCCGGGCAGGACTAGCACGAGCCCTCTCGCGCTGCGCGTCTCGCCAATCCAGTGAAGGGGTACACCGTGTACTCGGCGCGGAAGCCGAAAGACTCTGTGCTTCGGAACAGTGAACAACAACTCGTAGTCCTCGCCACCGTGAAGTGCGAGGCTGAGTGGGTCGAGTGTGCGTCGCTCTCGCGTGGTGAGGTCATCAGCAATCGGCAGGCGCTCAGCCCAAACGCGCGCGCCCACGCCGCTCGCATCGCAAAGATGCCCGAGATCGGTTGACAGGCCATCGCTCACGTCAATGAGGGCTGTCGCCAGATTGTTCTCGCTCAGATAGCGGCCGACCCCGAGCCGCGGTTCGGGGTAAAGGTGAGCGTGGGCGGCGGCGTCCAGGGTTTTTCCTCGGCCGCGGACACTCGCTTTTAGTTTCAGCCTGTGAAGGCCCAACGCCGAGATCCCCAACCGGCCGCTCACAAAAAGTTGGTCGCCGGGCCGCGCGCCGGAGCGGCGGATCATCTTCTCGCGTGCGATTTCGCCTGCGATCACGACGTCGATGGAAATCCGATCCGGAACGATGGCTGTGTCTCCGCCCACGACGCTGAGGGCGTTGCGCCGCGCCAGCGCCAGAACACCCGCATAGAACTCGTCGAGCCATGTGCGCGAGGTCTGTTGTGAGATGGCGAGCGAAATCAGGGCGTACCGAGGCGTGCCGCCCATCGCGGCGATATCGCTGAGGGAGCGCGCCAGGGCGCGATGGCCGACGGCGCGAGGGGGATGAAGGTTGCGCAGAAAATGCACGCCCTCGATGGAAAGATCGCTCTTTAGTATAAGTTCGTGCCCGTGGCGCAACTCAACCACCGCGGCGTCATCACCGATGCCGAGGCGCACGCCTGCACCCTGCCTCCTTGAAAGGCGCTTCAGCCAGCGAACGAATTCGGTCTCAGCTCTAAACACGACTCGGTCCGGACTGCGGCGGTGTTTGCCCGCCTGCGTCGTTCATGATAATAAATGCCCACGATGTTCCGCCAGTGAGCTGTAGGGATCATTGTGGTTGTGCTCGCTTCGCTCTGCAACTTTCGGGGGTGGCCTATGCTTTCGCGCAGAAGATTCTTGGAGACGAATGTGGCGAGTCTCGCGCTGCCTCTCGCAGGCGCTGGTGCTCAGGCTGCGTCGGCGGCGATGAGCGACCCTCCGGTGAACACCTCTCACGAGCGCGACTACTGGAACGACTGGCCCCGCTATCTTACCGCGAGGGTCAACGCCGCTCGCACTCAACGCAAGGCTGCGCTGGAATCGCTCCGTACTGAGGCGCAGGTGCGCGAGCGAATTCAGGCCGTGCGCTCGCGACTGTGGGAACTCGTGGGCGGGCCTCTCGAAAAGACGCCGCTCAATCCCAGGCAAGTTGGGACCATCGAGAGAAAAGCGTACCGCATCGAGAAAATCATTTTTGAAAGTCAGCCGCAAGTGTACGTCACCGCGCATCTCTATGTGCCGGCCGCGGAAAATCCAAACGCACATCGGCCTTGTCCAGCGATCCTCGCGCCCCTGGGCCACGCGACCAACGGCAAAGAATACCGGAACTACCAGTCTGTGTACCAGACCCTGGCGCGCCTCGGTTACGTCGTTCTGGCCTTTGACCCGTTTGGCCAAGGCGAACGAATGCAGTACCTGGATCCTCGCACGGGAAAGTCCCGGTACGGTCCAACCGGCGAACACTCCCAGGCGGGGCGTCCCCTGCTTCTGATGGGGGCAACCTTTGCGCTGTATCGCGCCTGGGACGGCATCCGCGCTCTGGACTATCTTCTCAGTCGCCCCGAAGTCGATCCGGCGCGGATCGGCTGCACGGGCCATTCAGGCGGCGGAACCATGACCATGTACCTCTGCGCTCTCGAACCTCGCATCGGCGTGGCCGTCGAGGTTGAAGGCAATTCGGAGAACCTCGCCGGCCCGCAATACGATCCTCCGGGGGCGGTGGCCGACGCCGAGCAAAACGTGGTCGCCGGACTTGCGCTGGCCGGCGCGGGCCGCGCCGATTCGCTCCTGATCGACCGCGCCGATTTGTTGATGACGTTCGCGCCCAAGCCTCTGCTCATTTCTTTTACTCCGCAGGATTCGGGCACAACTTACTCTCCAAATTATTCCGAGGGCACGCGCGAAGTCTATGATGAAGTGAGTGAGGCCTACGGAATTCTGGGCGCGAAAGAAAAGATCGAACTCTTTGCTTCGCCGCTCCCGCACGACTTTGACTTCTTGAATCGCCAGGCCTGCTATCGCTGGTTCAATCGCTGGCTCGGCAAGAATGATCTTGGAACAGAAGAAGCGGAGTTTGAATCATCTCCCGAGGAGGCTTTGAATTGCACCTCGACCGGCCAAGTTCTGACTTCGCTCGGAGGCCGCTCGGTCATCCAGCTCAACATCGACAGGGCGCGCGCGATTGAACCGCGGATTCTTCACCGTGAGTCGCCGGATCGCTCGGCATTGCCGCGAGAAGCCGTCCGTCAATCGCTCGGAAGATTGCTCGGCTTGCCCGGCGAAAAATGCTCGCTTGATCCGCAGCGGTTGTCGTTGGTGACAGGCCGCGGAATGACGATGGAGGAGTTTGATTTCCATTCGGAACCCGAAATCCGCGTGTCAGGTTGGTTCGTGAAACCTACCCGCGCTTCGGCGCCTTTGCCGACCGTCGTCGTGCTTTCCGAAGATGGAAAGGATCTGGCGGTGGACGAACCCGGCGAAATCGTGGGGTTGGTTGATAAGGGCTTCGCCCTCTGCGCCATCGACGTGAGGGGACTCGGAATCTGCTCTCCCCGCTATCCACGAGCTGGCCCATTGTTTTATGGTGGCGAGCACCTCGAATCAGGTTATGCGTGGGCGGGCTTGATGATTGGCAAGCCGGTGATCGGCCAGTGCGTGTGGGACTTCATGCGCCTCCTGGACTATCTGGAGACGCGTTCCGACGTCGATCGCGGCAGAATTATCGTCGTCGGTCACGGGGGTGGAGCGCTGGTTGCCCTCATGGGCTCAGCCCTGGAAGACGGACCTCGCGCGATCGCTTTGGGCCACATGCTTTCGGACTACCGAGCCGTGGCGGAATCTGAGGAATATAACATTGTCCTCTCTGCCTTCGTGTTTGGCATCCTGCGCGAGATGGATCTGCCTGACATCGTTGCGTCGCTTGCACCGCGCCCCTGTATGCTGATGAACGTGACTGGCCCACGTGGCGAGATTCTCGCCCAATCCGCAGTCGGGGCCCGCTACAAGAACGCCGTGGATTATTACTCGCGGCTGGGGGCGGGCGACCGGCTTCAAATCTCCGTTCAGCCGGATCGTGACTTAGCTCCCAACCTATTGAGATGGCTGGAGTCGTTTTGAATCCTGCCATATTCGCTTGACAAGCTTCGGTTGCCTCGCATAGTATCGGACCCGCGATTTCAAAGATCGGAAAGTAAGCGGCCTTTTCTTTTGCGCCCTGAAACACTCTGGGGGTGAGGGCGCAAGCTCGAAAATCTAGACTTAGGAAAAATAATCCATGGAAAGAAAACTGTACACTTTCCTGATATTTCCTGGGTTGCACGGAAAAGTGCACAAAATCCAGCTTCCCTTCTACGTTTTCTACTTAGTGCTTGCCTTCAGTTTGGTGGGTGTTACCACCGTCGTGGCCCTCGCCAGCAGTTACACTCGAATGCTTCTAAAGATCTCGGATTACAACAGCATGAGGGCTGATCGCGAGGCCTTGAAGAACCAATACCGGTCGCTGGAGAAAGTTGTAACCCAGACCAACGCCAAGCTGAACTCGCTGGAATCCCTGGCGACGGAAGTCGCCTTGACCTACGGTTTCGGCGAGGCCCGGCGGTCAACATTTCCCCGGTCCTTGTTAGTCCTAGCAGCTCAGAGTAATCCAACGCTGGATTCCAGCTACCACGCATCGCTTTACGCTTTTAACTTGCTCAAGACGAGCGCGGCCAATGCTCCAACCGACGCGATGGCGCGCAGCCTGCTCTTGAGCGCCGCATCCGACCAAGCGGCGATTCCTTCGATTTGGCCGGTCCGCGGCCAGGTGACGGCGGGATTTGGGGAGAGATTGGATCCTCTGAGCGGCGAAGGTGCGTTCCACGCAGGGATCGACATCGCTGCGCCAAGAGGCACGACCGTTGAATGCGCGGCTGACGGCATCGTTGTCGCTGCGGGTTATGACGCGGGCTACGGCAATGCGATCCTGGTGGATCACGGGTCGGGAATCACAAGCAAGTACGGCCATTTAAGCAAAATCGACGTCGTCATCGGCCAAGAAGTCAAACGCGGCCAAATCATCGGCGCTGTGGGAGCCACGGGCAAGACCACAGGACCCCATTTGCACTACGAAGTTCACGTTCGCGACATGCCGGTGAACCCGGCCAAGTACCTTCACTGGTAAGCCGGACTCCAAGCGTCCCGATTTATTTCCAAGGATCCAGCATGTGTTGCGATCTGTGCCGCAACCGGCGCGGCGTTCTCGCAGGTGGCGCGGGGTTGGCGACAGTCCTCTTCTTGGTGACGGTCCACGCCGGTCGTGCACAGGAATCTGGAGTCTCGGATCGGGCGGTCATAGATGTCGTGGGAGACGTGCTGCCGGAATCGTCGTGGCTCAGGCCGCAGGATGCATCACGCATTTTCGAAGGAGTTCGCGAAGAGTTTGCGCGAGCGGACTTGGTATTTGCGAACCTGGAAGAACCCATCACCAGCAAAAAAACGGTGACGCGAGGCAAGAGTCCAGCGGCGGTGAGGGCTGGACGAGACTTCGTGTTGCGCTCCCGCAACCCCGAGATTCCCATTATCCTCAAAGCGGCAGGAGTGGGGCTCGTAGGGCTAGCCAACAACCATATGATGGATTACACGTCGGTCGGACTGCGGGACACGTTGCGGGCTTTCGACAAAGCGCAACTGCCTGTGGTGGGCGCCGGATTCAAGCCAGACGCCGAACGCGCTTTTATTTTCAATGCTCACGGGTATCGCATCGCGCTCCTTGCATTCACCTACGTTGTACCGACAAATTCTGAAGCGACTGAAGCCAAGGAGGGAGTCGCTTCTTCCAAGCATGAGGCGGACTTGGTTCAGGCGATCCGGCGAGCGCGGCAGCGAGCTGATTACGTCGTGCTGATGATGCACTGGGGCGGTCAGGGCGGACATCTCATCACGAAGAGACAACGCGAACTTGCTCGCCTCGCTGCGGGGGCGGGATGTGACGCGGTGGTAGGGATGCACCCGCACGTCCTTCAGGGCATCGAGTTCGTGGGCCGGACGCCGGTGTTCTATTCGATAGGCAACTTTGCCTTTCCATCTTCTCGTTCTGACGCGCGCGAGTCGCTGGTGCTCAGGCTGACCTTTGGAGCGCAGGGACTGGAGACGGCGGAGGCTGCGCCGGTGGACATCTCTCCGGCGGGCGCTCCGAGCATGGCGTCGGGTTCGGTGGCACAAGCCATCCTTGCCCATCTTGATGGTTACTGCCGCATGTTCAATTCCCGAATTGATCGAGGCTTGGTCGTCACGGCGGCGCCGCGCCAGGTGTTGGCGTACGATACGTCGGGCGGCAGTCCGGCGCAAAAAGGGGCAAGGCGGCGTAGGGGCAGCCCCAAACTCAGGGCCAGCAGCAGCGGAAGGAAGGGGACGTAGTCCTATATTTTAGCTTGATTAAGAAGTCGAGACCGGGCAAAAATATTTTCTTAAGGCCCTTGCAATTTTGGGGCCGCTTTCCTATAATAGGAGATTGCGCTAGCTGGCGTAGCTCAGCTGGTAGAGCATCTGATTTGTAATCAGAGGGTCGGGGGTTCAAATCCCTTCGCCAGCTCCAGTTTGAGCGAGCGCTATTGGAACGGCTTCGAGGATTTGGGCCAGGATTCGAGGGGCGAGCTTCCAACATCTAACCGTCTGGATGTCCCACGGCAGGTGCGGGTAGAGGAGTGTCCCATTGTCCTACCGCAGAATCGAAGGTTCCTTGTCAGATCGCGAGACATAAGCTCTCGGAATCGAGAGCAGAAACAGAGACCTTGGTCTTGGCTCTGAGAAGCCGGGCTCGGACAGGTGGCTGAGCGGTCAAAAGCAGCAGACTGTAAATCTGCCGACCCATGCGGTCTACGGAGGTTCGAACCCTCCCCTGTCCACCAGTTGGAATTTGGAAACTGGAAAATGGAAATTAGAAACTGGGAAACCCGTGCGGATTGGGAACTAATTTCCAGTTTCCAATTTCTAGTTTCCAAAAAGGGCGGGAGTAACTCAGTGGTAGAGTCACAGCCTTCCAAGCTGTTGGTCGCGGGTTCGATCCCCGTCTCCCGCTCCAGTTCGAAATTCGAAACTGGAAACTCGAAATTCGGCAGGGAGAAAGCAGCCGAGTTTCGATTTTCGAAAGCTCGGCCGATGTAGCTCAGTTGGTAGAGCACGTCCTTGGTAAGGACGGGGTCAGCGGTTCAATTCCGCTCATCGGCTCCAGATTTTAATCGGTCCTCGGTGTGCTGCGGCAATGATCGGGAGATGGCGAGGACGGGGTTTCGGAAAGCGTGACCCGGAGCGCGTTCCGGCAAAACGTTTCCGGCAGGCTGCCGATGAGCGTTGGAAGGATGCGCGGTGCCTGCACGACAACCAGAGGTTTGAAGGTGCTATCTATCTCTGCGGTTACGTGTTGGAGTGCTTCCTGAAATTCGCCCGCTGTGAATTGACGAATCGTCACAGCATGGAGCTCAGGGAAGCGAGACGATGGAGTCATAACTTGGTCGAGTTGCTGGAGGCTTGTGGGCTGGGAGCCGCCCTCGAACGGAATCGCGATCTGCAAGTGGCGTTTGCCCGAATTAATGATCGCTGGTCTCCCCAGATGAGATATTCAGGACAAGCGAGCGACGAAACAACTTGCGCAAGTTTTTTGAGGGATACGAAGGATCTGCGAAATTGGTTACAAACTCAATTGCGTCCGTAAAGCGCGCATTGCGTAAGGGATTCGCCAAGAGAGGCGAGGACGTCGTCGTCTGGGCGAACATGAGCGACTACAAAGACTTCATAAGAATGTACGTGGTCTCTGATTACTTCAGGAATATGCCGGAGAAGGAACGCCTGGGCGAGATTTTCTCCATCTTGGAATCAAATGGGGCTAGAGCGATGGTGCGTAAGATTTCATTGTGTATTGCTATGACCAAGGAGGAATACGACGCGGAGTTCGGGGGTGATACGTGGCTCGACGACCTAGGTGAGTCCCACCCGATATCGAAACCGCCGGAGAGGCTGCGTGGGATAGCCAAACTTCTTTCTCAGGTTGGATATAAAGAAAAGGCTACTACAAGACCCCGCCTAAGGTCGCATCGTCTCGCAAGGGCTCATAGCACAAATTAGTTCTGGGGAGCAGCAGCATGGCCAAAGAAAAATTTGATCGTTCGAAGCCGCACATGAACGTGGGGACGATCGGGCACATCGATCACGGGAAGACGACGCTGACGGCGGCGATCACGAAGGTGTTGGCGAAGGAGA
>Ga0187857_10004497_pt1 | contig 10442 bp, 7 predicted proteins | sample June2016WEW_8_10_FD_132984 | JGI IMG/M metagenome (GOLD analysis project Ga0187857, IMG submission 132984) | Peatland microbial communities from SPRUCE experiment site at the Marcell Experimental Forest, Minnesota, USA - June2016WEW_8_100 | ecosystem: Environmental > Terrestrial > Soil >...
CTACCTCACGTCAACAGACGACCGTCAGGATGTCGCCTGACCCGCCTACGTACAGCGGGCCCTGGGAGCAAGTGCAGCGACTCGGAAATCCGCTCATCAATGAACTGATCATTGGAACCGGATCGAAGGATCGCTTCAGCATGGACGTCCCGGTAAACGACCAGCAGTTTGCCAGCTTTGTCTTGAATCCGCTACTGGCTCAGATCTTCGCTTCGCTGGGGATCCCGGTTCCTCCTCCGCCCCGCTACGATCTGCTGCCATTGGTGCAGTATCTGCCTCCGATTTGTCCTGGCTGTGGTCCTAGTGACGAAGGACCAGTAGCCGACCTCTTACGGATTAACACTGGCATTCCGCAGACGTTTTTCTTCAAACAACAGCGTCTGGGGGTGCTGGCCGGGGATTTTGGCGGCTACCCAAATGGCCGTCGCCCGGTTGACGACGTAGTAGACATCGCGGCTCGCGTGGTCGCTGGATACCTTGCCGATCCCGCGATGTATAACACCAGGATTGGCGACGGCGTCAATCTCCCTTCCAATGGCGTAGGTCAGCACTTTCCGTACGTGCTTCCGGCGTACGACGGGCGTGACAGCCATCACATCGGTCCTGGTCAGTACGGCTGTACAGGCCAGTCAAATGGCATCTGCCCAACCAACTGAGACATAACCCGGAGCAAGGCTGCTCGAACCTGAGTGGCCTTGCTCTTCTTCCGAAACGCCAGGGAGAAATGTATGACTAACATCTGTCGGATCACCGTTTTGCTTCTCATGACGACTCCGGTCGTCGCGCAAGTGACGTCACCCACGGCAAAGGGCTTGGTGGCCGGACCGAATGCCGGAACCGTGGCGATAACAGGCTCTTCCTCTATGCGGGCTGTTTCCAGCGCGCGCGAGATGGTTACGAAGAACCCGAAGGACGCGAATTCCTACACCGCCCTCGGATTTGCCCTATGTCACCTTGGCCAAGAAACTTCTGACGTCAGCCTCTACTCTGAGGCCGATGAGGCGCTGGGTAGGGCTCTCCAAATTTCGCCCGACAACTTTGAAGCTAGCAAGGCACAGGTTTGCGTGCTATTAGTACGTCACGAGTTTGCACGCGCTCGCGAACTGGCCATGATCCTTAATAAGCGCATTCCGGATGATGTGATGGTTTACGGCTTGCTAGTGGACGCTAGCGCAGCGCTCGGCAACTATCCGGAAGCGGAGAACGCCGCCCAATGGATGCTAAATCTACGTCCGGGCAATACACCTGCATTCCTCCATGCGGCGGACCTACGCGAGGTCTTTGGCGAACAGGAAGGAGCAATTCAGCTGCTTAAGATAGTCCTGGATGCCACGCCCGCGACCGATGCGGATGCGCGGGTACACGTGCTGACTCAGATGGCGCACGTTAGTCTGGAAATGGGCAACCTGACTTCTGCGGAATCGATGTCAGAGCAGGCTCTCTCGCTTCGGCCCGAGGATTCGCGCGCACTTCTGGTGCTGGCAGAAGTCCGCCTCTTGCAGGGAAAGCCGTCCGATTCGGTGCAGCTCCTCCATCAATCATACAAATCGCTTCCGCAAACCAAGACCCTTTACGCGCTGGCCGAAGCTATGGAAGCGGCTGCCATGCAGAACGAGGCGAAGAGTAAATTTGCGGAGTTCGAGCGTCAAGCCACGAGCGAGTCTTCTGACCCTAACAATGCGAACCGCGAATTGATCTTCTATTATGCCGATCATGCGAATAAACCTTCCAAGGCACTGCAAATCGGAGAGCAGGAGGTCGCCAGACGCCGCGACGTACACACTCTGGATGCTTATGCGTGGGCCCTCTACAAGAATGGGCGTTACGCCGAGGCCAAGGAACAGATGGATATTTCGTTGAAGGTGGGAGTACGCGAGGCGCCCATCTTCTATCATGCCGGGGAGATTGAGTTGCGCCTCGGCAACAACACCCGGGCAGAACATTACTTTCGGGAGGCGGCCGAGTTAAATTCGACCGGTTCGCAACAGGCGCGCGCCGCCCTCGCGAGTGTTCAATCCCAACCTAATAACAGCCATTAGCGTACTGAACCGCTCAAATCCGCCCGCCGCAACGTCGGTTAGCAGGGACCAGAGCCTTACGCATGACGCTACGAACACAATATGATTTGGAATGAGCACAATGCGGGTCGAGCCGAAAGACGCGGTGGCAGGGTCGCGACAAACGCGATCTTCACACCTTATGTTATAGGCTCGCGGCGCCGGTGCAACGTTTCCTGTCATAAATTGCTCCTGCGAATCTTCTGTGTTCTCTTCTTCTGCGCGTCGGCAGTCGCCGAGACCGGAACCATTCAAGGACGAATCCTCGACCCCCAGGGCGCAGCCGTTGCCAAAGCAACTATCAAGCTGCTGAATGCCGCGGGAACGAAGGTCGGCGAAACCGTCACTGACCCGGAGGGCAACTTCGTGTTGGCAGGGGTAGATCCGGGTGTCTATCAGGTGACGGCCGAGGAGCCGTCCTATGTCACCGTGGTGGCCAGCGTCTCCATGGCTTCCGGCCAGCAACAGCAGATCACCGTGCAGTTCCTGCAACTGGTTTCGGCGCAGCAACAAGTAACGGTCGTCGCTTCCGTTCCGGCGCTCGAGACTCCCGATCCATCACAAACGGTTGTGATCCACGATCAAGTGCTGGACGCCAATCCCGGCCGGCCAGGCGCCCCAATCTCTATCCCGGGGCTGCCGATTGAAACCGCCTCGGGCGGAATCAAAGCTCCGCAGTACTTTGCGCCCGGCGTGGCCGGAGATCACGGCGAGCCCATCGCCCAGTACTTCCAGATCGGGAGCTTCCTTTTTCCCAACAACCTTCCCGCCAACGCGCATGGCAATGGATATTCCGATCTCAATGTCCTCATCCCTCCGATCATCGAAGCGGTCACGATAGACGGCGGCGCCTTCAACGTTCGCGAGGGTAATAATGCTGTCGATCTGGCCGCTAATTACGTTCCCCGGCGGCGCGTCCTCAGCTTCTTTCAGCTCACCGGCGACTACCGTGATGCGGACATGATGGCGGGTTGGAGCTCGTCGAAGCCGCACGTCAACGAATGGATTGCGATGGAAGTGTCGTTCGGCAACGGCTTTTTGGAGCGCCTGGAACATCGCCAGCAGTACAAGCTAAATGGCCTGCGCCAGTTCAACTTCGGGCGCCATCAATTGAGTCTGTTCGGTATCGGATACTACGGTTCCTCTTACGTTCCAGGACTGATCCCGATCACTGTTCCCGTGCCTGGCGACACTATCGACAGCCGCCAGCTCGACTACACTCATAACGCTCTGCTGATCGCCAGCGACAACTGGAAGCTGGATGAGCAGCGGCAATTTTCCTTCTCCGGATTCTTTCGCAACTACTCCCTCACTCTACGTTCGAACTTCGGCGATGGTCTGATCCAGCAGAGCGAGAAGCGCAACGTCTTTGGCGGCGAAGCGACCTATATTCAGAGCGTCCGCCCCTGGCTCGCCGTGCTCGCCGGCGTTGGCCTGCGTCGCGACGCGCCGCACGACCTGGATTTGTACCAAATCAATGCGGAAAATCAGTTCCAGCTCACGACCAGCAACAACCTGACCTTATCGTTTATCGAGCCCTTTATTTCGGTTGATGGTCCCATCAGGAAACACTTCCACTACAACCTGGGCGTCCGCCAGGAAGAGGTGTGGATGGACAATCAGGACTTCATTAATCCCCAGAATTCCTTTGACAAGCTGGCGACGCTGACGCTGCCTAAGGGAACATTCACCATTCTTCCGGGGGATATCTGGTATTTACCCACCATAGCCTTCAGTTACGGCTATGGCTTCCACACCGAAGATCCACGCATAGGAAACGGCACGGGGATACCAACCCTGCTTGCGCCTTCGCGGGCCGAGCAACTGGTGCTGTCCAAGGTGATCAAGCAGACGCAGTTTTACCTGACTCTGCGACGAACGTCGAATTCGCAAGAGCTGGCCAAGATCGATCCCGACACCGGTTTGCAGGAGATTGTTGGGCCGTCCACGAATAACGTCATCTCGGTCACCGCGCAAAGAAACTTTCCGATCGGTGCTATCTATGTTTCCTACGCGCAGGCCGACGCGCGCGATTCGCAGACGGGGGAGCCCATTCCAGAAGCGCCGCGGTTTATCTGGGACACGGTGGGATCTCTGACCAAGTTGCCGCTGCGTTTGCAGGTTCGCGGAGAATACGAATACGTGCGGGCCAAGCCGCTGGGCGATGGATTTACAGGTACGCCGGTTACGGAATTTCGGGGCGCGGTACTGCGTCCTTTTATGCAAAACCGCATGTCGATCGCCGCCAATTTCCTGATTGCCAACGGATACACCGGCCAGACCACCGAAGTGCTTTCCTACCCGACCAATGTTGTTCCGGCCGAGCAAGTCGTTGGCGTTCCCTTGAAGTCCTATATCAGCGCGAGTTGGACCTATTACTTCAATAGGGAATGAAGGGGGAGCGGCGAGGCGCGGACCCCCCTTCGCAAGACTCATCGACAGTCTGTCGCTTTACCGCCGATTCTCTAAGCCAAGCTTACTAATTCCCCGCAAGAGTTTAATACCGCAACGCTTACAGATAGTCAGCAACTGCGAGAGTATCAAATCGTGCCTGTGACTGTTCCTGGTTGGGCGACGGCTTGCAACTGGCGTATCACCCAGAACAGCCGCCGGGCCGACACATAGCTGTGCTGGCCACCATTGCGTAGGTCCGTGATTCGGGATTTCGCGATTAGCTTTTGGATCTTCTGCTACGACAGTCCGATCGGCAAGACACGCCCCAAAAGACATAAAGGCGGCCCGTCTGCAGGTTCGTTTGAGGTTCGCGAGATCACTCCGATCCTAACCGGTCCATTCCTCAGCTAAACTATTGATTTGTAGTAATTTACAGGATTATGCTCTTGGTTTCAGCTGAAGGTTCGTCGGAAGTGTGCGACAAGCCCTTGACTACTCACAAGAATCAATCCCTTGCAAGCGGCGGCAACCGCAGCACTGCAATTTAATTCCGCACAAATCGGCGAAATTTTGCGGGGTTTCGGCGGGATATAACCCCTTCTCATCCCGTGATATCCCGTCATATCCCGTCAAATGCAGAAGAATTCTGAAACGCACAGCGACTCGGGCAAGTAGATGCCTTAAGTCATACCTACGCTCATTCGCCGACATAAAGCTCTAATCAGCCGCCTGAAGCTGTGCGTAGACCACCCAGCCATCCGGGCTCCCGCACCGACTCTTCGTCCAGACGACTCACCCGTGCCGTGCCCTGATACAAGGCTCTGGTTTATGCGATGAACTTCTGACTCAGTGCGCTACGCCACGGTTCGTCTTCCCCTGCCGAAGGGGAAGTTCAGACGCAATGGCAGAACACGCTCACGCACCTGTTCGGCTTCGAGAACACGGGTTCTAGCTTGTAGCAGGTCGTCGAGCGACAACATGCCCGCGAGCTTATGCTGGCCGTGTTCTACCACCGGAAAGCGAGTGATGCCGGTTTTCGCCATGCGATATACCACCACCCGCAGCGATTCATCCGGATAAGCGACCGTGGGATCTTGCTTGACCAGTTCGATGAGCTGACGGTCATTGCCCTCCTGAACCAGTTGCTGAAGATCGTGCCGGGTGGCTACGCCCATCAGGTTGCGCTCGCCATCGACTACCGGATACAAAGCCTGGCGCCGCCGGCTCTGCCCGCCATGCAGCGCGGTGGCCAGATCGGCAACCGAGACATCCGCGGGAATGGCCACGATGTTGGAACGCATGACCTCGCGCACAAAGAGGATTTCCAGCGGGTCCACCGCGTATTCGCGGCTCAGATGGAAACCGCGGCGCGCCACTTTTTCCGTCAGAATGGAGCGCCGCAGGGTCAGCACCGTGAAGCCATGCGCCACCACCGAGGCCAGCAGCAAAGGCAAAATGACGTTGACATCGTGGGTGAGTTCGACCACAAATACCACCCCGGTGAAGGGAGACCGCATGGTGCCTCCCAGGATCGCACCCATGCTGACCAGCGCCCAGAAGCCGGCGCCCTCGTGCGGCAGGAAGGGAGTCATCAGGCCACCCAGCGCACCTCCCATCATCAGCAACGGAGCCAGCACGCCGCCCGAGGTACCGGAACCCAGGGACACGGCCCAAATAACAGACTTCACCAGCAGAATACCGGTGATGGTGAGCAGCACAACGTTGCCTTGCAGTAGGGCGCCAATCGTGTCGTAGCCCACGCCCAAAGCCTGCGGAAAGATCAGTCCGCCCACACCGACCACAAAACCGCCGATGATGGGCCACCACATCCAGTGAATGGGCAGCTTGAGGAAGGCGTCTTCGGCGGCATAGACCGCCAAAGTAAGCAGCGCCGACAGCCCGCCGGCAAGCAATCCCACCAGAACGCAGCTCAACAAACCTGCGGGGCCGATGAATGCCGGGTGGGGCGGAGTGGGAAACAGCGGACCCATGCCGATGATGTAGCGGCGAGTAGCCGCGGCTGCCGCGCTGGCCATCGCCACCGGAATCAGACTGCGTGGCTTCCACTCGAACAGCAGCAACTCTACGGCGAGCAGAACGGCCGCCAGAGGCGACGCAAACGTCGCCGACATGCCTGCAGCTGCGCCCGCCACCAGAAGCGTCCTGCGCTCGGCGCTGGTGAGATGAAAGAACTGGGCAACCATCGAACCGAAGGCGCCGCCCGTCATGATGATTGGGCCCTCGGCTCCAAACGGCCCGCCCGACCCGATCGAGATGGCTGAAGAAATGGGCTTAAGGATGGCGACCCTGGGCTCAATGCGGCCGCCCTTCAGCAAAATGGCTTCAATCGCCTCTGGAATGCCGTGGCCGCGAATACGCTCGGAACCGTAGCGCGCCATGATGCCGACGATCAGGCCGCCGATCATGGGGACGAGGATCTCCAGCCAGCCCAGGCGATTGCCCGCAGGCGAGACCAGCTTCGTGCTCCAGCGCTGGAAGAAGAAAAGGTTGGTGAACAGACCGATCAAGCGCAGCAAGGCGAGGGCGACGAAGGCGCTCAATATGCCTATGCCGGTGGCAAGCGCCGTAATGGGTATGACACTCCACGTGGTGGTGAAGTCGCCTAGACGTTCCCCTCCATCGTCATGGGGTGGGCGCTGCAGCAGGTGAGCGATCCTTTTCCAAATCTTCAATCCTGACTCCTCTTTCCATGTAATTCCTGCTCTGCCTCAGAAAACTCTCTAGCTGCTTGCGGGGCAGCAAACACTCTCGCAGTTAACCGTGGTTACGCCATTTGCCCTTCAGCCGCGGCCCGTGCCGGGGCAAAACCGGCTTGGCGCTGCTGCGCACCATCAGTTTGCGAATTATCCCGGCCAGCGCGGGTGCTGCGGCGCGGAACTCGCCGCGGGTGTGCACCGTCAACTCTCCCAGAACGCGTTCTCCGCGGGCAGTAAGGTGCACATACACCTCGCGATGGTCCTGGTCTCCACGAGTGCGGGTCACCAACCCCCGCTCCGCCAGCCGGTCCACCAGCTCGACGGCGCTGTGATGGCGGATCTGCAGGCGTTCTGCGAGATAGGCAATGCGGGACTCTTCCCCATCCGGCTTGCCTTTGATGGCAAGCATTAGCTGATGGTGTTGTGGTTCGATACCTGCGCTGCGGGCGGCATCCTCGCTGAACCGCAAGAAGCGGCGGATCTGATAGCGGAACTCAGCCAGCGCACGGTAGTCAGCAAGCGACAGCTCCTTAGCGACATTCATAAATTTCTCATCCCAATAATATCGTAATACGATATATCGTTACAAATCAGCTTATGGATTGGGGGTTCGTACGAAACGGTGTCTACTGGCCCGGGGAAGCGGGGTGTTGCTGCTGTTCGGCGGCGGGCACCAGTTCCAGGTAGACGTGCTTCGGAAGTTCTGTGTTCCAGTGATTGCTGTACTTGGCATAGCCGACCAACCCGAAGAAGATGATCGCGATCCCTGCGGCCATGCTCCAGACCGGAATAGCGCGCCGCTTCCGCAATCCTGCCGGCACACTCATGGTCAAAGCATCTTTCGCGGGACAGACGGCCACACACTCCAGGCACCCGGTGCACTCGGCCGAGCGAATCTGGATTAGCTTGTCGACGGGCAGCGCTGATGGGCACGCTTTTGCGCACTTGGCACAGTCGATGCAGGTGCTCAGGTTGCGCGTGATTCGTGCCGGGCTAAACAGCGAAACCAATCCCAGGAATGCTCCGTAGGGACACAGATAGCGGCACCAGAAGTTCTGAATAAAGATGGACGCGATGACCATCCCCAGGATAACCAACGCTGTCGTGGTGCCAAGGTAACGAAAGAAGTTCAGCATTCGTACGTCGACGACGAGCGCATAGGGGCTGCCGAGAAACTCAGCAATGGCTCCTGCCGACATGCTTGCTACCGCATAGACGAAGAAGCTCAGCACGAGGTATTTCAGCGAGCGCAGTGCGATGTCTGCCCAACGCGGCAACTGAAAATTACGGTGGAAGGTGGCGCGGCCCAGCTTCCACAGGTATTCAGAAACCGTTCCCACCGGACATAGCCAACTGCAGAACGATTTGCGAAACACGACCGACATTGCCAGGAACGACACGAACAGGAAGAACCCGGCAGCATGCACCTGTGGCAGTTGCCGGGTGAGCACAAAATACTTCAATTGCATCAGGCCTTCGATGGGCAGCCAGCCCTCGACTCCAGCCGGACGTGAGACTTCCAACCCGCGACCGCCGCTTTCTGCCCAACCTACCCAAAGATAGAACTGCACGCCGATCCAAGCGTTCAGCGCCACCAGGAAGAGTTGAGCGCCCAACCGCAGCGGCTGCGAATACTCGTGATCGTCACGCCGAACAAGCTTCTTACGGCCTGGTTTGGAAATTGATCCAGCCTCGACCAGGAAAGGGGACGCGACTCCAGGAACGTTGCAAACCTCATCCGGAACCGATACTGGTGGTCCCGAACTGATCTGAGATACTGCTGCCACGGTTGCATCCTCTTACCTGCAGCTTATGAGAAGAATGGGGCGCGGCCTATGACTTAGGTCACACCCACTCAACCTCGTCGGCGCAAAATCCCGTCCCCGATAGACAGCTACCTGTCCCAAGCGGATACCATCGGTTATCGCTTGGCTTCCATCGCGACGGCGCGGGGGAAGAGAATGTTGTTTTCCAAATGGATGTGCTGATGCAGGTCAGATTCAAAGTCTTGCAGCGCCTGATACAGCGTGCGATAGCTGATGCATACGTCTTCCGGAATCGCGTAGTTGCTGGTAATAGCGCGTAGCGAACGCAGCGCTTCGCCGGCTCCATCGTGTTCCTGCATCATCATGCGCACCGGGTTCGCCACCGTCCCGAACATCGCCGGAGGAGCGGGCTCTCCTGCCAGGACGCTTTCTTCCATGCGCGATATGTAGGGGAAGAGCATCTGCTCTTCTTTCATCAGGTGAACTCTCAACTCCTCAGCCAGCGCGGAGAAGACTTGTTGCACCTGGAGGAGTTCCGGATGATTGCTCCCATGGACACCAACGACTTTTGCGGCTAACGCCTGGATTCGCGGGCTCTCCTCGCGCACAAAGGCATGATGGGTGCTGGTGATGTGAATAATCAGGTCAGCCAGCAACTGGTTTTGCCAGTCCTTGCTGCTGGCGGGCTGCGCGGATGCCAGGCCGTTCTCCAGGCGTGCGAGGGCCTCATCAATCGAGATGTGGGCTTCAGCGCAAGCTTGGCCCAGGGTGCGGCTGCCGCCGCAGCAGTAGTCGATTCCGAGTTTTTCGAACTCACGCGTGGCGCTAGGCATCTCGGCGGCAATCTCGCCTACGGTTGTGGTCGCTGTCAGGGTCATTTCTATTTCCTCCTGCGAGTATCGGTGCATTGCGCCGGTTCCCGCCTTCAACTTCACAGTACTTGCCCTGCCACACCGCAGCTATGACTTCTGTCACGGGCAGCCGAAATTGTGGGGTTCGAGAGAGACATCTCGTACTGGGGACTTGGTCACTGTGCTCGGGCGAGCAGTTGCTGAAAATGTCTGTGTGAATCCCACAGAACTTTCGATCTTTTCCGGACGGCCCCACCTCGTCATCTGGAGAGCCTAACCTCCGGAAGCCTCCAACTCCTGCTCCAGGCGTTTCAGCGATGGAATCTCGAGCTTGCGGTTGTCAACCTGGATCAGTCCCTCGGCCTGTAGACGGCTGAGGTTGCGCGACACCAGTTCCCGTACAGTACCGATCTGCGCCGCCAGTTCGCTGTTGTTCGCTGGCAGGTTCAGGCCGATGCCACCGCCGTTGCGTACACCCTCGGTCTTGCCTAATCGCACCAGCAGGGCGATGAGCCGGTGTCGAACCGTGCTGAACGAAAGCTCTTCAATGATGCCCACAAGCCGGCGCAGGCGTCCGCCAACCACGCGTAGAACTTTCAGTGCAACCTCGGGATGCTGCACACAGAGCGTCTGGAAATCTTTCCGGCTGAAGAAGAG
>Ga0187857_10004500_pt1 | contig 10436 bp, 10 predicted proteins | sample June2016WEW_8_10_FD_132984 | JGI IMG/M metagenome (GOLD analysis project Ga0187857, IMG submission 132984) | Peatland microbial communities from SPRUCE experiment site at the Marcell Experimental Forest, Minnesota, USA - June2016WEW_8_100 | ecosystem: Environmental > Terrestrial > Soil >...
GCGCAAGGCGCGTTGCGGATTCTGCGGCATCCCCGGGTGAAGCCCTACGTGGATTTGCCGCGGATGACCGAATTAGTGGAAGAACAGGTGAGGAGCGCCTTGAACGCGGTGGTGAGGCGCGATGTGGAGCTGGCGCAGAAGGTGATGGCAACGGACGACCAGGTGGATCATTACCGGGACCAGATTTTCCGCGAGTTGCTCACTTATATGATGGGCGATTCGAGCGTGGTCTTTCCCGCATTCGAGTTGATCCTGGTGGCGAAAAATCTGGAGCGGATTGGCGACCACGCGACGAATATTGCGGAAGACGTAATCTACATCGTACAAGGGCAGGATATCCGGCATCCGTCTGTGGACCGGCGGTAGAACGGCAGGCAACGCATAGCATGAAGGTCAGGCTCTTGCGGAGCCGCGATACCGGGCAACGAGCAGCAGGACGATCGTCAGCAAGACACTCAACATCGAAACGAAGATTCCCAAGGTGCGATCCGGAGTGCGTGCAAAACGCACGTGAATTGTGGAACTCCCCGCAGTGATGGGGATGACCATCTGATCGAATTTGTCCGGGCGGCCGGGGACGATGGGCGCGCCGTTCACCTCAACTCGCCAGGCGGGATAGTTGAGGAGGCGCAGGGCCAAGCGCGCAGACGCCGGGGAATCCACGCGCAGAGATTTATCCTCCGTGGTCCATTTGTCAATTTGAACGCGTGCTTCCGGAGCGCGGGTGTCTTCGGGCGAGGCAGGAAGAATCTTCGTTGGCGGGGCATCGGGTGGAAGGTCCAGGTGGTCATCACCGAGGGGATCATATTCGTCCGTGCCGTCAAAGCCTGTTTCATCGGTGATGGCCGCTTGGAGAGTGGGTATTTCATCGGCATCCCACCAGGTGTTGTTTACCAGGAAATAGGCCAGGGGGACGGAAAGTAGCAGCAGAAGAACGAACCAGGCCCATCCGCGGCGCTTCTGGAGGGCGCTGGCAAGGAAGCAGGCGCCGACCAGGGCGAGAATGGACATCCAGCGCCAGGGAAACTGAACGAAGCGAAGCTTAGGCAGGAAGTTCCATAGCGGAGTGGTGAAGCGGAGCATAAGAAAAGTGGCCGCAGCAGCAAGAACCAGAAGCGCGAGCCAGGCTTTCCGGCGAGGGTCGCCAGAATCGGCAAAGGAGGCAAAGCGGCGGGAGGCCAGGGCCGCAACAGCACAAAGCAGAAGAAGGAGGATGGCGCAGAAGGAAGCGATCCAATTGAACCAAGTGTGCTCGACATCAGCGATGTACGTGAAAAGGAAATTCTGGGAGGGTAGAAGGCCGCTGGCGAGGGCTTGGCCAATGTTGACCCAACGCTGCTCGTACGCGGCAGGAATTAGATAAAAGCAGGTCAGGCCAAAACCCAGAGCGAGTCCGGAAACACTGCGAAAAGCAATCTTCCGCGAGCGCTGGGTGATCGCCGCCCAAGCGAATACCAGAGCCAGGGAATAGCTGGCGATGACACCGGCGGGAGCGTTGGTGAGCCAGATAGCCGCAAAAGGAATGGCGACGGAAGCAAGTGCGGAGGATTTGGGTGAAGGTGGATCGAGGAGATTGGCGAGGCGTAGTGTGGCCAAAAGCAAGAGGGGAAAAATGGCGCAGGCGAGCTGCTCCGCAAAGTCGCTGCGGATGTAAGTTAACAAGAGCGCATTGGGATTTATGACGTAGCAGGCAGCGCCCAGGATGGCCGCGCGATCGCCCGCGAGCCGGCGGAGCAGACAGAATGCTGCGAAGCCCGCGAAGGTCTGCACCAGAACAATAAACACGAGAGGAACCCACATTCCGGGAAGGACCAGGCTGAGGGCAGCGCCGAGAATCCAGGAAAGCGGCGGATAAAAGATGAAGCGTGGTTCGCCGAAGCCGTGGTTCATCCAGGCAGTCCAACGCGGATAGACGATGCCTTGCTTCCACTGGAAGGCGGTGTCCAGCCAGGAAGCGGCATGAAATTCGAAATCGTGGCCCGAGGCGCTGCCCAGCCAGAAGAAGGGCAAGACGATGGCTGCGGATAGGAAAAAAGAAATAGCGGTGGCGATGGCCCAAGCTGGAATTCGAGGCTTCGTGTGAAGGGGCGGAGATGCAAATGGACCTGTCATCGAGGATTCATGGAATTGTAACCGGAGATGGGGCTGAGCGGCGACCCTGCGGGCAGCGAGTGCCCGCGCGACGGAATTGAGGGATAATACACGCGATTATGAGCAGCGTAAGCACAGGCGTTGAGCCCATCATCGAGGCGCGCAAGCTGGAAAAATTCTATCCGCAACCGGATGGCGGCCGCATCCAGGTGATCGCGCCAACGGATCTGGCGATCTATCCGGGGCAGATTATCGCATTGCTGGGGCCATCGGGCTGCGGCAAATCGACGATGCTGCGGATGCTCACGGGGCTTTCGCCGACGTCCAGCGGCAGCGTGTATTGGCATGGGCAGCCGGTGGCCGGGGAGATGCCGAATGTTTCGATTGTGTTCCAGAGCTTCGCGCTATTTCCGTGGATGACGGTCATCGAGAACGTGGAGGCACCGCTGGAGGCACGTGGGGTAGTGGAATTCGAGCGGCACAAGCGAGCGCTACGGATTATAGATGCGGTGGGGCTCGACGGATTCGAGTCGGCGTACCCGAAAGAACTTAGCGGAGGAATGAAACAGCGCGTCGGCGTGGCGCGGGCCCTGGTGGTTGAGCCGGAAGTGTTGTTCATGGACGAACCGTTCTCCGCGCTGGACGTTCTGACCGCGGAAACGCTTCGGGGCGAACTGCTGGAATTGTGGCTGGGGAACAAGATTCCGACGCGGGCGATTTTCATTGTTACGCACAATATTGAAGAAGCGGTGATACTGGCGGACCGCATCATCGTGCTGGGACGCAATCCGGCGCACATCCACGCGGAATTCGCGGTGGACATGGCGCACCCGCGAGACCACAAGGAGCCACGATTTATCGAGCTGGTGGATCGGGTCTATCGAGCGCTGACGCGACGGGATCATCCTGAAGCCACTCCGGCGGAGCTGCAAGGGATACTGGCGGCGAAACAAAAAGGCGCGATGATGCTGCCGCACACCCGGCCGGGGGGGATAACTGGGCTGCTTGAAATTCTTGTGGATCAAGGTGGGCGCGCGAATCTTCACGTGCTGGCGGACGAATTGAGCCTGGAAGTGGATGCGCTTCTCCCCGCAGTGGACACGCTGGTGCTGCTGGGTTTGTTGAAACTGGTGGAAGGCGACGCGTTCATCACGTCAGACGGCGAGGCGTTCGCAAAAGGCGACATCCAGGAGCGCAAGAAGATCTTCCGTGTGGCCGTGCTGGCCAACGTGCCACTGCTGCGGCAGATGGAACAGGCTCTGAAGGCCAAAGCAAACCGCACATTGCCGGCGGAATTTTTCCAAGACTTGCTGGACGAGCACTTTAGCGAGGATGAATCGCGGCGGCAACTGGAGACGGCGATCCACTGGGGACGTTACGCCGAGCTTTTCGATTACGACGCAGCCAGCGGCAAATTGACGCTCACCGAGACCTAATCTTCCCGTGCCCTCTCCCGCTCCTCTTCCGAAGCACCACACGCCGCTTCCTCCCGCGGCGGCGCGGCCCGCAGGCTCCCACCGGGCGTGGGCATTTCTGATCGACATCGCGGCATTTTTCTTCGTGTTTGGGGTGATCTTCGGCATCTACTCGATCGGGCGATCGTGGCTGGGACCCGTGAAGGTGGAAGCGGAGATTTCGCAAAATCCGGGGAGCTTGCCGCTGTATGCGATGTATTCGCTGGTGCGCATACTGGTGGCTTATGCGATAAGCCTGGGGTTCGCGCTGGCCTATGGTTACATCGCGGCTAAATCGAAACGCGCGGAGATGGTGCTGATTCCGCTGCTGGACATCCTGCAATCAATACCGGTACTGAGTTTTCTTCCCGGCGTGATGCTGGCGATGGTGGCGTTGTTCCCGAGCCGGCAACTGGGAGTGGAGCTCGGGTCCATCATCCTGATATTCACCGGGCAAGTGTGGAACATCGCGTTCAGTTTTTATTCGTCATTGAAAACCTTGCCGCGCGATCTGCGGGAAGCGGCGATCATTTACCGGTTTAGCCGCTGGCAGAGATTTCTGGAGCTGGATTTGCCGTTTTCGACCATCGGACTGGTTTGGAATTCGATGATGTCGGTGGCGGGCGGCTGGTTCTTCCTGATGGCGTGCGAAATGTTTGTGTTGGGAGACAAGGACTTTCGCTTGCCGGGGCTGGGATCGTACCTGCAGACGGCGGCAAGCAACGGAAACACGCGAGCTCTGATGTGGGGCGTGGGAGCCATGGTTGCGGTGATTGTGCTGATGGATCAACTGATCTGGCGGCCGGTGATCACGTGGGCGGATAAATTCAAGTTTGAGCAGGTGGAAAGCAGCGGGAGCGCGCACAATTCGCTCTTGAACTTCATCCGGCGCGAATCGTTCCTGATCCGGATGTATCGTCGAATCCTGCATCCCGTGGTGGACTGGATGACGCTGAAGTTTGCCAGCGGAGCAAAACGAGCGGCGGAGACACTTGCAGCACAACAAGGAACTCATCCACGGCGATGGATTGGCTGGGTGTTCGCGGGGCTGGGAGCCATGGTGCTGGTGTATGGCGTTTATCGCACGATAGGCGAGCTGGCGCAGTTGCATCGCGCCGATTATTTCAAATTGCTGCGGAGCGCGGGGATTACGTTTCTGCGCGTGAATCTGGCGTTGCTGATCGGTGCGGTCTGGACGATACCGGTGGGTGTCGCGATCGGGTTCAGCCCGCGGTTCGCGCGACTCATGCAGCCGCTGGTGCAATTGGCGGCATCGATTCCGGCGACGGCGCTGTTTCCGGTGATACTGCTTTTCCTGATTAAATTGCGGGGAGGCATTGAAATCGCCGCGATGTTGCTGATGCTGCTGGGCACGCAGTGGTACATCCTGTTCAATGTGATTGCCGGGGCGATGGCCATTCCGACGGATTTAAAGGAAGTGGCACAGATTTTCCGGTTCGATGCCTTCGACCGGTGGCGGCACCTGATTCTGCCGGGGATTTTTCCATATCTGGTGACGGGCTTGGTGACGGCATCCGGCGGCGCCTGGAACGCGAGCATTGTGGCGGAGTATTTTCATTTCCAGGGACGAATCGTAAAGGCGCCGGGGCTGGGCAGCACTATCAGCAGCGCCAGCGACGCGGGTCATTTCAACGTGCTGCTGGCCTCGACCTTGATCATGGCGACGGTGGTGGTGCTGATCAACCGGCTGGTATGGCGGCGGCTCTACCGGCTGGCTTCCACGCGGTTCAAGCTGGAAACCTGAGGGGTCAGTTTCGAGAAGCTACTCCCGCGTGAGTTCCCTGCTCAAATAATTGATCTGACCAACGTGGTGGTAGAGGTGCGAGGCGCAGCGCAAGAAAATGGTGAAACGATCCTGGGCCTCGGGTTCGCGTTCGGCGGCGTAGGCCGCGGTCCAGTCGGCCTCCGATTGCGTTTCGATGGTGGCGATAACCATCGCAATTGTCTCATCGAATTTGTGCAGGACTTGTGATTTGGAGGGGCGTCGGGATTCGGTGAACTCCAGATCGCGATTGCGAATGTAGCCGGTTTTGGCCACCTGCGCGCCGATGTAATAGCTAAGATTTCCGGTGAGATGCAACACCAGATGGCCGACACTGTTGCCGAAGTCGAATGGATTGCGCCAGAACTGTTCCTCGGTAAGCGGATCGGCCCACTTATGAAGGTCGGCTGCACGGGTGCGATATTCCTGAGCAAATGCCACTGCAACCACATCGGCTAACTGGCTCATTGCGCCATGTCCTTTCTACCAGGAACGATCTTAGATAAGCTGCGAGCGGCCAGCCTTCGTGCCTCAGGGGTTAAAACCCCTGACTCTTCCAAGCTTTTCGGCACGACTGTACGGGCTACGGAAAAATCCGAAAAGTGCTTTCTTCAGGGGCTAAAGCCCATTGGTTTTGGCGGCTTTACGCCGGGACTGAAGTCCCGGCCTCCTAAAGAGAAGCTTTTCGGCACGACTGAAGCCGTGCCCTCCCGGGAACCATTTACAAGATGGCTGCTAGTGAGATGCAGGAGTGCGGTCATTGCGGTAGATGACGCCTTCCTTCATGACGAAGAAGACGTGCTCGGTCTGGCGGATGTTTTGGAGTGGGTCACCGGGAACGGCGACGACATCCGCAAGCTTGCCGGATTCAAGCGTGCCGATTTTGTCGGCCAAGCCGAGGAGATCGGCGTCGGAGGATGTTCCCGCCTTGAGTGCATCAATGGCTTTCATGCCCAGGTCAACCATCTGGTGGAACTCTTCGGCATTACGCCCGTGAGGATAGACGGCGGCGTCTGTGCCCAGGCCGATTTTGACGCCTTTGGCGAGAGCGCGTTGAAAAGTGGAATGGATGGCATTGGTTGCGGCATGCGCTTTGGCGGCGATGGCCGGGGGGACATAAAGGCCACGGTCAAATTTCTCCTGGAGGCCTTGAATGGCCATGAGTGTGGGCACAAGGTAGGTGCCGTGCTGCTTCATCAGGTCGAGAGCTTCGTCGTCCAGGAAGCTGCCGTGCTCGATGGAATCGATGCCGGCGCGAATGGCGCGCTTGGCGGCTTCGGCGCCGTGGGCGTGAGCAGCAGTCTTGCGCCGCAACGCGTGAGCTTCGTCGACGATGGCGTTGAGTTCCTCCTGAGTGAGCTGAGGAGTATCCACGTCGTCGGTAGAAGAGAGTACGCCGCCTGAGGCGCAAACTTTGATGATGTCGGCGCCGTATTTGTGGTCGAGGCGGACAGCATAGCGGGCCTGGTCTGCGCCATTGATCACGCCTTCCAGCGGGCCGGACTCGTAGCTAAACAAGCCCTGCCGATAACCGCCCTGAAAGTCGCAGTGTCCCCCGGTGGAACCCAAGGCATGCACAGTGACGAGCATGCGGGGTCCGGGGACAACGCCGTCGCGAATGGCGTTGCGCAGGCCCACGTCGAGATCATCGCTGGAGCCGACGTCGCGAACGGTGGTGAAGCCGGCCATCAAGGTGACGCGGGCGTTGGCACTGGCGTCCAAGGCCTGCTCCGCGATCGTTTTTTTCAGGCGATTGAGCTCGGCCTGACGGAAATCGTCGGAAAAGGGCATGGTGAGATGAGTATGCGCGTCAATTAAACCCGGGAGAAGGGTGGCATCGCCGAAATCGATCACTTCAGCGCCCGCGGGGTATTTGCAGAGGCACCAACGACGGCGATTTTCCCGCCTGTGGCCACGACAAGGCCAGGCGTGACCAGGGTATTGCTCTTGCCATCGAAGAGACGAGCGGCCTTCAAGACATAGGTTTTATTGGCCGGCGATTGTCCCTGTCCATAACCCGGCGCCCAGAAAAAGAAGAGTAAGAGAAGGACGCGCAGAAGTGTGCTTCGCATGGTCTGATCTCCCGAGAATCCGTCCGTAGAGACGGAGAGAGAAGCTGTATCGTGACCGCCAAGAATGTCAAGAAGCATCAGCGGTGACGGGAAACACGCGAAACTCGGGACACTGCCGCGCGAGAAGCACAAAGGCTGGTGAAACGCCTCTGCCAACAGGTAAGATCAGAGAGCCGAACGGAAGTGGTCCCTGTGAAATTCAAAGTGGAAAGAGCGCGCGATGCCATGGACAGTTGGCGAACGGGCGTGATTTTCGTTGTTCTGGGACTTGCCCTTATCTCTTCATCTGGCGCATGCTCCGCGAAAGCGCAAAACAAGAAAAATGACTGTGGACACCCGCCTAAGATTCTTTCCCAGGCAAGATTTTCCGACGAGGACCGAGCGAAGTGGAAAGGCAAGTCCGTGACGGGCAAAGTCGCGATGGTTGTAAGCGAGGAAGGCGACGTCACTCAGGCACAAGTGTTGGCCGCTTCCCCAAAGGAAGCGACAGAAGCTCTGCTCAACACCGCAAAGCAGATGAAATTCGAGCCTCGGCGCGGATGCGGCGAGTTAAAGACGGAAATCCACTTTAGCCTCGGCGAAAAATAGGGAATGTTCCGGAAAAGCGGAACACCATCGATTGAGAAACCTGTCACTCTAAGGGCGGGTTAGCGCAGCGGTAGAAGACGAAGGAAAGGAGTTCTTGCGATGGAGAACCATGCGTGTCCGTTGTGCTTTGCGAAGGTGCCGCGAACGCTGATCATGACGAAAACTCTGGAGGTGGATTGCCCGGCGTGCCACGCAGAGCTGGAGGTTTCCCGCGGCAGCCGGGTGCTGGCGTCGTTTGTGGGAATCCTGGCAGCATTCGCGGCGGCGCAACTGGGTGGGCAGGTAAGTGGAACAGCCGGATGGACTTTGCCAATTGTGGCGGCGATTGTGTCTTTTGGAGTTTGCTCCGCCTTGGTCCTGATCCTGTTCTCCGAGCTGGCGGTGCGTCCAAAAATTTCTCCCACCGCTTTTCCACATATTCACGCGTAACAGCCCGTCCGTACTATTGACCCTGCGGTGACCCCCTCGGAGACTGCTTAGGATGGCCTCGTATTCGCATTTTCTGGGGCGCAAGGTCACCGTGCAATACCGCGCGGGCGATATTCTCGTCCCCGCTTCCGGGACATTTGTGGCGGATTCCGGGCGATCCATATTCCTGGAACAGCACATCGAGCAGCGCGGGAAGCGCAGCTATTTTCGCTGGGAGATTCCTTACGGCTACATTCACCGCATCGAGGAAGTGAGCGAACCCCAACCGGATGCCCCTGCGGAGCCAGCTTCCGAGCTTCCCGGACGCCTGGCCGCGGCGGCAGGGGCCGCACTAGTGCCCCCGGACACACCTTTGATCCTGCAAATGCCGCGACGCCCCAAAACCGCTTGAATTGCAGAGCTTTCCCGCACCGCAACGGAGAATCGGCTACAATTTGTGGACATTCGCGCGCTATGTGGACAAATGCACGGAGCGCCAGGAGGAATTCTGTGAGTAATTCTCCGACCCCACGAAGAATAGGCTTGATTGGACTTGGACTGATGGGCCGCCCGATGGGCATGAACCTGCTGAAAGCGGGGCACAAATTGACAGTGTGGAACCGCACGGCGTCGCGCGCGCAGGAATTGGTGGCGGCGGGCGCGAGTCTGGCGAAGACGCCGCGGGAAGCGGCGGCCGAAGCGGAGATTCTCCTGACGATGGTGAGCGATCCGCCGGCGCTGGAGGAAGTGCTATGGGGCCACGAAGGGAAAAACGACGGAGCGCTTGGCGGGTTACGACCCGGGAGCATTTACATTGATTCGAGCACCGTCTCTCCAGCGCTGGTGCGGAAAATTGCGGCCGGGTGCGCGGAGCGGCAGGTACGGTTTCTGGATGCGCCGGTGACGGGCGGGGATTGGGGCGCGCGCGAAGGGAATCTGGTGTTCATGATCGGGGGAGACGCAGCGACATTGAAGGAAGTGGAGCCGGTCATCGGAGTGATGGGCAAGAAGTGGTTTCACCTGGGGCCGAATGGCGCGGGACAGACGATTAAGCTGGCGATGAACGGGATTCTGGCGCTACAGGTCGGGGCCATGGCCGAGGCACTGGCGCTGGTCACAAGAGCGGGATTGCAGGGAGAGCAACTCATCGAGGTGATGCAGGCGAGCATGGCGCGTTCCGGGGTGCTGGATGTGAAATCACCGCTGATGGTCAAGGGCGATTTCAAACCGAGTTTTCCGTTGCGGCTGATGCACAAGGATCTTGGACTGATGCTGGACCTGGCGAACCAGCTTGGAGTGGCGTTGCCAGCTACGGCGGCGGCGCGGGAAGTGTACAGCTATGTGAAGGGAGAAGCGAAGGAAGACCTGGATTATTCGGCGGTGATGCGATTTTGGAAAAAGTAATTTCGCCGGCCATTAAAGCAGCGAAACGTCCCGTACGTTAATTTGGAAATGGGCGAAACAAAAACGGGGCAGACTGTGTCTGCCCCGTTTCATTTTTTAAAGTGCGCCGTAAACGGGCGAAGCTACTTGAGCGGCCTGGGCGAGAAAAAGCCTATGGCGAGGTCGCGCGAGGTGCGCAGGCCAGAGGGCGCTTCCAGAATTGCCGGGATGGAGTTAACGGCCACAGAGGCGGTGGCGATGTCTCCATGGGAGCCCCCTGGAATGACCAGGCTGATATTCGGGTGACCCTGGAGTTCGACGGTGTCGGCGGGATCTTTCGCGCCGACGTACATTTGAAGCTCCATGTAGATGAGTTCCTTGCCGCCAAAAAGTCCGCGAGCAATTTGGTGGACGCCGGCGGCTTGCCCAGCTTCGACGGTGAGGAATTCCGTTTTTATCTGCTCGGTTGCGACTTTAGGTTCGATCGTTTCGATGATTTCGTCCACCGGCAGGCCCAGGCTGTCCGCGACCATCGCAACGGATTCGGGCAGGCCGACGTGCTTGATGACGCCTTCCTTCACCTTGGCGCGAAACTCTTCTACGGTCATGCCGGCGCCGATCTTCCTTTGCAATGGCAGACGGCGCTTTGAGGCATCA
>Ga0187857_10004501_pt1 | contig 10435 bp, 9 predicted proteins | sample June2016WEW_8_10_FD_132984 | JGI IMG/M metagenome (GOLD analysis project Ga0187857, IMG submission 132984) | Peatland microbial communities from SPRUCE experiment site at the Marcell Experimental Forest, Minnesota, USA - June2016WEW_8_100 | ecosystem: Environmental > Terrestrial > Soil >...
CAAACCCGCGCAACAGCGGCGCCGGCTCGCTGCGCCAGCAGGATCCCGGCGTCACCGCGTCGCGACGACTGTCCTCGTGGTCGTACCAGCTCATCGAGGAAGGGCCGGATGGGCGGCCGACCGTCGCGAGCCAGTCGGAAGCCCTGGCACGGCTCGCCGCCCTCGGCCTGCCGGTCAATCCGGATCGCCGCGACGGGCTCGATATCGAGGGCGTCATCGACTTCCTGCGCGACTGGCGCGAGAAGCGCCACGACCTGCCCTACGAAACGGACGGCGTCGTCGTCAAGGTGGACCGCTTCGACCAGCAGGAGCGGCTCGGCATGGTCGCGAGGGCGCCGCGCTGGGCGATCGCCTATAAGTTCCCACCGGAGCAGGTCGAGACCGTTCTCGACGATATCGTCCCGTACGTCGGCCGGACGGGGACGCTGACGCCGGTGGCGCACATGCGACCGGCCAGGGTGGCGGGCTCCACGGTTTCCCGGGCCACGCTTCACAACCTCGACGAGGTTCGGCGCAAGGACCTCCGGATCGGGGACTGGGTGGTGCTTCAGAAGGCCGGCGACGTGATCCCGGAGGTCGTCCGGTCGATCCCCGAGCGTCGCACCGGCGCTGAGCGCGAGTTCGAGATGCCGGCCGTCTGCCCGGTCTGCGGCACGGCCGTGGTCCGCGACGCCGGCGCGGTGCGCCACTACTGCCCCAATGGGCGCTGTCCGGCGCGGCTTTCCCAGGAGTTCGCGCACTTCGCCGGCCGCGGCGGCATGGACATCGAGGGCGCAGGCTGGGCCGTCCTCGAGCAGCTCCTGGAGCGCGGGCTGGTCAAGACCAGGGGCGACTTCTACCGCCTGACGGTCGAAGACTTGGAGAGCCTCGACCGATTTGCCCGCAAGAGCGCCGAGAACCTGAAGGCTTCGATCGAAAGGTCGCGCCGGCGGCCGCTCGCACGCATCCTGAACGCCCTCGGAATACCCCAGGTGGGCGAGCAGACGGCCATCGACCTCGCTGCCTGGATCGCGGCGCGCTGGCCCCGCGACGAGTGTGAATCGGAGGCTGCGTGGACCCTCCGCGTGGCCGCGGCACTCGCGGGGACTCCGGCAGAGGCGTTCCAGGAGGTCCCGAGCGTCGGCGCCGTGGTCGCCGGGAGCATCGCCGGATACTTCGGCGATCCGAAGACGGCGGCCGTGCTGGCCGACCTCGTCGACGCCGGCGTAGTTGCGGAGCCCCCCGCTGGGAGAGTGGCTCCGGGGAGTGGCGCCGCCGGCCCTCTCGCTGGCAAGACCGTGGTCGTCACCGGCGCTCTCACCGGCTTCGACCGGGCTGCGGCCGAGGAGGCGATCCGCGCCGCCGGCGGCAAGGCGGCGGGCTCGGTCAGTCGCAGCACCTCGTTCGTGGTCGCCGGGGGGGGCGCGGGCTCGAAGCTTGCCAAGGCCACGGCGCTGGGCGTGCCGGTGCTGGACGAGGAAGGCTTCCGGCGGCTGCTGGCGGGGCAGCGGCCCTGACGGATCGCGGCCGCTAAGCCGGACGCCGGACGCGATGCGCCGGGACTCGGGTGCGTTGCGTCATTTCGTGGCACCGCCCTTCTCCGACCTGCGTCCCGCCTCCGGCTCCGGACGCCGCCGGATTTCGGTCGCGGGGCCCTGACTGGCAGGAGCCGGACGCTTCCATCGCCCGATAGAATTGGGACCCAGCCGGGTCGGTGTCGGCAGGCGCTCATCGCGGTTCGAGCCGGGCCGATCCCCGGCACCGGGTCTCGGTAATCGGAGGGAGGTCGGGATGGTGACCGGGTTTGGCTTCTGCCCCAGCTGCGGCGCGTTGCGGACCGAGGCGGGGCAGCGATTCTGCGCTTCCTGCGGCAGCACCCTGGCAGCCGACGGGGTGGTAGCGCCGTCGCCGCATCCAGGAGCCGCCGTGCCGGTCCCGCCTCCGGCTACGCCGGTAGCTCCCGTGGGCCCTGCCTGGGCAAGTCCCCCGGCTCCGCCGGCAGGTCCCGGGGGGCCTGCCTGGGCAATGGCTCCGGTGACACCCCAGGTTTCACCGGCCAGGCCCAGGGTGAGCCCCGCCATGATGCTCATGGGCGCCGTCATCATCGCGGCCGTCGCTGGTGTGGCGTTCTTTGCCACGCAGAACGGCGGCTATCCCGGCAGCATCGTGTTCGGTCCCACGACCGTTGTCTGCTGAAGCCAGCCGCTCACGACGACGGTCAAGCTTCCCGCGTCGCTCAAGGCCACCGACAGGATCACGATTCAGCTCGATGGGGCTATTGTCTCGACTCAGTCGGTCACCGACTTTGGCCTTGCTCAGCAGGCTGACGGAGCTTGGTACAAGACCACCACGGCTTCCGCCGAATGCTCTATCGGCGTCGGTGCTCATACCCAGCGCATCCTGGGCTCAAGCGGTCATGTGCTGGCCCAGGGATCATTCACGCTCGTCGCTGGGCCGGGCCAATCGGCGGGCCCGTCCTCGGCTAAAACGGCGAAGGCCAGCCCGACCTGGGGCCCAACGGCGAAGCCAACGCCGAAGCCGAGCTCAACTCCGAAGCCGACTCCGAGCCCCACGCCCGGGCCGCTCACCGGGAGCAGCGTCACCATCGAGCCTGCGAGCTTCAGCTGCTCCGGACCGGATGTCGACGTCACACTGACGGTCGTGCTTTCCGCGTCGATCCCGGGCTCCGCCATCATCACCCCGACGATCGACGGCACCCAGGGAACGAGTGGGTCGGTGGAGTCGGCCTTCGAACAGCAGCCCGACGGCAGCTGGATGGAATCCGAAACCGGTGCCAGCTCGGACCTTTGCACTCGCTATGGCGTCGGGCAGCACACCATCGGCGCTCTCGACTCGGACGGCCACCTGATCGCCGAGGGCAGCTTCACGGTCATGCCTTAGGTCGACCACCGGCCCGAACGCGCCGCCGCCGCGCTCCCCGACGGCCATCGTCTCAAGGAGCAGCTTGGTCGAAAGGCCGCGCTCGCCGAGTTACGCGAGTCAACGCCCTGGCGGGGCGAGCCTCCGCGGTGAATCGGTGCGAAGGCAGTCTGCGGTCGTCGGCGTTCAGCCGCATTGCGGCTCAAGATCGAGCACGCTCCGGCCGGCGATCCCTGAGCGCACGCATGGGCGGCGGTCGGGCTCGCCCGTGGCAGTCGCCTGATGTTGAAAGGCCTCGCTTCCGTCGTCGGAACGGTCGGCATCTTCCTGCTCGCCGGGGATGCTCTTCTCGCCGCGATGGTCGCGATCGGCTAGGCGAGCGGGGGCCACACCGCCGAGGACGCGGGGATGGCCTTCGTCTTAGGGGTCATCCCGGTCGCATTCGTTGGTGCCGGGTGTCTCATCGCCTCTCGGCTGCTGGCCGCCGGCTGGCTCGGCGCGGTCGTCGTCGGACTGGCGCTCTCCGTTGTCGCGGGCTGGTGGTACAGCGAGATCCAGGGTGCGACGCGCGAGTACGGCCCGGTCATCACCGTCGCGCTGGCCCTGGTCACCCTGGCCGTGGCCGCCGTGGGACATCTGGGACGCTGATCGACGTGCGGGCCAGTCGAGCGGCCGCGTCGGGGGCCATCCATCTGGTAGCCTTCCAGCAAGGCCAACCGTGGGCCGAGCTGGCCAGGGTACATTCGCAGAGATAGCATGGCAAACCTGACCCGTGCCGACGTCGAGCACGTCGCCCATCTCGCCCGCCTCGGGCTCACCGAGCCGGAACTGGCGCGCCTGGAAGGTCAGCTGAACCACATCCTCGATCAGTACGCCGTGCTGACGGCTCTCGACACCGAGCATATTCCGCCCACGGCCCAGACGATCGAGCTGGCGAACATCCTGCGTGAGGATCTGGTGCAGCCCTCGCTCCCGGCCGAGGAGGCATTGTCGAACGCCCCGGAGCGAAGCGGCGGCCATTTCGTCGTGCCGGCGATCCTCGGCGGCGAAGGGGGCGGGTAGCCGGTGGCCGACCCTACGCGCCTGCACGCCCATGAGATGGCGGCGCTTCTGCGGGGCGGAGAGGTCAGCTCGCACGACCTGACCGAGGCCCACTTGACCGTCGCGGAGCGCCAGAACCGGGCCCTGCATGCCTGGCTCGTCATCTACCGGGCCGAAGCCCTTGCCCAGGCCGCTGAGGCCGACCGTCGCATCGCCGAAGCGCGCCGCGCCGGCGCCGAGGCCCTGGCCGCGCTTCACCCGCTGTGTGGGGTCCCGGTCGGGCTCAAGGACCTCGTCTCGGTCAAGGGCGGCCAGGCCACGGCCGGTTCGAAGATCCTGGCGGGTTACGTCGCCCCGTTCGACTCCACCGTCACGGCCCGCCTGCGCGAAGCCGGCGCGGTGATCCTCGGCAAGACCAACATGGACGAGTTCGCCATGGGGTCGTCCACGGAGCACTCGGCCTTCGGCCCGACGGCAAACCCGTGGGCCCTCGATCGCGTCCCGGGCGGCAGCTCGGGCGGTTCGGCGGCTGCCGTTGCCGCGTACCACGCTCCGGTCTCGATCGGCACCGACACCGGCGGCAGCATCCGCCAGCCCGCGTCGCTGTGCGGCATCGTCGGGATCAAACCCACCTACGGACGTGTCAGCCGTTACGGCATCGTCGCCTTCGCCAGCTCGCTCGATCAGATCGGATCGTTGGCCCGCGACGCCCGGGACGCAGCAATGGTGCTGCACGCTGTCTCCGGCCGCGACGAGCGCGACGCCACCTCCGCGCCGGTCGCCGTGCCCGACGAGCTGATCTCCTTGCCGGCGAGCGATGACGAGGCCGCCGGATACCTGCGAGGGCGCCGCCTGGCCCTGCCGCGCGAATACTTCGTGGAAGGCATGGAGCCCGGCGTCGCCGCCCGCGTGCGCGAAGCCGTGGCGGCGCTCGAAGGGGCCGGCGCGACGGTCGAGGAAGTGTCGCTGCCGCACACGGACTACGGCCTGGCCGCGTACTACATCATCGCGCCCGCCGAGTGCAGCTCGAACCTGGCCCGCTACGACGGCGTCAGGTACGGCTACGCGGATCGCAGCTCGGGCGACTTCATCACCGACTACCTCCGCACCAGGGGCGCCGGCTTCGGCGCCGAAGTCAAGCGCCGGATCATGCTCGGGACGTACGCCCTTTCGGCCGGCTATTACGATGCCTACTACCTCAAGGCCCAGAAGGTCCGGACCCTGATCAAGGCCGATTTCGACGCCGTCTGGGCGGCCGGCTTCGATGCGATCTGCGCGCCGACGAGCCCTGCGGTGGCCTTCCCGATCGGCTCGAAGACGGCAGATCCGGTCGCGATGTACCTGCTGGACACCTGCACCCTGCCGGTCAACATGGCCGGCCTGCCCGGCGTGTCCATCCCGGCCGGGCTCTCGGGTGGGCTCCCCGTCGGGCTCCAGATCATCGGCCCAGCGTGGAGCGAGCTGTCGATTCTGCGCCTGGCCCGCGCGTACGATGGGATTACGTCGGGTGCACCCTGGCGCGGCCTCGAGCCCGCCGAGCTATCGCTGGCCGACGATCCCAGCACGCCCAGCCCGATCGAGCGGAGAGGGCGCCTCGAGAGTGCCCCCGCCGAGGGCCCCGCCTCCTGGATCGAGAGTTTCGCCGCGCGTCGGAGGAACGTGGCGTGACGAGCGCTGCTGTCACCGGCGAGTCGAGCGCGGCCCTGGATCGCTACGAGGCCGTCATCGGCATCGAGATCCACTGCCAGCTGAAGACGGTCAGCAAGATGTTCTGCGGCTGTTCGACGGATATCGATGGGGCTGCCCCCAACAGCCGGTGCTGCCCGGTGTGCCTGGGGTTACCCGGCGTCCTTCCCACGATCAACAAGAAGGCCGTCGAATACGTCATCGCGACCGGGTTCGCCCTCGGAGCCACGGTCGCCGGAACCACGCGCTGGGATCGAAAGAACTACTTCTATCCCGACCTGCCGAAGGGCTATCAGATCAGCCAGTACCAGCTGCCCCTGGCAGCCGACGGCCGCCTGACCTTCGACACCAGCGAGGGCCCGTTCACCGTGCGCATCCGAAGAGCCCATCTCGAAGAGGACACGGGCCGGCTGATCCACGAGGATCGCGGCGGCCGGCGGGTCAGCCTGATCGACTTCAATCGATCGGGGATGCCGCTCATGGAGATCGTCACCGAGCCCGACATCCGGACGGCCGAAGGGGCGCGCCGCTACGCCGAAGAGCTGCGCCTGCTGATGAAGACGATCGGCGCCTCCGACGCGGAGATGGAGAACGGCCAGATGCGGGTCGAGGCCAACGTCTCGATCCGACCCTTCGGCCGAGAGGCGCTGGGGACCCGGATCGAGGTCAAGAACATGAACTCGATGCGGGCCGTGGAGCGGGCAATCGCCTACGAGATCGAGCGGCAGGCGCGGGTCATCGACGGCGGTGGATCGCTGCGTATGGAAACCCGCGGCTGGGACGAGGGCAGCCAGTCGACCTACCTGATGCGACCGAAGGAAGAAGAGAACGACTACCGCTACTTCCCGGAGCCGGATCTGCCGCCGCTCGAGACCACGCCCGAATGGCTGGCCGAGATTCAAGCCCGGCTCCCGGAGCTGCCGGCGATACGGCGGGCACGATACCGCGAGGCATTCGCACTCTCCGCCTACGACGCCGCCGTGCTGGTCAACGACGCCGCGGCCACCGCCCTGTTCGAAGGTGCGCTGGCGGCAGATCGTGGCGTTCCCCCCAAGCTGCTGGCCAACTGGGTGACCGGCGAGTACCTGCGTCTGGCCAAGGCGGAGGGAAGTGGCGGGTCCGTGGCTTCGGCCGAGCTGGCGACACTCGTCAAGCTGGTCGTCGACGGCGCCCTCTCGGGCACGAACGCCAAGGAGGTCTTCGCCGAGCATTTCGCTTCGGGGGCGTCCGTCGCTTCGATCGTGGAGGCCCGCGGCTTCCGGCAGATCTCCGACGCGGGGGCGCTGGGCGCGGCGATCGACGCCGTGCTCGCGGCCAACCCGGCGGCGGTCGCCGACTACCGCTCGGGCAAAGGGGCCGCGGTCGGCTTCCTTGTCGGCCAGGTTATGAAGGCAACGCGTGGCCAGGCGAACGCGGCGATGGTCCAGTCGGCCCTGCGCGAGCGCCTGGACGGAGCCGAGCAGGCCGGTGGAAGGAGCGTCGATGGGTCCGGTTAACCTGGCCTGCTGGGGGTTCGGGGTCGCGCTCATCGCCGTCGGCTACCTTCGGGCGAAAGGGCCGTGGAGCCGCTACCAGCTCCTCAAATCCCAGGAAGCCAACATCGCCCGATACGAGGGCTGGCGCGGCACGCGTCTCCGGGATGACGGACCGAGTGCCGCTTCGATCATGGCGGCGCAGCTTCGCCGTCGAGCCCAGATCGGCGGGCTGGTCCTGATAGCCGGCTTCGTGCTGGTCTTCGTGGGTTTCGCCGTCCACTGACCGTCCCACGATCGTGGACGAAGGCGGCATCACGGGCGGAGGTGTCGCCCGAAGGTTCGAGGCTTGTTGCCGGGGGTCAGCCGTGCGGTGGTGCGCTTCGGCGCGGCCCAGGCCGGCGCAGCCCAAGCCGGCGCAGCCCAAGCCGGCGCAACTCGATGGCCGTACAGCGATCCATGACGACCGACAGGCCGCCAGCGGCGGCGATTCGGGCCGACTCCCAGTTGACGATGCCGAGTTGAAGCCACAGCGAGCCCGCACCCTCCATGACCGCTTCTCGAGCGATCTCCTCCGTGAACTCCGGCCGTCGGAACACGTCGACGATGTCGATCCGTCCACCGAGAGCGGCCGCGGCCTCCGCGAGCGTGGCGACGGCGGGTACGCCCTCCACCTCGGTTTCGTTCGGGTTCACCGGCACGCACCGGTAGCCGGATCGGAGGAGCGTCCGAAACACTCCGTTCGAGGGCCGGGCCGGGTTCGAGGAGGCGCCGACGACCGCGATCCGCTGCGCGGACCTGAGGAGCGCGGCAATCGCTGCCTCGTCGAGGAGCGCGACCGGGCCGCCACCCGCATCGCCGGCGTTCAGCGGTGTCATGCCGTCAAGAAGGCCCCGGTGACGCGGTTGCCCCGGCAGAAGGAGCGGCCGTCGGCGGGGCTGGACTCGGGCGGGGCGGTCCACGCTCGAGCGCGCCGATCACCGTCTCGAGCCTGGCCTGAAAGCCCGCCGGGAGAGCGGTGTGGAAGTCGCTGAGGGCAATCGCGCCGTTCGCGACGCTGTTCACCGTCAACCGCGGGATGGGCTGGCCTGAAGCGACGGCCAGGAGCGCCGCCGTGACCGCCACGTCGTAGCGGTTCATGACGCTGACAATCAGGCAGGGCCGGACGTCGGGAACGATCTGCCAGGCGTCGGTGTCCACGGCGACGAGCTGGACCTTTCGTGCGCATGCCTCGCGCAGCGCGCCGATCCCAGACAGGCTGGGCATCGCGAGGATGATGCTGCTGCCCGCCTTGACAAGGCCCGCGGCTGCGGTCCGGCCCTCGTCGGGTGAATCCGATGTGCCGGCGTAGGCGATCGCGACGGCCACGTCGGGTGCCGCCTCCAGCGCGCCGTTCCGGAAACTGGCGGCGTAGTTGGCGGAGCTCGTGTCCGCCTTCGTGTCGCCGACCATCCCTATGGCCCGGGAGCTCGCCAGCGCAGCCGCGACGAAGCCGGCCAGGTACCCCGCCTCGGCATCGTCGAAGACGAGCCCGTGCACGTTGGCCGGCGAGCCGGCCGGGACGACGACGTCGATCTCGAAGAACTGCGTCGCCGGGTGGGCGGGGGCAGCCGCCTGGACCACAGGGTCGGCGGCGGGCCCGACCGTGACGACGACCCCTCTTTGGGCCGATGCCGCCCTCTCGATGTCCTCGGGCAGATCGGCGTTGGATACCGGCTCCACGAGGGCGGTCGCGGCCCCCAGGCGCAAGCCGGCCGCTCGAATCCCTTTCCACGTCAGGCCGGCCGGCGTCCAGTCGCTGGGCTCCCCGATGTCGGCCACCAGCGTGATCGACCCGACGAGCTGGGTCGTCGGGCTGGGCGTTGCGGTCTCGGTGGAGATCATCGTGCTCGCGGTTGGCGAGCCGCTCAGCTGGGCTGGCGTCGGGCTCGGCCCGTTCGAGAAGAGGCTGCAGCCGGCAAGGAGCAAGCTCAGGGCGGCAAGGGCACCGGCCAGCCGGAGCGTCGGCGTTCGTGGATTAGCCATCGATGCCGAATTGTACGGGCCGCCGGGGGTTCTTCCCGCGCCCGCACGGTGGGACCGACCCTGTCGACCCGACCCCCCTGAGGCCCGCGAGGCGAAACTTGCCTCGCGAGCTAGGATGGCCGGGAGGAAGCGCGGGTGAGTCGCATGATCGAACCGACGGATGAGCGAATAGCGGTCGGCGACGGCGTCGAGCTCCGCGTCCTGCGGTGGCGGTCGCGCGGCGGCTCGAACGACGGCATGCGGGATGCCGCGCCGTTCCTGCTGGTCCACGGCCTGGCCTCGAACGCCCGGCTGTGGGACGGCGTCGGCCGAAGGCTCGCGGAGGCCGGCCGGGTCGCCGCCGCGGTCGACCTGCGCGGTCACGGTCGCTCCGACAAGCCTGAGGGCGGCTACGATTTCGCGACCGTCGCCGAGGACCTGCGAGCGTTGATCGGCGCCCTCGGACCCGGCTTCGAGCGGCCGATACTGGTCGGCCAGTCGTGGGGCGCGAGCGTCGTCCTGGACTTCGCGGTGCGGCTCCCTGACCTGACCCGCGGCATCGTCCTCGTCGATGGCGGTCTGACGGACCTTCGCGATGCCTTTCCGACATGGGAGGCCTGCTGGGAACGACTTGCGCCGCCACAGCTGGTCGGCCTGCCGCTGTCGTCGGGGGAGGGGTACTTCCGCTCGGCCCACGCCGACTGGCCGGAGGAGGGTTTCGAGGGCTCGCTCGGCAACTTCGACATCCGGGCCGACGGGACCATCGCGCCCTGGCTGTCGCGCGACCATCACCGGGCTATCCTCGAAGCGATGTGGAGCCAGCGGACGGCCGACCTGTGGCGCACCTTGAGGGTGCCGGCTTTGGTCGTGCCCGTCGATGGCGGTGAGAATGACTGGACCGCTGCCAAACGAGCCGGCTCGGAAGCCGCGCTGGCCGCCGCCCGCCAGAGCGGGGTCGCGGTTCGGGTGCGGTGGCTCAGGGGCGACCACGACATCCACGCCCAGCACCCGGCTGAGCTGACGGAAGAGATTCTGGCGGCCGACCGCGAGGGGCTGTTCTCGGGAGCCGTGGTTCCGTGAGCGCCATGCAGGCGCGTCGTTCCAGAGAGGATCCATGACGGCGCTGCCGCGTATCCTGGCGATCATGGGCTCCGGCGAAACGACGCCGACAATGGCCCGCGTCCACCGGTCGATTCTCGACCGGCTGGGGGAGACGCCGGTTCCCGCGGTGGTGCTGGACACACCGTACGGTTTCCAGGAGAACGCCGACGACATCACGGACCGGGCCCTCGATTACTTCCGATCCACCGTCGGGGCGCAGTTCTCGGTGGCGTCGTTCCGGTCCGCCGACGCCGACTTGCTCACCCGCGAGA
>Ga0187857_10004510_pt1 | contig 10411 bp, 8 predicted proteins | sample June2016WEW_8_10_FD_132984 | JGI IMG/M metagenome (GOLD analysis project Ga0187857, IMG submission 132984) | Peatland microbial communities from SPRUCE experiment site at the Marcell Experimental Forest, Minnesota, USA - June2016WEW_8_100 | ecosystem: Environmental > Terrestrial > Soil >...
ACCGATCCCATTGTGCTCAGCGACCTCTTAGCCGAACTTGCCCTAAGACAGCTCCCTTGTGGAGGCTGGGCTGCTCTTGCCTCGTCTTCGCAGCCAGCAATTGAGCCAACGTGCTACTCCGCGCTCGCACTCGACTCGGTGCCTGTAGGCGACCTCGCACGTGCTCAGGACTTTCTGCTCCGCACGCAGAACCCTAATGGCAGCTGGCCAGTCTTCCCCGAAGATGATCAAGGGGGTGGCTGGATCACTTCGCTGGTGGTGATGGCTCTTCGCGATCTAGTGCCGGCGATACCCGCAAGGTTGCAGGGCCTCCACTGGCTGCTGAACTGTGCTGGCAAGGAAGCGAATTGGTTCTGGAAATGGAAGTTTCGTACTGCCGATCGCCACGTTCGTTTCGACCCAGACAAATATGGCTGGCCATGGTTCCCGGACACGGTCAGCTGGGTTGTTCCTACCGCATTCTCGATCCTTGCCCTGAACCAGATTCCTTGCTCTTGCGGTGGTCTGGAACAAATCCCTTTCCGGGTCAATCGTGGTGTTGAGATGCTGATAGATCGTGTATGCCCTGGCGGAGGGTGGAATGCCGGTAACGGCATCGTCTATGGCGCCGCCCTTGCACCGCACGCCGACGATACGGCGATCGCGTTGTTGGCACTGCGTGATCGGGCAGAGGATCCAGTTGTGCAAGGCTCCGTCGACTACTTGGAGCGTACTGCTCAAGCCCTTGCGGCGCCCTGCAGTCTCGCGTGGGCGATCCTGGCTCTTGCCGCTCACCGTCGGCCGATTGCTTCGCTTCGCAGTTCGCTTGTTGCTCTTCCTAACCTCGTAAGCACGGTGGACACTAGCACGCTGGCGTTAGTCTGCCTCGCGCTTGACTACCAGCGCGCCCTATCCGCATTTGGGGTGACGCTGTGAGCATCACTCGTAGGGACTTTCTAATCGGCAGCGCGGCTTTGGCCGCTGGCGCGACGGTTACGACTCCATTCCTTCTGCCCAAATATCATTCCGATCAGCGCCCGAAGCTATCCCGAGTTGCAATCCTCCATGCGCAGCAATACTCAAATCATCTCGATCAGATCCTCGCCGCGGGTCTTCGCCTCTTCCCGATCAGCGTCCGAGGCAAGACGGTTGTCCTCAAACCCAACTTAGTCGACTATATTCCTGGCGATGCAATCAATACCCATCCATTGCTGGTTCTCGCTGCAGCTGAATCATTCCGCCGGCTGGGCGCCAAATCCGTGATCGTTGCCGAGGGACCAGGACATCAACGAGACACACAGTTGGTGCTTTTACAAAGTGGTTATGAGCAGTGTCTTCGAGACGAGAAGATCCGATTCGTCGACTTAAATCGCGACCAGCTGATTCGCACCACATTACGCGCGAGCTATACGGGCATGCGGGATCTCTGGCTCCCTCGGACTGTGCTGGAAGCGGATTTCCTGGTTTCCATGCCTAAGATCAAGACTCATCACTGGTCTGGCGTCACGCTTAGTATGAAAAACATGTTCGGCGTTGTCCCCGGGGCAAGATATGGATGGCCAAAGAATATTCTCCACTGGATGGGCATTCAGGAAAGTATCCTCGATTTGTGCGCCACAGCTCCCATCCACTTCGTTATCGCGGATGGCATCGTGGCGATGGAAGGGAACGGTCCCCTTAACGGCACGCCTCGTCCTCTGGGAACGATTGTGCTTGCGGATGATCCGGTGGCTGCCGATGCAACCTGTGCGCGTCTGATGGGATTCGATCCCAGCCGAATCGTGCACATTCGCGAGGGCGCAAGATTCATCGGCAACGCTTCTTCGGCGCTCATCGACCAGGCTGCAGAAACCGGCGATGTCCCGGTTGCTCCCTTCCAGGTGGTTCCGGAGTTTCGGTTTCTTCAGGCTCCGTGAAAACGCCATGCAACTGCCTCGCACAAACCGTGGGCGTAATCCCAAGTTTACGTTGAACTGTCAACCTCGCCGCCGGGAAAGCAATAGCTTAGGGTCTGATAAGTGCGTTGGAGAGGCGAAATTCGCGTTCGGCCATTGACGCTCTCACTCGAGACTGGCATTGTGTAAGCATTATGTCGCCACCAGATTGGCTCTTGCCTTTGGGTTTCGCGGCTTACGCTAGGAGGCACGATCGAGAACGCCCAGGCAATCGCAGCGCACGAGTCGCCGCGTACCACGAAGCTCTACGACCGCACCAGCGACGAGATCACCCTGGATGAAGTGGAGAGAATTGCAATTTAACTTCACATTCAAGTGGCGCATTTCCATCAGAAACCGACGTCTGGAATGTTCAGCCCATGGGTGCGCGTGCGGGTCCGAAGGCGGATTTTCCAGTTTTCCTCCCTGCGGATGACCTCCTCCGGTTTCATGGCAGGACTCACAAGTTCTAAGATCGAAAACCGGAACTCAGTTGCTTTGCGCGTACGCAACTCCTTGTTTCCCCCGTCTCCTTTGTCTGCATAGTGCTGCCAGCGCCCGAGTATATTGTCTTTCCCGTAAGCGGAGCCCACATACCCTTTCCCGTCCGACTTATCGAAGATTAGATAGATTCCACGCCACTCGCGCAGCCTGGATTTCCAGGATTCTGGGAGTACCCTCAATTCATCCCACGATAAGTCCCACTCTTCGTAGTCTCCGGGTGGCTTACAAAGCCGACTCTCCTCGTGAATGGCCCCAATTCTGAAGTCAGCCGCATCTGCCCAGCGATGCCAATTTATTTCCCTCCCGGGCCACTGAATCACAAGCTTACCCTTCCAGTCTGCGTGGAAATCCTCCTGCAATTGCAGATCAAACCAATGCCGGTCGATTGTTTCGGCGGGAAGGCCGTAGCTTTCCAATGTACGAACTCCCGGTTCAGCACGTATCCAGGCAGCCTCCCTGAGAGTTGGGGGGGCAACATGCCGATAAAGCCCAACGAACAGAGCACAACCGGGAGCATTGCCAATGAAGGAAGCTACGTGGGTGGCATCGTCCATTTCATCCTCCACGTCTTGTCTTTGTGTCTGCTGGTATGCGTTGAAGGCGGCCGGATGATCTGCCGCGAGCCGCGCGAACACTTTCCGGAGTTGCGGAAACGGAGGGGTGTGCCGCAAAACAAGAACGTGACTCGGGTCTACGTTGTGCTTGTTGAGGAGATCCTTTAAATCTAAATCCATTTTCATGCACTTCCTGTGGGTCTGATCCTACCACCAGTGCTCGACAGGCCCCACAGTGGGGCCAAAACCCTGAGCCCGGGGAGCGGTGGGTGGGTTTTGACTCTTCAAAAACCAAGCTGCGCACGCCAAGAAGCGCCCAAAATGACGGCTGGTGCAGACGTCCCCAGCTCCGACAACAATGGGCTAGCCTGCAGAATTGCATCGCCCCCCTGTTTGGCTAACAAAGGCATTCGCATGGTGTAGGCCATCGCGAGAGGCATTCGAATCGAGCTGTTCAGCACTAGAGTCTCGGTGCTTCGTGTGATTCCCACATAGAACAACCTGCGCTGCTCTTGGCGCTGCCGTTCCTGCTCCAGAGGCGGATCGTGCGCGTCAACGCTTGGAAGAATGCCAGCAACACAACCCGCGATGATCACCAGGCGTGCAGTGAGACCTTTCGATTTGTAAAGACTCATAATCCGCACGGAATTTCCTTGAGAACCGGGAAGCTCGGGCTGAGTGATCACAACACGGAGCTCATCTAAGAATTCCTTGGTAGTGGTTGCATTGGGAGCCACAAGTAGTGCGGTTTGGCGAATAGATGTCGTCTCCGGGTTGCCGTCCGGAAAGAGTGTATCGATTAACGCGGGAATGTCGAGCGGCATCAGGGCTGTCAATCGTTGGTTGAGCTCGTTAAAATGTGCGACCAGCAATCCCGTGTGCGTAACCTTAAGGGTGCCGGCCGCAATGTCCTGCAAGGCCAGTCTTGGCGATTGTCCCGCCTGTTCACAGTGCTCACGTAGGCGACGGTAAGGACGGTATCGGCAGTCCTGCTTGTGCTCCCCCAGCCAATAACGTAGCGATGGTCGATCATCGGGATCGACGAGCAACGTCAGCAACGCGAAGCCATCCGCTGCTATGTCGGAGTTCAAGGCGTCCTCGAAATAGAAGCTCTGCGCTTCCCATCCCCTTCCGTTCTGCTGCGCGATAGCGTTCAAGCTATCGCGGATACTATTGCCAATCTGTCGGCGACTCGACAAGACCAAGACTTCACCCGCTGGCACGGTCGGGTTTTGCAGCAAGTACCAGTCGATGTAATCGGCGATGGTCTGGATTTCATCCGCAATGGAGTGGTGTTGCACAATGTAGATGTTCCCCTGCACGTTCGGTGCGTGCGGCGCAAGTACCTTCGGAGCCAATCTCTGGTTGTGTGCGATCAGTGAATTGGCAATCGAAACAACCTTCTGTGGGCAGCGGCGGCACTCATTGAGCAACTCATCGTGTGTCCCAATATGCGTTGTTGCGTATTCGTAGATTCCCTCCGGGTGGGCATGTCTGAAACTGTAAATGGATTGGTCCTCATCTCCTATCACGGTAACCGCGGAATGCCCGCTGATCGCGTCTATCAATGCTTGATCAGCTTTGTTCAAATCCTGGTACTCATCCACCAGGACATGATCGTAGGCCGGAATATCCGGGTGACCAGGGTTTTGCAGAATGAAATCCAGCGCAAGTGGAATGACTTCGCCGACCAGCATCGCTTTGTGAAATCGCAGCCAAGATTTCAGTGCGTGGTCGAACGATTGCTCGAGAGGCGTGTTAGGCCAGCCTGGATCGTGGTGCTGCAGCCGCGCCCAATACGCCTCGAACGCCTCGATTAATTTGTTGACCGCTTTCTTGCCGTCGAAGTCCGGCGCCAAGTCGCAGACCATAGTGTCTTGCTCATGGGCCATCAGCGGCCTGGCAACACGCCCAAGCATTTGAAACACAGAATTCCGGCTCAGCAAACCGAAGCTCAGAGAATGCAGCGTTTTCGCAGCGACCTGATCCGCGCCGGGCGCACCAAGTTGCGCCAGTTTGTCTACCAAGTCGTTTGCCGCTGTGCGTGTGAATGAAACGGCGAGAATGCGATTTGGCTGCACGTTTTGCTCAAGCAGTCGTGCTACCCGCCGCATCAGAGCGTACGTTTTTCCGGTGCCCGGACCGGCCACCACCCGCAGTTGCGCACCCGTGTACGCCGCTATGTTCAATGGCGTTCCGGATAAGTTGGTATTCCAGGGCATAGAGTCCGCACCAGTTTATATTTCTGAACACCATCTGGGAACATTCGGCATCGCCATTGTCCAACGCAAATGTGCGCCTCAGGCGCGGATCAGTGTTGTTCGCTCCTTAATCGATCCTTGTAAGTCTCCACGATAAACTCAGCGAATGCGGCCGCAGTAGCGACCGCGAGACGAGCATGTCTTGGCTGTAATCCCCGATGCCGCGAGTTCTTTCCATGGCCTGTGCCGTACAGGTTGCGAATTTCCGCAAGACCATGTGTCGTCGTAGAAAGGGTTCGCAGCGTCTTCTTGATGACTTCCGCTCCCTTCGCCTGATCGGAGATACCGTCGGGAACTAACCTCAGCTCTTTCAGAACAGCCTTGACCAGATCTGGAGTATCTGGGCTCGCGGGAAGCGGGATGTTCATTCGGTCTGCGATGTGTTTACAGCATGTATCTACAAGTTCCTTGGCCGTACCTATTGCAAGCGCCGGGTCACTATCAATGGACGCTTCGATGCGCTGGATCTCCTGGTACATCCACGAACTGCTGAGAATGAGCGCGGTCCTGTGAAGTGACTCCTCAGCCCGACCGTATGCTGGGTTCCAAGGAGATAGCCGATAACCTACGTCATCACTTGCAATTTGAAGCTCCTCAAGGTTCCATCCATCGCGCTGTAGCTCGTGGTTTATCTTGCGAACGAGCTCCTGTGCCGCCTTGGGAGCCCTTACACTCGGATGTACTGAACGTTCAACAAATGCCAAGAAGGTCGCGTCCGGGCCGTCGAGGAGGTTCAGACGGCTGTCCGCAAAGACCCAATCTGCAGGCCAATCCTCGGGATTGTTGACACAATGCTGCCGGATATCTCCAACAGCATCCTTGAAGCGTGAGTCTGTCGAAGGCAGTTTATCGAGTTCGAACAGGGGGCTCAAGAATTCGAGTGGGTCGAGACTGCCGTTCCAATTACCCGCCAGTTGCTGCATGATTGTCACCACAGCCCGCCTGACACGTTTGGTGACCGGACAGCCTTGAAGGTCAGGACGCCCCGGAAGTCCTACAACCAGAGGTGCGATCTCAACCAAGAACCAATCTCTGCTCATCGGCTTCACGGCGGCGGTCAGAACTTGGGCGATCTGTTCTTGCAGCGACTCGACCCTTTCTTTGAGGAGAACGAACGTTTCCGGCGACACGTGGACGTAAAGTGTAAAGGAATACGTCCCCCCGTCCCAGTTGTCATAGCCAGTCTCCTCGAAGCGCGCCCTGCAACGCCGAAGGAGAGCTGCGGCCTCGTAATTAGTTTGGGTATTAAGCATTCGGACCATCGTTTCGATCAAATCTTCATCGCTGACCGAAAGGCGGCACGAGGATGTTGTCATAGCGTTTTCTCGTCAATCCAACTTAATCCGTTCTTACAACTAACATCTCTGGGTGCGAGTCTTTGCTACGGCCAATGGCTGGCAACTGGTGGTTCTCAGCAAAGCAGCTACAATCATCGGCAGACTCTCCAGAAATCCAGAATGTTGTGGCAATGAGCGGCGGGATCAGCTCGCCGCATGTTTAGGGTCCTACCAGCAGCGGGTAGACGCCATCATTTCTGGGTGGATCTGCCACGGGTGATACTTATGCGGGCTACGCAAACTAAGGTCTGCGAAGGTACAAACCCTCAGAACCAGAAACGAAAGCGTAGACGTGACTCAGATTTGATTGCTAAGAGACAAAGGTCGTAAGCGACCGAGCAACAGCCATTCGCGACAGAAACTCCCGATACGATGTAACATCCGACTCTTCGAGCAAGAAATCCGGCGCAAGCCCGCGATTTACGAGATGAGTAAGCACCAGCCTGTCAGAAACGCAATACTCCTTTGCTGTTTCTGCAACCACGTCATCGATGCCGTCTAGCTCAATCGGCGCATCAAAACGCCTCACCAATTCCTCCGAGGGACAGAGTAGTTCAGCGGCAAAAGCGCGTTGAACTTTCTGCCGAAACGTGTAGCCCTTGGTTGCCGGATGCCAAATGTCATTAGAATTGGCGGCTAACCGATCGCCTATCAAACGCGCGATATCAAACCTTCTACTCTGTTCGTGAGGTCTCTTCAAAATAAACTTCATCTTGCTCTCGCTAAACCCGCCAACTCCCAGTGAGAAAGGCGCACTGACATAGACATCTTCTAGAGCGTGCAACGGCAACTTCAGACGATCGGCGAAGGCGGCAGTGGTAATAGCACCGAAGCCGAAGCCCCAACGATCTCGAAGTTTATATGCCGCGTACCGCCCTAGTACCCAGGGCTGATCCATTGTCTTTGACATCCCAGCAAGAGACTCGCGCAAATCATCTATATCGTATGTGTCCGCGAACATGCTGGTTGATTCAGAAACTTCCTCTGCCTTGCTAAGCATACCCACAATCCTGACAGCATCGGTCGCCGCAGCAACTTCGGCTAGAGCATCCTGCCCAATTCGACCAGTCCAGTTACTTATTAGAGCCGAGACCAGTTGTGCATCCGAATCGGGATCAAGGCCAAGCAACGCCTCCAATCGGCGCCGAAATCCTTGGCTCGGCTGCTTACGCTCGTCGTTGGTTTCTCTCCACAGCTCGTGCAGAACAGTGTGCCGTAATCCATTGGAATCGAGTCGCGCAATGACCGCCTCCACAAATGCACCGACAGTGGCCTCAAAGTCGGCGGCTGGAACCCGCTCACTGAAGGAATTCAAGTATCTGATGGGAACCAAATCGGGATATTCGTCGCCTGCCCCCGCAATGCATGTGACCAAGATGTTCGCACCGTCGCTTGCCAACGTGACTGGCGGCCAAACGTATCCAGCACCCACAGAGGGCAGCGAATGAGAAAACTCCCAATCTAAGAGTCGCTCCTTCGGCAAGTCCAATTGGCGAAAGGGCTCCCATCTCAGACGCCACCAATTGTCCAGGAGCCACGTCGCTAGCAGCATTGCAGAAACACGTACAGTATTCCTCACGGTCTTGGCAGTGATGTCCTCAACTTCTGTTGCACAGAAGCGCCCTACGTTGATCGTTATTTCAGCGGACGTTGGTCCAAGGTCGGAACGTTCCGATGGGTCCGCGTTCCAGCCGCGTACGACGATTTCGAAGGCGGAATTCGTATTAGGCATTTTGCTTGTTCCAGCGTTCGATCACGAGATCCCATAAAGGGCTCGAACTCTGTAGAGGATATCCGTGGTATGTGCCTTGTTCTTGATTCTCAAGCTGCGCTTCCAAGGGAATGCCATTTGAGCTCACCGCCCAGATTTGTTGAGGGAATCCATTTCTCGACTGTTCACTAACAAGACCTCTCAGCACACCCTCTTTAAGCAAATTCGATGCAACCTCTTTCTCGAAGATCTGTGCTCCGTCGCAAAGTGTCTTGTCCGGGCGCGGCGAGGACACTTGATCCAGCCCGAAATCCCCTGGGTTCCGCTTGTGCGCGGAATTACCAGTGTACTTGACGCGGCTGCTTAATTCCTTAAGGCATCCGGCGTCCAGACCGACCTTGAACTTCGGTTTCGAATTTACTCGCGTTCGAGCCATACCCAAATCCGTAAACCGCTTCATTGTAAACGACCTCACCTAGGATCGCCGTTCGATCACCCAGATCTGTCCGCGAACACTGGTTACTCGGAATTCCTTCAACTTGAACGGGCGATTAGAATTCGTCTCCCGTGCTGAAAAAGCGGCGTTTAATGTGTGATCGAGGCGGCAGAAAATGACTGTGGTGCGCAAATATTCCATCCGACCTCTGAACTCATTGAAAACGCGGGATACATAGCTTGGCGAAGTTCGACCCGTTGCATGGCGATTTGAACCACTGAGTTCCGGTGGAACGAATCGCTTGGGTGCGACTACAATCCGACACAACGTCCAGTGGGCTGCGATTTTCCTCTTTCATTAGCGCAGGCCTTGGTGTCTGCCTGGAGCTCGGAGCATTCCTGCGTTCCTGTGTTCGGTCGCGTTCAGCTCTGCTTGCGGAGAACCTGTTCTTACGGAAGCAGTTGGCCTTCTACCAAGAACGCCAGGTGCAGCCCAGACGACTGACCGACGCTGCTCGCATCAGCCTTGTACTCTGTTCGAAATTCTGCGATTGGCGATCAGCTTTAGTGATCGTCAAACCCGAAACGCTGATCGGCTGGCATCGCCGGCTTTTCAAGCTGTTCTGGAAGATGAAATCGCGACCGGGCAGGCCGAAGCTACCCAGAAACATCCGTCAGCTGATTGTTCGAATGGTTGAAGAAAACCCAACTTGGGGGCAGGGTCGCGTTGCCGACGAGTTGGCTCTGAAGCTGGGCATTCGAGTCTCACCGCGAACGGTTGGAGCGTATTGGCCGAACCAACCGGGCGCCCGAGGCCCCTCATCGCAGCGCTGGAACAGCTTCGTTCGCAATCACACCCGATCGTTGCTAGCCTGCGATTTCTTAGTCGTGGTGACCGCAGGCTTTCACCAGTTGTACGTCTTCGTATTGATGGAAATTGGCACGCGGAGGATTGTGCACTGCAATGTCACGGCCCATCCGACCGCTGCTTGGACGTTGCAGCAGTTTCGTGAAGGCCTTCCTAGCAACCATGGCCACAGGTTCTTGATCCATGATCGCGACTCGATTTTCTCAGCCAGCCTGGACGAGGAACTCAAGAGCTCCTTCGGCCTCAGAGTCTTGCGAACGCCCGTGCGCGCGCCGAAGGCAAACGCCTACTGCGAACGGCTAATCGGCACCATGCGCCGTGAGTTCCTCGACTTTGTTATTCCGCTTGGCGAGAGACACCTTCGCAGCTTACTGAAGGAATGGGTCGCACACTACAATCAATCGCGCCCACATTCGAGGCTTGGTCCTGGAATCCCGGAGCCCTCGAACCTGCTGCCGCTCCCGAGTAGTGGCAGACACACGCTGCCAGAGGGCTCGCGAGTCATGGCTCGCCCAGTGCTGGGTGGATTACACCATGAGAATCGACTTGAGAAAGTTGCAGCATAACCGATGGCGATGAACCGGCGCCGGAATCTGATCACCTCCCCACTGGAATGGTTCCTTAGTGCAAATCCCGTCCCCCCTCCTGCCATACCGGTACTGGCCGAACGCGGAGGCACACAGCTCAAGACACCTTGCCCGGTGCTGGTGGTGGATACCCGCGAGCAGAATCCATTCGACTTCTCGCGCTTCCGGGGCTGGTTTAGCGGAATCGAAAGAAGAGCGCTGAAACTGGGGGATTACTCGATTTCGGGACTTGAGGACGTCT
>Ga0187857_10004526_pt1 | contig 10392 bp, 9 predicted proteins | sample June2016WEW_8_10_FD_132984 | JGI IMG/M metagenome (GOLD analysis project Ga0187857, IMG submission 132984) | Peatland microbial communities from SPRUCE experiment site at the Marcell Experimental Forest, Minnesota, USA - June2016WEW_8_100 | ecosystem: Environmental > Terrestrial > Soil >...
ACGAAGATTTTGATCGGGATCGCCAGCGTCATGAACATCAGTGCGCCCAGTGTCTCGGCGATGCCGCAGTCGGCTTGCTTCAGCGCGGGGGCATCATTCACCCCGTCCCCGGTCATGCCGACGATGTGGCCGCGCTTTTGCAGGACATCCACAATGTGAAACCTGTGTCCGGGAAACACCTGGGCGAAACCATCGGCCTTTTCAATGCCTTTGTCACCTTGAACGTCTTTCCGTCTTGGGCTTTGACTCGGGAGCCTTCGGCTGGCTGGCATTTGGCTTCATTCAGAAACTGATGGAGAACAGCTTGAGCATGGGACCGCTGCCAGTGGCCGGAAACCGCTCCAGGTTGTCCCACCCGGAGCCGTACCGGGATGGCGCGGCAGGGTTAAGAAGCTGGAGCCGTCTGTGTGCCTTGATGACTTGCACTACGATGCCGCTGTAAGCGTGCCGGCCCCAGGTCAGTTCGTTCGCCTTGGGTTCGTTGAACGCCAGTTCCGGAACCCCTCCCAGGAACGACGGGCGGGGCTGGACCTGCAACAGTCTCTCGGCCTGTCCGGGCGGGGCGTTCGTGGCCACTGCGGAGGCTGCCGCGGCCCCCGTCTGGGTCGGGGTCGCTCGGGCCGGCTTGACTTGGGCCGAGGTGGCTTGGGCGGGGCCAGTCTGGACCGGCGCCGGCCTGGACTTGGTTGATGGAGATTGCGATGGGGTAGTTTGGGCGCTGCCAACGCCAGCCACCAGGAGAACGACGGACCAGATGAGCAAGGTGGGCCTCATGCATGGGGTTGTGCTTTTCACGAAGCGTTGGTTGTCCCGCGAGCTTTGCTTGTATTTCATATTTTGCGTCTCCGTTTCATCGCAGATGTATTGTATGCGACCCGAGCCCCTTTCACGCGAGGCCCATTCCTGCCAGTGCAGAGCCTCAGCGTAAGGTATGCCACCGGCGCATTGGCAGGACCAGGGTTGGGAATTCAGGTCGATGAGGCCGTCCCAACAAACCCGCAACTGCCTTGCCAGCAACAAACGCCGTTTGCCATTTGCGTGACACGGGTCGGAAGATGATCCGCCAAAAGCGTTTTGGGAGCCATTCCGAGCCTCCCGCCCACGTTGCGAAATGCACGACCACCACCGCCGCACGATGCACTTTGCACAGCGGGCGAGCGGTCTCGATTGGCTCCCCGCAAATCGTTCGGCTGGTTGTTTTTCGAACCGTGCCAGCCAGAATTGCCCCATGGCGGTTGTTGCCGGCGAGGCAGTTGCAAGCTTTTCGGGAGCCATCACCGCGAGTTAAATTTCCAGCCGCGCCCAGGTCGGGGCGTCCGTGGCACAGCAAAAGCTAAAGGGACGGCACAGGCGAGAATGGGTCCCAGATGAAAGGGGCTCGGATTGCCACGGATAAGAGTCAAAACAAATTACGCAACCAGAGGGCACATACGATGAGCAATGTCACTTCAAACAATTCAGTCGTGGCGATCTGCAAATCGCACTCATCGACCGCACCAGCCCGGAGGCCGCGGACCACCATCAGCCTTCACACACCAACCCGCAGGAGTGTCTTGTGGGCGCATAGTTCCAGGGCCGCACCCAATCACACAAGAAATTCAACATCACGATTATGAAGCATAAAAACTTACTCCTCACTCTCTTCGCCGTCTCCGCTTTCGCGGTGGGTTGCGAACAATCGGAAAAATCCACAACCGAAAATCGGGAGGCCACCGCGAAGCAATTCGACAAAGTCAAAACCGAAACCAAGGAGGCCGCGCAAGACATGAAGGACTATACCTACGCGCAGAAAACGGAGTTTGTGGATAAAATGCAAGCCGAGATGGCGGAGATCAATCGGGATTTGGACCAACTCGCCGGCAAGATTGAAAAAGCCAGCGACGCCGCCAAGGCCGAAGCGAAACCGAAACTTCAGGCGTTGCGCGATCAGGCGGACAAATTGAACCAGCAGCTCGGCAAGGCCAAGAGCGCCACCGAATCCACCTGGGACGACGTCAAGGCCGGCACCAAAAAGGCCTGCGGCGAATTGAAGGACGGCTTCCGGCAGGCGCGCCAGTGGGTGAGCGACAAGATCGCGCCTTGAGGCGATGTGTCCAAAGAAGGGGAATCCGATGAATAAGACCGCTGCTGGAGACCGGGCCGCGTCGCTGGGGTTTCACCGGCCAATCTGGCTGGCATTAACTAGTGAATTGCCGCCGGCCGGCGCGGAAGCGCGCCAGTCGCCGGCAGTTCCACAAGGAAAAGTGCAGTAAGCAAACAAAAAAACATCAAAGAAAAGAAGTAAAATGATAAAGACATCTGAAAAGCGGGGCAAACCCCCAACAATGCTGACATTAATCGTCTGCCTCGGCGCGCTGCCATTATTCTATGGAGTGACCGGGTGCAACTCCACAAGGCCCACCGGCCAAACATGGTCCAACAGCCCTACGGAGACCGCCGGCCTGGTCGGTCCTCGCGGCCCGGAAGGCCCTGCCGGCCCTGAAGGTGCGGTAGGTCCAGTCGGAGCGACGGGCGCGCCAGGCGCAGGCATCGCCGGCGCTGCCGGCGACCAGGGTCCTGCCGGACCGATGGGCGCGCGAGGCGCGGTCGGGGCGACCGGCGATCAAGGCGCCAGTGTCGCTGGTCCAGTCGGTGACCAGGGCCCTGCGGGTCCCACGGGCATACGAGGGGAAGTCGGAGCCACTGGCGCCGCAGGTAACCTGGCGGTAGGCCCTGTTGGCGAAGTTGGTCGTGCGGGTCGTGCAGGTGCCCAAGGCGTCGCCGGAGACACGGGCGCGCAAGGTGCCAGCGTGGTCGGTTCCACCGGCGCGGTTGGCCCAGGCGGTCCTGCCGGAGCACAAGGCGTCGTCGGAGACACGGGCGCTCAAGGTGCGACTCTGGTCGGCCCTAAAGGTCCCACGGGCCCTGTTGGAGCAGCCGGTGCGCAAGGCATGACCGGCGACACGGGCGCTCAAGGTCCGACCCTGGTCGGTCCTAGCGGCCCCGCTGGCCGCACCGGTGTCGCAGGCCCGCAGGGCCTGGCCGGATCGACTGGTGCCCAAGGCAGCACCACAGCCGGAGTGGTTGGCGCCGTTGGCCGTGCCGGTGATGCCGGCCCGCAAGGCCGATTCGGGGCGACGGGCGCCCAAGGCAGCACCCAGCCTGGTGTGGCCGGCGCCGTTGGCCGTGCCGGCGAGGCCGGTCCGCAAGGACCAGTCGGAGCGACGGGCGCCCGAGGCCCCGCCGGGGTGGTGAGCCTCTGGACCTTGTATCGGGACTTCCGGTTCGATTACAACCGGTCGGACCTTCAGGCTTCCGAGGCGAGAAAAGTGTCCGACATCGCGCGGTACATGAAGCAAAACCCTTCCCTGAAAGTCGGACTTGACGGCTCGATGGATCCGCGCGGCCTCGACCCACGCAACCAGGACCTGAGCGATCGTCGTGTCAGCGCCATTCGTGACGCGCTGATCAAAGCGGGAGTTCCGGCTTCCAGCATCCAGATGGGCGCGTTCGGCGACGCGCGGCTCACGCGTGACCGGCGAGTTGCCGTGCTGCTCTGCACCGCCAACTAACGGGCCTCAGTTGCACCAAACGGTGAATCGTTGTTGGCTGGCGCGGACGCGCCAGCCGGCAGCGGTTCCAAAACAAATGGAAAGGAAAACAATATGTTATTCACAATTGCGGCAGTCCTGATCATTCTGTGGCTGCTCGGTCTCATAACCAGTTACACGATGGGAGGGCTCATCCATCTCTTTCTGGTGGTTGCGCTGGTCATGATAGTGCTCAACTTCTTTGCCGGGCGCAGAGGAGCATGACCAGTGAGCACGCCAGGAAGGCGAGCCACTGCTGGCGACAAAAGTCAATAGACTCATTCACAAACCATTATGAACAGAATTATTTCTCTGGCCCTGCTCGCTGGCGGCATTGTCCTCATTGTCGTCGGTGTTAGTGCTACAAACTCATTCAGTTCGGACGTCTCGAGGTTCTTTACGGGCTCGCCGACCGATAAAGCCGTTTGGATGCTCATCGGAGGCATCGTCTCGGCGGTGGTCGGGCTGGCGACGCTGTTGCGCATTCCGAAACATACCTGAACTACGGAAACAGTCTGTTGCAGCCCGAGGCGATTGTCCTTACTAATCAGTCCTCGGGTTGCCCTACAGCGTGTGGCGGCCAACCACTCCCCCTCTCCCCATCCGATGGGGAGAGGGTCGGGGTGAGGGGCCGTCCGTCTGTAGTGCACCCCACGGACTCCTCAGTAAGGCAGTCGCGTTTAGGTGCGGCTGCACGAAGGATCGGGCGTGCGCTGTCCTTGCGCTGCGTTCTGTGCAAATTGCATGACGCGCGGAGCCAAAGCCGGGCAATTTGCACGATACCGTCGGGCCCGTGGCCGCAGATGCGCGGTGCCGCAAAGGCGCAAGTGACTAAACGGCAGCAGGTTGGGGCCGTGTCATGAGGAGCGGCCCCCCACTTGCTAAGTCTATTGGTCAAGAAGCAACCGCAAGCTAACGCAACTATGGGCACATTCATTAAGCGCATCGTTCTTCTGCTGTTCGTGTCCGCCTCCCTGGCTATTGTCGGGGTCGGCTGCAACACTGCCCGCGGCTTTGGCAAGGACGTTCAAAACGCCGGCGAAGGCACTCAAAACACCGGTCACCGAATTGACGCCAAACGCACGGCGGAGCGTGGCTGCAATCATATCACGGACCAGCGTATCGAGGAGAGTCGCATGGTGGAGGGTGTCCCGGAAGCCCTGGAAAACACCGGCCGCCGAATTGACGATGGACGGACGGCCGAGCGCGGCTACAATCATATCACGGACCAGGGTATTGAAGACAGTCGCACGGCCGAGCGTGTCCGGGAAGCCTTGGCGGCAAGCGCTGATTACAAATACGACGGAGTAAAGGTCACAGCTTGCGACGGGGTCGTCCAGTTAAGCGGCTTTGTTAACACGAGCGCTCAGAGGAATAGTGCTGTGGAGGCCGCCGGCAAAGTCCTGGGCGCGAAAAGGGTCGTGAACACGCTTACGGTCAAAGACTGAGCGATTTGAAACAGGAGGGCATTGTGCGCACTATGAGCCAGCTTTTTTCAGGCTTGCGGCTCCGCGTGCTGCTGCTGGTGGTGCTGGCTTCGCTCCCGCCGGTGGTGCTGACCCTCCACATTGCGCGGCAAGAGCGGCGAGGCAAGATCACGGCTTTGAGGCAACGTTCGCAGGACATAATCAGGCTTTCAGCCCGCAAGGAGGAGGAGATGATCCTTGGGACGCGACAACTGCTGCGCGTGGTGGCGGCGTCTTCACAAGTACAATTGGGCCGTTGGGGCGAGTGCAATGACTTGCTGCGCACGCTGTTCGCAGACTACCCGCGCTATGCCAATCTGGGAGTGATCAAGACCAACGGGGATGTCGTGGCCAGCGCCCTCCCAGCGACCAACAGGTTCAACCTGGCCGACCGTCCCTACTTCCAACGCGCCCTTTCGTCACGTGCCTTTTCCATTGGCGACTATGAGGTCGGCCGCATTACCGGCGCGCGCACCGTCAATCTTGGCTACCCGGTTCTCGATCCATCCGGCCAGGTCCAGGCCGTGGTCTTCGCCGCGCTGGATTTGGCCTGGCTGGACGGTTCGGATTATGCGCTCCAGAAGCTGTTGCCCGACGGGGCCACCTGGACCAAGATCGACACCAACGGGACAATCCTCGTTCGTTATCCCGCGCTGGAAAAGCGGCATGTTGGCGAGCCACTGCCAGAAAGGCCGCTGTTAAGTGCCTTCCTGACGCAAAAAAACGGCGTCATGGAGGCGGTGGGCCCCAAAGGAGTTCGGGTTCTCTATGATTTCACGTCCACCCGCAGCGCGCTTTTGGCGGGCGACGGGATCGGCATCCTGAGCATCTCCGAGAAGGTCCTCTTTGCCGAACCGGACCGGGTGATGATCCGCAATCTGACCTCAATGGGGATAGTGGCCGGCCTGGTCCTTGTGCTCGGCTGGATCGGGAGCCATTACCTGATCTTGCGCCCGATCCAGGCGCTGGTGAATTTCACCGCGCGGCTGGCCGCGGGGGATCACACCGCTCGCACCGGCTTGCCCCGCGCGCGGGATGAATTGAGACAACTGATGCTTTCCTTTGACCAGATGGCCGAAGCCTTGCAGCAGCGCGAAGCGGCGCGCCGGCGCGCCGAGGGAAGACTCAAGGAATCCCGCCAAAGACTTCAAGTGGTTTCCCGCCGGCTGGTGGAAGTGCAGGAGACCGAACGCCGGCACCTGGCGCGGGAACTCCACGATGAAATCGGCCAATCCCTCACCGTCGCGGAACTGAACCTGCAAGCGATGCTGCAATCGCCGGGCACCGACGCCCTGGCGCCGCGCTTGAAAGAGAGCCTCGAGGTGGTCGGGCGCGTGCAGGAACAAGTGCGCGACCTCTCGCTGAACTTGCGCCCGTCCATGCTCGACGATTTGGGCTTGGAAGCGGCGTTGCGCTGGTACACCGGCCGGCAGGCAATCCTGGGGGGCCTGCAGGCCGAAGTCCGGGCGGACCCCTTGGAGCAGCGCCTGGATCCCATGATCGAGACCGAATGTTTCCGGGTGGCGCAGGGAGCCCTGACCAACGTGGTGAAATATGCCAAGGCACACACCGTGACCGTGGAATTGAGCAAAAACGACGAGGATGAGCAGCTCCATTTGTCTGTGCGCGATGACGGCGTCGGCTTTGATGTGGCCAGCGTTCGGGAACGAGCCGTGCGCGGCGCCAGTCTGGGCTTGTTGAGCATGGAAGAGCGCGCGGAATTGGCGGGCGGCGGGCTCGAGTACGATTCCACTCCGGGCCGAGGCACCGAGGTCCACGCCTGGTTCCCTTTAAAGTGGGCGCAGCCCGCAGTCTTGACCGGAGCTATATGAATATGAACACCTCGGGCTACCTGCTCAAACGCGCCGCGACCGCCGAGCTGCCCGCGGCCCTCAAAACCGTGGCTGGCGGCCAAATCTACCTTAGCCGGGAAATCGCCAGCCAGTTCCTCAAGAGGTTCCCCCTTCAGCACATCGCCCGCTCCACCAGCCCGCTCGAGCAGTTGACCTCGCGCCAGCGCGAAATCCTCCAACTGCTGGCCGAAGGCCAAACCACCAAGGCCATCGCTCCGATCCTGAAGGTCAGCGAGAAAACCGTCGAGTACCATCGCGCGAAGTTGATGGCCCGCTTGAACATTTTCGACATCCCGGGACTGGTGCGTTTCGCTTTGCGGACCGGATTGGTCGGAATCGAGCGTGCCCTTTCTTGGCGATGATTCTATGCATATTGCACGACGGGCCGAGCCAACGCCGGGCAATTCGCACGATTTCACCAGGGGAATGGCAATCGGTGCAAAGCCGGCCAAACGCCCATGCAGTTGAACCCCAGTGAGTTGCAGCTTGTTGCACGAAGTCGGCACCTCCCCTGCTATCGGTTCTTCGTGGATGAAAACATTAGCCGGTTTGTGGATTGACCACCGAGAGGCCGTCATCGTAATCCTCTCGGAAAAAGGCCAGGAGACGAGGCGGATAAAATCCGACGTGGAAAAGCAACTCCGACGCTCCGGCCGTTCGCCGTCCAATGCTCCGTTCGAGCCTCAGATGGTTTCGGCAGATGATTCCCAGGAACGAGAATACACGGGCCATCTCGCGAATTACTACGACGAGGTGATCTCCTGCCTCCGCCCGGCGGAAGCGATCATGGTATTTGGTCCGGGTGAGGCCAAAGGCGAGTTGAGGAAGCGGATCGAGAGAAACAAACTCGATCTGCGCGTCACAAGCTTCGAAACGAGCGACAAGATGACGGAGCGCCAAATCTCGCAAAAAGTGCGTCGGCACTATTCACCGCCAGGCGCATGAAGGAACCGTTGTCCGGGAAAAGGCTCGGCCTGGAGGCCTTGCTCAGCCGAGTGACTGAGTATGTGCAGACGCGCACGATCTCCAATGAAGCGCCGCTGCGCGCGGAGGTGTTCAGCGTCGAACAACTGGTCCAGCATGCCAAAGCCCTGGCCGAAAACCACCCGGCCGTTACGCAGCGAGGCTCCAACCGATTGCTCGCGCGGCTGGGTGAAAATGAACAGATACTCAGGGCTTACAACCGCGCGACCCAGGCCGTGGACCAGACCCGGCGCGTCACCCACGCGGCCGAATGGTTGCTCGACAATTTCTACTTGATCGAAGAGCAGATCCAGATGGCCCGGCGGCATTTGCCCCGGGGCTACAGCCGTGAACTGCCCCGCCTGGTGTCCGGTCCTTCCGCCGGGCTTCCGCGCGTCTATGACCTGGTGCTCGAATTGATTTCGCATGTGGATGCGCAGATGGATGCCGAGCCGCTCCGCGCCTTCATCGCGGCCTACCAAACCGTATCGGCCTTGAAGCTGGGCGAGTTGTGGGCCATTCCGATCATGCTCCGGCTGGCCTTGATTGAAAACCTGCGGCGGGTCACGTCCCGCCTGATGATCGCCCGGCACGATCGCGACCTGGCTGACCTGTGGGTCGAGCGCTTGCAGGACATGGCGGAGAAGAATCCTTCTCACCTCGTCGTCGTGGTGGCCGACATGGCGCAGTCCACCCTGCCCTTGTCCAGCGCCTTCGTGGCGGAGTTCTCTCAACGATTGACCCGCCAAAGCCCGGCGATGCGCCTGGCACGGACCTGGCTCGAGCAGCGGCTCACGGACGAAGGACTGTCCATCGAGCAACTGGTTCACCTCGACAGCCAGAACCAGGCCACCGACCAGGTCTCTGTCAGTCACACCATCAACAGCCTGCGCTTCCTGGGCGCCTTGGACTGGCGCGAGTTCGTCGAGGCCATGAGCCAGGTCGAGCAGACGCTGCGCCGCGACCCCGCCGGGGTTTACGGGAAAATGGATTTTTTCACCCGCGATCGCTATCGCCATTCGGTCGAGGCCATTTCCCGCCACAGCCGGGTCCGCGAGTCGGAGGTGGCGCGAAAGGCCATCCAACTGGCCGAGGCCAGCGCCTGGGAAAAAGGAACTCAAGACCGGACCGCTCATGTGGGTTTTTACCTGATCGACAAAGGCCTGGCTGCGCTGGAACGCGCGGCAGAAATGCGCCAGCCCTGGCCAACAGCCATCGAACGGCGCATCCGCCGCTTTCCGCTGGCCTTCTATGCGGGGGGAGTTTTATCGCTCACGGCGTTGGGGACTCTCGGGTTAATCCAGCAAGCGCGGGCGCTCGAGGTGCAGGGCTGGAAGCTGGCCTTCTTCACGCTCGTCTTCGTCCTTTGTTCCAGTCAACTGGCCGTCGCGGTGATGAACTGGTTTTCCACCTTTTTGGTCAAACCCCGCCTGCTGCCGCGCTTGGATTACTCGGACGGCATCGCGCTCGAGTGCCGGACCATGGTGGTCGTGCCCACCCTGCTGACCAATTCCGGGGCCGTCGCCCGGCTAATCGAAAGTTTGGAGATTCATTATCTGGCGAACCGGGACAAACATCTTTATTTCGCTTTGCTGACCGATTTCCAGGACTCGCCGGAGGAGACCCGGCCGGAAGACGCAGCGCTGCTCCGTCTGTCGCGGGCAGGCGTCGAGATGCTCAATGCCAAATACCAGTCCGACCGGCCCAACATCTTCTTCCTCTTCCACCGGCCGCGCCGCTGGAACGAAGTCGAGGGTCTGTGGATGGGCTATGAGCGCAAGCGGGGCAAACTTACTGAGTTCAACGCCCTGCTCCGCGGCGGGTCCAGTGAATGTTTTTCCGAGATCGTGGGCGACACCTCGATTCTGCCGGCCATCAAATTCGTTATCACCCTGGACACCGACACGCAGCTTTCTCGCGATGCTGCCCGCCAGCTCGTGGGAACGATCGCTCATCCGTTGAACCGGCCGCAGTTCGATCCGGTCAAGGGCGTGGTGACCGAAGGCTACGGCATCTTGCAGCCGCGCGTCGGCGTGAGCCTGCCCAGCGCATCCCGTTCCTGGTTTGCCAAACTCTTCGCCGGCGACGTCGGGATTGACCCTTACACGCGCGCGGTTTCCGACGTCTATCAGGATGTGTTCCAGGAGGGGTCGTTTATTGGCAAAGGCATCTATGATGTGGATGCCTTTCAACAAGCCGTCGCCGGCCGCTTCCCGGAAAACACGGTCCTCAGCCACGATTTGATCGAAGCCTGCCACGCCCGCTCGGCGCTGGTCAGCGACATCGAGTTGTACGAGGAATATCCTTCCCGTTACAACACCGACATCAATCGGCGCCACCGTTGGATTCGCGGCGATTGGCAAATCGCCCAGTGGCTCTTGCCGCGCGTCCCGGGACCCGATGCCCGGCGCATCGCCAATCCCCTTTCCGGCTTGTCGCAATGGAAGATCCTCGACAATCTCCGGCGCAGCCTGGTCCCCGCCGCCTTGCTGCTGCTGCTGCTGGGCAACTGGATGCTGCTCCCCGGCCTGGGCGCCACCG
>Ga0187857_10004532_pt1 | contig 10384 bp, 9 predicted proteins | sample June2016WEW_8_10_FD_132984 | JGI IMG/M metagenome (GOLD analysis project Ga0187857, IMG submission 132984) | Peatland microbial communities from SPRUCE experiment site at the Marcell Experimental Forest, Minnesota, USA - June2016WEW_8_100 | ecosystem: Environmental > Terrestrial > Soil >...
CCGGATTCACGCTTCTCTGAATGAGTGGAATCGGTCGAGCAATCTTGATGACTTTACGGTGAGCCTCAGTATCGGCATGACGGAATTTACCGACGGCCAGACGCTTGACGAGATGCTTGATCTCGCCGACCGGAACATGTACGAAGAAAAATCCCAACGCGCGCCATTGTCTGCACCCGGGCACGGGACACTGGCGGCCAGTGCGTCGCTATCTCAATCGGGGCCCAAGTCCTAAATGGCGGGCCGATTTGAGTTCGATCCAGTGAACAAAATCCTGCTGTTCCGATCTGAGGGGGAACGAACGAGATTTTAGGCACCTTGATGTGCGGATTCTCAACCCTTTCAAGACTCGCAGCTAATCCTCCCCAATCCCTCAGTGTGACCGGTCTTAACTCACTGACAAATCAACGAGCCTTGCGACCACCTGTGCGAAAAGTGTGCGGCATGGCAGAGATGGTAAGCTGGACCCGCGGTTCTGGCGTGCATCAGACGGATTTCCTATCACTCCAATTATGAAGAAGCTTTCGGCACAGCCGGCAACGGTTCGCCCGCCAGCCGTTTCCCGACCAAGCCCGCTAGAAAGTCCGCAAAGGGGCCTATGTCTTCTCCAACGCTCGCTTTTTCGAGGGCGTTCACATAGGTATTGCGGTCGCCGACGGGGATGACGGTCCACGGGTATCCGCCCGCCGCCATCATCACGTTCATGAGAAAACGCCCGACGCGGCCGTTTCCGTCCATATAAGGATGGATGTAGACCAACACAAAATGCCCGAGCACCACGCGCACGGCCGGATCGGTTTCTCCGCGCAAGAGATCGAAAAAGGCCGGCATGGAATCCCGCACCGCCTCGCGGTTCAGCGGCACATGCATGGACTTCCGAATATAAACCTGGGCGTTGCGATAACCGGCGAGGTCGGCGGGTTTCAGCAGACCGGCCGTGACACTCGGCGCAAACAGTTCCCGATACCACGTCCCGTGATCTTCGTCTGCGACGAGACCCGGATTCTCGCGGTGCAGAACCCTGCGGACGCTATTCTGTACCGCCTGATAGGCCTGCCAGTAGCCGCGCGCCGCCATGGCGTTCCGCTGCTCCCGGTCGCCTTCATTGCTTTCGGGATTCCATGTGCCACTGCGGACGCGTTCAATCAGCTCGCGCGTAACGCGATAGCCCTCGATCGACAGGGAATGATAAGCATCCGTGACGTAGGCATCGTTGACGCGCTTCATGTATGCCTCGATATTGCGCGGCAGACCCGGCGCTTTCGGGAAACGCCCAATGACCGGTTCCCGCATCTTCTGCCACAGCAACCGTATCCTGTTCACATAGGGTGAAGTTTCGCGGGTCCGGATGACCAGAGACGGTCTGTCCGTGAAGAGATCGTTTTCCCGCACATCGTATCCGGCCGCGGACATCGTCCTCACAATATCATCCGCTATGCGGTCGCGCCCAATGTTGCGGAAGGCGCCCGCCAGACGGCCTGCAATCACGGTGTGACCGCCCTCCAGGAGCCGGGCGAGAAGGCCTGAGGCATCGCGGATCATCGGCAGCACAGCACGGACATCCGTCGAATGGCTGGGAAAATAATTAGGAGAGCACACGATCAGCGCGGATTCCAACGAGAAAATACGCAGCCGCTCTTTTTCCTCGCGGTCTCCGGCGGCAGGCAGTGCGGCGCGAAGATCCAGCAGGGATGTGCCGTGCGGGAGTTTGGTGATTTTGTTGCGCGCTCGCGGCGACCTCACCATGAGCTGTCGAGGCACCGTCCAGTTACCTGCGTGCAGAGACACGGACTGTTCGGGCGAGAGGCACCACTCCGTGCCAAAACGCTCTTCCAGATAGGCAGCGCAAAAGCGCCAGAACGAGGCATACCAGGCCGTGCTTTCGCCCCTCACTTCCTCCGGGCGGCTCGGGATATACCAGCCTTTTATGACCTCCTGGAGAAAACCATTGGCCAGGAGGCGCTCCCGGTGCGTACGGGACAAATCCCGTGCGCGGATGGCGGCTGCACCGCTGGAAGTCTGGAGCTTCTCCAGAATTTCCAGAGACTGTGCGAGTTTTTCTGGCGGTGTAGCCATCGGAGGTTCCTCAGGTTAGCTTTTTGTGCCGTGCAATAATTAGCTTATTACGTTGTACCATTATTAGCTTATTATGTCTAGCGAATATTGGCTTTCCCTGCGAGTGATCGGTGTGGATCGGGGCGTACCGAGCGGGCGTCGACGGCGGTCGTCGTCTGATCGGCCATCTGAGCCTTTGCTGGCGGCCTCTCGGGACCTTCGACGCGAAACCCCATCATCAATGGCCTGTTGCGGCGGATACCCGGACTCCGAGCCTGCGACGTGAACCTTTCCGGGCATCCTTTCCGGGCACCTGAACAGGCCGTCTTTGGGATGCTAAAATATACTACGATTGCTTTCGTGTTATATTCGCCTTAAATATTTGTCACTTTACATGTGTGGCAAAACGCTGTACATTACGTGACAGGAGATATCAAGATGGCTCAAGCAGCATACGCGGAGAAAAGGAGCGAAAGACTCGATGCTCGGGTGAGTCACAAGGAAAAAGAACTCATTGAGACAGCGGCTAGTCTTCGTGGGGTTTCTATTACGGATTTCTTGCGAACAACTGTGACCGATGCTGCCAATCGAATCATCCGCGAGAGTGAGGTTCTGACTCTTGCAGAGCGTTCCAGGAAGATCTTTGTCGAAACGCTGTTAAACCCTCCTAAACCGAACGATGCGGCCATCGCCGCCGTGCGGCGATTCAGGCAAGAGGTCGGCTGATTGTCAGAAGTGTCTTCAGCTAAGTTTCTGATTGAGCCGCTCGATAAGAAGAAGCATGATCGGGCGGCTTTTTCATGCGAACACGAAGCTCTCACCGCATATATCAAGCAACAAGCTGGTCAGGATATTAAGAGGCACGTTGCGGCAGTGTTTGTTCTCACCCGAGATGGCAAGACAATCGCCGGATACTACACACTTTCGCAATATGCGGTTGATGCGGGCAGTCTACCGGAGGAGCTTCGTCTTCCGAAGTATAAAGAACTTCCAGCAACTCTACTTGGGCGCTTGGCACGAAGCCTCGTGTTCAAGGGGAAAAGTGTCGGGGAACTTCTCCTTATGCACGCGCTAAAACAGGCCCTCGATCAAAGCAAGATAATTGCTTCAACGGCCGTGGTTACGGATGCAAAAGATGAGCGGGCCAAGAATTTCTACAAGAAGTACGGTTTCGTGGAACTCCCGGATCATCCCAACCGTCTTTTCCTCCCGATGAAAACGATAGAGCAGATGTTCACGATCGGGGATGATGTACCTGTCACCTGATGGTTTTTGCAATAGGGAAATCTGCGCAGAAATAAACTAGCCGCCTGGCTCAGCAAGCGAGGCTTTTGGCTCGAACCCTGTTCCGAGCACAAGGGCAAGTATTGTTTTCACGAGTGTTCTATTTGGCCCAAGGGACGGTACTTTGATGCTGAAAATGTCGTTCACCATCGGAAGTCGACTCGCGAGCGACCAAACGCGGCCGGAACGATCCCCAGGCGCTATGATATCAACGGATACCTGTTAGCTACCTTCCCTGAAGTCACACCCCCGACAGCTGCAGAATTGCTGCCAGCGACGCTTTGGATTGAAGACCAGTTCGGCAACGCATATCCGTTCCGTTTGCTCCTCAAAAACAAGAAGACTGACGCCCTCCCCGAGACTTCGCAGTGACCAGAGGACTCAAGGTTCTTCCACGCAAAAACATCTCAATGGCCTGACTGCCACGGCGGATAGCCGGACTCCGAGCCTGTGGTGTGGACCTTCCGCAGATCGGGCACTGAGGGCTGTGTTTGGGAAGCTACAGCGGATACGATTACTTTCATGTTTTTTCGCCTTTAGTATTTGCGAGTGCTTTAGGTGCCTCTTCGGTCGGCAGGAGAGTTCACGGACCGAACTTTTTCTCTGCCAACACTTAAGAGTAACGCGCTCCCGGCTCGCTCGGCGGAGACGTGTGCCAGCCAAAAATGCTGCATTTTACTCTGGTTGGGGCCGGATTGGGTCTGAGTCCGCCGGCTGGGCACGGGAGGTACCTAGTTCCTACCGGGATTACTTCGGTAATCTGGGCTTCTTTTGCGCTATTTTCCGTGATATAACGCCGATAGCTGCTCGTCAGCCTTTGGGCTGGAATTCCGCGGTTTCTGGCTTGGTTTTCTGGCTTGGTTTTCTGCGTTTAGATTGAGCGCAGAGCGACGGCAGAGGAGGAGTCGTGTCCGAAGCGCGTACCGGAAAAAGGTTTCCGCTGCATTTGCCGATCAAGATTCATAGGGAAGATACTGCGGGTGACACACACACCGGCATGACGGGCGATCTGAGTGCCGCTGGCGTGTACATCCGCGCCAATGCTGCGCTCGAGGTCGGCTCGCCCGTAGAGTTTGAGATCACCCTGCCGCCGGAAGTCACGGGCGGCAAGGAGGATGTTGTGATTCAGTGCCGCGGCCGCGTCGTGCGGACCGATGAACCCAATGCCAGCGCCGAGTCCGGGGACAACCGGGGCGTCGCTTGCGTAATCGATTCTTACGAATTCGTTCGCAACAGTTAACCGGGAGCGGGATCCATGCTGAAACTTATTCTGGCCGACAATCAGGCGATTTTCCGCGCTGGCATTGCCAAGGTACTGGCCGTAGAAGACGAAATGCGCATTGTGGCCCAGGCCCAAACTGCCGAGCAGATGTTCATGGCGCTCGACAAGTTTCGCGCTGCGGTGCTCATCATTGCCGGAGGTTTTCACTCCGACTTCAACTCCGTCCTCTCGGCTGCCAACAAGAACAAGACCCGCGTTGTCGTCCTCGCCGACACCGGCGAGAGCGCGCAGCGCTACATGGCGGCGGGCGCCCACGGCGTGGTCTATCGCAACGTGACCAGCCCGGCGCTGGTCGACTGTGTCCGCAAAATCGCCCGTGGCGAAAACTGGGTGCAAGACATGGCGGTGCCAAGCGAGCTCACCGAAAACGATATGGTCGGGCTGCGCGTCCGCGACCGCTTGACGGCCAAGGAACTGCGCATCGTGGCGCTGATCGTCCAGGGCTACAAGAACAAGGAAATCGCGACCCAACTGGGCACCACCGAGCAGGTGATCAAGAACTACCTGCGCAACGTCTACGACAAGATCGGCGTCTCCGACCGGTTGGAACTGGCGCTGTTCACCATTCACCACCGCATATTGAACGAAGCCGCGGCCGCTACCGCAGCAGCAGCGGTGCCGCAACCGTCGCACAGCGCGGGAATAAGCAACTAAAGCATGTTTAGCGGAATGATAAAAGGCCGCCCTAGGGCGGCCTTTTCGTGCTCGGGGCCCCGACGTTTCGTGTGGGGGCGGGCGCCCATCCAAGCCGAGCGCAGCTCGACAACAGCTCGCGGTCAGCAAACTACTCGTTGTCTTTTGACCCGAGGCCCGCGCGGGCCAGTGACCTACGCAGCGACCGTTCTCCGTGCGCTCCACGTTGCGTATCGACAATCTTGCCTTCGCGATCGACGACGACGTAAATGGGATAACGGTTGGCGGCATACATGGCGGCCAGATTGGTATCTCCGGTCATCACGATGCGACATCTGCGGGGATGACCTTTCAAATATTGCTGCACAACCTTCTTGGACTCCCCTACGTCAACCGCGAGCACGACCAGTCCTTTGTCGGCAAATTCCGTGGTGAGGTTATTCACCAGCGATTCCTCGCTTTTACAGTACGGGCACCACGTGGTCCAGAACTGGAATAGAACCACTTTCCCTTTTGTCGAATCGTTGGTGAACTGTTCGCCGTCGAGCGTCTTGGCGTGGAAACGAGGGGCCGTCTCGCGATCGTCGTCGCCATCGTTATCGCGATTTTGAGTCGCTGCCGATCCAACGAAAGCGAACACCGTCAGCATTGCCGCCCACGCCAGGCAAACAGGCAATACGTGTTTCTTCGGCATGGCCGAGACTATAGCACGATTTGAAACCGGAACTCCCGTAGAGACGACGGCTTGCCGCGTCTCCTGCCGCCAAGCGAAACGGGGCAACCCCCGGCTCTACCCGATCTTCTCGCCCACGCTCTTGGCTTGCGTGAACAGATATAGATAGTCCGGTCCTCCCGATTTCGAATCGGTGCCCGACATATTAAAGCCGCCGAAGGGGTGCGCGCCCACCATCGCTCCCGTGCACTTGCGGTTCAGATAAAGGTTGCCCACGTGGAACTCGCGCACGGCGCGATCCAGTTTCTCGCGCGAACTCGAGTAAACGGCGCCCGTCAGGCCGAACTCGGTGTCGTTGGCGATGTCCAGCGCGTGGTCGAAGTTGCGCGACTTGATCACCACCAGCACCGGCCCAAAGATCTCTTCCTGCTCCAGCGTCGACTTCGCCGCGATGTCGGCAATCACCGTCGGCTGAATGAAGTAGCCGTCGCCAGCGCTGCTGTCGCGCCCGCCGCCGGTGATCAGTCGCCCTTCCTTTTTGCCGATCTCGATATAGCGCAGAATGTCGTTCATCGAACCTTCGTTGATGACCGCAGCCATATTCGGGTTCATCGTGGGATCGCCGACGGTAATGCGCTCGGCGCGGGATCTCAGTCTCTCGAGAAACTTGTCATAGACGCGCTCGTCGACGATGGCGCGCGAGCAGGCCGAGCACTTCTGGCCTTGAAAGCCGAAAGCTGACGAAGCTACGCCTTCGACGGCGGAGTCGATATCGGCGTCGGCATCGACGATGATGGCGTCTTTGCCGCCCATTTCGAGGATCGTCCGCTTGATCCAGATCTGGCCCGGTTCCTGATGTGCAGCGGTCTGGTTGATGTGCAGCCCGACCTCGCGCGAGCCGGTGAATGCGATGTAGCGAATCTTCGGATGCGCCACCAGCGCATCGCCGAAGCTCGCGCCGCCGCCAGGGCAGAAGTTCACGACGCCATCGGGCATTCCGCATTCTTCGAGCAATTCCACGAACTTCGCGGCAATCGTCGGCGAATCGCTCGACGGCTTCAGGACGACGGTGTTGCCGCTGACGATCGAAGCCAGCGTCATGCCGGCCATGATGGCGCTGGCGAAGTTCCACGGCGGAATCACAGCGCCGACGCCGAGCGGAATATAGGCCAGAGTGTCGCGCTCGCCCGGCAGTTGCACGGGCGGTTCGGCCTTCGAGAAGCGCAGGGCCTCGCGCCCGTAGAACTCGCAGAAATCGATGGTCTCGGAGATATCAGCATCAGCCTCGAACCAGTTCTTCGAGACTTCAAACACCAGCCAGGCCATGAATTCCAGCTTGCGCTCGCGCATCACGTCAGCGACTCGGAACAAGAGCGACGCACGCCCCTCCGCCGAAGTGCGGCTCCAGTAGGTAAACGCGCTCAGAGCGGCCTGGACAGCGGGTTCAACGTGCTCCTTGCCACATCTCTGGTGAATCCCGACCACCTCCGACGGCTTGGCGGGATTGATGGAACGAATCTTGTCAGAGGTCTTGAAGCGCTTGCCGCCGACGATCAAGTCATACTCGCGGCCCAGCTGGCCACGCACTTTACCGATGGCGGAGCGCATCTTGCGCACGTTGTCTTGTTTGCTGAAATCGACAAACGACTCATTCTTGAACAAACCTTCGTGCAGGCGGACTTGCAGACGGGGTGGGGCTTCCACAGTAGCCATAAGAATTCCTTTCCAGGACGGAACGTTGGACATTAGCGCGGGTATTCGTGACCTTTGATTTTACACCGGCAGGGGTGGCTAGCTGGCTGCGGATACAAATCCGCGTCCTCGGTCCCGATGTTTTGGAAACTCGCGCCGAAGCGTCTCTAGGGCTCATCGTGCTTCGCTTGTAGTCACCTGTGGTTATAAGAGAGCTTGTCCTGGGCTTAAACAGCGGGGCACCCGAGCACTTCGCGGGTCCTCAACTCGTGGGCTTGGTCTGGGCGACTCCGAGTATTTTGCCAGGGCCGGATTCCTGCAGGAAGGCAACGAGTCGAAGGTTCTTGAGGTCGGTGCCGGGCTTGAGTTTCAGCTGAATGTCCTGGGTGAAGGACTTTCCCTTCGGCAGCTTTCCAACCTTCGTGAGCTGCTGGACCACGGCGACATGCACGAGATGCTTGCCGCCGTTTTCCCCTTTCAAGACCTGCGACTCGACATGGCTGAGAGCGACGGCGACATAGAGGTCGGCATTGTGTTTTTCGGAATTGGCGTCGGCTTCAATGTGTGCTCGCAGGATCGTTGGATCCGCGGGATCGATTTTCACATCGGCAATGCGCACCGGAACCTTGGGCGTGTCCTTAGCCTTTTTGAGAACATCTTCCATCTGCTCCATGCGCTCGATGTGGACTTCGTGGATTCCGTCCACGATGAATTGCGGAGTGAAGGACTCCTTCTCCCCGAGAGCCGTTTCGTAGGAACTCTGGCGGTCGGTGAGCGCAGGCGAAGAGTTCGGATCTTTCCATCCATCGTGGTCCCAGTAGGTGACGTGTTCACTGAGAACGATCAACCTGGCGCCGGCGATGGGTTGGTAGTCGTCGAGCCTCTGAAGGATAATGTCGGCCGGAGGACAGCTGGAGCAGCCTTCGGAGGTGAAGAGTTCGATCAGGACTGGGCGAGCGTCGGCGGCAGCGGCTTTGGATTCAACCGGCTTCACTTGCGCCGGGGCCTGGGGTGCGATTGGCAGTCCCAGGAGGAGATGGAGCGAGATTAACAATCCGCTGGGGCGCAGCATGGGAATGATTATACGACTGTGGGGGGATCCAGGACTTTGACGGGCGTCGTCGACTGATCAAACTTGCAGTTAGAGATCCGTCCCTTTAGCCTCGGTGTTGGTGAAACATCCCCGATTTCACGCAATATAAAAAGGCGCCCACTTTGCGGTAGGTTGTGATTGTTGGGATCACCACTTACCAAAAGGAGCGCCGTTATGAAGCAAGAGAAGTATATTGGCATGGACGTTCACCAAGCAACGATCTCGGTTGCCGTCATGGATTCCAATGGCAAGCTGATCATGGAATGCATCCTGGAGACGAAGGCGGACACGATTCTAGAGTTCCTCCATGGGCTACGCGGAACTGTATCGGTAACCTTCGAAGAGGGAACTTCTGCCGCCTGGTTACATGACCTGCTGAAGCCGCACGTCGCCCATCTTGTGGTCTGCGATCCGCGAAAGAACGCGCTGCTGAAAGATGGCAGCAAGAGTGACCGGATCGATGCGCGCAAGCTGGCCGAGTTGTTACGCGGCAACCAGCTCCATTCGGTGTACCACGGAGAGCACGGGGTGCGTACTTTAAAGGAGTTGGGTCGTAGCTATCAGACCCTCACGAAAGATATCACTCGAGTGATGAGTCGGATCAAAGCGCTGTACCGCAGCTGGGCCATTCCCTGTAGCGGAACCACGGTCTATGCCCCGCGGCATCGCGCGGAGTGGTTGGCCAAGATCCCGCAACTCGGAGTTCGTCTGCGGGCGGAACGGTTGTATCAGCAACTGGATCTACTGCAACCGGTGCGCCAGGAAGCGCGACGCGACCTGCTGCGAGAGGGCCGCCAACATGATGCCGTGAAAATGCTGCGCCAGATTCCTTCGATCGGTCCGATTCGTGCCGCCTTGCTGGTTGCCTTGCTGCAAACACCCCACCGTTTCCGTACCAAGCGCCAGCTGTGGGCTTACAGTGGTTTCGCAATCGAGACGCACGACAGCGGCGAGTACCGCTATGTCAGAGGGAAGGTACAACGAAACCGGGAGCGCATCAGTGTGCGCGGACTGAATGACAACCATAATCATGATCTGAAGAACTTGTTCAAAGGCGCTGCTCTCTCTGCGAGTACTCGCCCCGGACCGCTGTACGATTTCTATGGTGCCCTTCTGGAGAAGGGGATGCGTCCAACCATGGCCCGTCTCACCCTGGCACGAAAGATTGCCGCGATCACTTTAACCATTTGGAAGAAAGGAGCAAGTTTCGACGCCAAACAATTGCATCGGCAAGCCGCTTGAGCGTCTCTGGTAAGAGGCCTTTCCATCTCCGGTGATTCTCTCTGGTGGTGGTCGGTCGGGTTCTCGAGACGCTCGGTTCGAGGTGAGTATCAGTCAATGAGATCGGCCCTGTGTGCTTCGGCACCGAGTCACCCATTACACGTTATGCCTCCTCGGATAACCAGAAATAGCGATAGGCTACGAGCCTCCGATAGAACCATGGTTGACATTCCAATACCAGGTCCGCTTGCCAAGTTTCAAGACTCGATTGGCGTGGTCACCACCGGAAGATGAAACCCACGGGAAGGGCAAACAAGCCAGAGCAAAACCTCTCGAGCGCAATCGAGGGGCACATACCGTCAGTGGGCTGGATCTCGAGACAAAAATCTTCTCGGCCTCCGGTCGAGGAAGAACTTTTTGCTTGACATCCCTTTTTATAGAACTCATTGAG
>Ga0187857_10004541_pt1 | contig 10371 bp, 2 predicted proteins | sample June2016WEW_8_10_FD_132984 | JGI IMG/M metagenome (GOLD analysis project Ga0187857, IMG submission 132984) | Peatland microbial communities from SPRUCE experiment site at the Marcell Experimental Forest, Minnesota, USA - June2016WEW_8_100 | ecosystem: Environmental > Terrestrial > Soil >...
ATCCACATGACCTGCATGACGCAGCGGATTTTTGCGAAGTTCATTTTGAGACAGACACCCATCCTCGCAGCGCGCAGCCGCAAGAACAGATCAGAAGATGCAAGTTGTCCGGGTGGAAGACGCCCGCAGGTTACTTCACTTCCCAGATGTCGCTGTTTAAAAGTCTAGGTGTGCACCAATAATGAATTATTCCTTCGATCCAGGTGGCTTTTAGGGTTTGAGTTTACCTAAGGCGTTGCAGTCACAGCGGAGCGTGAGCGATGAGATTTACAGGAGCTAAGACAGAGGTTTACAGGGCAATGGCCGAAGTGGGAGACTACGGATAACGACCCAGGGATCGACGGTGTGCCCCTGCCATCCAAATTCGCGACGCCTGCGGGTTCTGTAGTTTGCCCGAAATGCGGTGCCTATGCCCTTGCTGCTGCTTCGACATGCAGCAAGTGTGGCAGTGCGCTGGGCAGCTCCGCTGCGGAGACGGTCATCTCGTCCACCGCTTCGGCGACCCCCGACGCCCCAATTTCGGTCTCCGCTTCTTCTTCTCCCTCTTCGGCAGAGACGCTGGAAAGTTCAGTTTTGCCTCACCCGCAAGCGGCGCGATCCGACGTGTCCAAAAGAACTCCCGATTTCGGGCCGCGTTACCGCGTGGAACGCATCCTGGGCGAAGGCGGGATGGGAACGGTATACAAGGCATGGGACAAAGAACTGGAGCGCACGGTGGCGCTGAAGCTGGTCCGCCGTGATCTCACGCACGATCCCAACGTTTCTGAGCGCTTCAAGCAGGAGCTATTGCTAGCCAGCAAGGTTTCTCATCGCAATGTTCTGCGCATTCACGATCTCGGCGACGGCCCAGGAGATACGAAGTTCATCTCGATGGCTTACATCGAGGGTCAAGATCTCAATCAACTGCTGAGGAAAGAAAGGAAGCTATCGCTAGACCGTGCGCTGAACATCGCGCGCCAACTCTGCGAAGCCCTCGATGCTGCCCACGCTGAGGGGGTAGTCCACCGCGACCTGAAGCCGCAGAACATCCTCGTCGATCAGCACGACCATATCTACGTTTCCGACTTTGGCCTGGCGAAGTCACTGGAGTCCGATCTGGGAATGACGCGGACGGGGCAGTTTCTAGGCACACCCCGCTACATGTCTCCGGAGCAGGCGGAAATCGGGCATGTCGACCATCGCAGCGATCTCTATGCATTCGGACTGATCTTATGCGAAATGGTGACCGGCGATCTGCCGTTCGAGCATGCTGACTCAACGATGCAGATGATGTACCAGCGTGTGCACGGGACGCCAAGGGATCCCAGGGAGCTCAATCACGATCTGCCGGGATACCTGGCGCAGATCATTCAGAAATGCTTGGAGCGAGATGTCAATTTGCGCTACCAGAGCGCACGCGAGATTTTGGCGGATTTGGAAGCAGGCCATGCGCCGGCACGGACACACCGCAGTTTGGTTGCTGTGGCGACGACCGCGGTCCAGCGTGGACCGAGGAACATCTCGCTGGTTGTGACCGCAGCGCTTGTCTTGCTAGCTGTTGGCCTGGTTGTTTGGAAGAAATCTACAACCCACTCCGCACAGCCGACCGCAACCGTTCCCGTTAATTCACAGGTTTCCCTCGCCATTCTGCCGTTCCAGAATGCTTCTGGTGATGCATCACTCGATTGGCTGGGTTCCAGCTTGGCGGAAACACTGAGCACCGACGTCGGACAGTCATCGCAACTGCGTACCGTCAGCCCTAACCGTTTGTACCAGCTCTTCAGCGATTTAAAGATCTCCTCGGCGACGGTTCTGGATCCGCCGACCATTCGCCGTATCGCCGATTTTACCAGCGCTGATCGGGTGGTTTGGGGTCAGTACGCCAGATTCGGCAATCAAATTCGCATTGATGCGACGATTCAGGACCTAAAGCACGGACACACCCGCACGATGGCAGAGTCCGCGACCGAAAACGACATACTTACGGCGATCGACCGACTTGCCCTGGATATTCGTTCGAGCTTAGCCCTCTCACAGGACACAATCAAAGAACTCCAGGGGCAGTCCTTCAAGCCCTCAACTACCTCTCTTCCCGCCATGCACGATTACAACGACGGGCTGCAACTCGCGCGCCTTGGAAAGTTCCTCGATGCGGCCAAACGATTCGAAGCCTCCACAAAAGAAGATCCTAGGTTCGCGCTCGCCTACTCGGAACTCGCGAAAACTTACGCCAATCTTGGCCAGGACAACGAAGCCGAGCAGGCCTCGCGGAAGGCAGTGGAGTTGAGTGAGGAGCTTCCCGCGCAGGAAAAATACCGGATCCAGGCCAGCCAGGAACGGATTCAGAGAGACTATCCCAAGGCAATTGAAGCCTACGAGAACCTCGTAAGGGTTGCACCCGGCAACGCCGACGTGCGGCTGGAACTCGGCTGGCTCTATGAATATTCGGGCGCGTACGACAAGGCCCGAGACGAGTACACGAAGGTGCTGGAGCTCGATCCGAAACGGGTGGATGCACTGCTGGCGATGGGGCGTGTTGAAAATGATAGCGGCAACCCGGAAAAAGCGCTTGAGTACCTGACGCGCGCCCAGGCACTGACGGCCGAACGGGGCGACGACGAGGAAAGGGCCGAGATTCTTCAGAATATCGGCGTGGCCTATGCAGGCCTGAACAAGCATGAGGATGCTCTTCGCAATCTGCGAGATTCGCTCGAAATCAAACGCAAACTGGGCCTGAAGAAGGGCATCGCCATGAGCCTCGAAGCCATGGCAACGTCCGAAGATGTCCTCGGCAGGTCGGACCAGGCGCTCAAGGATTACAAGGAGGCGCTGGCCGTGCGGCAGGAACTGGGCGACAAGGCTGGGTCCGGCGACGTCCTGATCGACCTTGGCCAGTTCTATGTCGACCATGGCCAGTATGACCAGGGGTTGAAATTGTCAAAGGAGGCACTCCAGGCGGAAATCGAAGTAGGCAACCAGAACAACCAGGGAATCGCTCTCAACAACATCGGCAACGCCTACTTTTTCAAGGGTGACTTCCAGAACGCGCGCATCTACTTCGAACAAGCCCTGCAGCTTCGCGAAAAGCTCAAGGTTCCGAACAGCATTGCCGACACTCTTCACAACCTGGGTGACACTTCCACAAAGATGGGCCAGTACGACCAGGCGGTCGGGGAGTATTTGCGCGCGATGGATTTGCGCCGAAGCACCGGCGATAGCCGAAGTGCGGCCCTGGAGTCCTCAAGTCTGGGCATCCTGTTCGGTTATCAGGGGCGCTATGGCGCCGCCCTGAGCTCGGAAGAGGACGCTCTCAAGACCTTCCGGGAACTGAAGGAGAGAAGCTATTGGCTGGCGGAAATCCTCGGCTTGTATGGCAAGGCCCTCGCGCAGGTCGGACGAAGCGACGATGCGCAAAAGAGTCTCGAGGAAGCGATGAATGTGGCCCGGGAATTGAAGAATCAGGCCACAGCCGCCAAGATTCAGGGCTACGAGGGCGACAACGCCTTCTACCGCGGAGAATACAAGACTGCCTCTGCCCTTTATGCTGAGGCGCTCAAGACGGCAGCCCACGCCGGCGATTTGGATCTGATTCTCGTCTCGAAGTTCAATGTCGCAAAGGTAGCTGTCCGGCTGGGCCAATTTCAATCGGCCGCAAACTCACTCGGCAAGCTGTCGGAGGAAGCCGACAGCATGGGATTGAAGTATGTGTCGGTTGAATGTTCGATTTATCACGCGGAAGCCCTGATGAACAGGAAAGGCTACGAACCGGCAAGAAGGGAGCTCGAGAGCGCCCTGAGCAGGAGTGATAAGCTTGGCCTGCGGTCGTTGCTCGCCGTAAGCCACTACCTGTTGGCGCGGGTCCTGGAACTCTCCGGGAAGAGTGCCGACGCCCCAGCACACTACCACCAGGCTCGCAAAATCCTGGATGAGATTCAGAAGGAGGCCAAGGCCGACACCATCGTGAAACGAAGCGATCTTAGCCCCATCTACGCTCACTCGATCACCTAGGTGTCAGGAAGGATTCGTCCACAGTCGGCCCCCTACACAAGCTCCTTCCGGCCGCGCATCAACGCGAAACCTTTGCCGCTCCTGTGGAGAGGAGGCGCAGTGCACCTGCGCCTCCGACAGTGTTATTTCCCCGTTCCCGACAGAGAGATGATTTGCGGACTGTTGAGCGCATTGTCCGTAATCTTCACGTTGCCAGTGCGAGTTCCCTTGGCCGTGGGAGCGAACGTAACGCTGATCGTACAACTGGAGCTGGCAGCGACGGTTCCGCTACTGCAAGTCGTGCCGCTGGCCAGTGCGAAGTTGCCACTGACCGTCGGTGTTCCGAGAGTTAAAGGCGTGTTTCCCGTGTTCGTCAGTGTGACCGTTTTTGGCCCGCTGGTCGTGCCTACGGTTTGCGCCGGGAAGGCGAGGCTGCCGGTGCTTAGCGTGGCCTTTGGGTTGATCACCTGGGCCGTCAGTTGCACCAGGTGCGGGCTTGCCGCGGTGTTATCAATGATACTGAGCATGGCTGTCGAGGCCGTTGGACTGAAAATCTTCGCCGAGGCCAAAATACCTACGAAAATCGGACAACTCTTCCCCGGCGGCAATATTCCCGGCAGCTTCGAGAAAAATGACGTACAGAGGCTAATGTTGCCGTAGTCACCGAGGGCGTTCCCGGGCCCCGTGATTTTAACGCTCGAAATCGTGATCGGAGTTGTCCCAGTGTTGGTCAAGGTCATGGGCCGTGCGGCCACCTGCCCCAGATACAATGTGCCGAAATTCATTATCGTTGTCGAAAGCCCCAAAGCATTCACGGTCCATGAATAGGTCTGCGACACGGTGCCCGTGCTCTGCCCAAGTGTGTTAGAGGCAGTAAGAGTGAACGACGAGGTACCGGCGCTGGTTGGGGTACCGCTTATGAGCCCGGTTATGGGGTTAAATGCCAACCCGGGCGGCACTGTTCCCGAAGTAATAGCAATCTTCGGAGCGGGATAGCCTGTCGGCGTGATCAAGAATGCACCTCCCGTGCCGACGGTAAATGTGATGTTGTTGCCGTTCAGGATGCAACCGCTCACGCAACTGCCGGTGATCGTCGGTGCGCTCGGCGTGGGGAGCGGCAAAGTGGGATTAGAAGTAGGTACCGAGGTCGGCGGGAACGCTACCACCACGTCGTTGGTTTGCTTGGTCTTTCCCCCGATCGGGTCGAGCCCGGGCGACGGATCATAGAACGTGGTGATGTCCTGGTCGAACTGGCAGAAATACGGAGTTGGCGAAATAGACCCACCCCCGTTGTCTACGTACATATACGATGTGCAGATGGTACCGTACGGCACTCCTTGGACTTCATCTTCATCGGGATCGTCCAGCATACGCGGGGTGCTGCCCGCCCACCAGGACGACGGAGTATAGGAAGTGTTCATGAAACCCACTTTCCAGTAAACCCCTCCGCTGTACAAGGACGGGTCTGGGTATCCCCCCGCCGTACCGTTGTCCACTGCGTAGTGGATGCAATTGCCATTCGCGTAAGGGTAGCAGTGCGGCACGATGGCGTTGCCACTCGAGTCGGTTCCATAATTGAAGAAGTTCACAAGCCGGCAATCGAAGTCAGGGCTCTGGCCATTTCCACCCGACGGGCAAAGCCCATCGGCTTGAAATTCCGTTGCGGTTACCCGGAGTGGGAAGCTGGTTATCACATTCGGGATCCTCAAGGTTATCGCGTGTGCATTGGGATCCGTACAAGGATTGCTACCGTTCGGGCAGATGGTGGCCGTCTGCGATACGTTGGTCCCTGCATTGAACAGCAGATTGACTGAGACAGGAAGCAGGGCAAAATTCGCGGTCACGTTGAAGGACATGTTCATCTGCAAATTGCACGTGTTGGATGTCTGGCCCGCACACGCAAGGCCCCAGGAGACAAAGGTCGAACCCGAAGCTGGGGCTGCCGTTAAAGTGACGTACGTGCCGCTCGGATAACTTCCGGAGCAAGTCCCGGACAGTGCCCCCGCCGAATCCGCGCAACTGATTTGTCCCCCCTGGCCGTCGTCGCTTATGGTTCCCGAGCCCGTGCCGATGGCGGCGGTAATGTTCAGCGTGAAGTTCGGAGGAGGCGCCGTGACGGTCAATGCTGTGGAGGCGTCAGAAGCGGGCAGTAAGGTACTGTCGCCTGGGTACGAGTAAGTGATCGGGTACGGCGTTGAGGAAGCCGGAATTGCGGAGGTCGTAAATGTCGTGGAGAACGAGCCACCGGGGCCGATCATTGTGCTTTGAGGAAAGCCATCGATTGTGATAGACACACTGTCGCCGACAGGATAGTAGCTTCCGGCGCTAATTGACCCGGACAGCGTAATCGAGGTGGTGCCGGCCTGAATGGATTGCGATGGCGTGAGGCCGCTGAAGGACGGGGACCCGATAGTGCCGGTCCCGGAAAGACTGGCGCTCTGTGTGGTGCCGCTCACGCCGCCCGAGTCGTCGGTGACAGTCAGCGTGGCCGATTCCGCGCCTTGCGCCGTCGGCGTGAAGATTATATTGATCGTGCAGCTTTCGCCTGCGAAAAGGGACGTTTCACAGTCGTTCGTCTCGCTGAAGTCGCTGCTGTTGGGTCCCGTTATCGCGATGCTAGCGATCGCGAGGGGGGCGATAGAGGCCGAAAGCGTTAGCGTTTGCGCGGTGCTCGGCGTACCAATGGTTTGGTTGCCGAAGTTCAGGCTGGCAGGTGTCAGCGTAGCGACAGGTGGGGCGACGAGAAAACCATAAGCAGCTATATTGCTGATCAGGGGACTCGTTGACCCGCCGTAGTTTCCTCCTATTGTTGTGTACTGGCCACCGGTCGAATAAGCATAGAGAATGTGAAAGCCCGGAAGCAGAGCGGGCATGGTTGCGCTGAAAAGTCCGCTGGCCTGCCATGGTGCTGGCACCCACCCCCCCTGCCAGGTATCCAACTGGAAGTACAAAGCGCTGGGCGTTGGTCCATAGGGAATAAAGTTGCTTGCGGCCGAGAAATCGAAACTGGGTGTGGGGACCGCCGTGGCGTTGCCGGTAAGGGGCGTGATGCTCGCCGCAAGGGGAATGGTGTTGACCTGCTCCTCGGCAATCACCGTGATGTCGTTGCTGACCCAATTGGACACGTAGGTTGTGCTGGTAACAGGGTTCACGGCTACGCGTGCGGGGCTGCTTATGCCGGTGAGCGTGGTCGTCGTGTTGGTTGTACCGTCAATCACGGTGACGCTCGCGCTCCCATAGTTGGCCACGTAAATTTTATTGGTTACGGGGTTAGCGGCCACCGCATAAGGGTTGGTTCCCGTGCTGATCGTGGTGGTCGCGTTGTTGTTTGCCGCGTCAATCACCGTGGCGCTACCACTGTTGAAATTGGCCACGTAAACTTTGTTCGTGACTGGATTGACAGCCACAGCCTCCGGTAGGCTTTCGACGTCGACCGCGGTGGTCGAGTAGGTCGTTCCATCAATCACCGTGACGTCACCGTCCGTCTCGTTGGCCACGTAGATTTGGTTGGTGACCGGATTGACGGCCAGAGCCACAGGATTATTTCCGGTGCCGACCGTCGTGACGACCGTGTCAGTCGCTCCGTTAATGACCGTGACGTTGTTGCTGTTGTAGTTGGCAACGAAGATTTTGTTGGTGACTGGGTTAACAGCCACGGCCCAAGGATTGATCGCGTTCGGGTCAGTGATCGTGGTTGGCGTGTTCGTTGCGCCGTCAATCACCGTGATATTGCCAGGCCCGCTGCCGCTCCCGCATTCTATATTCGTGCCATAACCACAGTTGGCTACGTAGATTTTGTTGGTCACAGGGTTGACGGCCAGAGCCACGGGGTTGGTCCCGGCGGTGACCGTAGTGGTGGCGTTGCTGTTTGCAGCGTCAATCACCGTAACGTTGTTGCTTTTTTCGTTCGCCACGTAGACCTTGTTTGTGACGGGGTTCACGGCGACGGCCCAAGGATTGATCGCGTTCGGGTCAGTGATCGTGGTTGGCGTGTTCGTTGCGCCGTCAATCACCGTGACGTTGTCACCGAACGCGTTGGCCACGTAAATTTTATTGGTGACCGGGTTGACGTCCCCGAACCAGGGATTGGTGCCAGCACTGACGGTGGAGGTCGCGTTGGTCGCTCCGTCAATCACCGACACATCGTTACTGCCATAGTTGGGGACGTAAGCCTTGTTGGTTACTGGGTTGACGGCTACCGCGTAAGGATACAACTGGCCGAGGCCCACGGTCGCAGCCACGTTAGTGGCACCGTCGATTAGTGTAATGCTGTTGTCACCCTGGTTCGCCACGTACACTGTGTTGGTCATCGGATTAACAGTAATTTCAGTCGGATACGGTGTTGCCACTGTAGCTATCGAACTGTTAGTCGAGCCATCGATCACGCTTACTGTCCTGTCGATCGAGTTTAGGACGTAAACTCGGTCCGTTACAGGGTTTACGACCACGCGGCTTGGACTTCGTCCCACTATTCCCGTTAGTACCTGCGAGGTACCGGACGCTCCATTGATGACGGTTAAAGTGTCGTTCCCGTAGCCTGCTGCATAGATTGTGTTTGTCACAGGGTTCACCGCAATAGCAAGTGGCCCCCACCCCGCATTCACCGTAATAGTTGAGTTATCGGCGCCATTTAGCACGGTCACGGTGTTCCCTGAGCAGAAGTAAATCTTATTGGTTACTGGATTCACTGCGAGTACACCACCGGCACTAGCAACCGTAGTGAGCCTTGTAACGGAGTTAGTAACACCATCGATTACCGTGACATCCGAGGTACCCGCATTGGTCAGGTAGATCTTGTTGGTAACAGAGTTTACGGCCACAGCATAGGGATAGGTACCGACATTGCTTACCGTGCTGGTCCCGTTTGTCGCCCCGTCAATTACGGTGAGACTGTTGGAGTAATAGTTCGCAACGTAGATCTTGTTGGTCACCGCGTTCACTGCCAATGCATACGGACTTGAGCCCACCGTCACGGTTTGAGTGGTATTGGTGGCACCGTCGATAACGGTGACCGTGCCATCTCCGTAGTTGGCCACATATATCTTGTTTGTCACTGGGTTCAGCGCCACGGCCCGTGGTTGTGAACCAGCGGGCACGGTCGCAGCTTGCGAAACACCTTCGACAATCAAGACCGCTGCGATTAAAAGAGACCAAATCAATAGTCTCCCGACCGTCTTCATGGCGACAAATCTCCCGGTAGTCGGTCGTAAGCAAGAGTTTCCTCCTGTCGGTCCTGAGCGTTCTGAAGGCATCCCAAAAACAACAGATATCGGACGGGCTTTGTAGGTCATGAGGCTTGCTCCCTCTCGGTCGGTGCCCTGATCGGCACCGACACCGTGGCCGAATGGGGACATTGCGGATCGCGACGACTTTCTATGTCACACCTGATACAACGGTCACATTCCGACGGGAAGTTGATTGGGTCGCCTATCGTGCCGAAATAATCAGTCTGGCCGGAGTCACCAACGCCCGCTCAAAAGAATCAGCCGAATTACCATGAGCGGTTCAGCGCAACCACCTGCGGCAACTCGGCTTTCTCTAAGTTTACTTCGGGTCCTGATGGTACTGATTAGAGACCCGTGGCTTTCCGTCGCCCGCTCGCGCGGGGTTTGGCTTCGTGCTGGTGGCTAGCACTAGGACAAAGAATTGTCAGTGACACAGGTCCTACCGCAGTGTGATGCGGCGCACTCTCGTCCGGTGCCCTCCCTTCTGGGGGATGACGCACTTTCGGTTTCGATCGTGCGCGACAGCGGCGGCTCGGCTCGCACTCATGGGACCTACAGGAAAGAAGAAGAAAACCAACTTGCCACTCACCGGGCTTCTCATGGAAAGCATTGAGTCCACTGCTCCCGGTAACCGGGCTACTTTGTGGCTGATGCAATGCGAGACTCGTCGGCCCAGCAGATCAGGCCGGGGAGGAAGGCCACCGACATGTCAGGATGGTTTGGACGTACACGCACAGTGAATCCATGTAGACCGCTGCGACTAACCGAGGTCTCCACGACATAGTTGTAATTGCCCTCCGCATTCCGTCCGGCTGCCTCCATCGCGACGGCGTGGCCTTCAAACAGCTCTCCTCGCATGTCGACGCGCCCGGCATAAAGCTCCACGACCACGTCCTGCGGGCTCAAACGGCCAAGATGTACCTGGGCCCGAACCCGCATGGTTTGGGCAACCGGGATCGCCTTGGCCGGTCCGTCATCAACCGTGGCAATCCAGACATCCTGCCACTCCCTGCGGATGCGCTCCATCGCGGCCGAGAGTTCACGAGCCCGAAGGGCATTGTTGGCCTCCAGTGCGCGAAACTGAGCGTGTGCCTTGGCGTAATAACCTTCGACATAGTCGCGCACCATGCGATGCGTGTTGACAAAATGACACAGGGAATCCACGCAGTCCTTCATGCGC
>Ga0187857_10004543_pt1 | contig 10369 bp, 10 predicted proteins | sample June2016WEW_8_10_FD_132984 | JGI IMG/M metagenome (GOLD analysis project Ga0187857, IMG submission 132984) | Peatland microbial communities from SPRUCE experiment site at the Marcell Experimental Forest, Minnesota, USA - June2016WEW_8_100 | ecosystem: Environmental > Terrestrial > Soil >...
CAGGGCCAGGACCACGCGGCCGGCATCGCGGGTTTCGCAGGCCTCCCGCAGGCAGAGCAGCCACATCTCGATATCGCCCTGCGGCATGCCGTTGCCCACAAAGATGCGGATCTTCTCGTGGGCCGTGGGGGCGGTGTCCTCGAGCATCGTGCTCAGCTCTTCGTAGAGCTTCTCGCCGGGGCGCATGCCGGTGAACTCGATCTTGATGTCTTCATCCGGCTTCAGCCCCGACAGCAGAATCAGGTTTCTGGCTAAGTCGACGATTTTGACCGGCTCGCCCATGTCCAGGACGCAGATCTGGCCGCCCTCTGCGTTGACCGCGGCTTGCAGCACAAGCTGGCAGGCTTCGGGGATGGTCATGAAGAAGCGGCGCATCTCAGGATGCGTCACGGTCACCGGTCCGCCCGCCGCGATCTGCTTCTTAAAGATGGGGATGACGCTGCCGTTGGAGCCGAGCACGTTGCCGAAGCGCACCGCCACGTACTTGGTCCGCCAATGGGGACAGACACCATTTTTCGCTTCGAAAAATGGCTGTCTGTCCCCGAATTCTCCACTAGCGGAAAATGGCTGTCTGTCCCCGAATTTTCCGTCTGGCTGTCTGTCCCCGAATTTTCCGTCTGGCTGTCTGTCCCCATTCTCTTGCATCGCCAAAAGCAGCAGCTCGGCGATGCGCTTGGTGGCGCCCATGACGTTGCTAGGCCGGACGGCTTTATCGGAGGAGATCATGACGAAGTCTTCGACCCCGTGCTCGGCGGCGGCGGCGGCCACGTTGTATGTCCCGAAGACGTTGTTCTCGATGGCCTCGAAGATGTGCGCCTCCATCATGGGGACGTGCTTGTAGGCCGCGGCGTGATAGACGGCCGATGGCGAGTAGTGGCGCAAGACTTCGTCCAGGCGGGCGCGGTTCTGGATGCTTCCGATCTCGGGGTAGAAGGGCGTCCGCGGGAAGGCCTGCCGCATTTCGCGGTCGATTTCGAACAGGGGGGATTCGGCGATTTCGAATCCCACGATGCCGGCGGGGTGGAAACGCGCGATCTGGCGGCAGAGTTCGGAGCCGATGGACCCTGCGGCGCCGGTCACGAGGACGACTTTGCCTTGGAGTGTGCCGCGGATCTGGTTTTCCTCGAGGCATACGGGGTTGCGGCCGAGGAGGTCCTCGACGGCGACGTCGCGGATCTGCGAGGCGAGTCCGTTGCCTTCGATGACTTCCGCGAGACCGGGGATGGTCTTGTAGGAAACGCCGGCTTGGTGGCAATGCCGGAGGATATCCGTCATCTGCGCACCGGTGGCGGAGGGCATGGCGATGAGGACGGTTTCAATGCTCTGGGACGCGACGATGTAGGACAAAACGGCGCCGTTGCCGAGGACCCTCACCCGGTGAATGAAGTTACCGACCTTTGCAGGGGCGTCGTCGATGAAGCCAACGATTTCGTAAGACAGGGCGGGATTCTGCTGGATCTCGCGGAGTAGAGCGACTCCAGCGTCGCCGGCTCCATAGATGAGGGTACGTTTCCTGGCGCGCAGATTCGGCAACCGGGAGAATTCGAACGCCAGTCTCACTGCCAGGCGGACTCCCGCGGTCATCCCAAAACAGAGCATGAAATCCAGGAAATAAATGGAGCGCGGGAAGCCCTGGGGGGCGAACCACAGGATAGCGAGGCCGCCGAGAACGGACCCGGCCAGGTTCGCCGCCGCGAGGCGGGCGACATCGCGAATGGAGGCATATCGCCACCATCCGCGATCCATTTTGAAGAAATAGAAGGCGAAGATTTTAGCCGGCACAAAGACGCAGATCGCCGCCAGCAAGTGGGGCCGAAATCGCGCAGGCACAGTGAGGTCAAATCGCAGCAGGAAAGCCAGGACAGCGGCGGCGGCGAAGATGGCGAGTTGGACGGTGCGGATCACCCAGCGAGCGTGGTGGGTAAGATGGCGGGCGACCCGATGGATGTCAAATCGTGACATGGCGGTGAGACTCCTCAGATCACAGTGACGAGTTCCTGTTGGACTTCCGAGAGTGGCCCAAGGCCGGCTGCGGCGCGGATCTGGTTGACGACGTAGAGCTGGTCTTCGAGAGGGATGCTGCTGGAGCTGGGGAGACAGATTCCGCGGCGGAACAGGTCCTCGGCCACCTCGCCGCCGTAGCAAGCGCAACCGGCATACAGGGGCTGGAGGTGCATGGGTTTCCAGACGGGGCGGGACTCGATGTTGGCAGCGTCCAGGAGACGGATGAGCTCGTCGCGGGAGCGGCCGAGCTTCTTTTCTTCGATGAGGAAACAGCTCAGCCAGTTGGTATGGAGGCCGTAAGGGGCCTGGGGCATGAGCGAGATACCAGGGGGTCGGCGAAGGCGTCGCGGTAGCGGAAGGCGATGGCGCGGCGCTGCTGGACACGGAGGTCGAGCACTTCGAGTTGGCCGCGCCCGATACCCGCCAGCACGTTGCTCATGCGGTAGTTGTAGCCAAGCTCGGAGTGTTCGTAAGCGATGCCGGGGTCGCGGGCCTGCTGGGCCCAGAAGCGCGCCTTTTCGACCCAGGCTGCGTTGGGGGAGACGAGCATTCCGCCGCTGGTGGTAGTGATGATTTTGTTGCCGTTGAAGGAGTAGACCCCGATGTCGCCGAGCGTCCCGGCAGGCTTCCCCTTGTAGAGCGTGCCAACCGCTTCGGCGGCGTCCTCGATCACGGCGACTCCGTATTCGGCGCAGGCGTCACGGATGGGGTCCATATCGGCGCTTTGCCCATAGAGGTGGACCACGACCAGCGCCTTGGGGAGCCTGTTCGCCACCGCCCGCTCTCGCAAGGCGCGGGACAGGAGGTCGGGGTCGAGGTTCCAGGTTGCGCAGTCGCTATCCACAAAGACCGGCGCGCCGCCCAGGTAGACGATAGCGTTGGCGGCGGCAACGAAAGTGAGGGTGGAACAGAGCACTTCATCGCCGGGACCGACTCCTACCACGCGCAGCGCGAGATGCAGCGCCGCGGTTCCGCTGGACAGGGCAACAGCGGGCAGTCCGACGCGTGTCGAGAATTCCCGTTCGAACGCGGTGAGGTTTGGCCCAACGGTGGAGAGCCAGTTTGTCGCAAAGGCTTCGCGGACGTAGATTTGTTCTCTGCCGCCCGTGTGGGGGACGGAGAGTAAGATGCGTTTCATCTTCGGGCAGTGGCTACGTGTAGAAAAAGCTTTGGCGGGTACTCCAACACCGAGGACAACGCGGGGCGAGATATGGACGTGTGCGTCAATTCTGCAATCACGCTCGACTACCGCTCCGCTGTTAATAATTCATGGACTGCAATTTTCCCTCGCGAATGCCTGCCCCGCTATGGAAGTGCGCGGGGTGAACTCGTACCAATTACGGGAAGTTCATACAGCCCAAAGGCTTCGCCCTGAAATTCAAAGCGTTGCAGCACTTTCAGTTCAACCTGCCGCCTGGCAAACAGGGCCGTTTCGATCTCCCGGCAGAAGACCCAGCGCCATCGCGGCATGGAGAGTATCCGATCCCAGTCTGGCTCAGAACTCTTGGGGGAAACAAACAAAACTACGCGCGGGTTGAGGCTGTAAGCGATCAGTTGCCCGCCTGACTCCACTGATGAGATGACGTCACCCTGCCCCAGCATCTTTTGCTTCATGGTTTCGAGCAGCGTACGCTCCGCTTTCTCTTGAAGCCCGTCCTTTCGCCCGTGAAGAACGGTGGGGCAGGCTGCCACCACGAGGATGATGAGAGCCAGCGGCAGAACAGCCATGAAGGCTCTTCGCCGGTTAGCCACCAGAAGTGCCAGCGGGTAACTGGCAGCGACCAGGAGAACCGGGTAGCTTGGAACGACGTACCGGGCCTGATTTTGGAACAGGAGCATGGTGGCCAAGTTCAAAGCAATGACACTCAGGACAAAAATGGAGAACCCATAAACCTTCCGGCGCAGAGCCACAGCGGCTCCCCCAGCGGCCAGCAGAAGCAACACGTAGTTCGTGGCCAACATCACTTTGTTTGGGAGAGTGCCCGTCATCATTTCCCCAAATGAATAAAGGAGCTTCTCCTTAATGGCGTAAGTGGTTAGTGCGACAGGCTCACTGCTGTACCAAAGGCCCATGCCGCGGGTTACTATTCCATGTGTCACCCCACTGTCGCGGAGAGGCACGCTACCAAAAAGCCACCGGTTCAGAAAGAATCCAACAACAATGACCGCGACCACCATAAAGCAGCCCAGCAACTTCCGTTTTATCCGCAGCGGCTCGGACAAGACGACCATGGGCAAGACCAGCAACAAGGCTAGGCTCGTAAACCGGGACATGAATGCCAAGACAAGTACCAGAGCGAGCACGAACCATCTGAACAAACCGCCGGGGCGCTGCACCACCAGAATGGCTGCGGCAAACATCGGCATTAACGCTGGCTCAGCGAGAACCTGACAGCTATGCCAAACTGAAAGTGGCAACAGGAGCATGACTACACCCAGGAATGCCGCCAGCCAAGCATCGCCCCTGAGTAAAGCCGCCTTCCAGGTCAGATATGCAGCCAGGATCATCGCGATGACATTCATCGCCATCCAACCAAAGAAAGGTCCAAACAGTTTGGCCAAAGGAATGGCGGCGTACTGCGGAAGAGTATTGTGGAAGAATGGTGACCGCTCGAGGCCATCCTTTAATAACTGCCGTGGAAACAGGCTATTAGAAAAATGGGGCTCGCCTTTTACCAGTGTTTCGAGATCGCCCAGGTACCAGTATTGATCAGATCCACGGACCCCACCACTCGCCCCAATCACCGCTAGGACAACAAAAACCACCACGCCTAACCAAAAGAGCGCCGCCGGTTGGGAGCAGGCTGCTTGAATGCGCTTGGACGCGATCATAAGTCTTGTCATCATGCTTGACTCCGTGATCCGAAATCTGGGCTCCTGTCCCCAAAATGGATGATTTCGGAGCGTTCAACAAAGCGTGGGTCATTGATCAACAGCGCACCACCAGGGCCACGATCTGCTCGGACTTGTTGAGTTTCCAGATTTCTTTCGTCATTGTCAAGACTCCATTCGAGGTGAGATTCGGCACGCGACCACTAACGCGCGTCGGCGTCGGGTCGCCGGGCGACCGCGACAAGGGAAGTGCCAAACGGCAGCCGGTTCCCCAAACTGACCCAAGCCGCCTCGGCCCGCAGCACAAGCGTAAGTAGGGCGTTGGCGACCGGCACTATCGTGAAATCCGACCGCGCCGCGCTGATCGCATCCAGCCCTCTGTCCTGGCACTGCTGGCTTGGCGTTCGAAAACGGCGAACCAGCCGCACTAAGGGATAGATCGCGGCCATGTAGTGGGTCACCAGTTCGAGATCAAAGCCGGCTTGCCGGAGCTTCTCCGCAAGTTCCGGTGCCTCGTAGCGGCGGCAATGATGCGAACTCTCGTCGAAATAGCTCCAAAGCACCTTCCCGGCCGGCACGGTCAGCAGTAAGACACCACCTGGCACCAGCAGCGCGTGCAGATCCCTGAGCACCTGCATATCGTCCGGCGTATGTTCGAGAACGTCGAATATGCCCACAAGGTCGAACCCGACCCGAAACGGGGTGCATCCGGCATTCCCCTGAACCACCGGGCAGGCTGCCCGGCCGCGTGCATAGTGCAACCCCTCGGCGAACAGGTCCATGCCGACAACGGTGGCGCCCCGGCATACGCGCACGAGGTGTCGTAAAACATTTCCGTTGCCACAGCCGACTTCGAGTACCCGGTAGCGCGGTGGCCAGCGCCGCACAATCCGCCCCACCAGTGTTGCGATCAGGTAGTTGCGGGCGCGGAACCAGAAATGGCGGTCCTCGACGGTCAACAGTTCCGCGAAAAACGCAGGGTCGTAGCCGGGCTGGCTTGTGTGCGGCGTGCTGTGTTCCCCGGTCATGCGCAACCGCCGAAACCCTTGACGGCGTCGATCACCTCCGCCTGCTCCTGCTCGGTCAGGCCGTTATAGAACGGCAACCGTACGAGGCGCTCGCTGACGTACTCGGTCACTGGGCATTGTCCCGGCCGGCCGCCGAACTTCCGCCCCATTTCCGAGAGATGGAGGGGCACGTAGTGAAATGCGGCCATGATGCCCTGAGTCTTTAAGTGCTGGATGAAACCATCGCGCAGTTCGGGCGTGGGCAGGATCAGGTAGAACATGTGGTAGGACTGTTCGCATTCCTCCGGGACCACCGGCAGCCTCACGCCGCGCTGTTCGGCCCAGTTCTTTAGCTGTTCGATGTATGTGTGCCAGATCCGCCCGCGAATGCAATGGATTTCGGCGAACTTTTCGAGTTGGGCGCACAAGAATGCGGCGAGGAGATCCGAAGGAAGGTAGCTCGATCCAACGTCCACCCAGGTATACTTGTCCACCTGTCCCCGAAAGAAACGGCTGCGGTTCGTTCCTTTCTCGCGGATGATTTCGGCGCGCTCGAGGAACGCGGCATCGTTGACCAATAGCGCGCCACCCTCGCCACAAATGATGTTCTTCGTCTCGTGAAAGCTTTGCGCCCCAAGGCAGCCGATAGTGCCCAGGTGCCGGCCTTTGTAGCGCGCGAACAGGCCGTGGGCGTTGTCCTCGACCACACGGATGCCGTGGCGTTCCGCGATACTCATGATGGCATCCATCTCGCAGGCCACTCCGGCGTAGTGGACCGGGACCACAGCGCGGGTGCGCGGCGTAACCAACGGCTCTATAGCGGCTTCGTTCAGGTTCAGCGTGTCCGGGCGGATGTCCACAAAAACTGGCCTGGCGCCGCGCAGGGCGAACGCATTCGCCGTGGAAACGAACGTGAACGACGGCAGGATGACCTCATCCCCAGGTGCGACGTTCAGGAGCAATGCAGCCATTTCCAACGCGTGCGTGCAGGAAGTTGTCAGCAACACGCGGGCTGCGCCGAGTTGTTGCTCCAGCAGCCGATGGCAACGCCGCGTGAAACTTCCATCCCCCGAGATCTGGCCGCGGCGGATCGATTCAGCAACGTATCGCAGCTCATCTCCAGCGAGAAAGGGCTTGTTAAGCGGAATCCGATACAGGAACTATCCCTCCAAAATAGACCGAGCAAACCATCGATGGTACCAAAGCTCCACGGACCGGCTGACGAATCCACACTTCTGGTACAGCCGTTGCTATGGCGGCCTTTAGGTTATCGATAACGGTGGGATGCGCTCGCATTTCGATCGGGAACCTCCGCCTAAATCCCCGGCGGGCCGGGCCGAAGCGTGATGCTCAAGCTCTTTGACTGTCCCTGCCTGGAAGCATGCCAATGGTAAATAATTTCCGGGCTGCTGAACCGGAAGCCGAGCAGCGACAAAAGGTTAACGACGTTGTGATTCACGGCCGAAATACTCGTAACCACGCGACGGACGTTTTGGCGGCGTAGTTCATGAAGCATGGCGGAGTAGAGTTCCACGCCAAGCATCGTCCCTTTCGCCACCGCCGCCAGCCGGAGATCGGAAACGTCTCCCTCGATCGTAACGTGATAGAATCCCGCCACGCGCCCGCCCTCCTCCAGGACGTACATACGATCGACCTCGCTCGGGGTACTCAGAGTGTTCCGCACCCACTGCGAATAGCGGCGGTTCGCAAGGTGTTTGGGGAAACGCGGGTCTGCATGATACCGCCCGTGCGAGAAGGACTCGGCGGCGATCGCTTCAATGGCGGTGTGATCCGCGGGCAAGGCAGGACGCAGTTGGGAGCGTACCGGGGGCAGTTTCGCGGAGGAAAGAGACAGGGTGACCTGAAGAGACAGATCGACGAACTCGAAACCAACTTGCGGCAACACCTGACGCCAAAAGGACCGCGTAGGGGCTAAGGTTGACGAGCATACAGAGATGCTCTTGGCCCGCATCCAGGCGGTAAGTGCGTTCCGGAACGTAACCACCAGGTCATGGCTGAACTCTCCCGGTCCCGCTCGGAAGGACGCCACGGGAAAACCGAAAATGGCACTATCCCAGGGGACGATTGCCACCGAACCCATCGCCGGATCGGGTGAGAGGTCTTCATAGGCAAGCTCGTAACCCGTTCGAATCAAAGCGTTACACTTTCACTGGCATTTCCATTTGGAGCACCTGAGGAGAGCCAGCGTACGCTCTCAGTCCTCGTAGGTCTTCGCTCGAACGGCGTACGGCGGCCGCTCCATCATGCGGAAGTGCATTCTCGACAGGTACTCCCCCATGACGCCAAGGGCGAACAGTTGCGCGCCCGAGAAAATCGAAATCAACGAAGCGAGAAACGCGAAGCCCTGAACCGCCACCCCGTGCAGCAGATAGCGAACGAGCACATACAGTAGCGTGCACATGCCGAACAAGGTGAACGCAAAGCCGACGATGCTCGCCACCTGCAGCGGAAGCGTGCTGAAGCCAGTCATCATATTCATCGCATGGGCGATGAGCCTGCCCAGCGTGTAGCCGGATTGGCCGAGTTGCCGCGGATCGTGTTTCACCGCAACTGCGGCAAAGCGCGTAGTTGCCCACGTAAGCAGCACGTCGACGGAGACAAAAGGCCCCCGGTAGCTGGTAAACGCCTCACGAAGCGGAGTACGAAACGCACGGAACGCGCTGACCTTGCGGGCGGTTTGGGCGCCCATGGCCGCCTGGAGCGCGAGTTTGGTGATCCGCGATGCTATATCCCTGAGGAAACCGTGCGTTTCTCTCTCCGGTGTGCCGTACACAACGTCGTAGCCTTCCCGGAGCTTGGCGACCAGCAGGGGGATCTCCTCCGGGGGGTTTTGCATGTCGTCATCTATCGTTACGATTACCCGGTTCCGAGCCGATCGGATGCCGCACAACAAAGAGTTGTGCTGGCCGTAGTTCCGCATCAGGTCGATGCCGCGCACGAAATCGAACCGGGCTACGAGGTCCTTGACGACAACCCAACTGCCGTCGCGGCTGCCATCGTTCACCAGAATCACCTCGGCCGACTGGAATTCCTTGAGGACCGGTTCAAGCCTCTGGATCAGCAGTGGAAGACTCGCTTCGGAGTTGTACACAGGGACGACGACCGAAATGGATTCCGCAAACATCCTTACCATTTTGGGCTCGGAGCGAGAATTCGACGGCTGGCCATTCTACGCAGCTTTCTTGACCTGATGAACGGCGACGAGCTCGGCATTGGTCACCGCCATCCGTTTGGCCTTCAGCAATAGGTAGCGGGCGTTCTTATAGCCGCAACCACGATTGATCAGCGTTCGAATGTTGGCCATAGAGGTGGACGACCACCAGCGCCTTGGGGAGCCTGTTCGCCGCCGCCCGCTCTCGCAATGCGCGGGACAGGACATCGGAATCCAGGTTCCGGGTTGCCCGGTCGCTATCCACCAAGACCGGCACGCCGCCCTGGTAGACGATGGCGTTGGCGGCCGCAACGAAGGTGAGGGTGGAACAGAGCACTTCATCGCCGGGGCCGACTCCGGGCAGGCGTAGCGCGAGGTGCAGGGCCGCGGTTCCGCTGGCCAAGGCGACAACGGGCAGTCCGATGCGTGTCGAGAATTCCTGCTCGAAGGCAGTGAGGTTTGGCCCAACGGTGGAAAGCCAATTGGTGGCAAAGGCTTCGCGAACGTAGATTTGTTCTCTGCCGGCCATGTTGGGGGACGGAGAGCAAGGTTCGTGTCATTTCGATGGTTTCAGGTGTGCGAGCACTTCCGGCAGCCTCAAGCAGTCGCCCATTTCGTAGTCCGGAGTGATCTCAGAGTTTCCCACCGCATAATGCAGCCCGCCTGGACGCCGAACGCGAACAGTGACCCAGCCGAGCTGCTTCGGCGCCGCGAAATCCTTGAGTGGGTTATCCGCGACGTAGATGTATACGCTTGCCGACCTACAGCGCATCACCTCCTCGAAGGCTTTTGGGTGCGGCTTGCGAAATTCGCTCCCGAGCAGTTCCGTAAGTATGATCGGCGCCGCTAACGAACCTAGCCCCAGCGCTTCGGCTTTTCGGCTCTGGCTAGTTGCGGGACCATCGCTAACCACTGCAATCGAGGCGGTATGGGAAATTGCATTTAGGGCTTTGGACGCGTCTGCCGCGAGTGTGATACACGGCCAGTGAGTTCGATAAACGCCCACTAGGGCGGAAATCAGTTCGGCGGTGGGCTGTTCGCCGAACTCGCGTAGCACCGCATCAAAGATTGAATCTCGCCGCCCGGCGAGGAAACTGCTCCAGCATCGCTCCGCGAAATCTTCGAGGTGAAGTTGCCTCGCGGCCCAGCGGCCGACCGCTTCAAAACCGCTACGGACGTAATCGCGTTCTAGATATAGCGTGTCGTCGATGTCGAAGACAGCGCAGATGTTTCGCTCCATGTTCGAATGCTGCTGCCGGGAACGAAAACGGCCTCATCGTAACGAAGCATGGCAAGGTCGTCCGTCCAGTCGTCGAAAGAGGAAAGGCGCTTCCCCTCCATTTCGTCTAACAGC